>Ga0190272_10000011_pt1 | contig 174083 bp, 149 predicted proteins | sample Popmic504T_FD_133746 | JGI IMG/M metagenome (GOLD analysis project Ga0190272, IMG submission 133746) | Populus adjacent soil microbial communities from riparian zone of Shoshone River, Wyoming, USA - 504 T | ecosystem: Environmental > Terrestrial > Soil > Riparian zone | place: USA: Wyoming... | reverse complement strand
ATCAACGCGTGCGTAGCACGCTGAAAGACAGTAGCCCCCGGCTTCAGCCGGGGGAATCGAGTGCCGATCAATCTCCAGCCCGCGTAGCGGGCGGCAGATCTGTCGCCCGCTACGCGGGCTGGAAACATGGTCCGCGTTCCCCCGGCTGAAGCCGGGGTCTACTGTCTGTTGCCTGCTACGCAGGCCACGGCAAACACCGATACGGCTTAACTGAAGTCCGTTGACCTTAGCCCGCCCCCCGCCCGAGCGGCGGCGGGCTAAAGCCCGCCGCTCCACGACATCGGCGAAGGCCCGCTGAACGCGGCGGGAGCAACGCTTGCTGCGGCGGAGCAGGATTTCGTCGCGTGGAGCAAGGATTTGCTGCGGCGAGCTCGGATTTGCTGCGCGCGAGCAAAACGGTGCTGCCGCGGACGGGGATTTCGTGTAGCGGACGAAAAAATTGGAACAACGGACGAAAAATTGGTGTGACGGACGAAAAATTTGGTGCGTTGCACGAAAATTTTGTAACAACGCACGAAAATTTACTCCGCGGAGCTAAATTTCGGCAGATTTGACCAATTTCCAGCAGCCAGCTGTAAATCTTTGGTCCGACACAGCAAAATTTTCCATTGAAATTGCTACGCGCGCTCATTTCTGCCAATTTTTGTCAGCGATTGAGCTGCATTTCGACCAAACCACCAATTCCGCGCTCATTTGCACGAAAATTTTCGTCGCGCAATCGAAAAACGCCTCTTTTGTCCTCTGTCGGCTACAGCAAACTGTAACCGTCCCGCGTGACGGCCGCATTTGCGATGGTGTACGCGCGTGCGGGCGAAAGGGTTCTCCGTCCCCCTCTGTGCCTCAGTGGTGAATGAACGTGCGTCGAAGCTCCGAGCGCGGCCTCTCGCAAGAGACGCTGCTTTGTCGCTGCGAGGGGACGCTGGCATTCACCACAGGCCTGACCGGCGGTTGCGGACCACGGCTGACGAAACTGGGGTTGAAAGCGCGGGCCAGACGGAGTACCTCTGGCGTTGCTTGAAGACGCGTAGAGACCGATTTTCTCTGTGGCGGTTCAAAACCCCGCACCACAGGCTGGCCCGCGCCGCATAGAGGTACCACCATTTGTTGCTCCGTACCAGCGGAAGCACGCGCAGCAGAGTCGATATCACCCGCGGCGCACGCGTCTTCAAGACATTCTTTTGGAGGCGACGAGATGGAGGTTCTAGTCGATCGAGGTGCAGCCGTAGATGTGCACAAGGATTCGCTGGCCGTGTGCGCGATGACGACCGAAGGGCGAGCGGCCGTCAAGACGCTGATGAGGTTCAGCACTTTCCATGACGACCTGGAGGCGATGCGCGAGTGGCTGCTCGAGATGCGCGTGACGCACGTGGCGATGGAATCGACGGGCGAGTACTGGAAGCCGGTTTATGAAGTGCTCGAGGGTTCTTTCGAACTCATCGTGGCAAACGCGCAGCACGTGAAGAACGTGCCGGGACGGAAGACAGATCCGAAGGATTGCGAGTGGCACGCGCGGCTGCTTCGGCACGGTCTTCTGCAGCCAAGCTTCGTCCCGCCCGCACCGATCCGCGACCTGCGCGATCTGACGCGGCTGCGGCGCAAGACCATCGAGATGGGCGCGCGCATCCGCAACCGCGCCCAGAAGGTGCTCGAAGCCTCGGGGATCAAGCTCGGCTCGGTGGTCACCGATGTCTTCGGTGCGACCGGGCAGGCCATTCTCCAGCAACTCTCCGAGAACAAAACGGATCCTGCGGCTTTGGCAGAGCTCGCGCAAGGCAGTCTGAAGAACAAAAAGCCGCAGATCGTCCGCGCGTTGGAGGGATCGTTCACCCAACACGACGCGGCTTTGCTCAAGCACCAACTGATCCTGCACGAACAATTACAACAGCGCCGCACGGAGATCGAATCGCAGCTGGCTGCCTTCGTAACCCCTTACCAGGAGCTGATCTCACGGCTCGACGAAATCCCCGGGATCAACCGTGACGCGGCCATCGAGATCCTCGGCGAGATCGGCAACGACATGTCTCCGTGGGCCAACGCCCGCCGCTTCTCGGCCTGGGCGGGACTCTGCCCGGGAAATCACGAGAGTGCGGGAAAACGCAAGAACGTCAGCGTCCGCAAAGGCAATGCGTTTCTCAAGTCCATCCTCGTACAGGCCGCGACCGCAGCGGTGAAAACCAAAGGTACGTACTACCAAGCCAAGTTCGTCCGGCTCAGCAAACGGCGCGGGTACAAACGAGCAATCGTCGCCATCGCCCACAAGATGCTCATCGCGATTTATCACATGATTCGTGACGACAAGCCCTACCAGGAGCTGGGGGCAGCGATCTTCGATCAGCGTTCCGCCGAGTCCAAAACCAAGTCGCTCGTCAAGCAACTCGAAAGCCTCGGCTACGCCGTCGAGCTTCGCACGGCCTGAGGCCAACAGCCGTACACGTGCGCCTCGCCCGTGCACGCCTTCCTGCGGGTCATTTCCCCCGCCCACTGGATGTGTGTCTTGCGGCGGCGAACAGTTTCGCAGCAGAGACACAGAGGCACAGAGGGGGACGGAGAACCGCGCGTAGCGGGCGACAGTCATGCACCCCTCAGGCGCAGCAGCTACGTTCGCGAGGACGTCGACTTCTCCAGTACTGCCCGCACCCGCTTCACGAAGTTCTGCGTTTCCTTGTAGGGCGGGATGCCGCCGTAGGTGTCGACGGCGCCTTCGCCGGCGTTGTAGGCGGCCAGGACGCGATCGAGGTCGGCGTCGTAGCGCTCGAGGAGCCAGCGCAGGTAGGTGGCGCCGGCGGCGATGTTGTGGACCGGGTCGTGGAGGCGCTCGGCGTTGAAGCCGAAGCGGCGGGCGGTGCCGGGCATGACCTGCATCAGGCCGCGCGCGCCTTTGTTCGAGACCGCGCGGGCGTCGAAGTTCGACTCCACGCTCATGATGGCCGCGACGAGGTACGGCGGCACCGACTCGCGGTACGCGGTCTCTTCGATGAGTGCCATGTAGTCGCTGCGACGTGCGTAGCGGGCGGCGGGGGCGGGGGCAGGCTCGCGCAGGGCGATGACCATCGGCGCCGGTTCCGCGGGCGGCACCCAGCGGGGCATGACGAACGGTTGGGCGTTGCTCGTTGCTCGTTGGATGGGCTGCGACGCAACGTACAACGGTTGCGGAACGACCGCGCGTGCGACGCGTGCCGACGCGGGGCGGGCATCGCGCAGCGTGCCGACGATGATTCCCGCGCTGAACAGCAGCACGTTCAGCATCAGCATCGACAGCAGCAGCACGGCCAGCGTCAGACCATCGAAACGGTAGCGCCTCATAAGAACCTCCCGAATTCGTCGACGGAGATGTGGATCTTGGTGAAGCTCGTGCCGTTCACCATACGCTCGAGGATACGCGTGGAGAGCTCCGGCAGGAGCGTCTGCGTGAGAATCTGATCGATTTCGCGTGCGCCGCTGGCGGGCTCGCAGCGATCGGCGAGGCTTTGCACGAGCCGCGGGTCGTAGGTCAGCTCCGCGGCGTGGTTCTCGCGCACGCGCTGCTCGATCGACTTCAGTTTCAGCTCGACGATGCGCACCACCTCGCGCTTGCGCAGCGGGTAGTACGGCACGATGACCAGCCGGGCCAGCAGGGCGGGGCGGAAGTGCTGCAGCAGCGACGGGCGCAGCGCCTCGACCACCGTCTTCGGGTCGCGCTTCTCGATCGGGGTGCGGCAAAGCTCGTGGATCACGTCCGCGCCGGCGTTCGAGGTCATGATGATCACGGTGTGCTTGAAGTCCACCGACACGCCTTCGCCGTCTTCGAGGATGCCTTTGTCGAACACCTGATAGAACAGGTCGACGACGTCGGGATGCGCTTTCTCGATCTCGTCGAGCAGCACCGCGCTCCACGGCTTCCGCCGCACGGCCTCGGTCAACACGCCGCCGCGGCCATAGCCGACGTAGCCCGGGGGCGCGCCCTTGAGCGTGGCCACCGAGTGCGCTTCCTGGAACTCCGACATGTTGAACGAGATGAGGTTCCGCTCGCCGCCGTACAGCTCCTCGGCCAGCGTCAGCGCGGTCTCGGTCTTGCCGACGCCGGTCGGGCCGACGAGGAGGAACACGCCCTTCGGCTTCGACGGATCCTCGAGTCCGGCCCGCGAGGTCGACACGCGGCGGCAGATCGCCTCCAGCGCCTGCGGCTGGCCGACGATGCGCCGCGACATGCGCTCGTTGAGCGTGAGCACGCTGCGGATCTCGTCCGCGAGCACGCGTCCGACGGGGATGCCGGTCCAGCCGGAGACCACCGAGGCGACGGTGCGCGAGTCGACGGAGAGCGGCACCATCGGGTCGTTGCCCTGCAGCTCGTCGAGCGTGGCGCGTTTCTCTTTCGCGGGGTCGCCGCCGTTCGACTCCAGCTTGCGGATCTCGGCGACCAGCTCGCGCTCCTTCGTCCAGCGATCCTGCACCTGCGCCCGCTGCTCGCGGAGGCTCTTCAGCTCTTCGTCCAGCTCGATCTTCGTATGGCCTTTGCCGTCGGCCTCGCCGTCGCGCGTGCGGATCTCGAGCTCCGTCTCCGCGATGCGGATGTTGCGGTCGAGGTCCTCCATCGCCGCGGGCGTCCCTTCCTGGGCCAGCGCGACGCGCGCGCAGGCGGTGTCGAGCACGCCGATGGCCTTGTCCGGCAGACGACGCTCGGAGAGGTAGCGGTGCGACAGGGCGACGGAGCTGCGCACGGCGTCGTCCAGGATGCGCACCTTGTGGTGCTTCTCGAGATGCGGGGCGATGCCGCGCAGCATGTCCAGCGCTCCTTCCTCGTCCGGCTCCTCCACTTTGACGAGCTGGAAGCGGCGGGTGAGGGCGGGGTCTTTCTCGAAATACTTCTTGTATTCGGACCACGTGGTCGCGGCGATGGTGCGCAGCTCGCCGCGGGCGAGGGCCGGCTTGAGCAGGTTCGCGGCGTCGCCCTGTCCGGCCTGTCCCCCGGCGCCGATCATGGTGTGCGCCTCGTCGATGAAGAGGATCACCGGCTTGGGAGAGCTCTTTACTTCCTGGATGACGTTCTTGAGGCGCTCCTCGAACTCCCCCTTCACGCCGGCGCCGGCCTGCAGCAGGCCGAGGTCGAGGACGCGGAGGGAGATGTTGCGAAGAGGAGCGGGGACGTCGCCCGCCGCGACGCGCAGCGCGAAACCCTCGGCGATGGCGGTCTTGCCGACGCCGGCGTCGCCGACGAGAATCGGGTTGTTCTGGCGGCGGCGAGTGAGGATGTCGATCACCTGGCGGATCTCGGAGTCGCGGCCGCGGATGGGGTCGATCTTCCCGGACCGCGCCTCGGCGGTGAGGTCAACGGTGTACTTGCCGAGCGCCGTCGTAGTCACGTTCTCCGGGGCCGTCTCGCCGGGATGCAGCGCCGAAGTCGGGGACGGCATCGCCCCCGCTCCGCCGGACGCGCCGACGATCTCTTCGCTCGACTCGCGAATGAGGTCGCGGATGGTCTCGTGCAGCGACTCGCGGGGCACCTTCGCCAGGATCGGGCACGACTCGTAGATCGTCGTGCGCAGCGCGTCGTCCTCGTACAGCGCCAGCAGCAGGCCGCCGGAGCGGATGCCGTTCGACTCGAGGAAGAGCGTCGACTGCACCCAGCCTTCGCGCAGGAGCCGGAGCACCTGCGGCGACATGGCCGGGGTGCGGCTGTTGCCGCGGTCGAACTTTTCGATGGCGGCCGTGAGCTGCCGCTGCAGCTCGCCGGTGTCGACGTTGTAGTAGCGCAGCACCGGCATGAGGTCGGTCGACGGCAGGTCGAGGAACTTCATCAGGAAGTGCTCGACCTCGACGTTGTAGTTCGTCTGCGCGACGCACAGGCCGGCCGCCGTCTCCAGCGCCCGCTTGGCGATGGGGTTCAGTTTCGAGATCAGGGATCGCAGCTCGGTGCTCATCGCTCTCCCGCCGCGTGCATCCACGCCTGCGGCGTGGCGCGCACGGTCACGCGCTCGCCAGCCAGAACCCGTTCCGCGAGTGTGTACGCCTCGCGCTCGGATTCGTCGTTCTCGCCGCTGAGGAAAGACCGCGGCGGCGCGGGGTAAAGGCGATTCTGCAGGACGTGGATCAGCTCGTGCGCGAGGAGCCAGCGGCCGACGTCGGTCGAGACGTTGAGCGCACCGCGGCTGAACCAGATCGTGTCGCCGATCGTCACCGCGCTCGACCGCGTGTGCCGGCAGAGGAAGTCGGCGATCGGGCCGGTGCGCACGCGCACGGCACCGACGTCCGCGCCGAGGGAGCGTTCGAAGCGATCGCGAAGCTCGCCGGGCAGAATCATCTCCAGACTCGTTTTCATCGTCTCCCTGTCAGACGCACCTGCGTGTCGTCCTTTGTGGCCGGTTTCGTTTTCATCCAGGTCGTCCAGCCGAGGAAGGCCCCGTAGGCGACGCCGAGTCGCAGCTCCGGGACTTCCTCGGCTTTCAATGCGAGACGGAACGTGTAGCCGAGCTCCTCGCGTGCGTAGAAACGGACCGCTGCCACCAGGGGCTGAAACGCGCGGCCGTTCGGGAGGAACGAGAGGAACTGTGCGAGTGTAAGCGGTCCGAGTTTGATCTCGAAGCTCGCCGCCTGATCCCACACCCGGCGGCCGAGCACGGCCGTCTGTCCGAGGACCTGATTCCGTCCGGTCATGCCGATGCGCGTGGTGTCGTCGTCCTCGATGCGGTGCCACTGGCCGCGGAACGGCACGATCTCCGCGCGCACGTCGAAGCAGTCCTCGACGAGGCGCTGCAGCCCGATCGCCGGACGGACGGTCTCCGACAGGAAGCCGGTGTACGCGAGCAGCGTGCGGTCGCGCACGCCCATGCGGTTGCCGAGGTGCGGCGTGCCGAGGCCGAGGATGGCGTGGAGGACGGTGGCCACGCGGCCGCCGTCCGGCGCGTTCGTGTCGAGCGCGGGGCGGTACTTCTTCCGGGCGCGATAGAGCAGCGAGATCAGGCGGTGATTGAAGATGTCGAGGAAATCACGCAGCGCACCATCCTTGCGATAGCTGCGCTCCATGATCAGCTCGACGACGGCCGCGGGGAGCGGCCCCATGCTGCCCGCCAGCCCGAGGACGTTCACCGTCATCTGCGCGGGCTCGCCGTCTTTCGGGGCATGGATCGACTCGATGTCGCCCGGCGGAAAGTCGAGCCGCACCTCGGAACGGAAGTGCACCACTTCGCGCCGCGGGTCGACGCCCTCGGCGGGCGAGACGCGGTCCGGCAGCAGCGTCTCGAGGAGGTGCACCGCCTGCAGGAAGGAGAAGCGATGCCCCTCCTCCCACAGCCCCTCGGCTACAGTACGGCTCTGCCGCCAGCCATAGGAGGCCATCGGTTCGGTTCCCCTTCGCGCGCGACGCGCTGCATCACGAGCTGCGTGAACGAGTTGGTGGAGGCGTGCAGGCCGAAGAAGCGGCTCAGCACGGAGGCCAGCAGGAATGCGCTGCTGCCCGCGTAATGCGTGTCGTCGAACGTCAGCGTGACCTCGGTGCCGCGCGCGAAGCCCTTCCAGTCATCGCTGTGGGCGCGGCGCATGATGCGGCGCTGCGCCATGGCCTGAATGCCACGGATCTGCTGCCAGTGCGCGGGCGATTCGGAGAAGCAATAGAGACCGAGGATCTCATGCAGCGCGCGCAGAGACTCGCGCTCCTCGGTCAGCGAGAGGTGATTGAGCGAGAGGTGCGAGACGAAGCGCCAGAGTGCCTGGCCGCCGAGGGGCGGGTCGAGCGGGCGCGTCGGCTTCTTGAGACAGACGATGCGCGCCGTCGGAATCGACTCGTCGGTCTGCAGCAGCGCGTCGGCGGGGAGTTGCACCGCCAGCGCGCGGTTGGTACAGAGCGTGTGCGCGAACACGACTTCCTCGGGAGGATGCGTCGGCTTGAAATCGAGGTCGCGAAACGACAGCAGCACGTCCGTGCCGGTGAGGTCCTCGCGCGCGGCCGGGACGCGGCGGGCGTGCCAGAAGGCCTTCTGCTTCCGCATGTCCATGCCGTGCGTGTACGAGTAGAACGGCGCGTACTCGCGCGAGCTCTCGGCGTCGTTGGACGAGCCGGAGACGGAGACGATGGAGTGGATCTCGGTCGTACGCTCCTTGCGCATGTCGCCGACGAGGCGGTACTCGATCTGGCGCTGGTCGATGCGGATCGGCTCCGAGGTCTTGCGGAACAGATTCGCGATCGGCGTGCAGCCGAGGGAGAACGTGTCGGGCGTCAGCAGCAGGCGGCGCTTCGACGCGCGGTCGAGCAGGAAGAGCAGGTCGATCGAGCCGCCGGAGGCGCGTCCGGCCAGGCCGGAGACGTCGACGAAGTGGAACTTCTCCGGAAAGGAGAAGTACTCCTGCAGCAGCCGGTACGCGGGATGCGAGTGCCGCGGATACGGGATGACTTCCTCGTCTTCCTCGAAGCCGACCGGCGCGACGGCGCTCTTCGGCAGATACGAGTGCGACTTCGCGTCGTGCGGGACGACGGCGACGCGGATCGTGTCGCGGAGCAGCAGCTCGTAGAGCCGGCTGACCAGCACGGGATCGCCGTGCAGGTAGAACCGCAGACGGTCGACGCCGAGGACTTCGAACGGATCGGCCAGCGACTCGAGACGGATGCGCAGCACCGAGGCGACGTCGGATCCGAGAAAATCGAAGCGCTCCGGCACTTCGATCTCCGCGTGCGTGACGCGGACCGGCCAGAGCGTCACCGGATAGGCCGTGCGCATGCGGCAGACCGCTCCCTGCTCGGCGACGGTGAAGAGCGGCGTGTGCTTCGGGATGTCGAACCCGGTGGTGAGCTTGGCGCGCTCGGGATCGAACTCGAACCGCGCCACGGCCATCGACGGCACGGGGCGGAGGTAATGCGGATAGAGCACGTCCAGCAGCTCGGCCGCGATCTCGGGGAAATCGCTGTCGAGGTCGGACTGGATGCGCGCCGTCAGGAACGCGAACGACTCGAGCAGGCGCTCGACGTGCGGGTCGGGGCATTCGCCCGGCTGCAGCTCCAGGCGCGAGGCCACCTTCGGATAGCTGCGGGCGAACTGCTCGCCCATCTCGCGGAGATACGACAGCTCCTCGAGGTAGTAGCGGAGAAAGTCGTTACCGGGTGCCCGCATGCACCTCGACCTTCCCTTCTTTCATGTCGAGGGCGGTCTCGAAGGAAACGGGCTCCGGCACCGTGTCGGTGAGGAGCTTGGCCTCGATGATCCCGATCATGGAAAGGTCGTCGCCCGGTTGCGGGTCGAGCGAGACCTGGACGTCGATGAGTCGCGGCTCGAAAGCCTCGATCGTCCGGCGGAGGAGCTCCGCCAGACGAACGCGGTCGTCGAAACTGCGCGCGGAAAAGACGGTGAAGTCGGGCACACCGTAATCGAGGACGGTGCGCCCGCCGATCGGGAGGCGATGCGCCGGGAAGGGGCAGCGTGTGTTGAACAGCTGCTCCAGCTCCCGGCGCACCGACTCGCGTAAGCCTCGACGATCGAGCGTGCGCGTGGGGCGCAGCTCGTGCCGCAGACGGGGATCGCGGTCGACCAGACGGTCGAACAACGGCATCCGGACCTCGATCTTCTGCGTTCCCATCCGTGACTATTCGACGACGCGTGTCTCGAGATTGTGCTTGGCCGGCTTGTTCGAATCGGCCGCGCCGTCCGCGTGCTTCTGGTCCTTGTAGTTGTACTGGACGATGCCGTAGTCCAGCGAAACGTTCTCGACCGGCACGTCGCCGGGGCCGCCCGACACGCTGTAGTTCGCGATGACGACGTGCTCCATCACGACCTTCAGGTACTCGACCGGTTTGTTGTCGTTGGCACCGTCGGCGCGATAGCACGTCAGCGTGGCCTTGCCGAACTGTTTGCCGGACCAGCAGTACTTGAGGAGCGAGTCGGTGGCGGTGTCGAGGTACTTGGTGAAGCTGAAGTTCTGGTGCGTGGCCTGCTCGACCGTGCCCGAGCCCGCGGAACTGCGCGAGGGGCTGGTCGGCTGCACGAAGCCGTGGTTCCAGGAGAGCACTTCAATCTCTCCCGCGTGCTCGGACGCTGTCGAAGACGCCGTGACGGCCGGTTCTTCGAACTTGAGGTACATGTTGATAGCCATGGGTCATTTCCTCCTGTGCTGTGCGGCTACGCGGCGGGCGGCGGAAGCTCCGCCACGAGCCGGATCGACGCGGTGAGCTCTTCGAGCTGGAAGTGCGGACGCAGGAACGCGACCGCGCGGTACGCGCCGGGCTTGCCGGCGATGTCGGAAACGTCGACGCGCGCCTCGCGGAGCGGGAACTGCGCCTTCAGCTCCTGGCCGGCGTCGTCGGTGCCGAGGACGTACATGCCCATCCAGCGGTTGAGGTACTGCGAGAGCGAGTCTTTGGTCTGGAAGCTGCCGATCTTGTCGCGGCAGATGACCTTCAGATAGTGCGCGAAGCGCGACGCCGCGAGGAGGTACGGCAGGCGCGCCGAGATGCGCGCGTTGGCGTTCGCGGAGTCGGTGTCGTAGGCCTTGGGCTTCTGCGTGGTCTGGCCGCCGAAGAACGCCGCGTAGTCGGTGCCCTTGCAGTGGCAGAGGGCGACGAAGCCGAGCGAGTCGAGCTCCTTCTCGCGGCGGTCGGTGATGGCGATCTCGGTCGGGCACTTCAGGGCGACGTCGCCCTCGTCGGTCTTGAACGTGTGCGTCGGCAGGCCGGTGACCATGCCGCCGCCTTCCACGCCGCGGATCGCGGCGCACCAGCCGTAGAGCGCGAAGGCGTTGGTGATGCGCTGCGTCATGGCCCACGCGGCGTTGCCCCACAGGTACTTGCTGTGGTTGCGGCCGTCGGTGTCCTCGACGAAGTTGAACTCCTCGGTCGGCGAGGTGTTCGGGCCGTACGGGAGGCGGAGCAGGATGTGCGGCAGGACCAGGGTCACATAGCGCGAGTCCTCGGTCTGCTGGAACGAGCGCCACTTGATCAGCTCCGTCGACTCCATGATCTTGGCCAGGTCGCGCGGATTTCCGAGCTCGGTGAAGCTGTCCATGTCGAACAGCCGCGCCGACGCGGCGGAGATGAATGGCGCGTGCGCGGCGGCGGCGACGCCGGAGAGCTTCTCCAGCATGGCCATGTCCTGCGGATGGCGGCCGAACTCGTAGTCGCCGACGATCAGGCTGAAGGGGAAGCCGCCGAAGGTGCCGTACTCCTCTTCATAGATCTTCTTGAAGAGCTGCGACTGGTCGAACTCGATGGCCTGGTCGAGATCCTTGAAGACCTCGGCCTTCGAGGCCGGCAGGAGCCGCAGCTTGAGGCGCGTCGAGGTCTCGGTGTTCGAGACCAGGTAATGCAGTCCGCGCCACGAGGCCTCGAGCTTCTGATACTCGGGGTGATGGAGGATCTCGTTGAGCTGCCTGGAGAGCAGCTCGTCGATGCGCGCGATCTGGGCCTGGATCATGGCCATCGTGTCGCGGCTGACCGTCATCCCGGCGTCGAGGATCTGGTTCACGAACTCACCGACCAGGTCCTTCGCGCGCGGCTTCTGCTGCTCGTCGCGGGCGAGCTTCCCCTTGGTGATGATCTGGTCGAGCAGCGACAGCTCTTCAGCCGCTGCCGCGCCGCCTTCGGTTGCTGCCTGGGTCTCGTCAGCCATTGGAGTCTCCTTCGACGGCCGCTTTGATCTGCTGCTGGCTGTCGGTGTTGGCGGCGACGCTCTGCAGGAGGGCGTCGAGGTCGTCGTTGCCGTCGAGCTTGGCCAGCAGGTCGTTCAGGCGCTGGCGCGCTTCGAAGAGCTTGCGCAGCGTGTCGACCTGCTGCACGACCTGCTCGGGACGGAGGTCGTCGAGCTTGCGGAACTTGAGCTCGACGTTCATCTTCGAATCGTCGTTCTGCAGCTTGTTGTCGACCTGGAAGGCCAGACGGGGGGCGATGGACGCCATCACGTCGTTGAAGTTGTCGCGGTCGATCTCGACGAACTTGCGGGCCTTGATCGGGACGACCGGGCCTTCCTGCTTGCCGGCCAGGTCGGCCAGGATGCCGACCACGAGGGGCAGCTCTTTCTTCTCGATCGCACCGCCGGTCTCGACGTCGTACGAAATCTGCACGCGCGGCGGACGAATGCGCGTCAGTTTCTTTTGTGTGCTCTCACTCACTGAAGCCTCCTTTTGATTGTGTGGAACTGCCGAATGCGGTGGTCTCTCTACTCCTGTGGTCCGTTGGTCACCCCCTCGGGTTTCATGGGTCGATCTCAGCCCGGGCGCTTCATCCCGAGCAACGCGTAAATCGTGTTCACGTCGGCGTTTTTCTGAAGCAGCTCGTCCAGCAGCTCCGCGAGGCTCATGTTTCCCCACGAGACCGCACGGCGGACGAGGTACGGCACGGGGCTGTGCGGCTCCGTGCGCAGCAGGTATTCGGAGGCTTCGCCGAGCGCGCGATAGGCGTCGGCGCGGCTGGTAATGCGGCCGCCGGCGTACGGCGCGCTGGTTGCCGCGGGCGCGGATGCAGCGTCTTCGGTTTCGCTCATCGGTTGTTCCACCTCGGCGGGCGCCGGGGCCGCGGGCGCGGCCAGCTCGCCCTTGTCGATGCGCTCGCGCACCACTCGCGTCACGAGCAGCTGGATCGACTGCAGCAGCTCGCGCAGCGGCGTGAGGCTCGGGGCCTGATCGACGCCCGCTTTCTCGACCATCACCGCGTCCAGCTCGTCGAGCGCGGCCAGGCCGGAGGTCAGCTCTTCGTTCAACGTCACGTACCACTGCCCGGGCGTGAGCGACATGGCCACGAGGAACTTCTGCTGCGTGATCGCACCCGAGCTCGTGGCCTTCGTCGCGGCCTGCGGATCCTTCACGGCGATCTTCGCGAGGCGCAGCGCGTTCGACCAGTCCTTCCAGCCGTACGGCATCGGCTCCTCGCCCGCGGGGAAGGTCAGCGGGATGGAGAAGAGCGGCGTGGTCAGCCGCGTGAGCCACGCCACGGGCGCCACGCGATAGTCGGTGCTGTCCGGATCGAGCGCGGGATAGACGTCGGCCCAGAAGTCGCGGCAGAGTCCCGCCACGAGCCGCACGCCGGCCGCGAGCCCGGTGAAGCCGTGCAGATGCAGCCAGGCCTCGGTCAGCCAGCCGGCGACCTGCAGGTCTTTCGAGCGCGTGGTGAGCACGTCGACGCAGAGCTGCTCGACGCCGCGCCAGTCGGCGCGTTTCAGCTCGCGCTGCCAGACGCCCAGCGGCAGCGAGGCATCGTCTTCCTGACGGCGCTTCTGGATCTCGTCGTAAACGGGATCGAAGCGCAGCCACTCGCCGGCCGGCTTCTCCGCGCTGATCGGCGCAAGCAGCGCGTCGACGTCGAGCGCCGCCCGTCCGATCGGTACGACCTGCGCCGTCACCGCGACTCCTTTGGAGTGCGGCGGCCCAAGCCGCCGCTTTCCAATTCGGGTGCGAACGACCGCACGGGTGCCGTTTTTCGGGGCATGCTCATCGACGCGCCTCCGCGGTATACGCGGCGCCGGTGATGCGCGGGGCCGAGGCGGGGAACGGCGGGATGGTCAGCGGCTGCGCGCTCTTCGGATCGAGGACGGACAAACGCAGGAAGACGCGCGCGTCGCTGCGCGGCTCGCCCTTCTGCGCGGGGTTCTCCGTGGCGATCTTCAGCGACAGCGTCACCGGCTCGACGTCGAGGAACGACGGCAGGTCGTCCGCGGAGGACGGGTTCTGCGCGAGCGCGGTCAGCAGCGACCATGCGTTCTTGTACTCGTAGACGACCGTGCGATCGCGCACCGAGACGCCCGGCCTGGCGTTGTCGCCGACGGGAATCCGGGGCGACTCGCTGGCCCAGCGCAGCGACACGCGCACCGGCTCGCCGTACGTCCAGCGGATCTTGCGCGACTTGGCCTCGCGGTTGGTGATCGTGTCGCGGCCGACGTCCAGCGTCCAGCCGATGATCTGGTCGCCGTAGACCTCACGGTCGCGCAGCACGCGGAACATCGGCTCGATGTCGATGGCCGGACCGGCTTCCGGCTTCTCCAGGTAGGTCGCGAAGAAGTCGCGCACCGCGGACATCTCCTTGACGAAGGCGCGCGCCTTGGCGAACGAGGGGTCCTGCGTGGCGTTGATGGGGATGCTGCTCACCATCGCATGCGACGCATCGAAGATGCGGAAAAAGCCGCGGAGATCGTTGGGGTCGGCTTCCATGTCGCCCGCGCGCGCCACCGCATCCGTGAACGGATAGCGGCCGGCCAGGCGCTGGTTGAAGTACTGCTCGATCTCTCTGTAGCGCGTGGCCACGCGCTCGATCGCCACGTTCGTGCAGCGCGCGCCGAGCTGCGAAGAGAGCTCCTGCGTGCGGACGGCGAAGATGCCCGGGCCGGGCTGGAAGCCGTTCGGCAGGCGCGCGTTGCTGCACGTGGCCAGGTCGAGCTTCGACATCCGCTCGCCGATGTAGTCCTCCAGCATGGCCACCGCGTTGCCAGGCTTCTTGGCGTCGTAGTCGCGGAGGTCGTCGAGGATGTGCTGCCAGCGGCGCGTCTCCGCGCCGGCGCGCGCGCCCTCGTGCGAGAGGTAGGCGAGCAGCGGATGCGCGTACGTCCGCGCCAGATAGGCCACGCGCTCCCGCGTCGTGTTCAGGTACAGCGTGACCTCGGCCGGATCGGCCGCGCCCCACGCCGCCGGCGACGGCGGCGCATCGCCGTTCCACCACTCGAACGTGCCCTGGCGCGGGCGATACGGCTGTTCGGCTTCGAGCAGCGCGTCGACTTCCGCCAGGATGCGCCGCGCCTCGGCCGTCATGGCCAGCGTGACGTCGCGTTTGTCGTCGACGAGGTTGAGCCGGGTCAGGCCGTCGAGCGCGGAGTCGAGCGACTTCGTCGACGCGGCGAATGTCGACACGTCGCTGCGGATCGCTTCCTCGCGGGCGTCGATCGTCGCCGGCGGCATGACGTTCTCGAACCGCTGCGCCTGCGCGAGCAGGTCCATCATCTGCGCGCGGGCGCGGTCGCGGGCCACCTGGTCGACGCTGATGCGCAGGTCGGCGGGGATGAGCGGGAACGTCTTATCGCGGAAGCGGTCGTACGCCGCCACGACGTCGGAGGCCTGCGCCAGCGCGGGCGCGTCCCACGCCAGCCGCGTCCCCGGCAGCAGGCGCACCTGCACGTGCCGCTGTTCGGAGGGGGTGTTGACGAACTTCTGGCCGAGGAACGTTTCGAGGGCGGACTTCAGCAGCAGCGTGTCGGAGGAGAGCTGCATCGTCGGCCGCCCCTGGTGCACGGCCAGGATCGAGCCGGTCAACGGCGAGGTCGTGCCGGCCAGGCGGCGCTGGTACTCGCGCCACGCGGCGGCGGCGTCGTTGCGCAGCGCCACCGCCGCCGGGCGTCCGAAGAACTCGGAGCCTTCCATGTCGAGCAGCACGCGCTCGAAGTCGGCTCCGAGGCTGAACGACGGACGGAAGGCCCACTCCATCTGCGGGCTCATGGCCGCGGTCTCGATCTCCTGCATGCGCCGCACGAGATCGGCGAAGCGCTCGGTCTCGCCGGCCGCCGGCCACTGCGTCGAGGCGACGTTGATCGACTCGCTCAGCTCGCGCAGGCGCGAGTAGAAGAGGTTCTGTTGAAAGAGGCCGGTGTAGAGGCCGTGGGCCATCTTCGCGGCGCGGAGGTTGGCCTCGTCGCGGTAGCGGGCCGGGTCGAAGCGGGCGTAATCGGCGGTGCGCAGCGCGCGCCGGTAGAGCTGGTCGTTGCGATAGAAGTCTTCCGGCAGCTCCTGCCCGAAGGACGCGCTGACGACGGAGCCGAGATCCTTCATGTCCGCGGTGCGCGAGAGGTCGTTGAACTTGCGCTTCGTGTCCTCGAGCTGGCGGAAGCAGGTGACGAGCTGGCGCAGCTCCTGGAACTCCGGCGTCTGGTCGATGCCGAACGCCGGCGTCTGCGCGTCCTGCGCGGCGACGAGCCGCGCGTCTGCATTGATGACGCGCTGCGAGCAGCTGTACGAGCCGTCGAGCAGACGCCGGGCCCGTTCTTCGAGCTCGAGGCGCACGCCGTCGAGGATCACCGACTCGAACGCCTCGCCGATGGCGCGCTCGAGGCGCTGCTCGAATCCGCCGATCCACGAGCTGGGGACGAAGATCGCCGCGTAGTGGCGGAAGTCGATCCTGGCCATGCCGTTGAGCAGGTCGAGCGACCAGCGCTGGATGTCGCCGTCGGAGATGTGCTGCCGCGTGTCCAGCCTGCGGCACGCCTCGACGCGGTCGGCCGTCGCTTCGAGGAAGGGGAGGATCTCCTGATTGTCCTTGTGCAGGCGGATCGCGCCGATGGCCATGCCGCCCGCGAGCACGACGCCGAGGATCAGCGTCGCGTACTGCGCGAGCTGCACGGCCCGGTTGCGCGAGACGAGCGTCCACGTGGTCGGCATCGCCAGTCCCCACTCGGGGAAGGCCTTGCGCTCGAGGAGGTCGGCCAGGAAGGCCGTGCCGCCGCTGCTCTGGCCGAGGAGGTCGGCCTCGCCTCCGTCCTTCCCGGTCAGGTAGATGCCGCGGAGGATCGGGGCGTCGTGATACGCGGTGGCGCGGAAGAGCTGTTCGAGGCAGACGCGCAGCGGAGCGCCGAGCGACGACACGGCCTCGTCGAGCTGCAGCAGCGAGTTGGCGTCCCTGCCCCCCTCGGTGAAGATCTCCATCTGGAGGTCCTGGACGCGGCGCCCGAGGGCGTCGATGGCCTCGTCCACCCACTCGGGGGAGTAATTCGTGTCGGAGGTGTAGGTGCTCGACCAGCCGAGCATCTGCCGGCGCGACTGCGGCGGAAGCCCCGCGCAGAGTGCCGTGAAGCCGGTCAGCGTTTCAGCGCCGGTGACGACGATGTACGCCGGCACGCGGAAGCCGAGCCGCTGCTGTACGTCGGCGATGCGGCGATGGACTTTGCCCATGCGCATGGCTAGGTCGGTGCGCGCCAGCTCGCCCGACGTCGCGGCGAGCAGGCTCTCGGCTGAGATCGTGACGACAATGCCGTCGATGGGGCGCTTCGGACGCAGCTTCTGCAGACGGCGCAGGAGGCCGGACCAGTTCGAGTCGTCGGCGGTCGTGCCGTCGGCGCGGAGGATCATGTCGCCGGCGACGTCGAGGACGACACCGCGGTCGTAGAGCCAGAAGCCGCGTCCGTACGCCAGCGAGACACCCGCGTCCTGCGCGGTGCCGAAGGGGAGGTCGAGTCCGGAGTCGGCCAGGAGATTCGAGTCGCGCGAGCCGGCGGCGCCGACGAGCAGCAGCAGCGGCAGCTCGTGCGGATCGCCCTGCCGGGTCTGGCGCATGCGGCGGGCGGCGCGGCGGAACACGGTCGCCAGCGACGGCGTGGCCTGCACCTGCTCGGGCGCGGCGGCCGGGGCATCGTCGTCGGCGGGCGCTTCGTTCGGATCGGGGAACTGCGACGCCTTCGCCGATTTCTTCAGGACGACGATCAGCAGGATGAGGATGATCGCGGCCAGGGCCAGCACCGCCGCCAGTGCGTACGGCCAGATGGTGGCGGTGTTCATCGCATCACCCCGGTCGTGGTGGCCGGAGCCGTAGTCACCGGAGCCGGCGCGGCGTACGGGTCGAGGATGCGGTCGACGAGCGGTGAGATCTCGCTCTTCAACTGCATCCAGATCACGTGCTGCGTGGCGGCGAAGACAACCACGATCAGGACGATGGCCCAGATCCACGGCTTGAGGTGCGGCAGCTCGACGCGCGGACGCTCGATCGTGCCCATGTACGCCTGCGGCGCGACGGCTTCACGTCCGCGCACGACTTTCGGGTCGCGTCCGAAGATGAAGCGGTAGAGGCGGCGGCGGATCACTTCGAGCTCCGACTCGGCGTCGGCGCGGCCGCGGTACTTGCCCTGGAAGCCGAGGGCCAAGACGGAGAGATAGACCCGGGCAATCTCGTTGTGACCGCTGTCGCGGTCGCGCAGGAGGTCGTCGATGCGCTCGAACAGCTCCTCACCGGCGCGGTGGGAGCCGTAGAGTTTGGCCTCGACGAGGTTCTGTCGCCAGGCGTCGCGGCCCGGCCAGTCGAGGTTCAGGAAGACTTCGTCCGCCAGGGCGGCCATCGCGTACTGCGCGCGTTTGTAGAGCTCGAGCCCGAGGTCGCCGCCGTGGCGGATGGCCTCCTGCTCCTGCCGCTCGAGGACGTTGAGGATGCGGCGCCATGCGGCGCTGGCTGAGAGCGTGGCTCCGCGAGCGTCGGCGGGCGTGTCGTCGAAGGCGTGGCCTTCGCGCAACCTCTCCTGCAGCCGCAGCAACTCGGTGTGGAACTGCTGGAACTTCTCCGTGACGAACATCGGATCTGGACCCCGGGACCTACTGCGTACGTTTTCTCTAGCTGCGTTTTCTGATGTAGAGGACGATCTGCTCCGGCGAGCGGGCACTGCTCGCTCCCGGACGAAGAACGATGAGGTCTTCGCCCGGCGTGATGAATTCGGGATCGGCCGTGAGCGCGTACAGCGTCACGCCGGAAGAAGGCACGAGGTCGGCGTCCGCCTCGATCGGCTTGCGCCGCGCGCCGGTCATGCGGCGGTCGCGCAGCGACTCCACCAGCGAGCGGCTGCCGACGATGCAGGCCGCCACCCAGGCGGCCATGTCGCGCGCCGGCATGCCCACCGGGGCGCGCACGCCCAGGACCAGCGGCCGCGTCATCCACTCCGGGTCGAAGAAGAGGCGGAACTCTTCCCCTTCCTTCGTGAACGGGTACGAGACGTAGGCCTCGTGGATGCCTTCGTCGAGCGCACGCGCGATCGACGCCCGCACCTGCTCGAACGTGGCCATCAGGTCGTTGTGGTCGTAGCGGTCGAGCGGCGGCGGGATGAGCGAGCGGCTCACGCCGGCCACATGGCCGAGGAGAGAGCAGAAGGCGACGTAGAGCTGGAATGGGTGCGCGGCGCCGGAGCCGAGGATGGCCTCGAAGGCCGGGAGCTCGCCGACCAGACAGTGGATCTGCAGCTTGGTCTCGAGGCGCTGCGGCGCGTGCGCGTCGGCGGTGCTGCGGGCCTGATCCGCGAGGACGGCCGCTTTCTCGCGGAGGCGCGTGGTGACGGCGGAGCAGAGTCCGTGCAGCGCGGAGCCGGGACCGACGCGCAGCATCGGCGGCTCGAAGCGCGTGCGGGTGTAGACCTCGTGCTCGTACTGCACCTGCGCCAGCGGGAAGCTGACGTACTTTGGCGCGGCCTCATCTCCGGCGATGAGCTGGAGGCGCGGCTGGAGCACGAGCAGCGGCAGGTCGCCCTCGCCGGTGTTCTCGTCGGGGACCGGCGTGCTCTCTTCGAAGCTGTAGCGCTCCGCCAGGGCCAGGCCGCGGGTGCGGGCCACGACGGCCAGCTGCACGAGGGCGGGACGCTGTTTGATGTCGGGGAGCTGGGTCAGGTCGAGGGTGAGGTCGGGGCCATCGCCGGCGGAGTAGGAGACGACCAGGCCGTCCGGCATGACCGCTTCCAGCTCGATGACGCGGAACAGGCCGTCGACGAGCTTCACCGTGTCGATCTCGAGATGCCGGACGCCCCAGTGGAACGGCGAGACGGCGCTGGCGTGATAGTGGAGGAGCGACTCCTGCCGCTGCGACAGCCACTGGAAGTGCTGCGGCGCGAGGAGCATCCCTTCGTGCCACTGGATCGCCGGCGGCACGTCGCGCGCGGTGGTCCGTGCGCGTCCCTTGCGGCGGACGCCCGGCGCCGCGAAGGGCTGGGTGGTGTCGGCCGTCGTCACTGGAGTTTCTCCACGGAGAAATCGCGCGCGCCGAGGACGAGGCGGAACGGCTCCTGCGGGTCGGCGGTAGCGCGGTGGTCCCCCTCAGTGACGTAATCGGCGAAGAGCACGACGCGCTGCGCGCCGGGGCGGTAGGCCACGTTGAGCCGGTCGATCTGCTGCCCCGGCACCCACTCCCACTGCTCGACCACGAGGGCGTTGCCGTAGTCCTTGATGAACTGCTCGCGCTTGGCGAACCACTCGGTGGAGGGCGTCTTGAGGAGCGTGTCGAGGAGCTTCTTGTCGTAGACGAAGATCAGGTCGACCGCCACGGGGGAGTCTTCATTCGCGTCCGGCGCCACCACGACGTCGAACGGAAGCTGCCCGCCGAACATCGAACGCGCCTTTTGCGTCATCCCGCAACCGGCGGCAAACAGCGCCGCCACGAAGACAAGAAAGTGCCTTGTCGAAAGACGGGACGCGAAGGCCGCCGCACGCGGCGGCGCGCCATGGGACACGATCGTATTCACGGAACTGACCCGGACTCTCTTCTCAGACGACGATTTGGGAGTGTTGGGCGCGATTGTAATCCCTACCCTGCTTGGTGGGTTTTTTTTGTGCGGCTGAGGTTGGCGAAGGGTGGGGATGGGGCCGCGGATGGGCTAGAAGTTAACCACCGAGGGCGGAAAGCTCGCCACGCTGGGCTAGAAGTTAGCCACGCGAGGCTGAACCCTAGCCTCGTGAGGCTGGACTCTTGCCACGCGAGGCTGGACTCTGGCCTCGTGAGGCTGGACTCTTGCCTCGTGAGGCTGGACTCTTGCCTCGCGAGGCTGGACTCTTGCCTCGCGAGGCTGAACTCTGGCCTCGTGAGGCTGAACTCTGGCCTCGCGGGGCTGAACTCTGGCCTCGCGGGGCTGAACTCTGGCACGTGAGGCTGGCCTCTGGTCTCGTGAGCGATCAACTCGGGCTGCTGCTGCCAAAGGCAGCGCAAGATCTGTAGGCCCGGCCTTTCAGGCCGGGTAAGCGATAAGCCCCCCAGTCGAGCCCGCAAAGCGGGCGGCAGAAGAGACTTTCGCCCTCCTTTTGCGTCGACAGGGAATTGACTTCGATGATCGATCTCCGTGGGAACTGATCTGTTCTGTCGCCCGCTTCGCGGACTGGGATGTTGGACGCCGCGGACTGCCCGGTCTGAAGACCGGGCCTACAGATCTTGTGCTGCCTTCGGCAGCGCGGGCGATGGAACGGCCATGCCAGATTTACAAACGAGCTACCACGGGCAACCTTCGACACTCTTTTCGGGGAGCTGTACTGAGAAGGCATTGCTCTATCCCGACCGAGCTACGGGGACAGGAGGGACTGAGGACGCACGAATCAATCCTTCATCCTCAATCCTCCGCGCAGCGGCACGAGGCGCGCGGCGAGTGGTGTCCCCGGCTGGATTCGAACCAGCGACCCACAGCTTAGAAGGCTGTTGCTCTATCCGACTGAGCTACGGGGACGGAGGGGGAGGAATTGAGAATGGAGAATGAGGAATCGAGAAAGGAGGCCGATCTCAATTCTCAATTCTGCATTCTCAATTTCGCTTCTCTCCTGGTCGGGGCGAGAGGATTCGAACCTCCGACCCCCTGCTCCCAAAGCAGGTGCGCTACCAGACTGCGCTACACCCCGACGCATGGAGGGACGCTGCGGCGATCGGAACAGACCGCCACAGCCGGCGATTCCGCGAGGGGCGTCTCAGACGGCGCGGGCGACGTCGTAGGTCTTCGGCGGGAGGGTGGTCTCCCACTTCTTGCTCTCGCCCTTCTCGATCAGGTACTCGAACGTCGTGCCGTGCGAGCGGAGACGGAGCACCCGGCAGTCTTCGCCGTGGCGCTTGCCGGTCATCAGCTCGTCCGAGTATTCGATCTCGTCGATGCGGTTCAGGTCGAACGACGCCTCGAGATCCCGGTTCTCGTAATAGAACGTGTCGGCGGTCAGGGCCAGGGCTACCGGAATCGTCTCGGCGCCTTCCACGTAGTCCGCGCGGCTGACGAGCTTCGAGCCGCTGCGGCGTTTGTCCATGATGGCCTTGAGCTGATCGCCCTGGCGCATCCTCAAATACACGACGGTCAGCGCCACGACCGCGATCAGTCCGATGACGATTGCAAGACCAGGCAGCATGCGACCCTCCTCCTGCGGTTCCAGATTTTGCGTTGGTGGAAATGTACGCCTTTCCATCAATTTCGGCCAGCACCAAAACACCGCGCAGGCGGCCGCGTCCGTGCGGTGAAGTTAGAATGGCGGCATGGGGACGGCGCGGCGGAAGACACGTAACGAACACTCTTCCGGAGGCGTCGTCATCTCGATCCGCGACGGCGCGCCGCACGTCGCCCTGATCGCCACGCGCAACAAGACGCGCTGGGGGTTGCCGAAAGGCGCCGTGACGGCCGGTGAGTCGTCCGAGGCCGCGGCCCTGCGCGAAGTGCGGGAGGAGACGGGGATCGAAGCGCGCATCGTGCGCATGCTCGACACCATCGAATACTTCTTCCGGGCCGGCGACACGCTGATCCAGAAAACCGTCGACTTCTATCTGATGGATTACGTGGCCGGAGAGCTCGAGCCGCAGCTCAGCGAGGTGGACGACGTGGAGTGGGTCGAGCTGACTTCTTCGCTGAAGCGCGCGAGCTTCGAGTCGGAGCGGAAGCTGCTTGAGATGACGCTTTCTTCGATGACGCCCGCTTCGCCGCCGGCCGCTTCTTCGATGACGCCTTCTTCGTAGCGGCAGTCTTCGAGGCGGATGACCGGCCTTTGCTTCTCGACGACTTGACGGCTCGACGACTGGACGACTCGTCAGCCAGCTTGTCCGCCAGCGTCGGCGCCTTCTTCGACGCGGCCTTCCGGTTGCTCTGCCAGACGTTCTCGCCGCCGATCTCTTCCACCAGCTTGTTCGACACGACCGAGCGTGGCGCGACCTTGGTCACGTCCACCTTCTCGTTCGCGAACTCGTCGCGGTGCTTGAGCAGGAGCCAGTCGTTTCCCTTGTCCGACGACGATTTCCCCTTGATGCGCACCAGCGCCCACTCGCCGAACATCTTCTTCCCGTACATGCGGAAGGTCAGCTTGCCCGACTTCAGCGCGGCCACCGGATCGTCGCCCGGCTCGACGAACTCCCACTGCCCCTCGTCCCAGATGATCACGTTACCCGCGCCGTAGTTCCCCTCCGGGATTACGCCCTCGAACGACGCGTAATCGTACGGATGGTCCTCGGTCATCATGGCCAGCCGGCGGATGGCGGGGTCGTACGACGGTCCCTTCGGCACCGCCCACGACTTCAGCACACCCTCCATCTCGAGGCGGAAGTCGTAGTGCAGGTGCGAGGCGCGATGCTTCTGGATGACGAAGATGGGCAGCTTCGACTTCTTCGGCTTTCCGCCGGCCGGCTCCGGCGTGTCGCCGAAGTCGCGCATCTGGCGGTACTTTTTGAGGAGATCCGGCATGCTGCCTCCCTGCTGTCATCCCGAGCGTGAGTCGAGGGACCCGGGTGGGCGGGTGGCGCGCTGCACGTGCCGGCGCATGCCCGTCGCCTCCCGCCCGCCCAGGTCCCTCGACTCACGCTCGGGATGACAGCTGTGTTTACGACACTTTCTTCTTCCTGACCGCCGCCGGTTTCGCCGCGGCCGCGCGTACCGGAGCGCGCTTCGCGGGTGCCCGTTCGCGCTTCGCCGCTTTCGGGCCGCTCTCCAGACTGCGCCGCAGCGCCTCCATGATGTCGACCACTTCCGCCGCCTTGTCCTGACTGGCCGCCTCGGAGACGATCACCTCGCCCTCCGACTTTGCGCGGATCCTGTCCATCAGCCGCTCGCGGTAGTTGTCCTTGTACGCCATCGGGTCGAACGACTCCTCGGTCAGCTCGTTGATGAGCATCTCGGCGAGGGCGATCTCCTTGTCGCGCAGCTCGGCGTCCTCCAGGTCGATGGCGCCGAAGTCGCGCACTTCGTCGGCGTAGTACATCGTGTGCAGCACCAGCCCGTCCTCGAAGGGACGGAGCAGCACGAGATGCTCCTTGTGTCCCATCACCCAGCGCGCCACCGCGACCTTGTTCTGCTTCTTCATGGCCTGTGACAGCAGCCGGTAGGTCTTCCCGCCGCCCGGGGCGGGGCCGAGGTAATAGGCCTTCTCAAAGAAGACCGGGTCGACCTGCTCGAGATCGACGAACTCCGTGATCTCCAGCGCGCGATTCTGGTCGCTCTCCAGCACTTCCATCTCCTCGTCGGTCAGCGTCACGTACTGGTTCTTGCCGACCGCGTAGCCGCGGATCATGTCGCCCGACTCGATCATCTCTTCATGATGCGGGCACCACCACTTGCGGTTCACGCGCGAGCCGCAGCTGTGATGCAGCAGGTTGAACGACACGTCTTCCGACCGCGTGGCCGTGTAGAAGCGGACCGGAATGTTGACCAGGCCGAAGGTGATCGTCGCATTGCGCAGCGGGCGTAGAGCCATACGTTCCTCCGCCTGAAGAGAGTGCATGCGCCGTTCCACGCGGATGAGGCTGGAAGTAACCTGTTTTCTGACAGTTAGGAGGCGAGCGGCTCTATTCTTGCAAGGACGCGCGGCGGACCACCATGTCTTCATCCATCCGTCGCATGTTGTGGGGCGCATTCATCGGCCTCGCCATCCTCACCGCCATCGGTGTGGTGTCGACGATCACCATCCTCCAGACCGAGCAGCGCGAGGACTCGCGCAACGTGCGCGAGCTGCGCCCCCTCGTCGACGCCGTGCGGGACATGGACGAGTCCATGAACGCCATGGCCTCGGCCGCGCGCGGCTGGCTGTTGACCACCGACGACCGCTACAAGCAGCAATACTCTGACGCCAGCCGCGACTTCGACACCGCCGCCTTCAAGGCGCGCGACCTCGCCGTCAACGACCGGGACAAAGACCTCGTCGAGCAGTTCATCCGCCATCACCACAGGCTGAAGGTGCTGACCGACAAGCAGATCAAGACCAGCGACAGAGAGGCGATGAGGGACGCGGCCGACCTCCGCCGCAACTCGACCGATTACGCGAAGCAGATCTCCGACCGCATCCGCAGCGAACAGAGCGCGGCCTCAGAGCGCATCTCGAACCTCCGTCAGTGGCTCATGCTGGCCATGATCCTCCTCGGCGTGGCCATGCTCGGCACCGGCGTGGCCTCGGTCTGGCGCATCGAGGAATCGCTGGCCGACTCGATCACCCGCCAGGTGCGGCGGACCGAGGCCATGATCGCCGGGATGTCGGACGGGGTGCTGCTCGTCGACGGCGACGGGCGCTCCGTCTTCATCAACCCCGCCGGACAGCGCCTCCTGGGCAACACGGACGTGGGCGTGCCGATCTTCCAGCAGTCGCAGGTCTACCGCCTCCGCGACGAGCACGGACGCATGCTCGACCCCGAAGAGCTCCCGGCCGCGCAGGCGCTCTCCACCGGCCGGCTCGTGCAGGACGTCACGGTCATCATCGCCCGGGAAGGGGCGGAGCGCGTGGCGGTCTCGATGAGCGCGACGCCGCTGGCCGAGGACGGACGCACCACCGGCGTCATCGTCACTTTCCGCGACATCACCGAGCGCCGCCGGCTCGAAGAACAGATGCAGATGCAGGCCGAGCGCGCGCAGATCCTGGCGGACGCCGGCGCGTTCTTCTCCAGCAACATCGACCCGACCTGGGTCACGCAGGCCATCGCCGAGCGTGTGGCCGAGGTCCTCGGCGACTGGTGCGCGGTCATCCTCCGCGGCGGCGAGTCGAAGGAGCTCAGCGTCGCCTCCATCTATCACCGCGACATGTCGTCCCTCGGCCTGGCGTGGTCGTACATCTATCGCCAGCCGCTCGTCGTCGGCGAGGGGATCATCGGCCAGGTCGTCTCCACCGGCTACCCGTCGATGATGACCGACGTCCGGCCGTCGTTCGACGCCACGAGCCCCGGCACGTATCACCCGTCGCCGGTGAAGCTGGCGTCGCTGCTCGTGCTGCCGCTGCGGACTCGCCGCGAGATGATCGGGGCGCTGGTCATCGCCGCCAACGATCCCGAGCGGGCCATGACCGACGACAAGCTGCCGCTCGCGGAGGTCCTGGCCGAGCGCGCGGCGCTGGCCATCGAGAACGCGAAGCTCTACACCGAGCAGGTCGAAGCGCGCCGCAAGGTGGAAGACCTGTCGCGCCTCAAGGACGAGTTCCTCTCCATCGCTTCGCACGAGCTGCGCACGCCGGTCACGTCGATCAAGGGCTACACGCAGCTGGCGAAGATGCTGATCAAGGAGGGCGACCTCAATACCTCGGAGGAGTATCTCGACATCGCCCTCGACCAGATCGACCGCATGTCGCGCCTGATCCTCGAGCTGCTCGATGTCTCACGGATCGAGACCGGCCGCCTCGAGATCCGCCGCGAGACCATTGCCTGGTCGCAGTTCGTGCGCGACGTCGTCCATCGCCATCACACCGCGGTCAGCGACCGCCGCTTCCACGTCAGCGTGCCCGACGACGGCAAGATCGTCATCGGCGACCGCGACCGCCTGGAGCAGGTGCTCGGCAATCTGCTCGAGAACGCGGTGAAGTACTCGCCCGACGGCAGCGACGTCACGGTCACGGTCGACGATCGGGGCGAGACGCTCGTCACGGCGGTCTGCGATCGCGGCATCGGCATCCCGGCGGACGAGCTGGGGCAGGTCTTCGAGCGCTTCCACCGCGGCCGGCAGGTCAGCTCGACCAATTACGGCGGCCTCGGGCTCGGCCTCTACATCACCAAACAGATCATCGAGCGTCACGGCGGCTCGATCTGGGTGGAGAGCAAGGAGGGGCAAGGCACCACCTTCTACTTCTCGCTCCCCGTGGCCGAAGTGAACGCCGGCGGCACGTCGTCCCCAGCGCCGGTCGCGGTACAGACGTAATCTCTACTGATGCTGCTCGCCGCCGCCCTGGTCCTCGAGCTCGCCCGCGAGTCGCTCACGGGCACGCACTGCCGCTACCGCGAATACGTCGACGGCATCCCCACCGACACCTACGTCACGATGAAGTGCGGCGGCAATCAAGCCATCGCGTTCCGGTCCGCCGGCAACCTCCGCTGGTCCCACAACCGTCTCATCCGCCGCGAGATCGTCGATCACTATCAACACGACTACGACGCCAGCACCGGCGCCCTGATCTCGCGAACGCCCCTCTTCTTCCACGCCAAACCGGCGCGCGTATTCGACCCCAACCCGGTCGTCACGCTCAACGACCCGAATCTCCAGGACCTCAACGACGCCTCCGCACACATCCCCGCTGGCGCCTACTCCGACGTGCAACTACCCGACGAAGCGCTGCACGGTCCCCACGTCACGATCGTCGATCGCCAGCCGCGGTTCGTCGCACCCGCCGAGGGCGCCCTCGTCTTCGACCGCACCGCCGACGGCTTCGAGGACGTCAACGCCTACTTTCACATCGACCGCACGCAACGCCACGTGCAGGCTCTCGGCTACGTGAACGCGCGCGCCATTGCGCCGTACGCGATCGAGGTCGATGCCCACGCCGCGAGCGGCGAGGACAACTCCTTCTTCATCCCCAGCTCCGCGCAGCCCGGCCGCGGCACGTTGTTTTACGGCGAGGGCGGCACGGATGACGCCGAGGATGCGGACCTCGTGGTGCACGAATACACGCATGCGCTGATGGAGTGGATCTCGCCCGGCACGTGGGGCGGGTCGTTCGCCAGTGAGTCGCGCGCCATCGCCGAGGCGGTCAGCGACTACCTCGCCTTCTCCGCGCACTACGACGCCCGCCGGAAATCGGGACGCGATCCATTCTGCTTCGCCGACTGGGACGCGCGCTGCTGGCTCGACGCGTCCTCGGAGCGCTGCAGCTATGCGCCCGGCACCGACTGCCTCCGCCGCCTCGACAGCCCGCGCACGATGGCCGACTACAACCGCGGCGACAGCTCCGGCGTCGAACATCTCAACAGCGCCATCCTCTCGTCGGCGCTGCGCGAGCTGCGCGTGCAGCTCGACCGCCGCACCGTCGACACGCTCGTCCTGGAGTCGCTGTACGGCGCTCCGCCGCGGCCTACGTTCGAATCGATGGCGCGGCGCCTCATCGAAGTGGATCGCATCCTCTACAACGGCGCGCACGCGGCGCCGATCTGCACGGCGATGCGCGCGCGCGGGATCGTGGCCGGGTGCGACGTGATGCCGCGCGACGAGCTCACGCACTTTCAGAGTGCGCAGCACGGCCTGGCCATTCCGGATAACGACGCGAACGGAATCGCGACGACGCTGCGCATCAGCGACACGCGCGCGATCGAGAACGTCTACGTGCGCGTCGACGCCGCCCATCCCGCGAACGGCGACCTGCGCCTCGAGCTCGTCGCACCGGACGGCACGCGCGTCCTGCTGCAGAGCACGTCCACCTCCATCGCGCCCGACATCCACGCCACCTACGGCCTGACCGCCACGTCCGCGCAACCGCTGGACATCCTGCGCGGCCGCAGCGCGAACGGCGTCTGGACGCTGCTCGTCTCCGACCGCTCCTTCCGCGACGCCGGGACACTGCTCTCGTGGGGACTGGACATTCAGTTTGCCGGCGAAGAGCCGCGCACGATTCGGCCCCGGGAGGAGCGGGCGCAGATGATCCCCGTCGTTGCGCATCTCTACGGCGAATCGGGACTGTTCGCTTCCGACGTGCGCATCGCCAATCCGCACGCGGCCACGCGCAACGCAACGCTCGTGTTCACCCCGAGCGGCGAGAACGGTCTCGAACGGTTCGCGGCCGTGCAGCTGGTGCTCGACGCGGGACAGACTCTCGCCTTCGACGACGTCGTCTCCAGCGTGTTCCACAGCGGCGGCAGCGGCTCGCTGGAAGTCCTCGGCGACGTGGTGGCGATGAGCCGGACGTATCTGCGCACCGGCAACGGCACGCTCGGGCAGGACGTGCCGCCGAATCTGGAGACAACGTCCGCGTCCGGGTCGCCGCTGTTCGTCGCGCCGCTGGCCGAGGGGGGTGCGCGTTACAACCTCGGGCTCACGGAGATCGCCGGTGCACGCGGAATCGCTCGCATCGGCGATCGCACCGTCCCGATCGAGCCGTTCAGCCACGTGCAGTTCCCTGTCTCGCCGGCGCTGCTCGCGGTGCGTGTGCTGTCCGGTGACGCCCGCGTCGTCGCGTACCTCTCGCAGATCGCGAACGACGACGCCATGTTCATCCCCGCGCAACGCATCGAGACGGCGCGGGTGCGGATGGCTCCCGTGATCACCGCCCAGATCTCGGATCCGCCCGAGTGGCGCAGCGATCTCTGGCTTGCCACGGGGACGCCGATGCGGGTACGCGTCGACGCCATCGAAGGCGGGAGTGTCGAAGCAGAGGCTCCGGGTGTGTACCTCGACGTGCTCGCGCGGCTGTTCCATCGCACCGTCACCGTTGCGGCGTTGCGCGTGTTCCTGCCGGAGGGGGCGTTCGGCGCGACGCGCATCGCCCACGGCGACACGACGCAGTTCGTGCCGCTCCTCGATGACGGGCCAGCCGAGCAGCACGTGCTCTTCCTGACGAGAGCCGCCGAGTCTCGCGTCAACGTCGGGATCGTCGCGGACCAGGCGGCCGCCGCGGAGGTGCTCGTCTACGACGCCGCGGGCGTGCAGCTCGAGCGGGCATTCCTCTCGACCAGCGGTGGATTCGTGCAGAGGCCGGTGGCCCCCGGCGCGCGCGCCGTCGTGCGGTTCCTGTTCGGCAAGGGTCGCGCCTACGCCTCGGTGATCGACGTCCGCGCCGGTGACGCGACATTCGTCGCCGGACAATAGTGTCGCGTCGACACGACAGTAGTCGTGTATCCTGCGCCGGCCATGTCCCAGATTTCGCCCCTGCAGACCCTGCCGGAGGCGCAGCCGCTGGCGCAGCTCCCGCTCAAGATCCTCGAAGAAGTGATCCGGCAACTGCGCAGCACGCGCAACGACATCATCCGGTTCGGCGTCTGGAACGTCCGCAACCTCACTGACGAAGATTTCAACAAGACCGACGACCGCAAGCTCCTCGGCTATTTCCGCCAGGACCTGCTGGAGACGCGCTTCCTCTCCAAGGGCCGCCGCATCGACCTCATCCAGCTCTGGCACTGGTTCGACGACCTGATGAGCGGCGTCGAGCCGCTGCTGGTGGAGGGGGAGGAGATCTTCCTCAACATCCAGGATAAGGACCTGGAAAAGGTGCGCAAGCGCATCCAGGAGATCCACTCGTTCCTGCCCACGCTGCGCGGCGACGACCTCGACGCCTTCCGCCGCGTCAAGTACAAGCTCCGCCGCACGGTGATGCGCCTGACGTACGACCTCCATCACCTGTTCAAGCGCGTCGAAAAGTACCGCAAGAACATCTTCATGAGCAGCGGCGCCCCGCGCATGGACCGCGAGCGCGTCCCGCTCGAAGCGGTGGCGGAGATCCCGGAGCCGGTGTCGCTCGACGATCACGAGCACGAACACGATCACGACGAGTAACGGAGCGTGGGGGGCTATGGACTGCGGCGGCCACAGACGCCGCTTTGACTGCCGTTCGTGGTGCGGAGTCGCTGTGGCACCGAAGGCAGTGAAAGCGGCGCCTGCGGTCGCCGCAGTCCATAGCCCCCGCCCGACCGGGTCACTACGCGTCGTAGACCTTACGCACTCGCGACGGCTTCTCGGCGAGCTTGCCACCGAATTAGAAAGCGGCGGCCAGGGCCTCCGCACTCCATACGCACGCGCTAAATAGACGCGTCCACGGTCTGCCCTTCGTGCACGATCACCTGCACCGTGTCGGCGACGCCGTCGCCCTCGTTCATCAGGTCGAGCGTGTACGTCCCGGGCGCGAGATGCGCGATCACGTTGACGCCCGGCCGGAGCTGGTGAGGGATCACGCTGTCCGGCGCCGAGATCCTGAGCTTCCGCGGCCCGGCGTGTCGCGACTGAATGCGGATCGAGCCGCCCGGAGTGAGGGCCACCGTGCGTGAGGACGGCGCCGTGATCGTCGTCCTGGCCGGCGCGTAGCCCTCCGCCGCGATGTGCACCGTGTACGTCCCCGGCGGCAGCGGCAACTTCACTCCCTGCGCGGGATCGCCGGCGGCGATGCGATAGACATCTTCGAGGACGCGCCCCTGCGCGTCGAGCACCGTCGCCGTCCCGCCGAGGGGACGGCCGTTGCGTCCGTCGACGATGAGCACCGTCGTCGAGGCGCCCTTCGACAGTCGCAGCTCGACCTCGTCCGAGCCGGCGTCGCTGATGGCGAGCTCACGTTGCTGGATCGCGTAGCCGTCACCCCACGCCGACAGTTTGTAAGTGCCCGGCGTCAGATTCGGCGCGGCGAACACACCATTGCCGTCGGTGGTCAGGATGAAGGAACCGAAGTTGCTCCGCTGGAAGCGGACGGTGATGCCGGCCAACCCGTCGCCGGTCGCCGCGTCGACGGCGCGTCCACGCACGCTGCCGGCCTTGAAGTCGAGGTCGAGCGTGCCGGAGCCGCGCACGGTGTGAGTCGTGGTGTGTCTGGTGCCGCCGCGCATGTCGCCGACCGACACCGAGTACTCGCCGTCGACCAGTCCGGACACCACATAGCGCCCCTCGTGATCCGTCCGGCCGCTCCCGTACGTGACACCTTCGCCGCGCGCGTTGAACGAAACGCTGCCGTTGACGAGCGGCGCTCCGTTGCGCGTGACGCGTCCGCGCACGACAGCATCGCCGCGCATCTCGAGGTCGACCTGGAGAGGACTACCGGCGACGACCTGCACTTCCTGGCTCGCGCCTCCGCGCCAGCTTCCGGACCCCTGCGGCATGACCGATGCCTGCAGCCGCACTTTCCCCGCGGGGACGCCGTCGATGCGGTAGTTGCCCTGCGGATCGACCGGTGACTCGATCGGAGGGGAGAGCATCGAGCTCTCCGCGCGCGCACGCACGATCGTATGCGCCACCTCCGCCGCGGTCAGGCCCGTGACCCGGCCATAGATGGTGCCGCCGGCGCGCATGGTGATGACCAGCGGCCCGCTGCTGACGACGTCCACGTCCTCCAGCACGCCCTGCGCGAGCCCGCGCTTCGTCGCGTCGAACCGGTAGCGGCCCGGCGCCAGCGCCTCGAGCTCGAAGGCGCCACTGGCATTCGTGAGCACCGGCTTGGCCATCGAGCCGTCGCCCACGGCGCGGACTTCGGCTTCCGCGACGCCGGCACCGCGTTCGTCGACGACCGTGCCGGTGACGCGATGTCCTGCGGAAAGCTGCACGTCGAGCTTCGTCTCACGGCCGGCGACGGTCACGGTTCGCTGCACCGGTGTGTGTTTCGGATGGGTGATCCGGAACGCCCTCTCCCCGGGATCGAGACCTTCGACGGAGTATTCGCCGTTCGCGTTCGTCGTCGAGCGAGGCAGCCTTCCCGGATACGCTCCGGTGGGCTGCAACTGCACCGACGCCTCGGACAGCGGCAGGCCGTTTTCGCCAGTGATCCTGCCGGACAGGCGGACGGCGCGGTCGAGCTCCAGCGCGACATCGCTGACGTCCTTTCCTTCCTGCGCGTCGATGCTGAGGCGTGCGCTCGCGTACCCGGGCGCTTTGGCGATGAGCTGCAGCGGCCCGGGCTCCACGTGCCGGAGGGTGAACGTGCCGTCCTCGCTGGTGAATCTCTGCGGCGACCAGTTTCCGGATCCGCTCTGCGGCCGCTCGACGTTGACCTCGAACTCGCGCATTGCGCTCCGCGTGGCCTTGTCGGTCACACGGCCGCTGATCGTGACGCCGACCGGCAACTCGATCACCACGTCGCGAGCGGGTGCGGTGATGCGGCGCTCCTCGCGAAGAAGCTCTTCTGGTTTGCCCAGCATGAGACGGGTCTCGCCCGGCGCGAGACCGCCCACCGTGAACGAGCCGTCTGCCGCGCTCCTCGCCGGTTCGCCGGTTCCGCCCGAGATGGTCACGCCCTGGACCGGTGCGCCTCCGCGCGTGATACGGCCCGTGATCTCGACCGCCGGCTCGAGCTTCGCCACAATGGGTGTGACCTCGTCCGCCGCGATACGTTGCGCGCGCACGTACGCCGGTGCAAAGCCCTCGCGGCGGAACGTAAAGTCATACGTGCCGGTCTCCAGCCGGAGCGCGAACGTTCCGTCTTTCGCGGTGCGGACCACGTCGTCATCGACCGGCTGGGAGGAAGAAGAAAGTCCACCCATCCAGCCCCGTGTCGGTGTCTCCCTCGGCAGGACGGCGACGTCGGCCAGCGGCTCGTCGTTCGCGTCGACCACGCGACCCGTTACGGCTACCCCGGTCGGAATCGTCATGACGATGCCGGTTTTGCGCTCGCCCGCGGACAGCTTCATCGAGCCGCTTTTCGCCTGCGGCAGTCCCTTTTTCTCCGCACGCAACCGGACGTCTGCATCGGGCTGCACGCGCACGCGGAAGCGGCCGTCCGCACCGCTCGTCGCCGAGAAAAAGCGAAGGGCCCGCGGCGGCGCGTCCGCGCGCGTCCCGTCTTGCGCGTAGACCAGTGCCCCTGCCACAGGGCGTTCTTCTTCGTCCATCACGACGCCGCTCGCCCGCGCGTACGCGGTGAGGGCGATGTCGCTGACCACGCGCTGGCCGGCGGCCACGATGATCTCGGTCGTCGGGAAGGCGTACGCCGGATGGGCCACATAGACTTTCGATTCACCCGGCAGAGCTGAGATCGAGAAACCGCCTTTCGCGTCCGTGATCCCGATCCGCGGCAGGCTGGGCGTGGAGCGGCTCAGTTGCACGATCGTGCCCGCGACCGGACGCTTCGTCTGCGCGTCGACGATGCGGCCGGTGATCGTCTCCAGCTTCTCCATGCGGATGAGCGGTGCTCCCTTGTTTGTCGCGGCGAGCTGCACGCCCATGAGCGTTTCGGTGCGAGCCACGGCGACGTTCCACTTCTGCGCCGCGCGGGCGATGGTGAACGCACCGTCTTCTCCGCTTTTCGCCAGCGGCCAGGTGTCGAGATAGATGGTGGCGTTCGGAACGGGGGTCGTGCCGTCGGCGGCGACGGCGCGGCCGGTCAGCGCGGTCCCCGGTACCAGCGAGACGTTCATGTCGCGCGGGCCGGGTCGCCCTCTCGACGCGAGGCCGGTCTCGACCGCGTAATCGGGATGAATGACGGCGATCGACGCGCCCTGCTGTTTCACCTCCGGCGCCTCGTACCGCCCTTGCGCATCCGTGCGCGTCAGATACTCCGCCCCGCCGGGTCCGCCCATCAGCGTGCCGGGGTACGTGACCGCGACCAGCGCATTCGGCACCGGCTTTCCGCCGCTCTTGACCGTTCCTGGACGCATCGGCCGGTCCACGAGCGCGATCGCGCCGAGGTCTTCGTCCTTTTCGACGAGCCATGCCAGAGGCTCGTAGCCGCGCGCCGCGACGTGCAACTCGACCACGGCTTCTTTCGCCGACGGAAGGGAGAAGTTTCCCTTCGCATCCGCCTCCGCCGACGCGAGCGGCACGCGCTCGGGCGACGCCGACAGCAGGCGCGCGAACCGTGCCTCAGGCATCTCGGCCGCGTAAATCGACACGCGTGCGCCGGCGACAGGTTGACCGCCGGCGGACATCACATTGCCCGTAATCGCGGCGGACAGAGGAAGAGCGAGGAAGGAGAGGAACAGCGCGACGATGTTGCGCATCGCGTAATTATGACGGAACGGCGGCTTTCCTGTTGTGGCCCCCAAGCAGCGTTATAGGAGTGCGGTGGCGGACGAGCCACCGCTTTGGGTACGCGCAGCGTGTGCCGGATAGGAAGCGGCGGCTCGTCGCCGCCGCACTCCTAAAACGCGTTAGATCGACACGTCCACCGTCTCTCCTTCGCGCACCATCACCTGTGTTGTGTCGAGCACCACCAGCTCCTCGCTCAGCAGCTGCAGCGTGTAGACGCCGGGCGCGATGTGCTCCAGCGGTCCCGTGCCGGGCGTGAGGTAGCCGGGCATCGGACGCGCGTCCCACCGCGGATACTGCATGCCGGTCGAGTCGATCAGGCGATAGCGGCGGCGCTCCGAGTGCTTCGACGTCACACGGATCGTGCCGCCGGGCGTGAGCGCGACGGTGACCGGTGCCGGGGACGGCGACGTCACCGTCACCGTTCGCGGTGCGTAGTTGAAGGCGCTGACGGTGGCCGTGTACGAGCCGGGAGGCAGCGGCACGGACAGGTCCTCGGGCGTGCTGTCGCCGAAGCGCATCGATCCGCGGCTGTCGTGGGCCACGCCTCCGGCGCGGTTGAACGCGATGACCATCCCCGTCAGCGCGCGCCCGTCGCGCGCGTCGACGACCTTCACCTTCACCCCTTCATGGCGCATCAGCTTGAGCTCGAGGTTCTCGCGGCCCGCGTCGCCGATGCTCGTCTCCGTGACGTCGTTGGCGTAGCCCTCGCCGCCGGCCGTGACCGTGTACGTGCCGGGCGGGACGAGCTCGATGACGAAGTTGCCGTTCGGGTCGGTGGTCGCGCCGTAGGTGATGCCGCGGAAATCGGTCGTCGCGGCCGGCTTGAGCTGCACCGTCGCGCCGCCGACAGCCTCGTTCGTCGTCGCGCTCAGCACGCGGCCGCGCACCGAGCCGGCCTTGTATTCGATGTCGAACGTGTCCGAGCCGCGCACGGTGTACGTCGTGTTGTACGAGCCGCCGCGAGCGAAGTCGCGAACCCAGACCGTGTGCTCGCCCGGTTCGAGGCCGCTGATCGAGTACCGTCCCTGCTCATCCGTGGTGGCGTTGGCGCTGGCCTGAGATCCGCCCTGCTTCGGCGAAAAGTAGACGCTGGCGCCGCCGTGAGGCACGCCGTTGCGCGTGACGCGGCCGCGGACCACCGTGTTGCCGCTGAACTCGAGGTTCACCTGCTGCGCGCCTCCCGCCGTGACCTCCACAGTCTGCGATGGGGTATTGCGGCCGCCGCCGGTGATGCCGCGCGAGAGCGACGCCGATACGCGCACCGATCCGAGGGGCGCGCCTTCGAGCTTGTAGTTGCCCTGCGGGTCGACGGACGCCGACATCGACGAACGTCCGGCCCACGCCGACACCGTCGTGTTCGCGTACTCCGCTTCCGTAAGACCCGTCACCCGTCCGTAGATCGTGCCGCCCGTCTTGAGCGTGATCCGCACCGGGCTGCCGCTGCTGACGTCCACATCTTCGAGGACGCCCGGCGCGAAGCCCGCTTTCGCGGCGGAGAAGCGGTAGCGTCCCGGCGTCAGCGAGTCGAACTCGAACGTGCCTGACGCGTTGGTGCGCGTCTCTCGCGGCATCATCCCGGAGCTCGCCGAAACGTCGGCATCCCCCACCGGCATCCCGTCCTCGGTCGTCACGACGCCGGTGACGCGATTGCCGGCCGAAAGTTGGACGTCGAGCTTCGTCTCACGCCCCTTCAGCGTCACCTTGCGCGTCACGTCGACGTGCTTCGGATGCGAGAACTGCACGCTCTCTTCGCCCGATTCGAGTCCGTCGAGCGTGTACTCGCCGTTCGCGTCGGTGTTCGCGCGGGGCAGGCTGCCGCGCATGGCGAACGCGCCCGTGGAGGAGGGCGTCACCGCGACCGTGACGTCGCTGAGCGGCGCGCCGTTCGCGCCCGTGACCTTGCCGGAGAGGCGCACGCCCGTGTCCAGCTCGAGGACGACGTCCGTCAGCGCCTTGCCGTCGACCACGTCTACGCTCATCCGGCCGCTGGCGTAGCCCGGCGCGTTCGCGAGGAGAGTCATCGCACCCGCGGGCACGTGCTCCAGCGTGAACGAGCCGTCGTCGCTGGTGAAGGCCTTGAGCTGGGGCGGTCCCATCATCATGAACCCGCCGCTGGAGCCGCCGCGCGAAGTGGAGACGCCGGCCTGGAACGACGTGATCGGCTTCTTCGTCCCTTTCTCGACCACGCGTCCGCTGATCGTGCCGCCCGCCGGCATCTCGACCACGACGTCGCGCGCCGGCGCGGTGAAGGTGCGCATGTCGCTGATGAGGTCCGTCTCCTTCCTCACCATCAGGCGCGTCACGCCGGGCGAGAGGTTGCCCACGGTGAATGAGCCATCCGGGCCGGTGGTGGCGGAGGCGTCGGTGATGCCGAGGGCGTTCAGGCGGACGTCGGGGATGCCCACGCCACCGCGCGTCACGCGGCCGCTGATCTCGACGGCCGGCTCGAGCCGCGCCTCGATCGTGTTCTCGCCGTTCGGCGTGACGTTCTGCGCGCGCACCTGCTTCTGCGCGTAGCCCTCGCGCTTGAACGTGAAGTCGTACGTTCCTTCCTTCACGCGCAGCGTGAACGCGCCGTCGCTGCCCGAGCGCACGGTGTCTTCTTCCTCTCCCGGCGTGTTCAGGAAGATCATCCGCATGGACCGGTCGCCCGCCGGCGTTTCCGTCGCCACGACGGAGACGCCGGACAGCGGATCGCCGTTCGCGTCGAGCACGCGTCCCGCGACCGCGACGCCGGTGGGAATGGTCAGCACGACCGCGCCTTTGCGCTCGCCCGCGCCGAGCTTCATCGCATCGCTCTTGACCTGCGGCAGCCCCTTCTTGTTCGCCTTCAGGCGGATGTCGCTGTCGGCCTGCACGCGGATGCTGAACTTGCCGTCCGGGCCGGAGAGGCCCGGCGTGTCGCGCTGGAAGCGCATCGGCATGCGCATCATGTCGGTGGTGGCCGCCTCGCTCGCCACCGCGGCCGCGACGACGGGACGGTTCTCCTCGTCGACGACCACGCCGCTGACACGCGCCAGCTGCGTCATGGCCAGGTCCTTCGAGGCCTGCTGCCCCGCCGCGACCGAGACCTCGCCGGACTGCAGGTCGTACGCGGGATGCGACGCCGAGATCATGTACGAGCCGGAGGGCGCGGGGATCGAGTACGCGCCTTTCGCATCGGTGAGTGCCAGCGGCGACGGATCGCCCTGCATCATCCGGCGCGGCACGCTCAGCCGCACCGTCACGCCGGCCAGCGGCACCTTCGTCTTCGTGTCGGTGACGCGTCCCGAGACCACCGCCGATTTCTCGAGCTTCAGCGTGATGGCCTTGTCGCCGCCCGGCACGCGCTGCGCCACGAGCGCATCCTTGCGCGCCATGAGGCTCTGCCACTTCGCCGGCGCGTGCGCAATCGTGAACGAGCCGTCCTCGCCGCTCGTCGCCAGAGGCCAGCCGTCGACCGAGATCTCGGCCTTCTCAACGGGTGTCGTCCCGTTCGCGGCCACGGTCTTGCCGGTTAGCGCGATGCCGGTGCTGAGCGTGCGATTCAGCTCGCTCGCGGCTGCACCGCCGCCGAACAGGAACAACTCTTCGTCGATCGCGTAGCTCGGATGGATCACGGCGATGGTCCGCGCGCGCTTGATCTCCGGCGCCTCGTAGCGTCCCTGCTCGTCCGTGCGTGTCATGTAGTCGCCGGTGAACGAGACCACCACCAGCGCGTTGGCCACCGGTTTCCCTCCCGCCGTGACCGTGCCCTTCTGCATGTCGCGCTTCGACACCAGGAGCGCGCCGAGGTCCTCGTCGCGCTCGACGCGGCGGGAGTGCGGCTCGTAGCCGCGCAGCTCCACGCGGAGGTCGACCACCGGCTCCTTCGGCGAAGGCAGCGAGAAGGCGCCCTTCGAGTCCGTCTGCATGGTGGCCAGCGGTACGAAGTCCGGCTTGTCGGAAAGCAGCCGCGTGCGGCGCGCCTCAGGTGTCTCGATGGCGTGGATCAACACGCGCGCGCCGGACACCGGCACACCGTCGCTGGTCATCACGCTTCCGGTGATCGCCGCGAAGAGAGGAAGAGAGAGAAGAGAGAGGAAAAGCGCAAGGATTGGGCGCATGGCGCAAGTATGACGCCGGAAGGGCGGAAGAGTTCCAGCGGAGGGCCTGTTGGCGCCACCATGCGAGTCGCACTGCTCCTGGCCGCCCTCACGTTCGCCAACTCGTGTACCGCGGTCAGCGGAGGGAACGAAGAAGTGACGATGACCACACTCGGCCGCGGCGCGTACGCTGCGTCGCACGGCGGACGCAACGCCGTCCTGGCCACCAGCGACGCGGACTACCAGCGCTTCTGGCAAGAGCTCGTCGGCGGCGCCGACGCGCCGCCCGCGGTCGACTTCGCGGAGAACGTCGTCGTGTTCCTCTTCGCCGGCCAGCGCAATACCGGAGGCTGGAGCGTCGACCCCAAGTCGGTGACGATCGAAGGCGACACCGCCGTCATCGACGCGGCCGTGACCGGTCCTCCGCCCGATGCCATGGTCACGCAGGCGCTCACGTATCCGTACGCGGTCGTGGCTGTGCGCAGCCGCGACGTGAAGAACGTACGCTGGCCGCAGTGAGAAAGCGCAAGCCCCTCGCGCCGCGGCTCCTCAAAGAACGTCTCGACGAGCTCGTCGTCACGTTCGACATCTCCACCATAGAGCCCGACCCGCTGCAGCTCGTCCTGCGCTACCGCGACCCGCGCGATCAGGAAGTGGCCGGCCTCCTCGCCGCCGCGTTCGCCTACGGCCGCGCGGAGACGATCGTGGCCCACATCGGCGCCGTGCTGGCGAAGATGCGCCCCGGCCCCTACGCGTACCTGCGCAAGTTCGACGAGCGCGAGGCCATGCAGCGCTTCGCCGGCTTCTCGCACCGCTTCCACAAGACGAACGACCTCGTCGCGTTCCTCCAGATCATCGCCAATGTGATCCAACAACACGGTTCCCTCGGCGCCCTCTTCGAACGCGGCTACGACCCGAACGAGGCGGACATCTCGGGAGCACTGACCCGCTTCACGCAAACGGCCCTGGCAACCAGCAACCAGCAACGAGCCACCGTCCGCTATCTCCTCACCAGCCCCGAGGACGGCTCCGCGTGCAAGCGCATGAACCTCTATCTGCGCTGGATGGTCCGCCGCACGCCGCCCGACCTCGGCCTCTGGACGTTCGTCGATCCGGCGAAGCTGGTCATGCCGCTCGACACGCACGTCCACCGCATCGCCACCTTCCTCGGCCTGAGCGACCGCAAGTCGGGCGACTGGAAGGCGGCCCGCGCCCTCACCGACAACCTGGCCCGCTTCGACCCGGCCGATCCCGTCCGCTACGACTTCGCCCTCTGCCGCCTCGGCATCCTCGACCTCTGCAGCCGCAGGCAGAAAAAAGAGAACTGCGACGTCTGCCTGCTCAGGGACGTGTGCCGGTTTCCGGTGACGTAGTGCCACACTCTCCAAAAATATGCGCGCCTAAATCCAACGCACCGTATATCCAACCGACACATTCGGAAATCCGCACACCGATTCAACGTTTCGAATCAACGAATTAGCGCTGCCCGGCACGCGGCACTGCCGTTGAATGCCGTCTCGGCGTCGCCATGCGCCGGTCTTTCTTCACGAATGTCCTCCTCGCCGTCCTCACGGTCGGCGTGATCCTCGGCGCGTTCGTTTCCTTTCAGCGCAAGCGCTCCTCGTTCGAGCGCATCGACTTCACGTTCCAGCGCGCCAGCGGCGTGATCGTCGTCAAGAGCGTCGACCCCGGCAGCGCCGCCGAGCAGGCCGGCCTCCGTCCCGGCGATCAGATCTGGATGATTGCCGGCACCCCGACGACGGAGGTCGAAGGGCTCCAGAAAACGCTGCGGCGGATCGGGCAGACCGTGCCGATGTTCGTCGTCCGTGACGGCACCACGCAGACCATCAACTACAGCCCGCCCCAGCTCAAGGTCGACTACCCCTACCTCATCCTCAGTTTCATCGGGTTTCTCTATCTCGCCATCGGTCTGTTCACGCTCTTCCGCGGCGAGACCAGCGAGAGCCGCCTCTTCTACTTCGTCACGCTGCTGTCGTTCATCGTCTACGTCTACACCCCGGCGGGCGACATCGACTGGAGCTACAAGGCCCTGCAGCTCACCGAGGAGTTCGCGCGGATCTTCCTCGCACCGTTGGCGCTGCATTTCTTCCTCATGTTCCCGCGGCCGCTGCTGCGCAATCGCCGGTGGATCGCGGCGATGTACCTGCCGCCGACGCTGCTCGCGCTCTGGGCGCTGGACCTGCTCGTGTTCAGCAACGCCGTCGCCGTGACGTCGTCGCGCCGCGCGCTGGAGCTGATCCAGCAGTGGGAGATGCTCGACTTCGCCATCTACTTCACGCTGGCCGTCGTCGCGCTGGCATTCACGTACCGCCAGTCCGCGGCCACCGGACGCAAGCAGATCAAGTGGATCTACCTCGGGCTGGGTTTCGGCTTCCTGCCCTTTGTGGCGATCTACATCATCCCGTACCTGATCTCCGGCGACGCGCGGCCCCCGTACACGACGCTCTCCATCCTGCCGCTGGCCTTCATCCCCCTGGCCTTCGCCGTCTCCATCCTCAAGTACAAGCTGTGGGACGTCGAGGTGGTGATCAAGGAGATCCTGGCGTACTCCGTCACCTTCGTCTTCGGCATGATCGCCTTCTCCACGGTGAACCTGATGCTCTCGACCATCATCGAAGAGCGCTCGGCGATGGAGCGGAACTTTCTCGCCTTCACCTCGGGGCTTCTGATCGCGGGAGTGCTGATCCCGGTCAAGGGGAAGATCGAGTCGGTCATCGAGATGATCCTCTACCGCGAGAGCTACCGCCATCGCCGCACGATGACGGACTTCGCGCAGGAGCTGGCCACCTTCCACGACGTGCACGAGCTGATCGCGATGATGCGCGAGCGCCTCCGCTCCACGCTGCACATCGACCGCATGAACCTGTACATGCGCGACGGCTCCACGCTGCTCATCTACGATCCGGAAGGCGTCGTGCCGCGCCGCATCGCCGCGGAAGATCTCGGCGTCATCCCGAAGGACGGCCCGATCGTCCTGACCATGCCGCGCCTGCCGGACAAGAGCGAGATCCCGTGGAAGCTGCTCGAGAACGGCTACCGCTACATCTTCCCGCTCCGCCACCGCGGCGAGATGCAGGGCCTCCTCCTCCTCGGCACGCGCCGCGGCGACGAGCCTCTCTCGCGCGACGACCTCCATCTCATCGGCTCGCTCACCGGCCCGCTCGCGCTGGCCATCGAGAACTCCCGCCTCTACGGCAAGCTGCGCCGCCAGCTCGAAGAGATCCGCGCGCTCAAGGAGTACAACGAGAACATCATCGAGTCGTCGCTCTCCGCGATCGCGGTCGTAGCCACCGACGGCACCGTGCTCACCGCGAACAAGGCGTTCTGGGACCTCGTCGGCGCGGACCACACCTCCGAGTCGATCCACGAGCTGTTCCCGCCGTACGCGGAGCTGCTCGAGACCAGCGCGCGCACGCTCACCACGCACTTCATCAACCGCGAAGGCGTGGAAAAGGAAGTGACCGTCACGGCCAGCCCGCTCTCGGCCGGCGACGTGGCCGACGGGGCCCGCGTGCTCGTCATCGGCGACGTCACCGACCGCGTGCGCCTCGAGCGCGAGCTGCAGGACAAAGAGCGCCTGGCCTCCCTCGGCCTCCTGGCCGCCGGCGTCGCGCACGAGGTCAACACGCCCCTGACCGGCATCTCGTCGTACGCGCAGCTCCTCCTCGCCGAGACGGACGAAGACGATCCGAAATACCGGCTCCTGAAAAAGATGGAGCAGCAGACCTTCCGCGCGTCGAGCCTGGTCAACAACCTGCTCGACCTGATCGCCAACCGGCCGCGCTCGCGGGAGATCGTCAGCATCGACGATCTGGTACTGGCGACAGTGATCCTCCACGAGGATCTGCTCAAGGCGAAAGGCATCCAGGTGCACACGCAGGTCATGCCGCTCCGCGTGCGCGGGAACTTTCACGACCTGCAGCAGGTTCTGACCAACGTTCTCCTCAACGCACGCGATGCGGTTTCCGAGGGGGGGACCATCTGGATCAGCGTCGCGGAAGAGCAGGATTGCGCGGTGATCCGGGTGAAGGACGACGGCAAGGGCATTCCGGCCGACATGCTCGGAAGAATCTTCGAGCCGCTCGTCACCACCAAGCGCGGCCAGGGCGGGACCGGACTCGGGCTGGCCATCAGCCGCCGTATCATTCACGCGTCGGACGGCGAGATCGAAGCGGCGAGCACACCCGGTCCCGGGGCCGAGTTTTCGATTAAGTTGCCGCGGGTGGAGCGTTTCGCATCCACGATTCAGTGAGTCCCATGCGCATCCTCATAGTCGACGATGAAGAAGTCCTTCGAGACGTCCTCGATGCCGTTCTGCGGCGCGAGGGCTTCGACATCTTCACGGCCGCCAGCGGCGAAGAAGCGCTGAGCATGCTCGACTCCGAGGAGATCGACCTGATCATCCTCGACGTCATGCTGCCCGGCATCAGCGGCATCGACACGATGCGGGCCATCCGCATCTCCAATCCGCACCTGCCGGTGATCATCATCACCGCCTTCTCGTCCATCGACGGCGCCATTGACGCGATGAAGCAGGGCGCGTTTCACTACATCCCCAAGCCCTTCAAGAACGAGGAAGTCGTCCTCACCGTGAACAAGGCGCTCGAGCAGCGGCGCCTCTCCAACGAGAACGAGCGCCTCAAGTCCGAGCTCACCGAAAAGTACGCGTATTCGAACATCATCGGGAAGAGCGAGATCATGCGGAAGGTCTTCGATCTGATCCGCCAGGCCGGCCCCTCGCGCTCGAACATGCTGGTGCAGGGTGAGTCGGGCACGGGCAAGGAGCTCGTGGCCAAGGCCATCCACCACGCCAGCCCGCGCGCCCGCAATGCGTTCGTGACGGTCAACTCCGGCTCGCTCCCGCCGGAGCTCCTTGAGTCATCGCTCTTCGGCCACATGAAGGGCGCGTTCACCGGCGCCATCGCGTCGAAGCGCGGCCTGTTCGAGGTCGCCGACGGCGGCTCGATCTTCCTCGACGAGATCGGCAACATCAACCTCGAGACGCAGGCCAAGCTGCTCCGCGTCATCCAGGAAAAGGAGTTCATGCGCCTCGGCTCGGTCGAGACGGTGAAGGTCGACGTGCGCATCATCGCCGCGACGAACGCCGACCTGCACAAGCTGATGGCCGAGCAGCGCTTCCGCGAGGATCTCTACTACCGCCTCAACGTCATCACTATGCAGTTGCCGCCGCTGCGCCGCCGCCGCGAGGACATCCCGCTGCTCATCCAGCATTTCCTCCAGAAGTATTCGGAGGAGAACAAGCGCAAGGTGCGCGAGGTCACGCCGGACGCGATGCGCATCCTCATGGACCACGCCTGGCCGGGCAACGTCCGCGAGCTGGAGAACACCATCGAGCGCGCCGTGGTCCTCTGCAACGGCGACCGCGTCACTCCGGAGCTGCTGCCCGACTACCTGCGCTATCCGACGCGCACGGACACGCCGGCGATGGTCGTTCCGCCGGAAGGAATCTCTCTCAAGGACGCGGTGTCGAACTACGAGCGGACGATGATCCTGCAGTCGCTCGAGCTCGCGCACGGCGTGCAGAAACGCGCCGCGGAGCTGTTGCAGGTCAAGCCCTCGACGCTCAACGAGATGATGAAGCGGCTCGGCATCCATACGAAGTCGAACGTCATCGTCGACGAAGAAGTGTCCGTCGCCGAATGAGCGCCTGGCTGCAGCTCATGCTGGCCGGCCTGCTCGAGATCTGTTGGGCGGTTGGCCTCAAGTACACGGACGGATTCCGCAAGCCGCTGCCGTCGCTGTTCGTGCTGGTCACGCTGGCCGGCAGCATGTTCCTCCTCGCCTCCGCCGCCCGCACGCTGCCCATCGGGACGGCCTACGCCGTCTGGGTCGGCATCGGCGCCCTTGGCGCGGCGATCTTCGGCATCGTCCTCCTGCGCGAACCCACGTCGCCGCTGCGCCTCGCCTTCCTCGGGCTGCTGCTCATCGCCATCGTCGGCGTGAAGCTCACGGCGCGGGAGTAGACGGGACGCCCACGGCAATCGCCGCGCGCTCCGTCGATTTCCGGAACCCCCACACCGCCAGCACGGTCCCGGCGATCGCCGCGACGGCAAGACTCTGCAGCAGAAACGCGACGACGTTCTCCGCCATGGGCGCCCCCTTCGTGGCCGCTCCCGCGATCGGCGTCAGCCGGCTCGCCCCGGTGATCCCGCCGAGGAGGCACGCGAACCAGTTCGCATACGCCGCGTACACCCAGGCCCACATCATCACGGACGTGGATCGCCGCCCCAGCGCAAACGCCCCCGCCAGCGCCCCCAGCGCAATCAACACCAGCCCACCTGTAACCCCAACGATGTGCGCCGCCAGCCCGAGCCGCGGATTGACGTACAACGGCATCCCGAACCCCGTAAAAAGCGCCAACAGGATCAGCACGAACCCCACCTGGATCTGACGACGATTCATTGGACCTCCTCGGTGGGAGAAGTTTAAGCCGCTTACCAGCGCCATGGAATGACTTGCACCAAAAGGTCCGCGCGCGGTTTCGCCATGCCCACGCGCGGTTTCGCCATGTCCACGCGCGGTTTCGCCGTGCCCACGCGCGGTTTCGCCATGCCCACGCGCGGTTTCGCCGTGCCCACGCGCGGTTTCGCCGTGCCTACGCGCGGTTTCGCCGGTCCCACGCGCGGTTTCGCCAATCCCACGCGCGGTTTCGCCGTGCCCACGCGCGGTTTTGCCGTGCCCACGCGTGGTTTTGCCGTTCCCACGCGCGGTTTCGCCGGTCCCGCACGCGGTTTTGTCATGGCCACCCGCGATTTCGCCGAGCCCACACGCGGTTTCGCCGGGTGGGGAAAGTTTTAAGCTGCTTGCGGCGCAAGGAATGACCTGTACATTGATTCTGTACGGAGACCCATGGCCATCGAGACTACTTACACGCAAGCCCCCGCCAATCTCAAGACCCTCCTGGACGAGGTGGCCGAGAATCGGCAGCAGGTCATCATCCATCGGCGCGATGGTGATGACCTGGCGCTCATCGCGGCAGATGAATTGAGAGGTCTCGTCGAGACGGCGCACCTTCTCCGTTCGCCGAAGAACGCGCAGCGGCTGCTGCAGGCGCTGCGACGTGCGCAGAGCGGAAAAGGCAGGCCAGAGCCACTGGACAAACTGCGCGCAGACCTCAGTCTATACGAAGAGTAGTGGCGATCAAACGCGAACGCGTAGCCGTGTTTCGCGTCGAGCGACTACCTCGGCCCGTGCGTCTGCAGCCAGCGCGCGATCGTGTACGAAAAATCCGCGAACGCGAGGTCGCCGAGATCCAGCTTCAGCTCTGCGCAGATCTGCGGTAGATCCGCCCGAAACGCCTCGTAACGGCTGAAGATCGCCGGACCGCCCGAAATGCCGCTCATGCCGGACTCGGTGCGAAGCCAGTTGCGAACGCGCGTAACCGCAGTCTTTGCGCTGTTCCCATGCTGGTGGATGTCCTGACCGCCGAGGTCGGAGACAAATTTCTGGAAACGGTACTGCTCTGAATCGAAGATCAGGAGCGACTTGTCTCGACGTTCAGGATGAAAGCTTTTGCAGCCGAGGTCGAGGCCCAGCTCGAGCGGCATGTTGAACCGCGGAAGGGCGTTCGCCTCGTCCAGGGCCGTACGCGACAGGTCGTGGATCGAGTATCGCGAGGAGGAGATCAACTCCGTGATCTTGTGCAACCGGACCTCGCTCGAGTCGAGACGTTCGCGCGCGCATTTCGGGCGGAAGCCGGCGTCATTTACGGCGAATACGATGGCCTCGAAGATCGGGGCGTACTCCGCATCGAAGGGGCAGTTGATGAATACGTTCTGGTCGTATTCCTCGCGCAGCATCTACCGCTACTTCTTCTTCGAGATGACTCGTGCGATGGCACGGTCGATTTTCTTGCGGTCGATCGTGGTCGCTTCGGTGGGGAAGAGGATCTTTCGTCCAATCTCTTTCGGGCGAGGCGACTCTTGCTTCTGGTCGAGAAAGCGACCCCCGACGCCGTGACCGTGTCGCGCAGGTTCATTTTTCGCCATCAGCCGCATCTCCTCTCCTGAGCCGGAACGCCTTGTCGTCGGCAGACATTCTAACCTCGAAGCCGTGGCACGGGCCGTGGGCGGATGCAGGCGTTCCGCTTAGAATCGCCGCACCTATGACGCGTCGACTGTTCCTCACTGCCGTTCTGTCGCTGCTCTGCACCGCGGCTCTCGTCGCGCAGCCTGCCGTTCCGTCCCCCGAGGAGTTCCTGGGGTACAAGATGGGGGAGCGATTCACGCCACACCATCGCATCCTCGACTACTTCGGCGAGCTCACGCGGCGCACGGGTTTGATCACCATGCGCCAGATCGGGACGACATACGAGGAGCGGCCGCTGGTGTTGGCCACGCTGACCTCGGCGAAGAACCATGCGGCGCTCGAGCAGATCCGTACGAACGTCGGCACGCTGGCGCGGGGCGAAGGGGACGCGGCCGCGCTGGCGCGGACGACGCCGGTCATCGTGTGGCTCGCATTCGGGGTGCACGGCAACGAATCGTCGTCGGCCGAGGCGGCGATGATGGTCGCGCACTCGCTGCTGACCGAAAACGTGCGCCTCCTCGACGACACAGTCGTCGTCATCGACCCGCTCGAGAATCCGGATGGGCGCGAGCGTTACATCCAGTGGTTCCACCGGACGCGCGGCACGCGCCCGAACCGCAACGCCGACGCGTACGAGCATCAGGAGCCGTGGCCGGGCGGTCGCTACAACCACTACCTCATTGACATGAACCGCGACTGGGCGTGGCAGTCGCAGCGCGAGACGCAGGCGCGCGCCGCGGCATATCGCGAGTGGAACCCGCAGGTCGTCGTCGACTTCCACGAGATGTCGTACGCGTCGTCGTACTTTTTCCCGCCCGACGCGAAGCCGATCAATGCCAATCTCCCGAAGCAGGTCGAGGACTGGCTGGACGTCTTCGGGCGCGCCAATGCCGACGAGTTCACGAAGCGCGGCTGGCCGTTCTTCGCCGCCGAGCGCTTCGACCTCTTCTACCCGGGCTACGGCGACTCGTGGCCGTCGCTGCGCGGCGCGATCGGCATGACCTACGAGATGGCCGGCGGAGGCCGCGGCGGATCGGCGATCGAGCGCGAAGACGGGTCGGTGCTCACGCTCGGCGAGCGCGCGGAGAAACACTTCACCACCGGCATCGCCACCGTGCGCACCGCCGCCGAGCATCGCGCGGACCTGCTTCGCTACACGTACGACATGGCCCGCGCGCAGGTCGACGGCGGCAAGAACACCTTCCTGATCGTGCCCGGCGCGCCGAACTACGACGCGCTCGTGGGCTTGCTGCAGCGCCAGGGCATCCGCGTCGAGACGCTGACCGCTCCCGCGACCGCGCGCGCCACGCGCATCGACCGCGAGGTCACGGAGTCGCGCGCGTTCCCCGCCGGCACTGCCGTCGTCTCCACCCGGCAGCCCCTGGGCGCACTGGCGAACACGCTTCTCGAGCGCACGCCCGTGCTCAACAAGACTTTCGTCGACGAGCAGCGCGCGAAGGCTGAAGCCGACGAGCCGGATGATTTCTACGACCTCACCACGTGGTCGCTGCCGCTGGCGATGAACGTCGAAGGATGGGTGACGACGGCGCCGCTGACCGGTACGCGCGAGCTCGTCGCGGCCGCGCCTTCCGCGTTCAAGCCCGCGTCTTACGGTTATCTCGTCGACGCGCACGAGTCATCGCTCTACCGCTTCGTCGGCCGGCTCCTGGAAGAAAAGATCCGCTTCAGCGTCATCGACAGCGACGTCAACACCGGCGACCAGACCCACCCGCGCGGCACGCTGGTGATCCTGAAGGGCAACAACGACAAGGACCTCGACAGCCGTCTGAAGCTCATCGCTTCAACGACCGGCGTCAGCGTGATGCCGGTGGAGTCGGGCTGGCTGGGCGGCACCGGCTTCGGCTCGGAGAAGGTGCGCTTCATCAAGCAGCCGAAGATCGGGCTGGTGGGCGGCCCGGGCAGCGACCCGACGTCGTTCGGCATGCTGTGGCACACGCTCGACGTCGACACGCCCGTGCCGCACTCGGTGCTCTCCACGGAATCGATCCGCAACCTCGACCTGCACGAATACGAAGTGCTGATCTTCCCCGACGGCAGCTATGCCGAGCGCCTCGGCAAGCGCGGCGTCGACAAGATCAAGCAGTGGGTGAGCGAGGGCGGGACGATCGTAGCGGTCAAAGGCGCCAGCGCGTTTCTCCGCGAGAAGGACGTCGAGATCTCGAAGCTGAAACTGTGGGAGGCGCCGAAGCCGAAGAGCGACGACAAGGACGCCGCGGCCGTCGACGTCAACGCCCGCTACAACGACTTCCGCATCCCCGGCTCCGCGTTTCGCACCACGATGAACGAGCGTTCGTACCTCACGTTCGGCGTCCCGTCGTCGCCGGCGGTGCTCGTCGAAGGGAGCAACGCCTTCCTCCCGCTGCCGAAGCGCGTCGACAACATTCTGACCGTCGACGCGAAGGACCCGCTGATCTCCGGCATCGCCTGGAACGAGTCGCTGGAACGCATCAAAGGCTCGGTCTACGTCGCGGCCGAGCCGTCCGGACGCGGCCAGGTCATCACCTTCGCCGATGATCCTCACTTCCGCCTGTTCTGGCGCGGCACGTTGCCGATCTTCCTCAACGCGGTCCTCTACTCGCCGAGCTTCCCGAGATGATCCGGCGCCTTCTCTTCCTCCTCGCTCTTTCTCTGCCGCTGCTCGCCGACCGGCGGGCAAACGTCGAGAACGGCCTGCTGCGCGCCGTGCCGGCGGAAGGGGAGGCGCTGACGCTCGTGGAGCGGATGCGCCACTACGGCGTAACAGGCGTCAGCATCGCCGTCTGGAAAGGCGGGAAGCTCGACTGGACCGCGGGCTACGGCGATGTGAAGGTGGACACGCTGCTGCAGGCCGGCGCGATCGGCAACGTCGTGAAGAACGTTCCGGCCCGCGGCAAAGTGCGCGCGATCGGCACGGGCCCGGACGGCGAGCGGATTCCGGCCGACAGCTACGACGGTCCGTGGACGACCGCCGCGGATACCGCACGCTCCCTCATCGCGGCGCAGAAGGCAAAGAAGCTCGCCGCGGCCAGTGCCGGTGGCGGCGACACGGGCTTCTACGCGAAATACGCCACACACGGCGCCGGAGGGGTGGTGGTGCTCGCAAATCATGAAACCGCCGCGCCGCTCGTCGATGAGATCGTGCGCGCCGTGGCGAAGGAGTATCGCTGGCCTGACGGCGCGTCAAAGCCGCGCAAGCTCGTCACCGTCGACGCGTCGAAATTCGGCGGCCGCTACAAAGTCGATCCCGACGACGTCGTGCGCTTCCGCGCCGACGGCGCACAGCTCGTCCTCACGCGCACCGGGGTCCCCGCCGAGTCACGTCTCGACGCCGTCGGCGACAACGAATTCGTCGATCGCGACACGGGCGTGACGTACGTCTTCGCGAACGACGCCGTCACCTTCGGCGGCGTTACCGCCAAGCGCACGCGCGAAGCCGTCCCCGCCGACCTCACCGACCGCGATCCGCCGACCGGCGTCCTGAACTACACGCTCATCGACCCGAAGTATCTGACCGAGGAGCGGTTGCGCGCGCGGGGGGTGGCGTTCCTGAGGCGGAGCAACTACGGCGCTGCGCTGGCGATCCTCAAGTTCAACGTCGAGCGGCACCCGCAATCCGCCGCCGCGCACGATGCACTCGCGACCGCTCAGCTTGCGGCCAGCGACAAAGCGGGGGCGCGTGCGTCGTCGCAGCGGGTGCTGGACGTGCTCGCGAACGACACGACCGCCAGCGCTTCGTGGCGGCAGGTCTATCGCCAGCGCGCGCAACGCAGACTGGCGCCGTAAACGGTCGTACACTTCGCCCGAATGCTCATCCGCCCGCCCGCAGTCGCCGGCACGTTCTACGAAGGCTCCCCCGAGCGTCTCGGGCGGCAGGTCGATTCGTGCTTCGCCGCGAATCCGCCGGCGCCGGAGAAGAAGGAACGGATCGTCGGCGCCGTCGTACCGCACGCGGGCCTCATGTACAGCGGCCATGTGGCGGCGGCGTTCTACGCGCTGGCGGAGCTGCCGAAGCGGCTGATCATCCTCTGCCCGAACCATACCGGTGCCGGCCACTTTGCGGCGATCAACCGCGAAGGCGCGTGGCGCACGCCGCTGGGCGACGTCGCCATCGACTCCGCGCTCGCCGATGCGCTCATGGCGCGCACGCCGCTCCTGGCCGAGGATGCGAAGGCGCATGCGCGCGAGCACTCTCTCGAAGTGCAGCTCCCCTTCCTGCAACGCATCCACCCCGACTTCGTCTTCGTCCCGATCTGTCTCGGCGCGCATCGCTACGACTACGCGGAAGAGATCGGCCGCGCCATCGCCGAAGCGGTGCGCGAAGAAGGCGACATCGCCATCCTGGCCAGCTCCGACCTCAATCACTACGAGGACCAGCGCGAGACCCTACGCAAGGACCAGCTCGCGATCGACCAGGTGCTGGCGCGCAATCCGCGAGAGCTCTGGCGCGTGGTCGACGAGTACGACATCTCCATGTGTGGCTTCATCCCCACCACCACGATGCTCGTCGCCGCGAACGCCCTCGGCGCGAGCGACGCACGCCTCATCAAGCACGCCACCTCGGGGGACGTGAACGGCGACTACTCGCACGTCGTGGGGTACGCGTCGATTGTTGTTTCCTGAGGCGCGTTCCAGTTTATCCCGAGCAAAGCGAGGGATCTCCGGTGGCGTCGCGCAGCCTGTGGCACGAGCATCGCGAGTGCACCGGAGATCCCTCGCTGAGCTCGGGATAGACTGAGAAGAACGAAACCATGAGAGTCGTCTTCGCAACCGCCGAGGTTTCCCCGATCGCCAAAACGGGCGGATTGGGCGACGTGTGCGGATCGCTGCCGAAGGCGCTGGTGAAGCTCGGCCACGACGTCACGATCTTCATGCCGTACTACCGGCAGGCGCGGCACTGGTTCGAGAAGAACGGCATCTCCGTATATCAAACGATGCCGACGCAGACCATCGCCTGGGGCAACTGGATCGGCGAGGCGACGTTTCTGCGGGCCACGCTGCCGGGGACGGACATCCCTCTGATCGTGGTCGCGAACGACTACCTTTTCGAGCGCGATCAGATTTACGCGCGGGCGGAGAACGGCGAGGACGACTTCCTACTGCGCTACACCTTCTTCTCGCGTGCGGTGATCCGCGGCTGCGAGCTGCTGGACCTCGCGCCGGACATCCTGCACTGCCACGACTGGCACACCGCGCTGTTGCCGGTGTACCTGCATTCGGGCCTGCGCGGCGAGCCGCACTTTCAGAAGACGCGCTCCGTCATGACCATCCACAACCTGCACTATCAGGGTGCGGCTGGTGCCGATGCGTTTCCGGTCACGGGACTGCACAGCCGCTACTGGGCGCCCGACGCGGTCGAGCATTTCGGTACGCTCAATCCGCTGAAGGGCGGGATCCTGTTCGCCGATCAGGTCACGACGGTCTCGCCGACCTACGCGCGTGAGATCCGCACCGCGGAGCACGGCGCGGGACTGGACGGCGTGCTGCGCAGCGTCAGACTGACGGGCATCCTCAACGGCATCGACGCCGAGGAGTGGGATCCGGCAACGGATGAACTGCTGTCGGCGAATTACGACTCCGACACGCTGAAGGACAAGGTCAGGAACAAGCGCGCGCTGGCGAAGGAGGCCGGCTTCAAGTTCTCCGCGAAGACGCCGCTGATCGGCGCGGTGTCGCGGCTCGTGGGACAGAAAGGCTTCCAGCTGCTGATTCCGATCCTCGATCGCCTGCTCGCCGCCGGTGCACAGGTGGCGATCCTGGGCAGCGGCGAGCCGGAGCTCGAAGACGCGCTGGCCACCATCGCCGAGCGGCACAAGAGTCACTGCCGCGTCTGGATCGGCTTCGACAACGCGCTCGCGCACCGCATCTACGCCGGCAGCGACCTGCTGCTGATGCCGTCGATCTATGAGCCGTGCGGGCTCAACCAGATGTATGCGCTGCGGTACGGCACGCTTCCGGTGGTCCGGCTGACGGGCGGATTAGCGGACACAGTGATCCCTTTCGATGGCACTAATCTCGAGGACGCGAACGGGTTCGGCTTCGCCGCGATCCATCCGGTCGAGCTCTACCTGGCCACGTGGGTGGCCATGCTCAACTACAAAGACGGCCATGTCTGGAAGGCTTTACAGGCGAACGGCATGCGCGCTGACTTTTCCTGGGACCGCTCGGCGAGCGACTACGGCCGCATTTACGAGATGGCCGTGAACCTGCACTAGGTGAGGGTGGAGGACGCATGATCGAAGTCATCATTGCAGTGGCCGGAGCGCTTCTGCTGATCGCAGCCGGCGGCAGACCCCGCCTGACACCTGTACCGGTTCGCGTCAATCACCGGAAACGTTGAAGTCTCGACCTGCTCGCGGGGTTAGTCGCTGAGCATGTCGAGCAGCGCGCGCAGCTCCTGCTTCACTTTGCTCAGATCGTGCTGTGGCGCCGCCACGGCTGCCACGACGGGCGCGGGTGCTTCCGCGGCAGGCGCAGCGGCAACGGGCTCGCTCATCTCCTGCTCGAGCCTCTTCTTCGCGCCGGCGATGGTGAAGCCTTCGCGGTAGAGCAGCTCCTTGATGCGCAGGATGATGTCGACTTCGCGGCGGTTGTAGAGGCGTTGCCCGCCGCCGCTCTTCTCCGGGGCAAGCTGCGGGAACTCCGTCTCCCAGTAGCGGAGCACGTACGGCTGCAGGTCCGCGAGCTTGCAGACTTCGCCGATTTTGTAGAGCTTTTCTTCCGCGGCCGCGCGCGCCATCAGGCTCGATTATAGAAGCCGTTCGACTTCTACGTCGGCTTCCGGCATGGCGAAGAGACTCACCGCCGCCTCCACCACCTCGTCTACCGTGACGTCCGCCATGCAGCGGTGGTGTCCCAGAGGGCACTCGCGCTGATAACACGGCTGACAGGAGAGCTGCTGCCGCACGACGCGGGACGCGCCCAGGATCACGGTGCGATCGGGATCCGTGGGGCCGAAGATCGAGACCGACGGCACGGCTAACGCCGCGGCCACGTGGAGCGGCCCGCTGTCGTTGGTGAGGATGGCCGCGCAGTGCGACATGGCCGCGGCCAGCTCGAGGACGTCGCCGTCGTGGCCGACCATCGGCACGCCGTTGCAGGTCGTGGCGATGCGCTCGGCCTGCGCGCGCTCGCCGGGGCTGGTCAGCAGCACCACGTCGAACCCTTCGCCGCGCAGCCGGCGGATCGCGCCGACGTAGCGTTCGTCGCCCCAATGCTTGGCGCGGCCGTACAGGCCGCCCGCGTGCACGCCGAAGATCGGACGGTCGAGGTGCAGGCCGATCTCCAGCAGGCGCTTGCGCCCGCGCTCGCGCACGGCCGCGGGGAGCTTGATGGTCGGGATGTCGTCGACGACGCGTGGCGCATTCAGCGCCGCCAGCAGCGGCGTGTAGTCGTCGAGCTGGTGCTCCCGTTTGGCGGGAGGCGCCACGGCGTGATTGAGAAAGATGCCCCGCCAGTCGGTGGGATAGCCCCAGCGCTCGTCGATGCCGGCCGCGAAGGCGATGGCGGCCGAGCGGAACGAGTTCGGGAGGATCACGGCGCGGCGGAAATCGCGCTCGCGCAGCGCGGCGATGCGCCGGGTCATCGAGCGCGTCCAGGGGATCACTTCCTTGAATACGCCGGTGGCCTCGAGCAGCGGCGCGACGTTCGCCGGCGCGGCCACGGCGATGCCGCCCTCGCTGCGGAAGCGATGCTGCAGAGCCTTGTACGCCGGAAGGGCCAGCACGTTGTCCCCGACCCAGTTGAGGCCGATCACGACCGTCTCACACGCCATGCATTACGTCTCTTTCTCTCTGCCCTTTCCAGCGGTCGTGCATCCACAGCCAGAGCTCGGGACGCTCGTGAATCCGGCGGCCAATCACTTCGTTGATGCGTCGTGTCAGCTCCACCGGATCCCTTTCCTCGTCCGTCAGCAGGTCGGCCCGGATCGCTTCCGCGAACTCGAGTCGATGCCTGAGGCCGTCGGGAATGCAAAATCCGAACACAATCGTTGCGCCAGCCCGCAAAGCCATCTTCGCCGGTGCCGGCGTGGTCCACGCCGGCCGCCCCAGAAACGGCACCAGCACGCCCTCCCGGGGGAGAACGGCCTGGTCGGGCAGCAGCACCGCCACGGCGTTGTCGGCCAGCCCGCGCAGCAGCACGCGCGCGGCCTTGCGGCGGTCTACGACCTCGGCCCCCGTCCTGGCCCGGATCTGTTGCAGCTCGCGCTCGAGCAGCTCGTTGTCGAGCGGACGGGCCACGGTGCGGATGTTGTTCACGAGCGACATCACCGCCAGCCCGGCAACTTCCCAGCCGCCCCAGTGCGCGCTGATGAGGATCGTCCCCTTGCCCCGGGCGATCGCCTCTTCGAGCAGGTGCGCGTTGACGAACGGACAGCGCGCCGCGACCTCCTCCCGCGACAGGTTCTGCATCTGGATCGACAGCAGCAACTCGCGGCCGAAGTGCCGCCAGCAGTCGTTGGCGATCTTCCGCAGCTCTCCCTCGGCGCGCTCGGGATAGACGGAGCGGAGATTGCCCATCGCCAGGCGGTCGCGGCCGCGGAGGACTTTGCTCGCCAAGGCGCCGAGGCGGGTGCCCCAGCGGTGCACGGACTCCTCGGACATCGCCGCGACGCGCCTGGCCACGAGCTTGTACGCCGCGTACTCGACGCGCTGCAGCAGCGGATGCTTGCGCCGCCGTTTCCGCGTCTCGGCGGCCGCTGGTTGTGGCGCCGCGACTTCCGCAATCCTGTTCAGGATCTCATCCTCGATGACGAACTCCGCTCCCACCGCGACGACCTCGGGGTCGTCGATCTTCACCTTGTCCTTCTCACTGGTGACGAGCGGGAGCCGCTGACGTTTCAGCGCGGCGAGATCGGCAGCAGTGTAGCGGTAGTGGTCGGGAAAGCCTTGCGTCCCGGCTACGTCGAGCCCGGCTTCGCGCAGCGAGGCGAAGAACTGCTCGTTGTCGGCCAGCCCGGCAAACGCAAACACGCGTTTGCCGCGCAGCTCTTCCGGGATCACCGTGCGCAGTCGCCGCGGAATGATGATGTCGGCGTCGCGCAGCGCCGCGCGTCCCTCGCGATGGATACGCGCCGGCGCGTCGATCACGACGTCGAGGTCTCGATGGAGCTGGAGGTGCTGGAAGCCGTCGTCGAGTACGAATACATCGCAATCGAAATTGCGACCATTAGCGTACCGATTCGATCCGACAAACACTTCACCGATTATCGAGCGCCGAATCAGAACCGGTTCATCGCCATATTTATCGGCGTCACTTGACGTGACAGCACCTGAATACGCTTTATCGTTACGCCCGTAGCCGCGGGTCAGCACGGCCACGCGCAGTCCGCGCGAGGCGAGATCCCGGCAAACCGCGATCACGGCCGGCGTCTTCCCGGTCCCGCCGATGGCGATGTTACCGATCGAGATCACCGGCCGGTGCAGCCGCTTCGCCCGCAGGATGCCGGCACGATAGAGAGCGCGGCGGGCGCGGTTGACGAGGTGCCACAGCAGCTCCAGCACTCTCACGCCAGCAACTCGACGATCCGCCGCGCCGTCCGCTCGGAAGCGCCGCGATTGCAAAGCACCACCTCGCGCGCCCGTTCGCCCCAGGCGCGCTGCAGCTCCGGCTGGTCGATCATCCGCGAGGCGAACTCGATCACGTCGGCTGCATTCTGCACTTCCGCCGCGGCCTCGTCGCGGAGGAACACCTGCGCGATCTCCCGGAAGTTCGACATCGACGGCCCGAAGCAGACCGCCACGCCGGCCGCCGCCGCCTCGATCGGATTGTGCCCGCCCCGCGGCACCAGCGTCCCGCCGATGAAGGCCGCCGTGGCGTAGCGGTAGACCTTGGCCAGCTCGCCGAACGTGTCGAGGAGCAGGACATCGGCGGCGGCATTCGCGGGCAGCTCGCTGCGCCGCACGAAGCGAAGCGGCGATGTTGCCAGCAGCCCCGCCACCATCTCGAAGCGCTCCGGCTTGCGCGGCGCGATGACGACGAAGACGTTCCGCTGCGCGAGCAGCCCCTCCAGTTCCGGCAGCAGCAGCTCGTCCTCTCCTTCCATCGTCGAGCCGAGGACGAGGACCGGGCGGCCGGCGATGAGGGCTTCGAGCTGGGGGGCGATCTCGAGCGGCGTGTCGTCCGGCTCGTAGTCGAACTTCACGTTCCCCGAGACCTCGACGATCTCCTCCGGCGCGCCGATGGCCACGAAGCGGTCGCGGTCCGTGGCCTCGCGTGCCAGGATGCGGTCGTACTTGCGCAGCACCGGCCCGACCACCCAGCGGAACGCGCGGTAGCGCGGAAACGATCGGTCGGAGATACGCCCGTTCGCGAGCAGCATCTTCAGGCCGCGGGCGCGGGAGATGCGTGTCACGTTCGGCCAGATCTCCGTCTCCATCGTCGCGAACGCGCGCGGCCGGTGATGGTCGAGGAAGCGCCGCACGGAGAAGGCGAAGTCGAACGGAAAGTACGTCACCGTGGCTTGCGGGTAGAGCCGCCGCGCCTGCGCCTGTCCCGTCAGCGTGGTCGTGGTGAAGACGACCGACGTCCCGGGACGCTGCCGCTCGATCTCGTCGAGGATCGGCTTCGCCGCCAGCGTCTCGCCGACCGACACCGCGTGCACCCAGAGGTCATGCTCGTCCGCGCGATGCCGGAACCACCCCGCGCGCGCCGGAAAGTTGACCACGTACTTGCCGCGCAGCACGCCGGCCAGCAGGAAGAACGGGAGGGCGGCCAGCAGCACGAGGTAGAGCAGGACCTCGTACAGGACGTACATGGGCGCGAATCATACGACGCTGCCGCGGGCGGCAATGGCATGGATAGTTGTCTGTATGCGGCACACCTCGCCCTACCCGCCATCGATTCGAAATATCGATCGCTTCGACTGCTGCCTCGCGGACGCGGCGGAGCAGCTTCTCCGTCCAGCTCTTCGAAAAACCGACGCGTGTCGCGATGGCTCTGATACGCATACCCCTCGCGCGCAAGATCACGATGTCCCGTTGCAGGCGCGGCAGTTTGCGGAGCAGGCGGCGCAGGCTGGCGGTTCGGACATAGTGGGGAGAGACCATCAGCTCGCGCAGGTCCACACGCTCACCGTGCCGGCGCTCTTTCCGCCAGTAGTCGATGCACGCGTAACGGATGGCGGTCGCGAGGAAGCGGTCCGGCTCGTCCATTTCCGGCTGCTTCGTGAGAATGCTGAGAAACACTTCGTGCACGACGTCCTCCGCCTCCGCGAGAGGCAGGCCGCGTTTCACGGCCTGCGCGCGGAGACGAGGGGCGAGCGATATGTAAAGTTCTTCGAATGATTGATGTCTCACATCTATCAAGTCGCGCCAGCAGCCCGAAATCCTCACCCGGGCTATCATTGTTCTCCAACCTCGAATGCAATCCGTCATCGCAGCAGGCCTGATTCTCCCCGAGCTCTCCCGCACCGTCGCCGACGAGCACCTCGAAGAGCTGGCGAAGCTCATCCAGACCGCCGGCGCGCGAGTCGTTGCCCGCGTCCTCGGCAAACGCAATTCTCCTGACTCCGGGACCTACATCGGCAAAGGAAAAGCCGAGGAGATCAAGAGCCTGGTCGGGCTGCACGAGGCCAGCCTGGTCGTGTTCGACGACGACCTCTCGCCCGCGCAGATCCGCAACCTCGAGAAACTCATCGGCGTCAAGGTCATCGACCGCAGCGCGCTGATCCTCGACATCTTCGCCGGCCGAGCCCGCACCCGCGAGGCCCGCACGCAGGTCGAGCTGGCCCAGCTCGAGTACATGCTCCCGCGCCTCACTCGCGCCTGGACGCACCTCGAGCGCCAGGGCGGCGGCGCGGGCGGCGGCGCCAAGCGCGGCGTCGGCGAGACGCAGCTCGAGCTCGACCGCCGCATCGTCCGCACGCGCATCGCCAAGCTCAAGGAAGAGCTCAAGCACATCGAGAAAACGCGCTCCACGCAGCGCAAGGCCCGCGAGGCCGCGTTCACCGTCGCCCTCGTCGGCTACACCAACGCCGGCAAGTCGACGATGTTCAACCGCCTGACGCAGGGCGAGACCATGGCCATGGACAAGCTCTTCGCCACGCTCGACGCCAAGTCGGCCAAGATCGCCGCCGAGATGCCGCGCCCCACGGTCGTCATCGACACGGTCGGCTTCATCCGCAAGCTGCCCCACCATCTCGTGGCGTCGTTCCGCTCCACGATGGAAGAAGCCGTGGCCGCCGATCTCGTCCTGCACGTCATCGACGCCAGCCATCCGCAGTACGCCGAGCAGCGCGAGGTCGGCGAGCAGGTCCTCTCCGACCTCGGTATCGACCGCGAGCGCGTCTTCGAGGTCTACAACAAGGCCGACGCCATCGACGAGCACTTCGCCATGCGCCGCCGCAACTCGGCCGTCGTCTCCGCGCTGACCGGCGAAGGCGTCGATCGCCTGATCGAGATGATCCGCGACCGCGAGCGCGACGGCGGCGAGATGATGCACCTGGCCATCCCCCACAGCGAATCGCGCCTGCTCGCCAGGCTGCACGAGCTGGCCGAGATCCACGAACAGTCGACCAGCGACGACGGCGTCATCGTCGATGCCTGGGTGCCGAAGGACGTCGTGCATCTCTTCAGGGCCCACGTCGTGCGGAGGTCGCGCACTGCCGTCGCCTAGACGCTGATGAACATCCGCCCCGCGGCGCGCCCCGACCGCGAGCGCATCCACCAGATCCTCGCCGCCGCGGCGCGCTTCACGCGCCAGGAGATCGGGTGGGCGATGGAGCTCGTCGACCTCGTCCTCTCGAATCCCGAGAAGCGCGAGTACGAGGCGCACGTCGTCGACGACGGCGGAGTCCAGGGCTATGTTCTCTTCGGCCCCACGCCGATGACCGAGGGGGTGTTCGATCTGTATTGGATTGCGGTCGATCCCAGGCGGCAGGGGCAGGGACTGGGACAGCTCCTGCTCCGTTTCGTGGAAAATGAAGTGCGCAGACAGTCGGGGCGCATGCTTCTGATCGAGACGTCGTCGAAACGGAGCTACGCGCCGACGATCCGTTTTTACCAGCGCGCGGGGTATCGTGAGATCTCGCGCATCAAGGATTTCTACAGAATCGAGGACGACAAGGTCGTTTTCTCGAAGAATCTGACATGACGCTCTACCTCGCACTCGGCTTCTACGCCCTCGGCACGCTGGCCGCGCTGGCGTCGCTGTTCGTGCGCGGCAAGGCGCTGCAGTATGGCGGGCTCCTGTCGATGTGCGCCGGCTTCGTCGCCCACACCGTCTGGATCGGCACGATCTGCGCCGCCACCGGCCATCCGCCGCTGACCAACCTTGCCGAGACGGCGAGCTTCATCGCCTGGGTCGTCTTCGCCGTCGAGCTCGGCCTCTGGCTGCGCTACCGCGTGTACGCCGCGTCGTTTTTCGTCTATCCCCTCGTGCTGCTGCTGCTGACCGTGTCCGCCGTCGTGGGTGAAAATTTCGCCGCGCTCGATCCCGAGCTGCGGTCGAACGTCTTCACCATCCATCTGCTGATGTCCACCGTCGGCGTGGCGGGACTCTTCATCGGACTCGCCTTCGGAGCGCTCGCGTCGATCCAGGACCGCTCGCTGAAGAACAAGCGGCCGGGCCGGATGTGGGAGTGGATCCCGAGCCTCGACGTCTGCAAGACGCTCGGCTTCCGCGCGCTCTCGATCGGCTTCAGCATTTACACCGTCGGCCTGCTGGCGGGCGTGCTCTGGTCGTACCGCACCACGGCCGGCTTCATGGACCTGCGCGTGAAGCAGATCGGCGCCGTGACGGCCTGGGTCCTGTTCGCCGTCCTGCTGCAGTCCTATCTCAGCAACACCTACCGCCGGAAGGGGATGCTGTTCGTCTCCGCCGGCGCGTTCATCGCCGTCATGGTGGCGATGCTGGGGATCCGGGGATGAGGGGCGGGACGCTGGTTGCTGGTTGCTGGTTACTAGTGATGTATCGCTGCGACGCGACTGTCGCGGCGACCGGTCACCACGTTGCTCGTTGCCCGTCCGGGGTGCTGCTGCGCTACAACGCGAATGTACCAGCAACCAGCAACCAGCAACTCCCTGCCCCGGAGGTTCTCCGGTGCCTCTGATCCTGGTCGGCGTCAACCATCGCACCGCGCCCGTCGAAGTGCGGGAGCGCCTCAGTGTCATTGAGACGAAGCTCGCCGACGCGACCTCCGCCGTGCGCGAGCTCGCCGGCGTCGAAGGCGCGGCGCTCCTCTCGACGTGCAACCGCGTCGAAGCCGTCGTTTCCACGCGCGATGAGGACGTGCTCGCGCCGCTCGTCGACTGGCTGGCCTCGCGCGCCGACACGACGCGCACCGAGCTCGAGAAACATCTCTACATCCTGCGCCACGGCGACGTCGTGCGCCATCTCTTTCGCGTCGCCTCCGGCCTCGACTCGATGATCCTCGGCGAGCCGCAGATCGGAGGCCAGGTGCGCAGCGCGTTCAGCACCGCGCACGAGCTGGGCACGCTCGACGCGCTGCTCACGCAGCTCTACGAGAACACGATGCGCGTCGCCAAGAAAGTGCGTACCGACACCGGCATCGGCGAGCACGCGGTCTCCGTTCCGTACGCCGCGGTGCAGCTCGCCAAGAAGATCTTCGGTGACCTGCGCGGCCTGCAGGTCCTGCTCCTCGGCGCCGGCGACATGGGTGAGCTGACCGCCGAGCATCTGCACCAGCAGCAGGTGCGGCAGGTCTTCGTCGCCAACCGCTCGCACGACCGCGCCCTCGAGCTGGCCGGCCGCTTCGCCGGCTCCGCCGTCCACTTCGACCGCGTCGAAGAGCACCTCGGCAAGTGCGACATCGTCATCGCCTCCACCGCCGCGCCGCACTACCTGATCGAGCCGCAGCACGTGTCGCGTGCGCTCGAAGTGCGCCGCAACCGCAACCTTTTCCTCATCGACCTCTCCGTGCCGCGCAACATCCATCCCGGCGTCGGCGAGATCGACGGCGCGTATCTCTACAACGTCGACGACCTCCAGCAGGTCGCCGACGCGAACCTCGAGCTGCGCCAGAAGAAGGCGGAGACCGCGGAGCTGATCGTCGCCCGCGAAGTGGAGAGCTTCCGCAAACGCCTCGTGATGCAGGACGCCGTGCCGACCATCCTCGAGCTGCAGGAGCGTCTCGAAGCGATCCGCACCGCGGAGCTGGAGAAGTGCCTGCGCAAGCTCGGCCCGATGTCCGCCGAGCAGCGCGGCGCCATCGAGATGTTCTCCTCGCAGCTCGTGAACAAGATCCTCCACTACCCCATCCTGCAGCTCAGGGAAGCCTCCGACGAGCCGCAGGAGCGCGAGTCGCTGCGCAAGACCATCCGGAAGATCTTCGGCCTGCGATGACGCGCATTCGCATCGGCACCCGCGGCTCGCAGCTCGCACTCTGGCAGGCCAACGAGGCCGCGCGCCTCTTCCGCCAGCGCGGATACGAGCCGGAGCTGGTGATCGTGAAGACCACCGGCGACAAACGCCACGACGTCTCGCTGGCCACGATCGGAGGCAAGGGCCTCTTCATCAAGGAGCTGGAGGAAGCGCTGGAGCGCGGAGAGGTCGACGTAGCCGTGCACAGTCTCAAGGACGTGCCGTCATTGATCCCCGACACCTTCGTGCTGGCCGGGTTCCTCGAGCGCGCCGACCCGCGTGACGCCTGGGTGCACGTCGACGGACGCCCCATCGCGGAGATGCCGGAAGGCTCTGTGATCGGCACCTCCGCGCCGCGCCGCCGCGCGCAACTCGCCCAGTTGCATCCGCACCTGCAGATCGCCGACATCCGCGGCAACGTCGACACGCGCATCGCCAAGGCGCGCGACGGGCAGTACGCCGGGATCATCCTCGCCAGCGCCGGCCTCACGCGCCTCGGCCGCGCCAGCGAGATCACGTCCTACTTTTCCGTCGACGAGATGCTGCCCGCGGCGGGACAGGGCATCGTGGCGCTGGAGTGTCTCGCCTCGAATGCTTCCGCCCGGGAGGCCGCGCGTGCAATCAACCACGAAGCGAGCGAGCTCGCGGCGCGCAACGAGCGCGGCGTACTGGAGAAGTTCGGCACGCAGCTCGACTGTTACTCCGCCGTGGCCGTGCATTCGTCGAACGGCACGCTGCGCGCGTTCTTCTCCGACGGGATGCGTGCGATCCGCGTCGAGGGCAGCAGCGTCGACGACGTGTACGCGCGGCTCGTCGAGCGCGGTGTGGAGGAGTTGCTGTGATCGGAACGGTCTATCTCGTCGGCGCCGGCCCGGGCGACGCGCGCCTGCTCACCCTCCGGGCCGCGGAGCTCCTCGGCAAGGCCGACCTCGTCGCCCTCGACGCGCTCGTGTCGCAGGACATCGTGGCCATGATCCCGAAGTCGGCCGAGGTCGTGTACGTCGGCAAGCGCGCCGCGGCGCATGCGCTGCCGCAGGAGCAGATCAACGCCCTCCTCGTCGAGCAGGCGAAAGCGGGCAAGATGGTCGTGCGCCTCAAAGGCGGTGACCCGTTCGTCTTCGGCCGCGGCGGCGAGGAGGCGGAAGAGCTGCTGGCCGCGGGAGTGCCGGTCGAGATCGTCCCCGGCATCTCCTCCGCGATCGCCGGACCGGCGTACGCGGGCATCCCCGTCACGCATCGCGCCCACTCGACCTCCGTCACGCTCGTCACCGGCCACGAGGCCGACTCCGGCTCCACCGGCATCCAGTGGCCCGCCCTTGCGCAGCTCGACGGCACGATCGTCTTCATGATGGGCTTCGCCAACCTGCCCTCCATCTGCCACAAGCTGATGGAGCACGGCATGAGCGGCGACCGTGGCTGCGCCGTGATCTCCAAGGCCACGCGCCCCGACCAGCGCAGCGTCACCGGTACGCTGCGCAACATCGAGGCGCGCGTCGCGCTGGCGAAACTGGAGACGCCGGCCCTGATCGTCGTCGGCAACGTCGTGCAGCTCGCCGACTCGCTGAACTGGTTCGAGTCGAAGCCGCTCTTCGGCAAGCGCATCGTCGTCACCCGCGCCCGCGAGCAGGCCTCGGAGCTCAAGCGCCTGCTCGAAGAATCGGGCGCGCAGGTCGTGCAGTTTCCGACCATCGAGATCGCTCCGCCCGCGTCGTGGGAGTCGCTCGACCATGTCATCGATGGCCGCTACGACTGGCTGATCTTCACCTCGATCAACGGCGTGCAGTCCTTCTTCACGCGCCTCTTCGCGCGCGGCAAGGACGTGCGCTCGCTAGCCGCGACGAAAGTCGCTGCCGTCGGCCAGGCCACCGCGGACGATCTCCGCACGCGCGGCATCAACCCCGACGTCGTACCGGAGCGCTTCATCTCCACGGAGCTGCTGCCGCTGCTCGCCGAGGATCAGACCGGGATCCGCACCGCCGTCATTCGCGCCGAGGAAGGGCGGGAGGAGTTGCTCACCGAGCTGCGGCGCCGCGGCGGCGAAGTCGACCTGGCCGTCGCGTACCGCACCGTCGCCGCGGAGACGAACCTCGACGAGCTGCGCGGATTGATCGACGCGGAGGCCATCGACCTCATCACCTTCACCAGCGCCTCCACGGTCGACAACTTCTTCGCGCGGCTGACGGCCGGCCGCGCGCAACTCGCCTCGATCGGTCCGGCAACCACGGAGGCGATCCGCAAGCACGGCCACGAGCCCGCGATCGTCGCCCAGAACGCGACCATCCAGTCCCTGCACGACGCGGTCGTCACAGCGATTGCGTCGGGGTAGCGTTACCTCGGGCGGGGGCTATGGACTGCGGCGACCGCAGGCGCCGCTTTCACTGCCTTCGGTGCCACAGCGACTCCGGACCATGAACGGCAGTGAAAGCGGCGTCTGCGGCCGCCGCAGTCCATAGCCCCCGCCCGAGGGGCCGCCGCACTCCATAGGCCTTAGTCCGCAGACTATGCTTCGCGCGTGACCGTCTGGAATGACGAGGAGCGCGCGAAGCAGCTCGCCCATGCGACCTGGATGGCCAACACGGCCGTCCTCATGCACCTCAACGAGCGCGCCACCGGCGACCCCGCACATGACTGGCTATCGTCGTGGGCGCACCGCTGGTTCGTCGGCGACCAGTTGCGCGTGCTCGTTCTCGGCTGCGGCGAAGGGTGGCTGGAGCGCGCCGTCGCGCAATGGCCGTTTGTCGCGCACATCGACGCCGTTGATTTCGCCGAGGAGGCGTTGGCGCGGGCGCGCGAGGCCGCACGCGACATTCCAAAGATCCACTACGGCGTCGTCGATCTCAATCGCGACGAGTTGCTGGGCGATGCGTACGACGTCGTGGTCGCGCACTCCGTACTGCACCACGTCGAGCACCTCGAGCACGCGTACGCGCAGCTCGAACGCACCATGCGGCCGAACGCGACGCTGATCCTCAACGAGTACGTCGGTCCGAAGCGCTTCCAGTACAGCGACGACGTGCTCTCGATCATGAACACACTGCTCGCCTGCGTCGGCCAGCCACCGAAGGTGCGGCCGACGGTCGAGGAGATGCTCGCCAACGACCCGACCGAGGCTGTGCGCAGCGATGAGCTCCTGGCGTTCACGGAGCGCCACTTCGAGGTGCTGGAGCGCAGGAGCATCGGCGGCACGATCCTCCAGCACCTGCTCTACGAGACCGTGCGGGAGTTCCGCTTTGAAGTGCCCCGCGAGCGGGCCATCCTCGAGATCCTCTGCACCATCGAGGCGATGCTCGTCGACAAGGGTCGCATCCCCTGCGACTACGTGATCCTCGCCGCGCGCAAGCGCGGAGCCCGCGTCTCACGCGCCAATCGCCCCCTCTCGCCACGCGCCGAAGGCTCCGAAGACGTGGAGCGCGATCCTTTATGGAGTGCGGCGGCCTTGCCGCCGCTTTCGAATTCGTGGCGCCTGACCCGGCTCGCCCTGCTCGCGACGCATCCCCGCCGCGCAAACCTCTATCGAGAATCCAAACTGGCTACGCTCCGCGCGCGACTGGTCCGCCGCATCGACCCGTGGCCCGACCCCGCCATCCAGTGCCTCCTCCGCACCGCTGCTACACTCGCCGGCGAGTGAAACTCTACGACCGCATCGCGGCCGCCCTCGTCTGGATCGCGGCGTTCTGCCTCGCCGCCGGCGTGTTTCTCTCCCTCACCCTCATGTTCCGCTCGCTGCCGCCGACGAGCCCCGTCGCCATCGGCCTGGTCACCATCGAGCGCTACTCCAAGCTCCGCGATTACCTCGGCGCCGCGCTCTTCTTCCTCCTCGTCCCGCCGCTCACGATCTGGCTGCAGCGTCTCTTCGCGAAAGCGAAACTGCGGACGTTCTCCGAGAAGGTCCTCTTCACCGTCCCCTACCTCTTCTCGCCGCTCTTCTACCTGACCACCGGCAAGTTCGGCTGGATCCTCGGCATTCCCATCGCCCTCTCCCTCGGCGGCCCGCGCCTGCTGCGCGTCGTGCAGACGCGGCGCTGGATCCGGCGGATGTTCCGCGCCGAGCTGCGGCCGTATCACGCCCTCCTGTTCACCGAGGCGCTGGCGTGGCTGTTCTACCGGTACCTCGTGACCGCGCGGCGAATCGCCCACATCCCGACGCTCTTCCTCGAGATCCTCTTCGTCGCGCTGTTCATGGCCATCTTCTGGGCCGCGGCGCTGCTGATCGCGCGCCTCGCGCAATTCCATTTCGGCCGCGACGCGGAGGAGACGTTCAAGCGGATCACCGTCGGCGCGCTGCCGATCGTGTTGCTGCCCTTCCTCGCCGCGATGTGGATTCCGCTCAAGCCCGCGCGGCCGGTGATGATCGTGACGCTGCTCCTCTGCGCCGCGCTCACCTGGGTGGTCCGCCCGATGTCTGCGCGATCGGCGTGGCGGCTCGCCGCGTACGCCATCATCCCCGCGCTCATTTACCTCTTCAGCTACGCGTCCACCGCGCAGCTCTCCCAGTGGATCGACCTCTTCCATCGCGGCGAGTCGATCGGCCCCGCATCCGACTACCTGCGCGGCAAAGTCCCGTTCCGCGACGTCTTCGCCCTGCACGGCATGCTGGAAGACGGACAGCTCGACGCCTGGCTGATGGAGATTTTCGGCCGTTCGCTCGACGTGGCCATCCTCCGCACCGTCGTCGTCGGCGCCTTCCTCGGCGTAGCCATCTGGTTCCTCGGCATCGCCGTCTTCGACTCCATCCCGCTGGCGCTGCTCTGCGTGGCCATGGGCTCGTGGACCACCGCGGAGAACAACCGCACCTTCTTCCAGGTCGCCGCGGTGGCGCTGTTCTGGAACGCGCTCCGCCGCCGCAGCCGATGGTCCGCTGTGTTCAGCGGCGTCTTCGCCGGCGTGGCGCTCTTCTTCAGTTATGAGATCGGCGCGTATGCGATCGCCGGGGCGCTGGCCGCGTGCGTGCTGCTCTGGATCGCCGCGCGCCGCGTGCCGTGGGACGGGCTGGCACCCGCCACCGCGGCGCTCTTCTTCATCATCGGCGCGATCCTCGGCGCCGCGCCGTTCGCGATCTACCTGGCCATGCACGGCGCGCTCGACGATTTCGCGCGCACGTCGTTCGTCACCATCCCGAACATCATCGACGCGGTCTGGTCGCTGCCCTTCCCTGACCTCGTGTCCACGTTCCGCAAGAACCTCACCCTGCACACGCTCGCGGACTTTGTGTTGTGGGAGAAGTTCCACCTCGTCATGAGCCCGCTGACGATCGCCATCGCCGCGGTCTACTTCATCGCCCGCTGGCTGCGCCGTCGCACCGACACACTCGACTTTGCGCTGCTGGTGCTGACCGTCTTCGCCACCGTCGCCCAGCGCACCGCGTTCGGGCGCGCGTCGTTCCGCCACCAGTACTTTGCTGCCTTTCTCATCGGACCGCTGATCGTCCTCCTCGGCGTGATCCTCGTCCGCGCGCTGCGCAAGGTCTGGCGCGAGGGGGGACAGGGCACGCGCGCGTTCGTCGCCTCGCTGGCGCTGATGGCGCTGCCCGTGATCGCCGTGCTCTTCTGGATCCCCGACCTCGTCAACGCGCGCCTGCAGGACTTTGTCCGCTACTACGGCCGCGTACTGCGCGTCGACCGCGATGCGAACGCCGAGGCGGTGCAGTGGCGCATCACCGACGTGGTCGCGAACGTCCGCGAGCTGACGAAGCCGAACGAGCCGATCTTCGATTTCTCCAATCAGCCGGCGTTCTACTTCTTCGCCAACCGTCCGAACCCGACGCGCTTCTATCAGGTGCCGATCCTCTCGCCGCGCGTTTTTCAGGACGAGACCATCCGCGCGCTGGAGAAGGCGAAACCGAAGGTCGTCATCCGCCGCTCGCCCGAGCTGTTCGACATGTTCGACGGCGTGACGAACGAGCTGCGCGCGCAGGCCGTGGCCGCCTATCTCGACGACATGTACCGCTTCCATCGCTCCGTGCGCGGCGTCGAGCTCTGGACGCGCCGCACCGGCGTGAAACCGCGCGCGGTTGCCGACTACCTCACGCTGATCCGCGTGCCGGACAAGAAAGAGCTGGTGGCGACGGGCGTCGCGCGCATGGTCTTCCCCGCGGTCGGCAGTGTGCCCGGCGTCGGCGACTCGTACTGGCAGTCGGACCTCACCATCCACAACCCGTTTCGCGACCCGATGCGCGTGTCACTGCGCTACGTCACCGGCGACGCCGGCATCGACCGCCGGCTCACGCTCCCGCCGCGGCAGACGCTGCGCTGGTCGGACGTCGTGCGCACGCTGTTCGCGCAGCCCGGTACGGTCGGCACGCTCTGGCTCGAGCATCGGGAGGGACGCGCGCCGGTGGCGGTCGTGAAGACGTCCGACGTCGCCCACGGCGCCACGGCCTCGCTCGAGGCGCCGCTCACCGCGCGCGACTCCGCGACCGCCGCCACGCAGAGCGCGGAGCTGGCCATCATCGGCATCCCCGCCGCCCCCGCGCCCGGCCGCCGCGTCAACGCCGGCGTCGTCAACATCGGCATCATCCCGGCCACGTTCCGCTTCTCCGCGCGCACGCGCACCGGTCAGCCGATCGGGAAGAGCGTCGAGTCGGGCGTCCCCGAGGATCAGGTATGGCTGGTCAACGACCTGGAGGCGGCGCTGGGAGTGAAGCTCGACGAGACGACGACGGTGCGCATCACCGTCATCGCCGGCACCGGCGTCGGCTTCGCCACGGTCGTCGAGCAGACCGGCGACTCCGAGTTCATCGCCGCGATTCCCGCTGAGCAGCAGTGACCCCGCCTGTCATCCCGAGCGTGAGTCGAGGGACCTGGGTGGGCGGTGGCGCGCAACGTATCGTCGGGCTCATGCTGCGCGCCCCCACCCACCCGGGTCCCTCGACTCACGCTCGGGATGACAGCATTTGGGCGGCGTAGTGCGGGCTGCTACGCGCCCCACTTCCTGAGCAGGACCTTCGCGTCCTCCACCGCCGCGGCGTCCTCGACGAGGAACTGCGGGTCGTTCGGCGCGCTGACCACGCCCTGCAGGATCTGGGCGCCCTGCGGCTTCCTCGACGAGTCGTTCGACACCATCGCCTCGGCCAGGAAGACGAGCGTCAGCTTGTTCTTCGGCGACAGCTTCTGCGACTCCGTCAGAAAGCGGAGCGCTTCTTTGGAGGAGGCCCAGCCGGTGATCAGGGGGATGCGCGGCGTCTGGTCGTGCAGGCGTCCCAGGACGCGGGACGGTGCGCCGTCTTCGAGGCGCGGATTGGTGAGATGGGCGATGGTGGCCTCGCGGCGGATGCGGTCCGCGGCGCCCTGCCGGGCGGCGGCCATCTTGCCGTACGCCAGCGCCCACTCGCCCCAGTTGATGGCGTCCCACAGCAGCACTTCCGCCGCGCCGGGGATGGCGCGTGCGGCGTCGGCGACCTGCTTCTCCGGCGTTTTCGCGTTCACGGCCAGGCGGCGGTTCACCACGGCCACGGCCTTCTCCCCCGCGTCTTTCGCGAGACCGTAGATCTGCTTCTTCTGCTCGGCGTTCGCCGCGACGTAGGCGCCCTTGAAGCGAATGGCCCGCAGGAGCTTGAACTGCGCGTCGAGGTCGTTGGGGTTGCCCGTCACCGCGCGCTGATACGCGGCGATGGCGGCGTCGATGTGCTCCGCTTTCGCCCGTGCCCCCTGCGCCCCCTCGGCGCGCGCGGCGTAGTGGCGGTCGCCGTCCGCAACCTGCCCGGACAGCGGCAGCGCGAGCAACAGGGTGAGGGCGGTGGCACAGGCGTTGAAGCTCAGTCTCGTCATGCGAACGCTGATTGTAGTCGCCGTCGTTCTCGCGCTGGCCGGCTGTCGCGGCGAGCCGGTGCCGCGCGACTACCAGAACGCGCCGCCCGAAGTTTCCAACCCGCCGCAGACGCGCACCGACACCCCGTCCGCCGGCGCCACCGGCGAGGTGACGCCGCAGCCGTCGACCGGCGTCGAGGGAACGATCGGCAGCGAGACGTCCGGCACGACGACGATGGCCGACACGCCACCCGCGACGACCACGACGTAATGCCTGGCGGCGGGCTATGGAGTGCGGCGGACCTGGCCGCCGCTTAGAACTCTGCACAGTCTCTCGAATGGAAATCTACCGCGGAAGGTCTACGACCCGACGCGTACCGACCCGGTCGGGCGGGGGCTATGGACTGCGGCGACCGCAGGCGCCGCTTTCCCTGCCTTCGGTGCCACAGCGACGCCGCAACCACGAACGGCAGTCAAAGCGGCGTCTGCGGCCGCCGCACTCCATAACGCTCCCGCGGCACCGCGTTCCGCGCCGTGTTCTGGCAAAACCGTGCCGTGTTTCGGCGAAACCACCCCGTTTTGGTGAAACCGCGTCGTGTTTTGGCAAAACCGCGCCATGTCGAGGCACGACCGCGCTGTGTCGAGGCTCGACCGCGCTGTGTCGGGGCACGACCGAGCTGTGTCGGGGCACGACCGAGCTGTGTCGGGGCACGACCGAGCTGTGTCGAGGCACGACCGAGCTGTGTCGAGGCACGACCGAGCTGTGTCGAGGCACGACACGACGCGGTTTTACGAAAGCATCACAGTGTCGAGGCCCGACACGGCTGTGTTTTACGAAAACATCACAGTGTCGAGCCCCGACGCGACGCGGTTTTACGAAAGCATCACGGTGTCGAGGCTCGACCCGGCTCTGTTCTGCCGAAACACCGGGTCAGCAGCGGCTGGCCGGCCGAAGCGGCAGGGCGTGCGCTGCCGCACCCCCCGGATGCTGCGCATACAATCCGCGTCCGTGCGCATCGTCTTCTTCGGCACACCTGACTTTGCCGTTCCCACTCTCGACGCCATCGCGCGAGAGCACGAGATCGCATTGGTCGTCGCGCAGCCCGACAAGCCCGCGGGACGCGGCATGAAGATGCAGGCGCCGGCGGTGGCGGTGCGGGCCAAAGAGCTGAACCTGCCGCTGTTGCAGCCGCCGAAGATCCGCAACGAGGAGTTCCTCGGCGAGATCGCGCGCGCCGCGCCCGACATCGGCATCGTGGTCGCGTACGGGAAGATCCTGCCGGCGGCGCTGCTGCAGATCCCGACGCATGGGTTTCTGAACGTGCACGCGTCCATCCTGCCGCGCTGGCGCGGCGCCGCTCCCATCCAGCGCGCCATCGAGGCCGGCGACAAGCTCACCGGCGTGACGATCATGCGCGTCGACGAACAGCTCGACCACGGTCCCATGCTGCGCATCGAAACGACGGAGATCGGGCCCGACGAGCGCACTCCCTCGCTCTCGCAACGCCTGTCGCACCTCGGCGGCGAGGCGCTGGCCGTCGTGCTGCGCGATCTTCCCCCGGAGACGGAGCAGGACCACGAGCAGGCCACGCACGCCGCGAAGATCGAGAAGAGCGAAGGGGAGATCACCTTCGACGAGCCGGCGCACGTGGTCTACAACCGCTTCCGGGCCTTCGATCCGTGGCCGGGCATTTTCTTCCGCGACTTGAAGCTCACCGACATGCTTCCCGCCGACGGACACGCTGCGCCGCGCACGATCCTGGCGCTCGGCGACGGCGTGACCATTGCCTGCGGCGAAGGCGCGATCCGTATTCTGGAAATGCAGCGCCCCGGCAAGCCGCGCACGCCCGCCGCCGTCGTCGCCCGCGGCCTCGGATGGAAAGCGGGCGATGTCGTCGTCTGAACGCGCCCGCGCGCTGCACCTCCTCGAGCGCATCGAGCGCGAGCAGCTCTACGCCTCGCTCCTTCTCCTCGGCGAGTCCGGTTTCGTGCGCACGCTCGTCCTGGGCATCCTCCGCTGGCGCTCGCGCCTCGACTTCCTCATCGGCGAGCTCGCCCAGCGTCCCGCGAAGAAGATCGACGCGCCGGTCGTCGAAGTGCTGCGGCTCGGCATCTACCAGCTCCTCTACATGGACGTCGCCCAATACGCCGCGGTCTCCGAGACCGTCGACCTGGCGCCGAAACGGGCGCGCGGATTCGTCAACGCCATCCTGCGCCGCGTCACGCGCGGCGACGTCCCCGAGCCGCGCGACGTGGTCACGCGCACCGCCCATCCGCAGTGGCTCCTCGACCGGTGGACGAAGAACTACGGAGCCGGGCGCGCGGAGAAAATCGCCCAGGCCAACCAGGAGCTCTCCTACCCCGATGTCCTCGCCCTCGGCGACACCATTCCGGACGGCGAGCCGTCGGCGCTCGTCCCCGGTCTCTTCAAACTGCACGGTTCCAGCGCCGAGCTCGATCGCGCCGACTTTTACCCGATGGACGAGGGCAGCGCCGTCATCGCCGCGATCGCTCGCGCGTGCGGCGACGGCATCCTCGACCTCGCCGCCGCGCCGGGCGGGAAGTCGATCTACATGGAGCATCACGGCGCGCGCGTGGTCTCGAACGACGTCTCGCTCACCCGGCTCCGCGCCCTGACAGGACGCCGGATCGTCGTCAGCGACGGACGGAAGCCGCCCTTCTCGCACAGATTCGACGTCGTCCTGCTCGACGCGCCCTGCAGCGCGACGGGTACGATCCGCAAGAACCCCGAGCTGAAGTGGCGGCTGAAGGAGAGCGATCTCGCCGCGTTCGCGAAGCTGCAGCGCGAGCTGCTGGCGAGCGCGAAGACGCTCGCCTCCAGGTACGTCGTCTATTCGACGTGCTCCCTCGAGCCGGAAGAGAACGACCTCGTCGTCGGGGAGCATGACGACATCACGCCGTTCGTCCCCGTGGGGGCGCGGCGGTGGGTGCAGGACGGCGTGCTGCGGTTGACGCCGGAGTCGGGCGCGGACGGATTCACCGCGTTCGTCGTGCGCGTATAAACTCTCCCGCCGCAAGATGCCTCGCGATCTTCCCATCGGCAACGGGTCGCTCCTCGTCGCCTTCGACTCGCAATACCGCGTCTCCGACTTCTACTACCCGCGCGTCGGGATGGAGAACCAGGTCGGCGCGAAGTTCCGCCTCGGCATTCACTGCGACGGCGCACTGCACTCCGTCGATGCGGACGCGTGGCAGCGCACGCTGGAGTACCTGCGCGACACGCTCGTCACCGACGTCCTGCTGCAGAACGACGACATCGGCATCCGCATCCGCTGCCACGATGCCGTCAATCCCGACGCGAACGTGTACGTCCGCAAGATCGTCGTGCGCAACCTGACGGAGGAAGCGCGCGACGTGAAGCTGTTCCTGCACCAGGACTTTGCGCTGTATGGCAATGCCACGGGCGACACGATCATGTTCGACCCGCGCGCGAACGCGCTCGTGCAGTACAAGAAGCGGCGCTACGTGCTGGTGAACTGCGACCGCGGCATCACCGAGTACGCGTGCGGACGCAGCGCGACCACTGGTGCCGAGGGCACCTGGCGCGATGCGGAGGACGGCGTGCTGTCGATGAACGCCATCGCCCAGGGCGCGGTCGACGCCACGATCGGCATCCCGCTGCACCTCGCCGCGCACGGCAGCGAGACGGTGCTGTACTGGATCTGCGCCGGACGCTCCGATGCCGAGGTGCGCGGGCTCGATGCCATGGTGCAGGACGAGGGCGCGGCGCATGTGCTGGCGCGCACGGGGTCGCACTGGTACACGTGGGTGAACAAGAACGGCGAGGACCTCTCGGCGCTGCCGGAGGAGATCATCGACCTCTATCGCCGGTCGCTGCTCGTGATTGCCACGCAGTGCGATCGCGGCGGCGCGGTGCTGGCCGCGAACGACTCCGACATCCAGTGGGGCCACAACGATCACTACTCGTACGTCTGGATGCGCGACAGCGCGTTCATCTGCGACGCCATGGGGCGCGCCGGGTTTCCGGAGATCGGGCGGCGCTTTCTCGTCTTCGCGAACGACGTGCTGCGCAACGAGGGGTACTTTCTTCACAAATACAACCCCGACGGCTCACCGGCGCCGCTGTGGCATCCGTGGGTGCGCGACGGCAAGTCGCAGTTGCCGATTCAGGAAGACGAGACGGCGCTGGTGGTGTGGCTCGTGGCGCGGCATTACGAGCGGACGCGCGATCTCGACCTGCTGCGCGAGGTGTATCCGCGGCTCGTCGTGGCGGCGGCCGATTTCCTGGCGCGCTTCCGCGAGGCCGAGACCGGCCTGCCGCTCCCTAGCTACGACCTCTGGGAGGAGCGCCTTGGCACGTTCACCTTCACGTGCGCGGCGGTGTGGGCGGGGCTGCACGCGGCCGCGGAACTGGCGAATCTGTTCAACGATCAGGAGCGCCACGCCACCTGGGCCAAAGCCGCGGACGAGGTGCGCGCGGGGATGCGCAAGCATCTGTGGCTGGAGAGCGAGAACCGTTTCGCGCGCGCCCTGGTGGTCAACGGCGACGCGCTGGAGCTCGATCCCGCCGTCGATTCATCCGCCTTCGCCACGTTTTACCTGGGCGTCTTTCCCGCGGAGAGCGCGCTGGTCGAGGGAACGATGCGCGCCATCCGCGAGCACCTCTGGGTGCACACCGAGACCGGCGGCATCGCCCGCTATGAAGACGATGCGTATCATCGCATCTCCGCGGAGACGGACCGCGTCCCAGGCAATCCCTGGATCCTCTGTACCCTCTGGCTCGCCGAGCACGACGCCGCGCGTGGCGAGGAAGGCGTGCAGGCTGCGCTCGACCACGTCCGCTGGGCCCGCACCAAGGCCACCGCGTCGATGATCCTCCCCGAACAGATCGACCCCTACGACGGTCAGCAGCTCTCCGTCGCACCTCTCACATGGAGTCATGCGCAGGTCGTGTCAGTGGTGCAGGCGTGCCTCGCGGCGCGGCGCAAGTAGCGCGTTGACATTCACGGATGTGCACCCTAGATTGACCTGCGCAACCCCCACACAATTCGAGGAGGAACGGATGGCAGGTAAGGGTGACGTGATCAATGCCATCGCCGATCAGGCCGGCATTTCCAAGAAAGAGGCGGCGGCGGCGTTCGATGCGTTCGTCAGCTACATCTCGGACACGTGTCAGAACGGCGAGCGCTGCGCCATTCCGGGACTGGGCAGCTTCTCCGTCACGGAGCGCAAGGCGCGCGAAGGGCGCAATCCGCGCACGAAGGAAACGATCACGATCCCCGCGTCGAAGAACGTCCGTTTCAAAGCCGGGAAGGACCTTCGCGATGTCTTGAATATGCCTCGGAAGGGGAAAGGTAAAAGGTAAAAGGAAAAAGGTAAAAGTGGGCTTCGCCAGTATTCGCGCTGAGCGTTGCGATGTGACCGCCGCCGCGCAGCGGCACTTTTACCTTTCGACCTTTTACCTTTTACCTGTCAGGCCACCCAGGGGCGGGGTAGAAACAACTTCGAGTACAGATTCAGGGCGTAGCGATCCGTCATTCCGGCGATGAAGTCGATGGCCAGACGTTCCACCGGCTCGGGGCTGTTCGTGTCGAGGAACTCCTCAGGGTGCGCCACTACATACTCGAAGAGGGCGGTGAGGATCTTCTGGGCTTTCTCGAACTCGCCGCGTACTTCGGGGATGAGGTACATGTTCTCGAACATGTACTTGCGCAGCGCTTCCAGGGCCTCGAGCACCTCGGCCGTCATCATGATGGCCTCGTAGTCGCAGGCGTGCGTGGCGTCGATGACGTCGCGGACCATGCGGTCGATGCGCGCGCTTTTGGTCTGGCCGAGGGTCGTGCGGATGTCGGCGGGGATATCGCTCTCGCGGATGATGCCGGCGCGGATGCCGTCGTCGATGTCGTGATTGACGTACGCGATGATGTCGGAGATGCGCACGATGTCGCCTTCGAGCGTCAGCGCGCGCGATTTCGGCCGTTTGCGCAGGAGCTCGCCCTTCTCGCCCTTGGAGTGCTTGAGGATGCCGTCTCGCACTTCGATGGTGAGGTTGAGGTCTTCGAGCGTCTCCACGACGCGCACGGACTGCCGGTAATGGTCGAAGCCACCGCGCACGAGCTTGTTCAGGGCGGCCTCGCCGGCGTGGCCGAAGGCGGAGTGCCCGAGGTCGTGGCCGAGACCGATGGCCTCGGCGAGGATTTCGTTGAGGCGCAGCGATTTCGCAATCGTGCGCGCGATCTGGGTCACTTCGAGCACGTGCGTGAGCCGCGTGCGGTAGTGATCCCCCTCGGGCGCGAGGAACACCTGCGTCTTGTGCTTGAGGCGCCGGAACGATTTGCAGTGGATGATGCGGTCGCGGTCGCGCTGGTACGACGGACGGATGTCGTCCTCTTCCTCGGCGCGGTCGCGGCCGCGCGTCTCGGCGCTCTTCGCGGCCTGCGGAACGAGCGTGTCGTACTCGATCCGCTCGAGCATCTCGCGGATGTTCATGGTGCGCGATGCTACACGACGAGGTCGCCGCGCAGCACCGTCACGGCCTGCCCGCGCATCTTCACGCGATCGCCGTCGAGGCGCACCCGGATCTCGCCGCCGCGCGCCGAGGCCTGATAGGCGAGCATCTCCGTCTTGCCGAGCTTCGCCGACCAGTACGGCGTCAGCGCGCAATGCGCGGAGCCGGTGACCGGGTCCTCGTCGACGCCGACCGCGGGGCCGAAGAAGCGCGACACGAAGTCGTATTTGTTCGAGCGGCTGGTGACGATCACGCCCCGGACTTTGATCGTGCCGAGGCGCTTGAAGTCGGGACTGACGGCGCGGACCTCATCCTCGGAAGCAAGCTCGATCACGTAGTCGTCGACGTTGCGTCCGACGTACCGGACGTCGCTCACGCCGAGCGATTCGAGCAAGCCGTCCGGCGCGGTGACTGGCTCCGAGGCGCGGGCGGGGAAATCGAGCTCGATCCATTCGCCGTCGCGCGTGGCGGTGAGAAGGCCGCTGAGCGTGTGGAAACGCGCCGAGGTGAGGCCGAGCTCCTCGTAGAGAGCGTGTGCGCTGGCCAGCGTTGCATGTCCGCAGAGTTTTACCTCGGCGGCGGGCGTGAACCAGCGCAGGGAGTAGTCGGAATCGCGGGCGACGAGGAACGCGGTCTCGGAGAGGTTCATCTCCGCGGCGACGTTCTGCATCCACTCGTCGCCGCGCTCACCGTCGAGCAGGCAGACCGCGGCGGGATTGCCGCGGAATGCCTGCGAGGCGAAGGCGTCGATCTGGTAGAGCCGCATCAATACGCTTTAGTGGCGTCGCTCGCGGACTTTTTGTACAGCCACCACACCAGCGCGAAGCCGATGGCCATGACGCTGGCCAGGCAGATGTCGCGGTACTGGCCGCCGTACATGGTCGGGTAGTGATTGCTGATCATGGTGAAGAGCAGCGGCACGGACATGTACGTGTTCTGCCGGGAGCGGAGGCCGGCCAGGGCGACGAGGTTCGCATCGGGCGGCGTGCCGGCCGCGACCGCGGCGATGATCTTGCGCTGCGACGGCCAGATCACCATCCAGACGTTCATGGCCATCATTGTGCCGAGGATCACGCCGACGTGGATGTAGAGCGAGCGGCCGCTGAAATGGCCGACGTTGGCCAGCAGGTAGTAAACGCCCGCGAGGATCGCCAGGCAGATCGCGCTGGCCACGGCCACGTTCTTGATGGCCTTCATGATGATGTTGTAGACGAGGAAGCCGACGATGAGGATGACCAGAACGATGGCCAGCCAGAGCCAGGGGTTGTCGTAGCTCGGGTCTTCGAAGACCACTTTGCCGTGGTAGTAGATCAGCCCGCCGAGGAGGATGCCGGTGATCCACGTCCAGGCGGCGCCCCAGCGGAACCAGTAGAGTGCGCGCGGCATGAGCTCGGGGACGACGGACTTCTTCGTCGGACCGTCGAGCGCCTTGGCGACATGACCGTTCACGAAGTTGAAGAAGTAGAGATGGCCAATCCAGAGGATCCCGGCGACGATGTGGCCCCATCGCAGGACGGCTTGCATCACGTTGTTCACTTCGGGATTCATGGGCGCTTCTCCTCCACGCAAATTGTTGGGGTAGCCTGAGGGCGATTATATGGGTGAATTCGACGGAAGAGTGGCCATCGTCACCGGAGCCTCCTCCGGCATCGGACGCCGCACCGCGGAACTGCTCGCGCAGCGCGGCGCGCACGTCACGATCTTCGCGCGCTCGGCGGACAAACTGCACTCGATCGCCCGCGAAGGGATGCTCGCCGTGGCCGGCGACGTGGCCAGCCTGGCGGACGTCGAGCGCGTCTTCTCCGCGACGGAGGCGCGTTTCGGCAAATGCAACCTGCTGGTCAACAACGCCGGCATGATCGACGTGGCGCCGCTGGTGGACATGACGCTGGAGGAGTGGCGGCGCATGTTCGCGGTCAGCGTCGACGCGATCTTCCTCACCTGCCGCCGCGCGCTGCCGTCGATGCTGGACCGCGGCGCGGGGGCGATCGTGAACGTCGCCTCGATCTCGGGCGTACCGGGGCCGGAGAAGTTTCCGGGCTGGGTGTCGTACTGCGCGGCCAAGGGCGCCGTGATCTCGCTGACCGAGGCGCTGGCGGTGGAGGTGAAATCGCGAGGCGTGCGGGTGAACTGCGTCAGCCCGGGCTCGGTGGACACGCCGATGTGGGCGGAGGCGAGCGGCGGCGCGCCGGCGTCGATGACGGCGGAGGAAGTCGCGGAATCGATCCTGTTTCTTGCATCGGATCGCTCGCGGCCGATCAATGGCCAGAACCTCGATGTCTACTCCAGCTAGCCGACCAGTCTCCGAGTCTCCGAGTCGCCCGGAAGAGCAGAGCCTCGACGACTGGACGACTGGACGACTGGACGACTCGATTCGCCCCACCTGGGCCGAGATCGACCTCGGCGCCTTCGCGCGCAACATCGACGCGATCGTGGCCGGCCTGCCGTCCGGCACGCGCCTCATCGCGCTGCTGAAGGCGAACGCGTACGGCCACGGCGCGGTGGAGCTGGCGCGACGCTGCTCGCCGGACAAGGTGGCTATGATCGGCGTGGCGCTGCTCGAAGAAGCGCTGCAGCTCCGCGACGCGGGGATCACGCTGCCGATCCTCGTCCTTGGACCGCTCAGCGCGACGCAGATCGTGACGGCGCTGGAGCGCGACGTCACCCTCGGCGTTCCCGGCCCCGAGGAGCTGGAGCTCGTCGCGGCCATTGCGAGAGACCGCGACGTGGCCATTCACCTGAAGCTCGACTCCGGCATGGGCCGGATGGGCGTCGTCGAGACCGAGCTGCCGCGCGTCGTCGAGCTGCTGCAATCGGCACCGCGGCTGCGCGTCGACGCGATTTACACGCACTTTGCGAACGCCAGCGATCCGCGCGATCCGTTCACGGAGTACCAGGTCGCGCGCTTCAACACGCTGCTGGAGACGCTGAAGCAGGCCGGCATCACCGCGCCGAAGCATCACTCCGCGAACAGCGCGGCCACGGTGCGCGGGATCGCGCCGGGAGATTTCGTGCGGACTGGGATCGCGCTGTACGGCGCCGAGCCGCTGGACGTCGATTCGCCGCGGCTCGAGCCGGTCATGCGCTGGCGCACCGCCATCGCGCGGCTGAAAGAGCTGCCGCCGGGACACGCCGTCGGGTACGGCACGACCTTCATCACGAAACGCGCGAGCCTCATCGCCACGCTGCCGATCGGTTATGCGGACGGCTACAACCGCCGCCTCTCGAACCGCGGCGAGGTGCTCGTCCGCGGACAGCGCGCGCCGGTCGTCGGCCGCGTCTCGATGGACCTCGTCACGATCGACGTCACCGACGTCGCCGGCGCCGCCCTCGGCGACGAAGTGGTCCTCCTCGGCGACGGGCTCACGGCCGAAGAGCTGGCGGCGAAACTTGATACGATCTCGTACGAAGTGTTCTGCAACGTCGGCGCTCGCGTGCCGCGCGTTTATCGCTCATGACCACCATCCTCGACCGGATCGGCCGCCGTTTCATCGCGTTCTTCGAGCAGACCGGTATCTGGTTCGACGCGCTCTGGCGCACGTTCGCGTGGATGCTCCGTCCGCCGTACGACGTGAAGGAGTGGTTCAGGCAGATGGTGCGCGTCGGGGTCGACTCCATCCCGGTGGTCTTCCTCACGACAATGTTCACCGGCATGGTGCTCGCGCTGCAGACCTTTACCGGGTTCGCCCGCGTGAACGCCGAGCAGTTCGTGGCCAGCGTCGTGGCGCTGGCGATGTTGCGCGAGCTGGCGCCGGTGCTGGTCGGCCTGATGGTCGCGGGGCGTATCGGCTCGTCGATGGCCGCGGAGATCGGCACGATGCGCGTCACCGAGCAGCTCGATGCGCTCAAGGCGCTGGCGACGGAGCCGATTCAGTACCTCTTCGTGCCACGCGTCATCGCCGGCGTGATCATGCTCCCCTTCCTATGCATCCTCGGCGATGCCCTCGGCATCTACGGCGGCTACCTGGTCGCGGTGAAGCTGCTGAAGACGAACCCGGTGGTGTACAAACAGAACACGTTTCAGTTCCTGGCCATGACGGACGTCTTCACCGGTCTGATCAAGGCCGGCGTCTTCGGACTGATCCTCACGCTGACCGGCTGCGTGCGCGGCTATCACACCAGCGGCGGCGCGGAAGGCGTCGGCCGCGCCACGACGAACGCCGTCGTGTCGGCATCGCTGATCATCCTGCTCACCGACTTTTTCCTCACCAAACTCCTCTTCTGAGTCATGCCGGTCATCTCACTCCAGAACCTCTGCAAGAAGTTCGGCGACAAGGTCGTCCTGCGCGACATGTCGATCGACGTGGAGCAGGGGGAGTCGCTGGTGATCGTCGGCGGCTCGGGGACGGGGAAGAGCGTCACACTGAAGCACATTATCGGCCTGCTGCGCCCGGACAAGGGACGCGTGCTGATCGTCGACGAGGACATCACGGCGATGAGCGACGTGGAGCTGAACCGCTTCCGCCGTCACTTCGGGATGTCGTTCCAGGAAGGCGCGCTGTTCGACTCGATGTCGGTGTTCGAGAACATCGCCTTTCCGCTGCGCCGCCACACGAAGATGACCGAGGGGGAGATCCGGGCGCGGGTGGAGGAGTGCCTCGAGGACGTGCATTTGCACAACGTCGAGAAGAAGCGCCCCTCCGAGCTCTCGGGCGGCATGCGGCGGCGCGTGGGTTTCGCGCGCGCCATCTCGCTCAAGCCCGACATCCTGCTCTTCGACGAGCCGACCACGGGCCTCGATCCGGTCATCAGCGACGTCATCGCGGACCTGATCCTGGAGATGGACCAGAAGCTCGGCACGACCACAGTCACGATCACCCACGACATGAAGGTTGCCTTCAAGATCGCCGACCGCGTGGCCATGCTCTACGAAGGTCACATCATCGAGCAGGGCACGCCGGAGCAGTTTCAGGAGTCGCAGAACCCGATCGTGCGGCAGTTCATCGAAGGGCGGGCGCAGGGGCCGCTCACCGATGACTAGGGTGGTGGTTGCTGGTTACTAGTTTAGTTGCTAGTGCCTTTTCGCGCTGCGGCACTAGCAACCAGTAACCAGCCACCAGAAACAAACGGCGGGCCCGAAAGCCCGCCGTCAGCGCGAAACGCTTGAACCGCCGAACTAGTCCTTGCGCATGCGGGTGCGCGCCGGGGTCTCTTCGGTGGTGGTCGTGGTCGTCGACTCCTGGACCGAGGACGTCATCGGGACGTTGGTTGCCTCGGTGCGGATCGTCGCCGTGCCCCTCGGGGTTGCGGGGACAATCGTCGTCTGCATGGTCTCGATCGTGGCCGTGTCGTCGACGAACGACTCGTTCTCGACGACGACCGGTTCGTTCTGGACGACGACCGGGGTCGTGTCGACGAGAGTCGTGCTGCTGGTCATCGTCGTGGTCTCACGGACGTCGACGCGGCTGCGCTCGGGGATCACGTTGACGTTGGTGTTGGTGCCGACGCTGGCCGCGTTGCCGCTGCCGGGCGCCGCGCTGGAGGCGTAGACGTTGCCGTCACTGTCGACCTTGGCAGGTCCGGGGGCGGGGTAAACGGTAGCATCCTGACCCGATTCCTCGGGACGAACCTGGACGACCTGATCGCTGACGTCGGTGGTATCGCCGAGACCGTCATTCGTGGCGCAGCCGACGCTGAGAAGGGCCGCGAGACTGGCTGCGGCGACCGTGGTGTGCATGAGTTTTCTCATCATGATGTTCAAACTCCTTTTGAGCTCTGTTGGCGGTCACAAACCGTGGCCGGCACTTTTGTAAAGGCAAAGGGAATGCCTAGTTATTTGGATCGAGCCGGACGGGGCAGCATGGCATGATGGCGGCCTCCATGGGCGAGCCCCGCACCTACTCCGTCTCGGAGCTGATCAAGCAGATCAACCTCGATCTCTATCGCTACCACGACGTCTCCGTCGAAGGCGAAGTGACGAACTTCATGCGCTCGTCGGCGGGCCACATGTACTTCACGCTGAAGGACGCGCGTGCGCAGATCCGCGTCGTCCTCTTCGCCGCGCAGGGACGCTTTCTCCGCTTCCGCATCGAGAACGGGCTGCAGCTCATCGTGCGCGGGCGCCTCACGATCTACGAGGCCAAGGGCGAGTTCCAGCTCAACGCCGTGGCGGCGGAGCCGGCCGGTCTCGGCGCGCTGCAGCTCGCGTTCGAGCAGCTCAAGAAACGCCTCGCGGACGAAGGCCTGTTCGACGCCGCGCGCAAGAAGCCGATCCCGATGCTGCCGCAGCGCATCGCCGTCGTGACCAGCCCGACCGGCGCGGCGTTGCGCGACATCCTCCATGTCCTGGGACGCCGATTCGAAGGCTTGTCGCTCCAGATCTATCCGGTGCGCGTGCAGGGGGCGACCGCGGGACGCGAGATCGCCGCCGCGATCAACCACCTCTCGCGCTGGAAGCTGCACGACGTCGTGCTGATCTGCCGCGGCGGAGGCTCGCTTGAAGACCTGTGGGCCTTCAACGAGGAAGTGGTGGCGCGCGCCGTCGCCGACTGCGAGATCCCGACGATCTCCGGCGTCGGCCACGAGACCGACTTCACCATCTGCGACTTCGTGGCCGATCTGCGCGCACCGACTCCTTCCGCCGCCGCGGAGATCGTCATTCGCGCGAAGAGCGAGATCTGCTCGCAGATCGACCACATGGCCCGTCGCGTGCGCCACGTCGTGGAAGGGCGCGTGCGCAACTACCGCCACGAGCTGCGCCATCTCTCGTCCTCCGACCGCCTCGGCATCGTGGTACGCCGCGTGGGGCTGATGCGCGACCGCCTGGAGCGCCGCCGCGTGGCGCTCTACCGCCTCCTCGACGCCCGTGCGAAAACGCTGCGCCGCCGCCTCGTCCGTTGCGACGAGCCGCTGGCCCGCTACCCGGCGCGTATCGAGCGCGAACGGCAACGACTCCGCTCGACGATGGCCACGCTGCAGGCGGTGTCGCCGCTGTCGGTGCTGTCGCGCGGCTACGCCATCGCGTTCTCGCGGACGCGCCGCGGACGCAAGCCGATCCTCGACTCGAATCAGGTCCAGGTCGGCGAGCACATCGAAGTGCAGCTCAAGAAGGGACGGCTGAACGCGACCGTCGACTCGCGCACGCTGGGCGTGGAGAGCCTCTGGCCGGAAGTGATGAGCGATGAACGATGAACGATGAACCCGGTCGCGGGGCGCATCGCTCATCTCTCATCGGTCATCGTTCGATGCTATAACGCCGCCCCATGGCCGCCCGCCGCTCCAACGAATTCGAGAAAGCCTTCCAGAATCTCGAGAAGATCGTGCAGCGCCTCGAGGGGGAGGAGCTCCCGCTCGACGAGTCGCTCGAGCTCTTCGAGGAAGGGATCCGCCTCTCGCGCTTCTGCCATCAGCGCCTGGAGGAAGTGGAGAAGAAGATCGAGCTGATCCTCGCGGACGCGAAGGGGCAGCCGGTGACCGAGCCGTTCGAGGATGAGGAGTTGCACGAAGACGAGGAACTCGTCGAGTGAATCTCTCGGAGTACCTGAACGAGAAGCGCGCGCTCGTCGACCGCACGCTGGATGCGAACCTCCCTCCCGCCGCGACGCCTCCTCCACTCATCCACGAGGCCATGCGCTACGCGGTTCTCGGCGGCGGGAAGCGCGTCCGCCCGATCGTCGCCATCGCCGCGGCGGAGGCGTGCGGCGCGAACGTGGATCCGTTGCTGGTGCCCATCTGCGCGATCGAGCTGATCCACACGTACTCCCTCGTTCACGACGACTTGCCGCCCATCGACAACGACGACCTGCGCCGCGGACGGAAGACGACGCACATCGTCTACGGCGAGGCGATCGGCATCCTGGTCGGCGACGCACTTCTGACCGAGGCGTTCTCGTGGCTGGCCAGACCAGTGAAAGGTGTCGAGGCGGCGCGGCAGCTACAGGCCATCACGGAAGTCGCGACCGCGGTCGATTCGAGGGGCATGATCGGCGGTCAGGTCGCGGACATCGTCGCCGAGCGCTCGCACGAACAGAAAGCCACCGATCGTGAGTCGCTCCTGCGCGAGCTGGAGTTCATCCATCGCAACAAGACCGGCCGGCTCTTCACCGCCTCGGTGATGCTCGGCGGCCTCCTCGGCGAGGGCAGCGCGGAGGAGCTCGCCGCACTGCGGCAGTACGCGGACGACCTCGGTCTGGCCTTCCAGATCGTCGACGACCTGCTGGATATCGAGGAATCCTCGGCCACGCTGGGGAAGACGGCCGGGAAGGACATCACGCAGGGAAAGCTGACATGGCCGGCCCTTCTGGGCGTCGATGCTGCACGTGCCGAGGTGGACCGGCTGCTCGGAAGGGCTCTGGAGAACGCTGATATGATCGCCGGTCCTGCGAATACCCTCGCCCCGATCGCACGTTACATTTGCGAGCGCCGCTCCTAGGGCGCGGACAGAACCAGGAAATCAGATGCCACGACTTCTCGATTCGATCGAAACGCCGCGCGACCTTCGCAAGCTCGATCGCAAGCAGCTTCCCCAGGTCGCGCAGGAGATTCGCGATCAGATCATCGACGTGGTCTCGCGCGTCGGCGGGCACTTTGGCGGCAACCTCGGCATCGTCGAGCTGACGCTGGCGCTGCACTACGCTTTCGACACGCCGCGCGACCAGATCGTCTTCGACACCGGCCACCAGAGCTATCCGCACAAGCTCATCACCGGCCGGCGCGACACGTTCCACACCATCCGCCAGCACAACGGCATCTCCGGCTTCTGCAAGCGGGAGGAGTCGGAGTACGACGTCTTCAACGCCGGCCATGCCTCGACCTCGATCTCCGCCGCCCTCGGCATCGCCGTCGCGCGCGACTTCCGCAAGGAGGACTACCGCGTCGCGGCCATCATCGGCGACGGCGCGCTCTCCGGCGGCATCGCTCTCGAGGGGTTGAACCAGGCCGGCCACCTCAAGCGCCGGCTGATGATCATCCTGAACGACAACGACATGTCGATCTCGACGAACGTCGGGGCGATGTCGGGCTACCTCAACCAGATCATCAAGGGTCAGCGCTACAACCAGGCCAAAGACCTCGCCAAGGGCGTGATGGACCGCGTGCCGCTGATCGGCGGGAAACTGCACGGCCTTGCCCACGACATGGAGCAGGTGCTCAAGAACATGATCGTGCCGGGCACGCTGTTCGAGGAGCTCGGCTTCAAGTACCTCGGGCCGTACGACGGCCACGACCTCGAGCTGCTGCTCAACCTCTTCAACGAGCACAAGGCCTACGACGGCCCGATCCTCATTCACGTCATCACCAAGAAGGGGAAGGGCTACACGCCCGCCGAGGACAAGCCGATCTGGTCGCATGGCGTGTCGCCGTTCGACATCCCCTCGGGGGAAGTGAAGAAGAGCGACAAGCCGTCACCGCCGACCTACACCGCGGTCTTCGCCGACGCGCTGGTCGAGCTGGCGAAACAGGACCCGAAGATCGTCGCCGTCACGGCGGCGATGCCGGAAGGGACAGGGCTGGACAAGTTTGGCAAGGCCTTCCCGGAACGGATGTTCGACGTCGGCATCGCCGAGGAGCACGCGGTGACGTTCTGCGGCGGCATGGCCACACAGGGGATGAAGCCGGTCGCGGCGATCTATTCGACGTTCCTGCAGCGTGCATTCGACCAGGTCTTCCACGACGTGGCCATCATGGACCTGCCGGTCGTCTTCGCCCTCGACCGCGGCGGGATCGCCGGCGCCGACGGCCCGACCCACCACGGCATCTACGACATGGCTTACCTGCGGGTCTTCCCGAACATGGTCTGCATGGCGCCGAAGGATGAGAACGAGCTGCGGCACATGGTCAAGACCGCCTTCGAGTGCGGACATCCGGCGTCGCTTCGCTACCCGCGCGGCAACGGCGTCGGCGCGACCATGGACGCGGAGCTGAAGGCGCTGCCGGTCGGTAAAGGCGAAGTGCTGCGGGAAGGCGAGACCGCGACGATCTTCGCCATCGGAAACGAAGTCTGGCCGGCCATGCACGCGGCGGACATCCTCGCCAAAGAAGAAATAAACGTCACGGTAATCAATGCACGATTCATCAAACCGCTCGATGTTGAATTGATTCGCAAATATTGCCGCCCTAATTCGTGCGTCATTACCGTGGAAGAAGGCTCCCTCGCCGGCGGCTTCGGCTCGGCCATCATGGAGCGCTGCGAACAGCTCGGCATCCACGACGTCCGGTTCCACAGCATCGGCATCCCCGACGAGTACGTCCACCACGGCACGCAGGACGTGCTGCGTGCGCAGTACGACCTCCATCCGGAGGGGATTGCGAAGCGAGTGCGGGAGTTCGTGGGGGAGCAGCGCTTGGGAACGGTTGGCGACCTTGGGAAGATGATCGACGAGATCTGGGCCGATGTGCCAGACGAAGACTTGAAGAAGCTTCCGGGATCGGACCGCATCGACGAAGTCGTGTACGGAGTGCCTCGTCGCGTTGCGAAGTGAGCGGCAGGAGTACTTTGCCGACGCTTGGTTCTTCATCGCGCTGGCGAACCGTTTCGACGGACACCACGTGCCCGCGCGACGCCTCGAGGCTGTGGTCTCGCGAAGCCGCGTCGTCACGCACGAAGCGGTGCTGACCGAGGTTCTTTCCCACTTCTCCGGCGGTGGCGCGGTCGTCCGGCAACGTGCCGTCGACACGGTGCGCCGTGCGCTAGGTGAGTTTCACGTGGAATCAACCGGGGGAGAATTGTTTGCGGTGGCCTTGGACCTCTACGAGGCTCGGCGCGACAAGGAGTACTCGCTGGTGGACTGCATGTCGATGTCGGTCATGCGGCAGCGCGGCATCACGCAGGTACTGACCAACGACCACCACTTCCGACAGGAAGGTTTCGTCGTCCTCTCCGACGCACCATGAAAAAGCAGCGTCTCGACGTCGTGCTCCTCGAGCGGGGTCTCGTCGAGACGCGCTCGAAGGCGCAGTCGTTGATCATGGCGAGGCGCGTTCTGGTGAACGGGCAGTTCGTCGACAAGGCGGGAGCTACGGTGGCCGAGGACGACGAAGTGCGCGTGGCGGAGCTCGAGCATCCGTGGGTTGGGCGCGGGGGGATGAAGCTCGCGCACGCGTTGAAAGAGTTCGCGATAAAGGTTGACGGAAAAGTGTGCGCTGATATTGGCGCGTCCACCGGCGGCTTCACGGACGTGATGCTGCAGAGCGGGGCGGAGAAGGTGTACGCGATCGATGTCGGCTACGGGCAACTCGACGTGTCACTGCGCAACGATCCGCGGGTGGTGAACCGGGAGAAGGTGAACGCGCGGTGGCTGCAGCCGGAGAACTTCGACGAGCCGATCGAGTTCGTCTCCATCGACGTTTCATTCATTTCGCTGAAGCTGATCCTGCCCGCCGTCGCGGGGTTTCTGCGCGGAGAGCTGGTGGCGCTGATCAAGCCGCAGTTCGAGGTGGGAAAGCACGAGGTGGGGAAGGGCGGGATCGTGCGTGACGTCCAGAAGCGTCAGGCCGCGGTCGACAGCGTGGTGGCGTTCGCGGGAGAGAACGGGTTCGAGGTGAAGGGCGTGATCGAGAGTCCGGTCAAGGGGGCGGAGGGCAACGTGGAGTTCCTCATGTACGCCCTCACGGACGCAACGACACGTACTCCCGCAGCCCTTCTCTCCACGAATCCGGAGTGACCCCCGTCAGACGCTGGTAGCGCTCCGTCGAAAGCACCGAGTACGCGGGCCTCCTGGCGGGACGCGGAAACAGGTCGCTCGGTACCGGCTGCACGTCGACGCCGGAGCCTTCCGCGATCGCGCACGCAAAGTCGAACCACGAGCACTCTTCCGCGTCGGCGTAATGCATGAAGCCGCGCGCGCGCTGCAGCACGAGGCGGATGATGGCGCGTGCGAGATGCGGCGTATACGTCGGCCGCCCCCGCTGGTCGGCGACGACGCGCAGCGGATTCGTTCCCCTGCCGATCTGCGCACGGATGGCTTCGACGAAGTTGTGTCCGTGCACGCCGAACAGCCACGACGTCCGGACGATGAGGTGCTCCCGCGCATGCGTCGCGGCAATCTCGCCGAGAAGCTTGGAGCGGCCGTAGACAGAGAGGGGATTGGTCGGATCGTTGACCTCGTATGGCGTCTGCCTGGAGCCGTCGAACACGAAGTCCGTCGAGACCTGCACCAGCACAGCGCGGTTCTCGTTCGCCGCGGCCGCGAGCAGCTCGACGGCCGAGCCGTTGATCGCATTTGCGAGCGACTCCTCGCTTTCCGCGAGATCGACTTTCGTGTAGGCCGCGCAGTTGACGATGACGTCGGGCGCGTGCTCGGCGACGGCGGCGTTGACCAGGCGCGAGTCGGTGACGTCGAGACCGGACCGGTTCAGCGCGGCGACGGACTCACCGCGTGCGGAGAGCTCCTGTTCGAGATCGGTACCCAGCATCCCGCCGGCACCGGTGATCAGCCACTTCAATCAGGCCTTGTCTTCAGGCTTCGGGAGGACCTTGTCGTCCTTGCCTTTGATGCCGTCGCGGAAATTGGAGATCCCCTCGCCGAGGCCTTTGCCGAGCTGGGGGAGCTTACTGGCGCCGAAGATGACGACGACGATCACGAGAATGATGAGCAGTTCCGGTAATCCGAGACCAAACATGAGCATGATGCCTCCACGGGCGGTGCGGCCGAAGCGAGGTGAGTCTACCAGAGCGGAAACAGCGGAGCCCGCGGATACGTTCCAGCCGGCGTGGGTAGCGCTGATTGCCCAACGGGTGCAGCCCGGGCGGACGACCGCCAACTGCTAAGATCCGTACCTCTCATGCTCGACGTCTCCTCCCTCAATCCCCAGCAGCGCGAAGCGGTCACCCACGGCAGCGGTCCCCTGCTCGTCCTGGCCGGCGCCGGCTCCGGCAAAACCCGCGTCATCACCTACCGGATCGCCCACCTGATGGGCGAGATGGGCGTGCGCCCGCAGAACATCCTCGCCGTCACGTTCACGAACAAGGCGGCAGCGGAAATGCTGCACCGCGTCGACCAGCTCGTGCCCGCTGGCGGCTATCGGCCATGGATCGGCACGTTCCACTCGACGTCGCTCAGGATGCTGCGCCGCTACGCCGACCGTCTCGGCTTCACGAAGTCGTTCGCCGTCTACGACACCTCCGACCAGCTCACGCTCATCCGCCGCTGCATGCGCGAGCTGAACATGAACGACGACGCCTTCCCGCCGCGCTCGGTGCTCACGCGCATCTCACACGCAAAAAACGAGCTGATCAACCCGGTGCAGTACGAGAAGACGAACCTCGACTTCTTCGGCTCGCGCGTCGCGGAGATCTACCGCCTCTACCAGAAGCGTCTCCGCGAGTTCGACGCGATGGACTTCGACGACCTGATCGGCAACTACGTGCTTCTCCTCGAGCAGCACGAGGACGTGCGCAACGAGCTCCACGAGCGCTTCCAGCACCTGCTCATCGACGAATACCAGGACACCAACAAGGCGCAGTACGTCCTCGTGAAGCTCCTGGCCGGCAAAGCCGGCAACGTCGTGGCCGTCGGCGACGAGGATCAGAGCATTTATCGCTTTCGTGGTGCGGACATCAATAACATCCTGAATTTCGAGCAGGACTTTCCGGGAGCTAAAATCATCAAGCTGGAACAGAACTACCGCTCCACCGGGAACATCCTCGACGCCGCGACCGGCGTCGTCTCGAACAACATCGCTCGGAAGGGGAAGACGCTCTTCACCCAGGGCGGTAAGGGCGATCCGGTACGCGTCGTCACCTGCGGCAACGACCGTGAGGAGGCGCAATTCGTCCTCGAGAAGATTTCCTCGCTGCGCTCCAGATACAAGCTGACCGACTTCGCGGTGCTGTTCCGCACGAATGCGCAGTCGCGGCCCTTTGAAGAAGAGCTGCTCCGCGCGAACCTGCCATACTCCGTCGTCGGCGGCGTGAAGTTCTACGAACGGGCGGAGATCAAGGACATCCTCTCGTTCATCCGCCTGTCGGTGCGGCCGCACGACACACCGTCGGTCGAGCGCGTGATCAACGTGCCGTCGCGTGGCATCGGCGATACGACCGTGACCGCGCTCTCCGAGCAGGCCGCGGCACAGGAAGTGTCGCTCTGGACGATCATCGAAGGGGAGCTGGCCTTTTTGCCGGCCCGTGCAGCAAAGGCGGTCCGCGAGTTTCGCGAGATCGTGCACGACCTGCAGCGCGCCGCCACGAATCCGATCCCCGATCTCGTCGACTACGTCCTGCTGCGCACCGGCTACCGGCGCATGCTGCAGGAGTCGCGCGACCTGCAGGACGAGTCGCGCATGGAGAACCTGGAAGAACTGATCAACTCCGCTCGTGAGTACACGGAGCAGAGCCCGCACGCGACGCTCGCGGACTGGCTCGACTCGCTGACGCTGATGTCCGACCTCGACCGCTACGAGTCGCAGAAGGGCGTCACGCTGATGACGCTGCACGCGGCCAAGGGGCTGGAGTTCAAGGTCGTGTTCCTGGTCGGGATGGAGGAAGGCATCCTCCCGCACCAGCAGTCGCTCGAGCGCAATGAGGACATGGAAGAGGAGCGGCGGCTCTGCTACGTCGGGATGACGCGTGCGCGAGAACTGCTGTTCTGCATGCACGCGCACGAGAGGCGCGTGCACGGAAGGTTCCGTGAGCAGAGCCCTTCGCCGTTCATCAACGAGATTCCGGAAGAGGCACGCGAGGCGGTGAGGCTGGGGAGGTCGTACTCCTCGGGGAACTGGCGGGAGGCGCCGATTCAGGACCGCCGGCCGCAAAGCGGCGGGTATACGGCGTCACGTCAGCCGGCAATGTCGTCCCGGCCGGGAGCTGGCGGCACGGCCGGGAGGGTACCGGCGCCCCAGCCGAAGCCGAACACGAACGTCAATGGCGTGATGTCGTTCTTCCAGAACGCGCCGGTGCAGTTCGACCCGGGGGCGATTCGCGCGGCGAAGCAGGCCGAGGCGCCGGGGGCGGCGGAACTCAAGCGTGGGCAGCGTGTGCGGCACGAGATGTTCGGCGTCGGCACCATCCTGACGATGGAAGGCAGCGGTCCGGACGCGAAACTCTCCGTCTACTTCGAGCGCCACGGCACGAAGAAGTTCGTCGCCAAATTCGCGAAGCTGCAGTGTGTCTAGCTAGCCAGATGTTCGGCCTCCACGCGGCGGAAGGTCGAGCTGCACCCGCGCGTGCGTCAGGCTTGGCCAATCAGCGCTGCCGGTCGTACCGGCTAGTGCCGTGCGGCGCGTGTCTTCGTGAGCGTGCCGAGGAACGTACGGGCGAAGAGACGGGCCACGTTGGCCTGCTCCGGGCGTGACGCCGTTTCCACCAGCAGCACGCCGCCGTCGATCGGCGCCGTGGCGGGGAAGAACGTCGTTGCCGGGCCGACGTCGAGCGCTCCCGCGATCGTGCCGTCCGCGTTCATGCGCCGTGCGATGAGCGCCGAGGAGTGATCGTTGACGCGCTCGTTCCAGAAGACCAGGAACGAAGAGCCGTTCCAGGCCGCGGCGGGATGCAGGCGGTGGACGCCCAAGTCGTCGCCCTCGTCGATGCGCGACGGCGCGTCCGCGAGCGGATGCCCCTCCGCGTCGAAGAGGAGCGCCTGCACGGACCATTTGGCCGTCGCGAGATACTCGCCCGTGATCGTCGTCAGCAGTGCGCGGTCCTTCCCCATCGCCAGTGCCACACCCTGCGTATGCCCCTGATGGTCGAACAGCACGAGGCTCTCCTCGGCGTCCAGGACCGTGCCGTCGCGGGCCACGCGCGCGGCGCGGTAGACCGTGATCGCAGTGCCCGACAGCGGAATCATTTCGCTCCACGCCACGAGGTGCGTCGAGCCGGTCCACACCACGACCGGCGAGCGCCGCTCGCGGTTGTTGGTTTCGACGTGACGCGAGACCTGCACCGCGTCGCCGAGGAACGTGCCGTCGCGGCGGAGCCGGCGGGCGCGGATCTCCTCGGCGGCGGAATGCCAGACGACGAGGAACGCCTCGCCGTCGAACGCGACGTCGGGCTCTCCGAACACGGCCGGCGTCCGCCCCTCCTCCGCGATGACCAGCGGCTGCGAGTCGAGCACGGCGCCGTTCGCGGCGACGCGTTTCGCGAGAATCCGCGAGTTGTAGTCGCGCACCTCGCGCCAGACGACGAGAAACAAATCGCCCGCGGCCGCTACGGAAGGCCCATCCTGGAAGACGGTGAACTGCGGCGGCGCCAGCACGACGCGCTGCTCGCTTCCCGCCGCGGCGGGCGCGAAGATCGAGCCGGTGATCGAGCCGTACGACTCGCCCTCGCGCGCGACGGCCATCGCCACCGTGCCCGTGGCCGCGACGTCCGGCTCGCTGTGCGGCGTCGCCGAGAACGCGATCACGTGCGGCTCCGGGAAATCGTGCAACTGGAACGACGTCAGCACGCGCGTGACCGGATCGGTTGCGGCGGACAGCGATTCCGACGACACCAGCACCGTGCGGAAGCCGTTGTACGCGGCGCGAAAGCGCTCGATGGGATCGGGGATTGCCACCGGCTCCGTGTCGAGGAGCCGTGCGTTCGACGCCACGCGCACGCCGCGCGGCGTCTGCTCGACCGCGTCCCTCCAGACAACGAGGAACGAGCCGCCGTCCCAGGCCAGCGATGGCGGGTCGTACGAATACGAGACCTTCTCGCGATCGGAAACGCGGCGCACACCGGCCACGCGCGCGCCGTTCTCATCGAGCACCGCGGTATCGATCCACTCGCGCTTCTGGTCCTGGGCGAACCAGGCCACGACGGCGCGGCGTCCGTTCGAGTACGCGCGGGCGAACGCCAGCTCCGGCACTTCGGCGATGACGCGCGTGGCGACGTTGCCATCGCGACTGATGGTCGTCGCCCGCACCTCGCCGGCGTGAATCGTGACGACGACATAGTTGCCCGAGATCGCGACCACCGACGACGCCCACCCGTCGATGGGGATGGAGCGGAGCAGCGCGCCGTTCTCGTCGAGCAGCAGCGCGGCGGAACGCGACTGTCCGGCGGCGATCAGCGCGCAGTACGTCGTACCGTCGGTCGCGAGCTCCTCGACGGGACGGGAGGAGATCATCTGCGCGGCGTTCTCCGGCCGCGCGTCGTTGTTGAGGCGGACGGTCCAGGCGCCGTCGTTCGTGTTGTAGGCGAGGAGGTAGGCGCGGCCGGTCGACTCGAGCAGCGGTCCGTACGCGTTCTGCGGCGAGAGCTCGATGCCGAACGGGTCGAGCGCCTGCCCGTCCGCGGTGAGGCGCGTCGCGTAGATCGCCAGGCCGCGCGAGAAATTCGGGCGGTCCTTCATTCGCTCGTCCATCCAGACCGCGACGAAATCGCGGCCGTTCGTCGCGACATCGGGTGAGGACTGGCTGTACGCCGCCGGCGCAAAATCGGGGGCCATGATGGGACGAACGGGAGCGGCGAGGAGCGGCGCGACGACGAGCGCGGAGAGGAGGAGCAGGCGGGGCATACGCAAAATAATACGCTCCGGCACGCTGGAAGTACTGTCAGCGCGGTGACAGTTTGCGAAGCAGGCGCGTCAGCAGAAATGCTGAGAATGGAGAAAAACACACGGATTTCGGGCATACGGGGGTCCAAGGAGCGCGTTGCATGGAGGAATCCGGAGAGGTGGCATTGGCGTCGCATGAGTTGCCCGATTACCTCGCCACCAGACTGTGCCGTAAAACGCCGCGGGGGTCCGCCAGATGTTCAAACGCGCAGTAATTCTCTTTCTCGTCGTCACTGGTGCGCTTGCCGCGCGAGCGCAGACGCAGTTCGTCTACGACACGTTCACGGGAACGAGTTTTACTTCGCTCGAGACGCACAGCCCTGACACAGGCGGCGCGTGGACTCATGTCAGCGGTGGTGGCATCGACATCGTCTCCGGCACGGCGCAGCCCAGCGACAACCACTCGCCGAACCTCTACACCAACGGAGCCGCGGCGCCGTCGGCTGAATACGTGGTCGGCATCGAAATCACGTTCGATCGGAACGACGTTGACAACGTGGTCGAGCTCTACGCGCGCATCTCGGGAACGAGCGGCTATGTGGTCACCGTCGACGCGCTCGGCAATTACTCGATCGTGCGCTTCGTCGGCGGGACGCCGACGACCCTGGCGTCCGGGACCACCGGCGCGCTCCTGCCACGCCGCTCCATCAACGAAGTGGCCTTTTTCGTCACCAACGCATCGAAGCGGCTGATCGTCAACGGCACCGTGGTCGCCACGACCACGGACAACACGGTCACCGCCGCGGGCGTCGTCGGACTGGGGCTGCAACGGAAGACGCCGGGCGACACGAGCGCGGATGACTTCTATGCCTCCACTCTCGGTCCGACCGCCGTGAAGATGGATTCGATGGGCGCGGTCCGCGACGACGACCGCGTGCTTCTCTCCTGGACCACGGGCCGCGAAGCGGGCAACCTCGGCTACCGCATCTGGCGCGAGACGGGACGGCAGCGCACGCTGCTCACGCCGACGCCGATCGCCGGCTCCGCCTTCTTCGTCAACGCGCAATCCCTGGGCAGTGGCAACGCCTATCGCTGGCTCGACGCGAAAGCGCCCCGCCGCGCGGCGCGCTACTGGATCGAAGAGCTCGACGTGCACGGCGATCGCGAGTGGCACGGACCGATCGTGCCGAACGAAGGCGCCATCGACGACGCGCTCGTCCCCGCACCGACCCTCGGCCAGCTTGGGCAGCGCACCGGCGTCGCGAAGGTCTCGCACGGACTGGAAGCCTTGCAGGCATCCGGCTCGACGAACTTCGACCTCGCCGGTCGCGAGGCCATGAAGATCGCCGTCACCGCGCCGGGCATTCACGAAGTGCGGCTCGCCGACCTGCCGGCCGGCGTCAAGGTGAAGCGCCTGCAATTGTGGGAGGACGGCGTCGAAGTGCCGCTTTTCTTCACGCACGATGCGATCCGCTTCTACGGTACGCCGCTCGACACCGCGGCCAGCGGCACACGGGGCTACTGGCTGACCTGGGACCGCGGCAGCGCCTGGCGGGTCGAAAACAAGAGCCACGACACGTTGCCGCTGCACGCCGCGAGCGGCTTCCTGGCGACGGTCGAACGCCGCGACAAGATCATCTTCGACGCGACGCTGCAGAGCGAGGACGGCGACGGCTTCTTCGGACCGCTCGTGACCAACGACGCGGCGTGGCCCGCACGGCAGACGCTGCGCCTCGATCACGTCGATCGCAGCGCCGCGACCGTGGAGCTCACGCTCACGCTGCAGGGCGCCACGTCGGGCGCGCACCGCGTGGCCGTTACGCTGAACGGCACCGTCGCAGGCACGGTCGTATTCGACGGGCAGACGAAGCAGCGCGCGACGCTGACGGTGCCCGCCGCCTCGCTCCGCGACGGCGACAACGAGCTGGTGCTCGTCGCGCAGAACGGCGCCGAGGACGTGAGCGCGCTCGAAGCGGTGCGCATCGTTTACGCCCGCAAGTATGTTGCGGCGGACGGCACGCTGCTCTTCACAGCGACGGGCGGCGCGCGCGTGCCGGTGACGGGATTCACCGGTGAGATATACGCGCTCGACATCACCGCGCCCAGCGCGCCGACACTGCTGACCGTCGAAGGTGGCGCGGTCCTGGTTCGCGGCTCCGGGCAGCGCACGATCATCGCCACGGACGCCCCGATTCGCCCGGCGATCGGGGCGAACGTTCCGTCGGCGCTGCACAAGGCGAAGGGCGACGTGGTCATGCTGGCGCCGCGAAGCTTCTTCGCCGCGCTCGCCCCGCTGGTCAGCCGCCGCGGATCCGTGATTCCGGCAGCGATCGAGGACGTGTACGACGAGTTCAGTTTCGGCGCGAAGGACCCCGCGGCCATCCGCGCGTTCCTGGAAGAAGTGCAACCGCGCGCCGTGCTGCTCGCCGGTGACGGCAGCTATGACCCGCGCAACTACGTGGGTGGCGGCGCGGCGGACGTGATCCCGGTGCAGCTCGTGGAATCGGCGCAGCAGCGTACGCCGTCCGACGCCTGGTACACGGACTTTGACCACGACGGAGCGGCCGACATCCCCATCGGGCGTCTCCCGGCCCGAAACGCCTCCGAGTTGCAGACGATGGTCGCGAAGATCGTCGCGTACGAAGATGCCGCGTCGCAGCTCTCGGCGGACGACGTCGTGTTCGTGAACGGCGCCGGCTTCGCCCGACGCGCTGCGCATGCGACGTCGCACATCGACATCGACACCGAGGGTGTCGTCGCGGCGCGTCAGAACCTCCTGCAGCGCTGGTCCGCCGGTGCATCGCTGATTCATTTCGTCGGCCACGGCTCGGTGGAGATCTGGCAGAGCGAGTCGTTCTTCTCCCGCGCCGACGCGGCATCGCTGAAGAATGCGCGCCTGCCGCTCGTCACGGCCATGACCTGCCTCAACGGCTACTTCCACGACCTCGCGCAGGAGTCGCTCGCCGAGACACTGCTGCGCAACCCGGACGGCGGCGCCGCCGGCGTGTGGGCGCTGTCGACGCTCACGGAGCCGGGCCCGCAGCTCGTCGCACAGGACGCACTCGTCGAGGCCTTACTCGCCGGCCAGACCCTCGGCGAAGCCACCGTCGCCGCCCAGCGTGCGACCAGCGACCCGGACGTCCGCAGAACGCTGTTGCTGTTCGGCGACCCGATGATGCGGAAGCGCTGATCTCAGGGCGCAGTGAGCAGGGCGCGGGGCGCAGGAGAAGAGGTAGCCGAGAAGTGCCGTTCGACTTCTGCGCCCTGCCCTTTGCTCACTGCGCCCTACGTCTTGGCTACCTTGCGCCGTCTCGCGTGCAGGCGATCGATGAGCTTCGTCGCGGTGCGGACCTGCTCGAGGATCTTTTCCTCGAGTCCCGCGCCCTTGATCTTGAAGCTCTTGGCGCGGCGGAAGACCTGGCGGGCGCGGTCCTTTTCACCGTTCTCCAGCAGGGCCATGCCGAGGTGCATCAGGTTCGTCGGCGTGGGGCCGATGTCGGCGGAGCGCGTCAGGAAGTCGACGGCGCTCTTGAAGTCGCGGCGCTTGAAGTAGACCCAGCCCAGCGCGGCCAGCGGGAACTGCTTGAGCTCCTTCGGCGAGTAGCGGAGGGCGAGCTGCGCGCTCTCGAGCGCCTCGTCGAGGTTCTCCTCCATCTCCGCGAGGTTGTACGCCTTCTCGTAGTACGCGATCGATTTCGCGTAATTCGAGGTGTAGTCGCGCAGCATCTCCTCGAGGACGTGGTTCGCTTCCTTGTAGTTGCCTTCCGCGCGCAGCGCCTCGACGAGCGTCGTGTACGCCGCCGCGGCCACGACCTCGGCCGGCCGATGCTTGAGGATCCGCCGCGACAGCGCGATGGCCTCGCTGTTGTTGTCGAGGTGCGAGCAGAGCAGCGCGTACGGCAGGAGCACGTTCACGTTGTCCGGCTCTTCTTCCGAGGCGCGGCGATAGTGGTCCAGCGCCTCGACGTACTTGCCGTCCGACGCCAGCGACTCCGCCTCGGTCATGGCCTGTGCGGCAGGACCTTCGACCGGTGTATGTCCTGAGATTCCCTCGTAGATCTTGACCGCCTGCTGGTACTCCATCTTGTTGGGATTGAGCTCCAGCGCTTCCTGGAAGCACTCGATCGCCTTGCGGTTCCAGTTGCGGTCGAGGTAGCAGAGTCCGAGGTGATAGATCGCTTCCTCGTAGTCGGGGTCGAGCTTCAACGCGGCCTGGAAGGAGCGGATGGAGCGTTCGAGCTGGCCCTTCTCGTAGAAGATCGTCCCGAGGAGAAAGTAGGCCTGCGGGATGGCCTCGAGCTGGATGGCTTTCTCGAGGAACTTCTGCGCGCGCAGGAGCTTCCCCTTGCGCGCGTAAATCGCGCCGAGGGAAAAGTACGGGAGGAACGACTCCTGGGAGATCTGGATGGCACGGCGCAGCCAGCGCTCCGCGCCCTTGAGGTCCTGGCGCTCGTGCAGCAGCACGCCGTAGAACACCGCGGCGTCGAAATGATCGGGCTGCACTTCCAGCGTGCGCTCGAGATACGACTTGGCGCGGTCGAGATTGCCGTCGTTGAAGAACATCTCGCCGAGGAAGAACGAGAGCTCGTAGTTGTCGCGGTCGAGGCGGAAGGCCTCCTCGAGATGCTTCATGCCGCGATCGGGGTCGAACCCGTCGAACGCGGCCTCGGAGTCGGCAACGAGGATCAGGAAGCGCTCGCGCTTGTCGCCGCGGAAGAGCGAGACCATGCGGTCCTTACGCTCGGTGAAGCGCTGCTTCTTCTCCAAGGCGAGCATCTGCTCGCCCATCTTCGATTCCCACAGCTCGACGACTTCGTCACTGGTGAGGATGTTCTTCTTCTCGAGGACTTCCTTGACGGAGAGGAGGCCGGTCTGGTTCACGAAGATGGCGCGCTCGTGCTTCTGCACGGCGTCGACGAGCGAGCGGATCGTCTCCGCGGAGCGCTTCACGATCTCTTCGAGCGCGGAGACGCGCTCGAGCAGATGCTCATCGAGCGAGAGATCTTCCTCTTCCTCGTATTCTTCAAGATCGTCCTCTTCGAACGAGGTGACGCCGGAGAGTACGAGCAGCTTGTTCTGGCAGCGAAAGCAGAACTCGCGCTCGTCGTCGTTGTACGCGCTGCAGGTCTGACAAAGCATGGTGGTTTCGGCGGATTAGAACACAAAGAGGACGGAGCGCATTGCGGCTGCCGTCACACAGTTATTTCCGGTAGTCGTAGAAGCCGCGGCCGCTCTTCCGGCCGAGCCATCCGGCGTCCACCATCTTCACCAGCAGCGGGCAGGGGCGGTACTTCGGATCGCCGAAGCCCTGTTCCAGCACGCGCAGGATGGCCAGGCACACATCGAGGCCGATGAAGTCCGCTAGCGTGAGCGGTCCCATCGGGTGATTCATGCCCAGCTTCATCACGCCGTCGATGGCTTCGCGCGTGGCCACGCCTTCGTAAAGCGTGAAGATGGCCTCGTTGATCATCGGCATCAGCACGCGGTTGGAGATGAAGCCGGGGTAGTCATTCACTTCGATGGGTGTTTTGCCCATGCGCCTGGAAAGGTCTTCGACCTTCTGCCAGGTCTCGTCCGAGGTGGCGATGCCGCGAATCACCTCGACGAGCGTCATCACCGGCACGGGATTCATGAAGTGCATGCCGATCACTTTGTCGGGACGCTGCGTGGCCGCGGCCATCTTCGTGATCGAGATCGACGACGTGTTCGACGCCAGGATGCCCTCCGGCTTGACGATGGCGTCGAGCTTCGCGAAGAGCGACGTCTTTGCCTCCAGGTTCTCGATGATGGCCTCGATGACGATGTCCGCGTCGGCGATGGACTGCATGTCGGTATTGGTGCGGATGCGGCCGACCACGGCGTCGCGCTCCTCGGCGGTCATCTTTCCCTTGTCCACGCCGCGCTGCAGGTTGGCGGTGATGGTGGAGACGGCGCGCTGCAGGATGGCGTCGTTCACGTCGACGAGGGTGACGTCGAAGCCGCTGGCCGCGGCGGTGTGGGCGATGCCGTTGCCCATGGTGCCGCCGCCGATGACGACAATGTTTTTCATTCGGTCAACTCCTGAGGGGTCCAAAATCGGCGAGACTCTACCGCAGTTGGCGTAAACTCGACGGTCCTATGGCGCGGAAATGCTTCATGTGCGGTGGCGAAGTGACAGAGGGAATCCTCTGCACCAAGTGCGACAAGCCGCGACGGAAGAGTGGCGCGACGCCGAGTGGAGAGCACGCCGCGATTCCGCCCGTGCAGCCGGACGCGCCACAGCCAGCATCGCCTGTCGCCCACGCCAGCGCTCACGGCAGCGCTCACAGCAACGCCGCCACGGCCCCCGAGCTCGATCCCTTCCCCAAAGCACCGATCCTTCCGTTCCCCGTCGAATCCGCATCGCCCGCGGTCACGAGCGTGGTGCATCTGCTCGTCGCCACCGGCGGCGCCTCGGTCCTTCTCGGACCCGATCGCAGCGTGAAGTTCGTTTCCGATGACGCGAAGAAGCTCTTCGACGCCACGCAGTCGGAGCTTGCGCAGCTCTCGGCCATCGAAGAGAAAGCCGGCATCCGCGTCACCGACATCTCCGTCCCCGCGACGGCCGGCGTGCACATCGGCGGCCGCAACTTCATCTACACGCTCGTGCCGATGTCGGGAGGGGCGAGCGGAGCGGTGCTCGTCTTCCGCCACACCGACCCGATGAACGAGGCGCACGCGTCGTTCGTGACGTACGTGCGCGAGACGGTCTTCGGACCGCTGCGCCAGTTGCGCGACTCGGTGCACTCGGCGGCGCAGACGCGCCACGACCACTTCCTCAGCGACACCGCGGGCACGCTCGAGCAGGTCCTGTCGTCACTGGAGCTGGCGCCGGAGGTCGAAGAGGCCTCGTTCGGCGTACGGCCGGTGCCGACCGTCACGGAAGTCGTCCGCCGCGTGGCCGAGCGCTTCCGCGCGCACGCCGACCTCAAGGCCATCCGCCTCGACATCGACGTGCAGGACCTCGAGGAGCGTTTCGGCGATCACGAGCATCTCGCCGACGCGCTGGCCATCCTCATGGAGAACGCGCTGCACTACGTCCCGGCCAACGGGCAGGTGGTGATCGGCGTCCGCTGGATGGAGCACAAGGGCAAGCCGCTGCTCCTCTTCTTCGTGATGGACAACGGCGCCGTGGTCCCGGAGCCGCTGCGCCAGAGCATCTTCGAGCCGTCGTTCGTCTGGAACCCTTCGTCGCAGGAGCGCACGGGCCGCGGGCTGTTCAAGTGCCGCGAATTCGCCGTCGCGCACGCGGGTTCCGTCTGGGTGGAATCCAAGACCGGCAAGGCCTGCACGTTCTTCCTGCGCGTGCGCCCCGACAGCGTCCAGTCATGAAAACGACCCTCTCCCTGCTCCTCCTGTTCGTCTGTGGCTCCGCCTTCGCGTTCGACGACACCGACGACATCACGACCGAGACCGTGGTGCGGCAGATGAACGCCATGCGCGCCGTGAACAGTCTCCCGCCGCTCGTCGTCAGCGACAAGCTGACGAAGGCCGCCGAGTCGCGCATGCAGGACATGATCGACGGGGAGTGGTGGAGCCACGACTCGCCGGACGGCATGTCGCCGTTCGTCTGGCTCTCCGCCGCCGACTACGACTACATGTACGCCGCGGAGAACCTCGCCGCCGGCTTCGAGACCTCGGCCGTGCTGGTCGAGGCATGGATGGAGTCGCCGGGACACCGCGCCAACATCATGGGCGTGCAGTACGCCGAATGCGGCATCGCCATCATCGACGGGTCGACGAAGGGCCGCGCGCTCGGGAAGTCGGTCGTGGTGCTGTTCGGCCGTCAGAAGACGGCGTTGCTGCAACATGCGGCCAGACGGCCTTGAACGTAAGGTAAAAGGTAAAGGGTAAAAGGTAAAAGTCGCTTCGCGTCCTGGCTTCTTTCGCGTAGACCGGAGCCTTCAGCGCGAAGCGACTTTTACCTTTTACCCTTTACCTTACGGCCGTTCAGGCAACCCTGATCGACGGATCGACCTCGCGCGCCCAAGCCTGCATCCCGCCGACGAGGTTCTTCACCTTCGTATAGCCGGCGGCGCCCATCAGGTGCTCCTGCACGTGGCCGCTGCGGCCACCGGAGCGGCAGATCATCACCACCTCGCTGTCCTGCGGGATCTCGGCCAGACGCTGCGGCACCTGGTTCATCGGGATGTGGGTCGCGCCTTCGATGTGGCCGGCGTTCCATTCGTACGGCTCGCGCACGTCGATGAGGACCACTTCCTCGCCCGCGGCGAGCTTGTCGGAGAGTTGTTTCGGTGTGATGTCGTGCTGGTTGTCGTGCTGGTTCACGGGGCTGCAGAACTCCTCGTAGTCGATCAGTTTCGTGACGGGTGCGTGCTCGTCGCAGCGCTTGCGCACTTTCATGACCCGGAACGTCATGCGCAAGGCATCGAAGAGTAGCAGACGTCCGGCCAGCGTCTCCCCGATTCCCGCGAGCAGTTTGATGGCCTCGGTCGCCTGCAGCGTACCGATGATGCCCGGCAGTACGCCGAGGACTCCGCCTTCCGCGCACGACGGCGCGAGGTGAGGCGGCGGCGGCTCGGGATAGAGGCAGCGATAGCACGGCCCCTCGCTCGTCGAGAAGACGGAGACCTGTCCGTCGAAGCGGAAAACCGAGCCGTACACGTTCGGCTTGCCGAGGAGGAGGCAGGCATCGTTGACGAGGTAGCGCGTGGCGAAGTTGTCCGTCCCGTCCATGATGACGTCGTACGGGCCGAGGATCTCCAGGGCGTTTTCGGACGTCAGCCGCGCCGCATGCGTCTCGATCGCGACCTCGGGATTCAGATCGCGCAGACGCGCGCTCGCCGCCTCCAGCTTCGGGCGCCCGACGTCGGAGGTGCCGTAGAGGATCTGGCGATGAAGGTTCGTGGCGTCGACGCGGTCAAAGTCGACGAGGCCGATCCGCCCCACGCCCGCCGCCGCGAGATACGTCGCCGCCGGCGACCCGAGCCCGCCCGCGCCGACGATGAGCACGGAGCCGGCGGCGAGCTTCGCCTGTCCGGCCTCGCCGAATTCGGGGAGCGTGATCTGGCGGAGATAGCGATTCATCGGTTGCCCTCACCAGAGGACAGTTTCACGCCCCGGAGGGCGGCGTGTAAATGCTCCCGGAGCAGATTTATCTGCTCGCCGTCGCTTCCAACAGCACCGCGGAGCATATCCATAGGCCACGAAAGAGGACAACCAAATGCTCCCGACAGCCTTTCGAGGCAGGATTCGACCTGTCCAGAGGTCATTCGGAGCTTTGAACAGCGCGGTTGTAACAGTTGTAAATGCTCCGGAGGCAGATCAATCTGCTCCGGGAGCAGATTGATCCGATCCGCGTCGCGGTGAAAGGCAGCGCGGCTGCTTCGAACAACAGCGCGGAGCATTTGAGATAACGTCGGCGGAGCTTCGAGCAGCAACGCGGAGCATTTGAGAAGCGGCGCCGGGCATTTGAGCGCAGCCTTATGGAGTGCGGCGGCCGCAGACGCCGCTTTGACTGCCGTTCGTGGTGCGGCGTCGCTGTGGCACCGACAGTGAAAGCGGCGCCTGCGGTCGCCGCAGTCCATAGCCCCCGCCCGACAGGGTCAGTACGCGTCGTAGACCTTACGCGGCACCGCGTTCCCGTCTCACGGCAACAGCCGCGACACCGCCTCCTGAATTTTCTTCCCGTCCACCCGCCCCTTGAACCGCGCGGTTGCTTCCTTCATTACCTTGCCGAGGTCCTTCTTCGACTGGGCGCCGGTGGCGGCGATGATCTCGCGCAGGCCGCTCTCCAGCTCTTCCTCGCTCAGCTCCGCGGGGAGGTACGTGCGGAGGATCTCCATCTCCGAGCGCTCCTTGTCGGCGAGCTCGGTGCGGCCGGCGTTCGAGTACTGCTCGATCGAGTCCTGCCGCTGCTTCACGGCCTTGCGGATGACCGACATCGCCTCTTCGTCGGAGAGCTCGTGTCCGACGTTGATCTGCTCGTTCTTCACCGCCGACTGCAGCATGCGAATGACGGAGAGGCGCTCCTTCTCCTGCGCCTTCATCGCCGCCGTCATGTCGGCGCGGATTTTCTCGGTCAACTGACCCATGTTGCGTTCACCTCTGGCGCATCGTACTGCACGCGTCTCATACTGCGATCTTTGCGGAGGAGTCATGCGGGCACGGGTCTTCATCGGTTCGTCGAAGAAAGACATCAAATATGCGCGCGCCGTTGCGAAGCTGCTCGAAACCGAGAACGTTACAGCGCTCGGCTGGTGGGACCACAGCGTCTTTCCGCACGGCAAAACGCTGATCGAGAGTCTGGAACTGGCCGTGAGAAAGTCGAACGCCGCGATTCTCGTCGCCGGTCCCGACGATGCCATTCAGAAGCCCGGCGGCCAGACGGTGTGGCAGCCGCGCGACAACGTGATTTTCGAGTACGGCATGTTCGTGGCGATCCACGGACGCGAACGCGTCGCGCTGGCGACATTCCACGGAAGCGCCGAACTGCCGTCGGATGTTGGCGGCGTGCTGCACATTCAGCTCACCGCGCCGGACGTGCCGGAAGATCATGCTGCATTCAGTGCCCAGTTCGATGAGCGCAATCGCGACGAGATCCTGGCGTGGCTCAATCCGCTCATCGACGAAGAGCAGGACGTTTTCTCGATCGAGAAGTGCCCAACCGTGGTGGGCGACATCGACACGCTGATCAACGACTTCATCTCGCCGGAGATCGCCCGCTCCACCCAGATCGACATGATGAGCTCCTACCGTCCCGTGTCGAACGTGTACAAGCGCCTCCTTCGTTTCGGGCAAACCGAGGCGAACCGGCTGCGGGTCTGTTTCGGAAATCAGTGGGACGTGAATCTCGCCCATGCCTACGCTCGAAAGACGCAGCGCGAGCCGGCACGCATGCAGGACGCGGTCTGCGAAAGCATCGGTCGCTTCCTTGGCGACGAGGTCAAAATCGATGCGAGCGATCCGGCAGCGATCCGCGTCACCGGCTCATCCACCTGCAAGGCTGATTACCGTGTGTACCTCACGCCCCAACGCGTCACGTATAACTACTGCCGCGTCGGCGACGTGGCGATGGTGGCGCCGCTGGACATGAAAACGAAACAGATTCCGGCACCGGTGGGCTGGCTCCTGCGCCGCGATCACGCACCGGATGCCTTCGCATACTATGAGCAGGATTTCGAATTGATGCTCGCGGAGAGTCAATGTATCTATGGGAAGTGAATTGAAACCCGATCTCCGGTCCAGCGATCTCTGTTTCATCGATCTCGAGGCAACCGGGCACGTCTTCGGTCACCACGAGATCGTGGAGCTGGCGCTGATTCGCACCTCGGCCGATGCGAAAGAAGTCGTGGGGACCTGGTATCGCAAACTGCGGCCGCGATTTCCGGATCGGATCACGCCGAAGGCGAAGGAGGTCACCGGCTACAGCCAGTCGGCGTGGAGCGATGCCGACGACGCCACCGCCGCGGTCTGGAACAGCTTCGCGGAATTCGCGCGCAACGCGGTGCCGGTATGCCATAACCCGACGTTCGATCGCGCGCACATCACTCTCGCCGCCGCCGCGGTCGGGGTGACGGAGCTGGGAGTCGACTATCACTGGATCGGGACCGAGTCGTTGAGCTGGCCGCTCTACAAGAGCAGCGCGATGCCGAAGATGTCGCTGGAACAGCTCTGCCGGCACTTCGGGATCGACCCGGAGCCAATGCCGCATACGGCGATGAACGGGGCGGAGGTTTGCCGTGCCGTCTACTCGGCAATCATGCGCGACTGGCAGTCGCGTTGACCGGCCGCGCGCGCCACGCATATTCTCGCGCCGTCATGCCACTCGACCTCCCTGCGCTCCTCAGAGAAACGGGCGCTCTGCTCTCCGGTCACTTTCGCCTCTCCTCGGGGTTGCACAGTCCGAATTACGTGCAGTGCGCGTTGCTGCTCGAGTATCCGCGCCACGCGAAGGCGCTGGGGGCCGCGCTCGGCGAGAGGATCCGCGGGCTGAATGTGCAGAAGGTCGTCGCACCGGCGTTGGGCGGCGTGATCATCGGCTACACCGTGGCCGAGGCGCTGGATCTGCCGTTCGTGTTCACGGAGCGGAAAGAGGGCGCGATGACGCTGCGCCGCGGCTTCCATCTGAACGAAGGGGAGCGCGTGGTGATCGTCGAGGACGTGGTGACGACCGGCAAGTCGACGCGTGAGACCGCGGACGTGATCGCGCAGCACGGCGGGGTGGTCGCCGGCTTCGCGTCGATCCTCAACCGCAGCGGCAGGGAGAACCCGTTCGACGCACCGTACGAGTCGCTGCTCGCGCTGAACCTCGACACCTACGACGAATCCGCCTGCCCGCTCTGCGCGGCGCAGAAACCGCTCGACGCGCCGGGATCGCGGTTCAGCCGATGATCGAGCTGGTGCGCATCGACGGCGACGAAGCCGAGCTCCGCATCGACGGACGCACGCACTTTGTCCCGTTCGTCATCCAGGGCTCGACCGTGAACTTCGCCTTCGACGGCGAGATCTACTTCGTGGAGGTCGAGGAGAAAGGGCGCGCCCGCGCGCGTCATCGCGATCACTCGATGGAGGCGCCGATGCCGGGCGTCGTGCTGCGAATTCTCGTCGCGGCAGGCGACGTTGTAGCGAAAGGAGCGCCGCTGCTGATTCTCGAAGCCATGAAGATGGAGCACCAGATCACGGCGCCGCGCGATGGAAAGATCGCCAGCGTGAATTGCAAAGAGGGGGAGCTGGTGCAGCCGGGGAATGACCTGGTGACGATGGAGTGAAATGAAGATCACTGTCGATACCGTAAAACTCGTCGAAGTCGGCCCGCGCGACGGTCTGCAGAACGAGAAAGTCACGATCCCCACCCAGGCCAAGATCGACTACATCACCGCGCTCTCCGACGCCGGCCTGCGCGTCATCGAAGCGGGCGCGTTCGTTTCTCCCAAGTGGGTGCCGCAGATGGCCGACACGGCCGAGGTCTATCGCGACATTCCGAAAGACCCGGGCGTCGAGTACCCGGTGCTCGTGCCGAACATGCGCGGCCTCGAGCGCGCGCTCGAAGCGGGCGTGAAATCGATCGCCATCTTCACCGCCTCCTCCGAGACTTTCAACAAACGCAACATCAACATGTCCATCGACGAGTCATTCGAGAACTACGCGCCGGTGGCCGTGCGTGCCCGCGCGGAAGGCATCCGCGTGCGCGGCTACGTCTCGACCGCGTTCGGCTGTCCGTACGAGGACGAAGTGCCGCCGGAGAAAGTGCTCGAAGTCAGTGCGCGCCTCCTCGACCTCGGCTGCTACGAGGTCTCCGTCGGCGACACGATCGGCGTCGGCACGCCGATGCAGGTGCAGGGCGTGATCGGCGTCCTGCTGCAGGTCATCCCCGCCTCGAAGCTGGCCATGCACTTTCACGACACGCGCGGCACCGCGCTGGCGAACACGCTCGCGGCGCTGGAGATGGGCATCACCACGTTCGACGCCTCGGCCGGCGGCCTGGGAGGCTGCCCGTACGCACCCGGCGCGTCCGGGAACATGGCCACCGAGGACATCGTGTACATGCTCGACCGGATGGCGATCGACACCGGCGTCGACCTGAACCGGCTCGTGCAGGCCTCGTCGATCATCGCGCCGTACCTCGATCATCCGCTGCCGGGGCGTTACCTGCAGTCGTGTACGAAGAGGGCGATGCCCGTGGCGACGAGCACGGCCGTCCAATGAGCGTACCGGAGCGGTTTCGCGGGGCGTGGCGCGACGGCTGGTACGTCCTTCCCTGGCAGGTCATCTTCCGCGACGTGGACGCGTACGGCCACGTCAACAACGCCGTCTTCTTCACCTACTTCGAGTGGGTGCGCACGCTGCTCTGGTTCGAGCTGGCCGGCTTCGGCGGCGCCACCGACATCGGCTTCATCGTCGCGCACGCGGAGTGCGATTACCGCCGTCCCGTACACCTCGAGCCGATCGATTTATGCATCCGTGTGGGCGAGGTGCGCAACAGCTCCTTCGAGACGTTGTACGAGGTCCGCAAAGCGAACGGCGACGTCGCCGCGACGGGCAAAGTCGTGGTCGTGCTCTACGACTGGAAACGCGACGCCAAGAAGCCGATCGACGACGACCTGCGGAAGAAACTGGCCGAGTACGGCGCTACCGCGGCGGATCCTGGGACGAGGTGACGACGCCGTCGCCGGTGACGAACGCCCACAGCGGCTGGCCACCCTCGGCGGCGATCGAGACGACGCCGTCGCTCGTGCCGAAGATCTGCTTCAGGTCGAACTGCCCCCATGCCGGCAGTCCTTGCTCCGCGAGCAGCGTCACACTGTGTTTGCCGCGATCGAGACCGATCTCGATCGCCACGGGGCCGGAGTCGAGGCTGTACACGCGCAGCGTGCGCGTGCAGCCGCCGCAATCGCGGAGCTGCATCCTCACCGGCGAGCGGAATTGCCCCTCATGCGGCGCGGGCACGATCGTGCCGCTCGCGTCGATCTGCGCCTCGATCCTCGACGCCGCCCCACGCCGCGCGTACAGAAACCACGCCGTCCTCTCGGACGGCGCATCCCACAGCATCGACGTCCCCGGCGCGATGTCCCGCCGGTTGCCACGGTGGTCGAGGAGCATCTCCGGCGCCTCGGCCTCGCTCTTGACCCGCAGCGCCGTCGTCCACCTGCGGTCCGCACCCATGCTCGAGCCGAGCGGCAGCGGGACGAGGATGCGCGTCATGACCGCGAGGATCTCCGCGCGTGACGGCTCGCCCGGCAGTTTGTAGAGCCGGATCGATTTCCCTACGCGCTCGTACTTAGGATTGCGCTCGAGCCAGGGCAAGAGCTCCGGGTGATACCCGACCAGGCTTTCGCTCACCGCGTACCAGCCGGGGGGATTAGGTCTGAATTTGATCGGAAGCTGTGGCGGCAGATTGTGGCGTTCGAGGTTCGCCGTGCCGAAGTAGAAGGTTCTCATCGCGTCGATCTTCAGCTCGCGCGCGCGTCGCTCCAGCCGGAGCAGGTCCTGCCCCCAGTCGAGGTTGCTGTCGAGCAGGATGCGCTCCGGCGCGTCGCCCGCGAACGCGTTGAAGTAAGCGAGGTAGTCGGGATGCGCGCGCGCCGACACGAACAGCTCCGCCACGATCGCGGCGATCGCGATGGCGCGGCCCGCGCGTCCGCGCCGCCAGAGCACCGCCAGCGCGCAGCCCGCAGAGACCGCGAGCAGCGGATAGATCGGGAGCACGTGCCGGATTCCGATGTTGACATTCACCGGCAGGCAGGCCACGACGATGGCCAGCGCCGCGAGGAACGGCCCTCTGCGCGTGACGAGAAAGAGCGACGCCACCGCGAGCAGCAGGAACGCGATCGGGGTCTTCACCGCGATGGCGACCGGAAAGTAATACCACCAGCCCTGGGAGCCATACTCGCCGAGGAGAAACGCCTCGTGTCCTTCGGCGTTGTGCATCAGCACCTGGACGATGCCGGCGAAGAGATCCGGCATCGGCAGCGGAACCGCGTGGAGGTACGCCGCCAGCGAGGGCGCGTGCCCGCGGACATAGAACGAGACTTCATCGAGAGCGCCGCCGCTCAACGCCTCGAATCGAAAGCGGTAGACGGCCCACATCGACAGCACACACACCAGCACTGCGAGCGCGGCCTGTCCGGCAGCGCGCCACGGCCAACGCCGCTCGACGGCCACGATGACCACCACGGCCACGGCGAGGAAGAGCAGCGACGAGAACTTCGCCGTGATGGCCACCGCGGCCGCGAGCCCGAGCAGCGCCGCGGTGCGCGCGCCCGGCACACGCAGCCAGCGCTGGAGGAGCATCAGCGTCGCGGCTATTCCAGCGGTGACGGGCATGTCGGTCGTGGCCAAGCCGGCATGCGCGAGGACGGGCGGGAGATTCGAGTACAGCAGCGCCGCGGCGTTCGCGGCGAGGTCGCCGCCGAGGTCGCGCGCGTACCACCACACCACGACGATCGAGAGGAGGAAGAACGGCAGGATGCCCGCCCGCGCCAGCATCAGCATGCGCAGGTACGGTCCACTGTGCAGGATCACGTTCCCCTGCTCGAAGAGGGTCAGATCGTGGTCCTTCGACAGACGGGCGCCGGCCAGGTAGGGACCGAGCGCGGAGGCGACGCGCGCGAGCGGCGGATGCTGCGCCTCGCCCAGATACGTGCCGCGCTCCAGCCACTCCATGCCCGCGGCGATGTGCGCGCCCTCATCAAAGGTCTGGCTGAAGACCGTCCACGTCGAGACGACACGGACAGTCGCGATCACCAGGATCACCATCAGCGCCGCTCGGGATGCGCGTCCGGCCTCGGCCGTGTCAGGCATGAGATTCGGAGATAACATACGGCATGCAACCGGGACGCGTCCTGACACATCCCGCTCTCGCCCGCCGCCGATTCGAGGAAATCGCCGGCCGCCCCGAAGCGATGGTCGACCTCGTCGAGGCCTCCCTCGTCATCGATCTCGAAGAAACCCCTGGCCTCGACCTCGGGCGCCATCTCACGAATGTCCAGGCCTGGAGCGACGCCGTGCGCCAGCGTCTCGAAGGCTCCCGCGACGTCGAGCGCTTCATCGAGACGCTGAACCGCCTGCTGTTCGAAGAGGAAGGTTTCCACGGCGAGAACGAGGATTACTACGATCCGCGCAGCGCGCTCCTCAGCGAGGCGCTCGACCGTCACGCCGGTATCCCCATCACGCTCTCGGTGCTTTACATCGAGCTCTCCCGCCGCGCCGGCATCGAGGCCACGGGTGTCGCCCTGCCCGGACGCTTCCTCGTGAAGTTCACCGGCCCGTTCGGGGTGGTGGTCGTCGATCCGTTCGACGGCGGGCGGGTGCTGTCGACGGTCGAGCTGCAGAAGATCCTCGATGGGATGTACGGCGGCGGCGTGCAACTGCGCGAGCATCACCTCCGCTCGTTCTCGCCGAAGCAGATCCTGGCCCGCGAGCTGGCGCAGCTCAAGGCCGCCTACCTGGCGCAGCACGATCTGGCCCGCGCCGCGGCGTCGATCGACCGCCTGCTGATCCTCGACGACCGCGATGCGTACGAGGTCCGCGACCGCGCCGCGCTGGCCATGCAGATGCACGGCTACGCGCAGGCCATCGAGCTGTTCGAGCGCTATCTGGCGCTGACGCCGTCCGCGGACGACCGCTCGCGGGTGCGGGAGCAGATCGCCTACCTGCGCGCCTGGCTCGACCAGAACTGACGCCTCTCAGGATGACAGGCATGCTGGTAACATCACGCCCTCCGTGATTACCGGCTTCAATACAGACATCAAGCACAACGAGAAGGTCTACCACGTCCAGACCGAGGACAAAGGTGTGGGCAATCCCTACATCGAGTCGCTCGTGTACGTCGGCGGCGAGATCCTGGCGTCGAAGAAGACCTCCTACGCCGAGCAGCTCAAGACCGGCGTCGACGACAAATGGATCGGCGGCCTGATGGAGCAGCAGCACCGCACCATGATCGCGGCCATCAAGCGGGGCCGCTTCGACCAGCCGGCGGACATCACCAAGACGGGCATGGAGCCGCTGCCGGTGTCCACGCCGGCCGCGTCCGCCTCCCCGGCGCCCATCGACGAGGAGAAGACCCTCGATCAGGTCATCATCGACTACCTGGCCTCCGAGGCCGAGAGCGAGCACCTCGAGCTGGCGCTGCTCAACCAGATCGAATTCTTCGCCGGCGCGCAGATCGAAATGCGCGTCGCGGCCCGTAAAAGCCTCTCCCAGGCGCCCATCCCCGCGGCCGCCATCGAGGTCAAGGTCATCTCCACCGTCGAGCCACCGCGGGTCATCTTCCGAGGCAAGACGGCCGCCGACGGCAGCGCCGTCGTTCGCTGCACGATTCCGTCCTTTCGCGAGGGGACGGCGGCGGTGATCATCTCGGCCCAGAGCCCCATCGGCAACGACGAGGTCAAGCAGTTGGTGAAGCGGAAGAAGTGACTGGCAACTTTTCCGCATAATCGCCCGCCGTGCTCCGCTCGAAGTTTGTCCGCGTACTCGCCCTCCTTGCCGGGATGGCCGCGACGATCTACATCGTCGTCAGCCTTTTCCTCCCCTCGTCGCGCCGCCTGATCTTCGGCGTCGACAAGAATTCCGGCAAGGTGCGGCTGGTCAAGAACACCGTCACTTACCTTCCCCCGCATCAGTTCTACCGGCTCACTTTCGAGCGGCGGAACGGCGCGGCCCAGGGCGACGGGCTGGTGCGGATCTTCTCCAAGGAGCGCGTCCCGGTGACAGTCGGCTACCGCATCCGCTTCACGCTCCCGGCCGAGCGCCTCGGCGACGCCCGCGGCCTCGTGCGGGACGGCTGGAGCGCCTGGATCCGCACCCGCGTGGCCGAGGCCGTGCTGGCCGTGACGCAGCAGGTCCCGATCGAGGAGCTGCTCTCGCCGACCTCCGGGTTTGCCATGCGCCGCGACGTCCTTCGCCAGACCGTGGCCGCCCATCTCGCGCGCAGCGGCCTGAAAGTCGAGGCGTTCGAGCTCTCCCACATGGAGCCCGATCGCCGCGCGCTGCTCGAGTACAAGCGCCAGGAGCTGCGCCGCAACGCCCGCGGCATCGCCGGCCGCGTGGCCATCTTCGCCATCGACGGCGCGGACTGGGAGCTGATCTCCGAGCTCTCCGCCGACGGCCGCATCCCGAACATCCGCGCGCTCGCGCAGGGTGGCACGACCGCCTCGCTGCAGACCATTCAGCCGACCGTGTCGCCGCTCGTATGGGCGACTGCCGCGACCGGGCTCTCGCCCGATCGCCACGGCGTGCTCGAGTTCACCGACCGCGGCGCCAAGCGTCCCGCCGACGCGGCGACGCGCCGCTCTCCCGCGCTGTGGGACATCGCTGAAGCGTTTGGACGGCGGGCGGTGGTCGTGAACTGGTGGACGGCCTGGCCGCCGCGCCTGGACGGTCCGGTGACGTTCGACGCGCCGGTGACGCTGGCGGCCGAGGCTATCGATCCTCCAGAGCTGCGCGCCCGCGTCGCGCCGCTGATCGTCCCGCCGCAGACCATCGGCTTCGCCCAGGTGGGCCGCTTCCTCAACATCACCGGCACGGAGTACGAGACCGCGGTCAACAGCGGCAACGCCAGCGATCCGGTGAACGTCTTCCGTGAGACGCTCGCCAAAACGTGGACCGATCACCGCGTCGGGGTCAGCCTCTACCAGCAGCAGGAGCCGCTGGTGATGATGATGTCGTACGAGGGCACCGACACCGTCAATCACCTCTTCGCGCCGTATCACCCGCCGTACCGCGAGGGGATGTCGCAGACCGAGTTCCGCAAGTACTGGCCGACGGTCGCGAATTACTACTCCGAGGTCGACCGGCTCATCGGCGAGTGGATGAAGGTGCTGACCGACGACACCACCGTGATCATCATGTCCGCGCACGGCTTCCGCTGGGGGAAGAACCGCCCGCGCACGCAGCCGGTGAACCGCAGCGCGCTCTCCGACCATCGCAATCCCGGCGTGTTCATCGCCTACGGCAACCACGTCGCGGCCAACCGCGGCAACCACTCCATCTCGATCTACGACGTCGTTCCGACCGTGCTTTCCCTCCTCGGCCTGCCGAAGTCGATGGAGATGCAGGGCAACCACGCCGACTGGGTGTTCAGCGACATCGCGCCCGTGACCTCCGTGCGCGTCGTCAGCTACGACGAGTTTTTCGGCGGGCGTCCCAACGGCCCCCCGGCCACCGATCCGCAGCGCTACACGCAGCGGCTGCAGGCCATCGGACATCTGCTCGATCCGTCGCGTCTGCAGCCGGTGTTCGAGGATGAGGACGGGCAGCCGATGCCGGCCGCGCAGGCCGTCGCGCCGGCACAGTGGGGCGCCTATGCACACTGGAACAATCAGGGCATCGAGCTGCGCAAGCAGAAGAAGTACAAGGAGGCCGTGGAGGCCTTCCAGGCCGCGATCGACATCAACCCGACGCGCCCCACACCGTACCTGAACATGGCCATGGTCCTGTTCGAGCGGCAGCAGTTCACGGCCGCGGAGAATGTGTTCATCATGGCCGTGCAGCGCGGACTGCCGAACGCGGAGCGCTGGTTCATCGACTTCGCCGCGCTGTACCGCTCGCAGAACATGACCTCGCGCGCGATCAGCATCCTCTACAAGGGCAAGCAGATCTTCCCGCAGTCGTACCTCATCGCCGCGAACCTCGGCTCCGCTCTCGCCCAGTCGGAGCGCTACACGGACGGTCTCCCCGAGCTCGAGCGCGCCCTCGGCCTGCAGCCGTCGTCGACGCTGGTGCTGAACAACCTGGCCGTGTTCTACGCCCGCCAGGAGGATTACGCCCGCGCCCTCGACTTCTGGAACCGCTCCCTGGCCATCGACCCGCGCCAGCCGAAGGTGCGCGAGGCCGCGGACGCGGCGCGGACGCACTTGTGACACGTCGACGAAATGGTCCGTCGATGTCACCGTCAGTGCACCCGACATCGACGCTGACGCCCGGCAAGCTTTGCGTGACGTCCGATTGACCTGAATCGAGGTCACCGGACGTCAACGATGACGTCGCGCGACCCCTCGTTCAATGCACGCGACATCGACGAAGGCGTCCGCGATGTCCCGATCGACGTGCGCGCACCTCGACCGCGACGTCGCTGTTGCCAAATTCGATGTACGCGACATCGACAAAATGGTTCGGCGATGTCATCGTCAATGTAGCCGACATTGACGCTGACGTCCGGCAAGCTGCGCGTGACGTCCGAGCAACCTGAATCGAGGTCACCGGACGTCAACGATGACGTCGCACGACCCCACGCTCAATGTAGGCGACATCGACGAAGACGTCCGCGATGTCCCGGTCGACGTGCGCGCACCTCGACCGCGACGTCGCTGTTGCCAAATTCGATGTACGCGACATCGACAAAATGGTTCGGCGATGTCATCGTCAATGCAGCCGACATTGACGCTGACGTCCGGCAAGCTGCGCTGGACGTCCGAGTGACCTGAATCGAGGTCACCGGACGTCAACGATGACGTCGCACGACCCCACGCTCAATGTAGGCGACATCGACGAAGACGTCCGTGATGTCCCGATCGACGTGCGCGCACCTCGGCCGCGAAGTCGCTGCTGCCAAACGTGATGTACGCGACATCGACGAAATGGTCCGACGATGCCACCGTCAGTGCAGCCGACATCGACGCGGCCGTTCGGCAAGCTCCGTGCGGGAGGGACACTCCGCCGCTTGACACCTCCGGCTGAGACCACTACTCTCTGCCTCGCTAGTTGAGACTAAGTCTCAATCTACCAGCCGAAACCCATGGCCCACCTCGAACGGGAAACCGCACGCTTTCAGGACTTTCTGCAGCAGCAGGGCCTGAAGCTCACCGCGGAGCGCACGGCGCTCCTGCGCGAGATTTTCTCCATCCACTACCACTTCGAGGCCGACGAGCTGCTCTTCAAGATGAAGGAGAAGGCTGTCAAGATCTCGCGGGCCACGGTCTACCGTACCCTGGAGCTGCTGGTGAAGTCGGGCATGGTCCGCCGCGTTCATCTCGGCGAGGACCACTATCACTACGAGCACGTCACCGGGAACTCGCACCACGACCACCTGATCTGCACCACCTGCGGCGGCGTCATCGAGTTCCACGACGAAGAGCTCGAGCGCCTGCAGACGGCCATCTGCAAGAAGAAGAAGTTCACGCCCACCTTCCACAACCTCCAGATCCTCGGCATCTGCGACGCGTGCCGCCGCAAGGGTCAGCATCCCGAGTCACCCGACCGCGTTCGCATGATCCAGCAGACCCGACTCAGAAAGTGAACTCATGCTCCAGGCCCTGATCATCGTTTTTCGTGAAGGTTTCGAGGCGTTTCTCACCGTGGCCATCATCTTCGCCTACCTGAAGAAGACCGGCCGCAACAGCCTCCGTCCCGCCGTCTGGTGGGGCATCGCTCTATCCGTCGTGGCCAGCGCCGCCCTCGGCTACGCGCTCAAGACCATCATCACCAAACAGGCCCTGTGGGAAGGCATCCTCGCCCTCGTCGCGGCGGTGCTGGTGGCCACCTTCGTCATCCACATCTGGCGCGTCGCCCCGCACATGAAGAAGGACATGGAAACGCGCCTCGAGCAGCGTGCCAGCGGCCCGTGGGCGTGGGCCGGCGTCTTCGGCTTCACGCTGCTGATGATCACCCGCGAGGGGATGGAGACGGCGCTCCTGCTGCTGCAGGTCGGCAACATGCCGCGTTTCTGGCTCGGCTGCGCGCTCGGCATCGCCGCCGCGGCGGGCATGTCGTGGATCTGGGCGCACTACGGGCACCGCGTCAACGTGAAGCGCTTCTTCCAGGTCACGGGCCTCTTCCTGCTGCTCTTCACGGTGCAGATCGTGTTCTACGCGATCCATGAATTCTCGGAAGCCGAGATCCTGCCGAACAGCGAGGCCATCCACCACGCCACGGAGCCGTACTCCGCGGACGGCCGCTACAGCATGCACATCATGTTCGGCATGGTCGCCATCTGCGCGGTCTGGCTGGCCGCGATGACGCTCAAGGACCGCATGCGCGAGCGGGCCGTCGAGGCATGACCATCGCCGCGCTGCTGCTCGCGGCCGTCGTCCGCGCGCAGTACCTGATGGGCACCGTCTGCGAAGTGACGGTGCCCGCGCATTCGCAGGCCGACGCCGCGTTCGCCGAGGCGAAGCGGGTGGAGTCGATGCTGTCGACGTGGATCGACGACAGTGAGCTCATTCGCGTCAATCGCGGCGCGGAGCCTGGCCCCGAGCTGCGCGCGTTGCTCGACCAGGCCCAGGCGTGGTCGCGGAAAACGAACGGCGCCTTCGACCCGCGCTGGCGCGAGAAAGCCCACGGCGAGCGCGGGTTCGAAGCGGGTGCGTTCGGCAAGGGCTACGCCCTCGACCGCATGCTCGCCCTCACCAGCGGCGACGCCACGATCGACTTCGGCGGGCAGCTCATCGTCCGCGGCACGCGCGGCGTCGCCATCGCCAACCCCTCCGACCGCGGCAAGCCTTTGCTGGCGCTGACCATCGCCAACGCCTCGCTCTCCACGAGCGGCGACTCCGAACAGCCCGGCCACATCTACGACCCGCGCACCGGCCGCTCCGTGCGCCGCCGCGGCTCGGTCTCCGTCATCGCCGGGGACGCGCTCACCGCGGACATCCTTTCCACGGCCCTTTACGTGATGGGCGACGAGGAAGGCCTGCGCTGGGCGAACGCGAACGGCGTCGCCGCGATCTTCATCACCGAATCGAACCTCGTCCGCCGCTCCGCCCGCGCCCCGCGCGACCTCGAGCTGCTGGACTCGAAATACACACTGAAGGACTGACCATGTTGAAGCGAATCACCGTTACCCTCCTCGCGCTCGCAATGACGACGAGCGTTTTTGCCCAGGACGTCGCCGACATCGATCGCCGTCTCCGCGCCATCGAAGAGGCAATCGCCAAACTGCAGCCGTCGAACGAAGTCGCGGAGCTGCGCCGCCAGATCGAGGTGCTCAGCGCCGAGATCGAGTCGCTGAAGACCCGCCAGACCGACACCACCGCCGTCGCCGACACCGAGCAGTTCGGACTCGGCGCCGCCGCCTCGAAGGTCTATCGCGTCGACCACGGCATCTCCTTCGGCGGCTACGGCGAGATGCTCTACGAGAACTTCGCCGGCTCCAACGACGCCGGCGCGCGCAACGCCACCAAGGACCGCTTCGACATGCTGCGCGGCGTCCTCTACACCGGCTACAAGTACAACGACCGCGTGCTGTTCAACTCCGAGATCGAGTTCGAGCACGGCAACACCGCCCTCGGCGGCGAGGCCTCCGTCGAATTCGCGTACCTCGACTTCCTGGCCACGAAGAACGTCGGCGTGCGCACCGGCCTGCTGCTCATCCCGATGGGCCTCGTCAACGAACAGCACGAGCCGACGACGTATCTCACCGCGCGCCGCTCCACCGTCGAGAACGCGATCATCCCGACCACGTGGCGCGAGATGGGCGCGGGCGTCTTCGGCGAGCACGGTCCCGTGAGTTGGCGCGCGTACGCCGTGAACAGCATCCGCGGCGACCGCTTCACCGCCGGCGGCGTGCGGGGCGGACGGCAGAAGGGCGCCAACGCGCAGATCGAAGACATCGCTCTCACCGGCCGTCTCGATTACGAGCCGTTCGACGGCACGACCATCGGCGGCTCGTTCTTCTCCGGCAACACCGGCCAGGGCAACGCGGTCAACGGCTCGGTCGTCGAAGGCAACCTGACGATCTTCGACCTGCACGGTGAAGCGCAGTTTCGCGGCGCCACGGTGCGCGCGCTCTGGGCGCAGGCCACGCTCGACGACGTCACGGAGCTCAACGCCCTGCAGGGCCTGACCGGCAATCGCTCCATCGGCGAAGAGCTGGGCGGCTGGTACGTCGAGGCGGGCTACGACGTCTCGTCGCTGCTGCCTCGCTTCGGCGAGAGCGCGTTGACGCCGTACCTCCGCTACGAGCAGCTCGACACGCAGCGCAGCGTGCCGCTGGGCTTCACGCGCAATCCGGCCTCCGAGCAGACGATCTTCACCATCGGCCTGCAGTTCCGCCCGGTGCCGCAGACCGTCATCAAGGCCGACTACCAGAACAGCGACAACGAGGCAGGCACGGGACTCGACCAGTGGAACATCGGCGTCGGCTACATCTTCTAGGCGTTTGGAAAGCGGCGGCTCTGGCCGTCGCGCTCCATGCCTTCCCGGCGGATGCGAGGGTCTTCATGACCCAGCAGCAGGCCCTCGCCTCCGCCTTCCCCAACGCAAAGCCGACGCGCCAGGTCCACTACCTCACCCCCGAGCAGCTCACCGCCGCGAAGAAAGAGAGCGGCATCAAGTTCACCGATCGAATGATCGTGCGCTATGCGAGCGCTACAGGCTTCGCGTATTTCGACACCCACCGCGTACGCACGCTCCCCGAGACGGTCATGGTCCTCGTCACCCCGGACGGCAGGATCGACCGCGTCGAAATCCTCTCCTTCGACGAGCCGCCGGAGTATCTGCCGAAAGAGCGCTGGCTCGAACAGTTCGACGGGCGCAAGCTCGACGATGACCTCTCCATGAAGCGCAAGATCCGCCCGCTCTCCGGCGCGACCCTCAGCGCGCGGGCCATCACCAACGCCTCGCGCAAAGTGCTCGCGCTGCACCGCGTGCTCCAGCGCGCGAACGGGGGCAAGTGAGCAGACTGCAGCTCGTCTGGCTGCACCTCTCGATCGCACTGACGGCGATCACGGGCCTCGTGTTCGCGGTCATGAAGTACCTCATGACCAACGACGACGACTTCGCGGTGGTCAATCACCCGTGGCAGCCGCACATGCTCGCCGCGCATGTCGTCGTCGCCCCGGCCGCCCTCTTCATCCTCGGCTGGGTCTTCGCCAATCACATGCTCCCAAAGTGGCGCTTCGGCGACGGCCAGAACAAGCGCACCGGACTGGCCGCCATGTGGCTCATCGCGCCGATGACGCTCTCCGCCTACTTACTGCAGGTGGCCACGAACGAGACGCTGCGCGAGGTCATGGCCTGGGCGCACGGGATCACCTCGGCGATCTTCGTCGCGGCCTACCTCACGCATTTGATAATCGGTCGACGAGTCGCCGCAGCCGGTTGAGCGTCCGTTCTTTCCCGAGCACGATCATCACGTCGAAGATCCCCGGCGACGCGCCGCGCCCCGTGAGCGCGAGCCGCAGCGGGTGAATGAGCTTCGCCGCGCTGACGCCCTTCGCCTCCGCCAGCGCCCGCAGCGCGGCCTCGGTGGTCGTGACGTCGAACGGCTCCGTCTGCGCCAGCACGTCGTGCAGCTCCGACATCCGTCCGCCGAGGTCCTCGCCCTTGAGGTGCTTCTTCGCCGCTTCTTCCTCGTACTCGAGCGCCGCGTCGTCGATGAGATACGGCTCGAGCTGCGCCGCGATCTCCTTCAGCGTGCGGCCGCGGGCCTTGTTCAACTCGATTGCGTGACGCAGCCCTTCCAGCGTCGTGTCGCCGGGGAGAAACGGCGCCAGGTGCGGATAGATCTCGTCGGCCGGCATCCGCATCAGGTACTGGCCGTTCATCCAGAGCAGCTTCTCCGGATCGAAGACCGCCGGAGCCTTGTTGACGTCGGAGAGGTCGAAGACCTGCGCCGCCTCGTCGTGCGTGATCAGCTCGCGGTCACCGCCGGGATTCCAGCCGAGGAGGGTGAGGAAGTTGAAGAGCGCCTGCGGCACGATGCCCATGTCGCGATACTCCTCGGCCGACGTGGCGCCGGTGCGCTTGGAGAGTCGCTTGCGGTCGCTGCCGAGGATGAGCGGGAGGTGGGCGAATACCGGTGCGGGCGCGCCGAAGGCGTGGAAGAGCAGGATGTGCTTCGGCGTGTTCGAGAGGTGGTCGTCGCCGCGCGCCACGTGCGTGATCTCCATGTCCACGTCGTCGACGACGACGGAGAGGTGATACGTCGGATTGCCGTCCGAGCGGATCAGCACGAAGTCGTCGATCAGCTCCCCCTCGAACTGCATGTCGCCGCGAATGAGGTCGTGGAACTCGATCGCGCCGGGGCTGACCTTGAAGCGGATCACGTGCGGCGTGTCCTCGGGCTGCGGCTGGCCGGCCTCCGCGCGCTTGCGGCAGCGGCCGGAGTAGCGATACGCATCGCCGGCCTGCTCCGCGGCCGTGCGCTCCGCGTCCAGCTCCTCGACGGTGCAGTAGCAGCGATACGCCTTCGCGGTGGCGACGAGTCCCTCGGCGCGCTCGCGGTAGCGGTCGAGGCGATCGCTCTGGTAGATCGGACCCTCGTCCCACTCCACGCCGAGCCACTGCAGCGACTGCAGGATCTGTTCGGCGTGATGCTGCCTGGAGCGCTCCACGTCCGTGTCCTCGATGCGCAGCAGCATCCGTCCGCCGTGGCGGCGCGCGTGGAGGAGGTTGAAGATGGCCGTCCGTGCGCCTCCCACGTGGAGGAAGCCGGTCGGGGAAGGAGCGAATCGGAGCTTCATCGGGCGCGGAGTCTATACAATCGCTCGCATGCGCGACCAGCGCGGCCTATCGATCCGCGGAGACCGCGGATTCTCCCTCGTCGAGCTCCTCGTGGCGTTCCTCATCCTGACGCTGGTGATCACGATGTCGATGGCCGCATTCGTGGAGCGCAACAAGCGGCTGCAGCAGGCCGGCGAGATCATCCTCGCCTACCAGGCCCTGGCCAACGAGGCCGAGTACCGCCGGCGCATGAACTACGTGGGGCTGGAGGGGGAGGAGCCGAGCTTCGTCAGCAGCACCGAGGTGCTCGCGCCGCTGGCGCCGTACGCCACGATCGTCTCCGTGACGCAATCCAAGCCGGGCGTCAAGAACGTGTTGATGACCATCCGCTGGCGCAACGGCCAGCGGCAGGCCCGCCTCGAACTGGTGCGCGTCGACACCGGAGGGTCGAACCTGTGGTGAGACGCGCCGCCGCCGGTTACACGCTCGTGGAAGTCGTCGTGGCCATGGCCATCTTCGGCATGTTCCTCTTCGTCCTCGCCCAGCTCACCTCGGAAATGCGGAGCGTCGAGAGGCGCCTGCCGGTGAACATGCACAAGCACCCGCAGGTCATCGCCGTGCTGGCGCGGCTGCGGCGCGACGTGATGGATGCGACCGAGTACAAGAGCTCCCACGACGGTTACACGTCATCGGACAAAGTGCTGATCGTCGAGACCATGATCAACGGCGGCCTGCAGGACGTGGTGTGGGACTTTCAGACGCCCGGCGAAGTTCACCGGCGCTCGTACAACGTCGGTGTGCCCGTGGATTGGGTGGCGCGCGGGCTCCCGCTGACGTTTTCCGCGCTCGAGATCGACGCCATCAAACTCAACCCGCGCTCGAAGTGGGCGGCACGCATTACCGCGACGGATCAGAAAGGACGCCTTGCGATCGACACGATCCTGCAGCCGCGCGCGACCGAGTGAACGTCAGCGCGGCTACGCGCTGATCTCCGCGCTCGTGCTGGCCGTCCTCTACTTCGGCCTCGTCGAGCTGCTGCTGCTCGATTCCGCGCGCGAGCTGGGCGAAGCGCGCAGGTTCCGCGCGCGCATCATCGCCGAGACGCTGGCCGAGAACGGAGCCGAGCTGGCGGCGCTACAGCTCGTGACGACGGAAAAGTCGGAAGGTACTGCCGAGGATTGGCAGGGGACGCTCACCGGCCGTATGGCGAAGAACATCAACTCGGGGGAGTTCGACATCGTCGCGGAAGGGAAGTCGGGCGGCATCACCGAATCAAAGGCGAAGGTGGTCCTGCGGGGCCGCGTGGTGGGAACCGACGTGCGCATCAACTGGACGATGCACACCTACTGAAACGAAGCGGGGACAGGCAATCCTGCCTGCCCCCTCGGGTTGCGTTTACCGCGTACTCATTCCGCGTCTGCGAAGGAGTCCCGCGCCGATGGCCAGGGCCGCGAGGCCGCCGAGCACCAGATTGGGGTTCTTCTGCGCCATGGCGCGAACGTTGTTGATCTGACCGCGCACGTCGACGTTCTTCATGCTGCTGCCGAGCGCACCGATCTTGCTCTGATCGATTCCGAGTTTGCTCAGGATCCCGCCGAGACCGCTCGCCGGCATGTTCTCCGTCTGCGGTATGGCGTCCTGAGGCTGGTACGGATGGAACTGACTGGTAGGATTCACATTATCAACCATTCAAGTCCTCCTTTCGATTATTTGTAATTGCGATATGAGTGCCAAGTTCTTCCAATATCAAGCATTTAGGCTGAGGTGACGAGTATGGCTGGAAATCCTCGGGAGCACGTCAAGGACAAGGGATTCTGGGACGGCGGCGCGCCCGGACACACCAACGACGACCAGACCGCCGGCCGCCCCAGCGGCTTCCCCGGCCTACGCAAGCCGAAGCGGATGGGCATTCGCACCGACATCGAGTTCCCGCCGGACGACCCGGCAAAGAAGCACGAGCCGAAACCATAAAGCCGCCCGATTCCATTTTCATACGAAGGCTGGGGTCGCGACCCAAGACCCTTGGCTTGCGACCCAAGACCCTTGGCTTGCGACCCAAGACCCTTGGCTCGCGACCCAAGACCCTTGGCTTGCGACCCAAGACCCTTGGCTCGTGACCCAAGCCCCTTGGCTTGCGACCCAAGACCCTTGGCTCGCGACCCAAGCCCCCTGGCTTACGACCCAAGACCCTTGGCTCGCGACCCAAGACCCCTGGCTTGCGACCCAAGACCCCTGGCTTGCGACCCAGGACCCCTGGCTTGCGACCCAAGCCTCTTGGCTTGTGACCTCATTCGCGAAGTTCGGTCACAAAGCGTGGCGGCGTGGAGCGGTGGGCTTTAGCCCACCGCCGCTGACGGGCGGGAGCCGCGGCGGGCTAAAGCCCGCCGCTCCACGCCGTCGCGCGCTATCCCGGGCTCGCCACCCAACGGGCTCCCGTGCATCCAAATCCTACTTGCGGACGTACACTCTACGCACCGCAAACCGATGAATCCCGGCGCACCTGCAGCAGCATCGCTCCTGCCCGCCGTCGCGCGTGGAAACGTGTCGGCGTTCGAAGAGCTCTACGACCGCTACGCGTCCACCGTGTACGGACTGTTGCTGCGCATCCTCTCCAACGCTGACGACGCGCAGGAAGTGCTGCAGGAGACGTTCGTCAAGGCGTGGTCGAGCGCGAAGATGTTCGACGCCATGCGCGGCAGTGAGGCGGCCTGGCTGATCTCCATCGCCCGCAGCCGCGGCATCGACCGCCTCCGCTCCCGCAAGATCCGCAACGAGCGCGAGGATGAGGCCGGCCGCGAAGTCTCCATCCGCTCGTCCTTCATCGACTCCACCACCGGAGCCGACCTGGCCATCCAGTCCGAGGAGTGCCGCGCCGTCCGCGCCGCGCTCGCCGAACTGCCCGAAGCGCAACGCGTCGCCCTCGAGCTGGCGTACTTTGAAGGCCTCTCCCAGTCCGAGATCGCCGCGCGACTCGGCGAGCCGCTGGGCACGATCAAGACGCGCATGCAACTCGGGATGAAGAAGCTCCGCGAGCGGCTGGCGGATTTGTCCTGAACTACAGCCCGACGATGTTGTAGCCGCAGTCGACGAACATGATCTCGCCGGTGATGCCGCTCGACATCGGGGACAGCAGGAAGAGGCCCGCGTTGGCGATCTCTTCGAGCTCCACGTTGCGGCGCAGCGGCGCGCGCTCGGCGTGATGCTTCAGCATGCCGGTGAATCCCTTGATGCCGCGCGCGGCCAGCGTGTTCACCGGGCCGGCGGATAGGGCGTTGACGCGGATGTTGCGCGGCCCGAGGTTCGCGGCCAGGTAGCGCACGCTGGCTTCGAGCGACGCCTTGGCGACGCCCATCACGTTGTAGCCCTCGACCGCCTTCTGCGCGCCGTAGTACGACAGCGCCAGCACCGAGCCGCCGCCGGCTTTCTCGAAATGCGGCAGCGCGGCTTTCGTCAGAGCGACGAGAGAAAAGGCCGAGATGTCGTGCGCGAGCTTGAAGCCGTCGCGCGAGGTTTCCACGAAGTCGCGCTCGAGGTCTTCCTTCGGCGCGTAGGCCACCGAGTGGAGCAGCGCATCGAGACGTCCGTACTCCGAGGAGACGCGGTCGAAGACCGCCGCGATCTCAGCGTCGTTCGTCACGTCGCACGGGAGCAGCAGCGCGTCCGGCATCGACGCGGAAGTCAGCGCTTCCACGCTCTCCTTGAGCCGTTCGCCCTGGTAGGTGAAGGCGAGGCGCATCCCCTCCTTCGCCAGCGACTGCGCGATCGCCCATGCGATCGAGCGCTTGTTGGCCACACCGAAGACGATCCCGGTCTTTCCTTCCAGCAATGCCATGCCGCGGATGATATCAGCGCGCGTGTTTGGCCACTTCGGCGTTCATCCGCCCGGTGAGGATCTTCCACAGCATTACGTAGTCGGCGGCCAGGGAGTAGAAGGGGTGGCCGAAGGTGGCGGGCTTGTTGTGCTCGACGAAAAAGTGCGCGTACCAGGCGAACGCATACCCGATCAGCGGCGCGCCGAGGAAGTACCAAGGGCTGACCGTGATGCCGAGGACGATCATGCCGAGCGCGAGAATCGAGCCGATGGCGTGCAGCAGGCGCGTGCGCGGCTGCGAGTGGGCGCGGACGTAGTAGGGCCAGAATTCGGCAAAATTCGTGATGGCCATATCTTGAGTAATGGTTGCGGGCCTGATTTTCGCACGACGCCCGGGCATGGCGCAGGATTTTGAAACGCTTCTCAAAGACATCTTCGGCGAGCCCCTCAGCCGCCTCAACCAGTTCCAGTCCGACCAGCTCGGGAAACTGACCTCCCGTCTCCAGGACATCGCCCGCGAGGCGGTCAAGGAAGACATCACCAAACTGCAGCAGGAAGTGACGGAGCTGCGCACCCGGCTCGGCCGCATCGAGCAGGAGCGCGCCCAAGCCGCCGCCGACTCGATCGAAACGTCGTTCTAGAACGCGTAGCCCAGCGTGATGAAGTACTGGAACCCGTCCTCGTACCAGCGGCGGCTGAGCGGGTAGGCGACGTCTACGCGCACCGGCCCGACGGGCGAGAGGTAGCGGAACCCGACGCCGACGCCGTACTTCAGGTTGTTGAAGTTGATGCGGTGGGACTTGTACACGTTGCCCGCGTCGACGAACACCGCGCCGCCAAGGGTCGACACGAGCGGGAAGCGGTACTCCGCGTTCAGCAGCAGCAGGCCGCTGCCGCCGCGCGGCAGCACCGGGCCGAAGCTGACCGTGCCGTCGGCGTTGACCGTCACTTTCCGGTAGAGCGTGGCCTCGCACCGCTCCTCGCCGGGCTCGTCGCCGAGCACGCTGCCGTCCTCGTTCAGACAGAGATCGCCGAGACGGTCCAGCGCGTAGCCGCGGTGCGTCACCTCGCCGCCGGCCGTGAAGCGCTCGGACAGCGGAACGTCCGAATCATCCTGCCCGCCGTAGGGTTGAATGAGGCCGACGCGGCCGGACACCGCGAACACCGTGCGGTCGGTGATCGGGTAGTACCAGGCGCCCTGCGCGTACTCCTTCATGAACTTCGCGGTGGCCGAGGCGAACTCGAATGCGTACTCCACCGAGGCGCTGGTGAAGAAGCCGCGGTGCGGGTCGATGATGTCGTCGCGCGTGTCCCAGAAGAACGTCGGCGTGATGCTCGAGATCTGGATGTTCAGCAGCGCGGGGTCGATGTCCTCGACCGGCACCTGGTCGCCGATGTCCTTGCAGAGCACGCTGCGCTCATCGCACTCCGAGATCTTGTACTCATAACGCGCCGACCACCGCGTCCGCTGCCGCGCCACCTTGCTGGCCTCGATGGAAAGGCCGCTCTGGCGGATGCGAGTACCGGTGCGCGTCGAGTCGTCGCTGCGGAAAATCTGGAACTGCAGAGGCACGTTCCAGCGGCTGATGAACGGCTCGCGGAACGTCAGGAACGCTTCCTGTTCCACCGAGCTGGCCACGATCTCCAGGCCGAGGTAGCGGCCGGTGCCGAAGAGATTGCGGTGGGCGGCCGAGACGGCCACGCGCTCCTGCGCCTCCGTGCCGCTTCCCTCGTCGACGGCGCGCTCGAGACGCAGACCGACCGACCCGCTCAGCGTCAGGTTCTTCCCTTCCTCCACCTGGATCGCCACATCGCGCTCGCTGACCGAGGTTCCGGCCTGCTCCGGCTGGATCTCCACGCGCTGGAAGATGCCGAGGCGGTAGAGCTCCTGCTGCGCCTCGAGCATGCGCGTGTAGCTGAACGGATCGCCCGGATCGAGGTCCGCGCGGCGCAGCACGACGTCGCGGTCGGTGTACGTGTTGCCACGCACCGTCACTTCGCCGACGTCGATCTGCGGCCCCTCGGCTACGACGTACGTTACCGTCGCACGGGTCTTGTCCTCGGTGACGTCGACGCGCGGCGTGACCTGTACTTCCGTGTGTCCGGCGTTCGCGTAGTACGACTGCAGCGCAACGACGTCCTCGTGCAGGAGCTGCGGATTGAGCGGCTCTCCCTCGGCGAGCTGCGTCCGCGGGACGTTCGGATGATGTCCTTCATCGACCCCTTCCGTGCGCACGCTGGCGATCAGCGTCTGCGGCCCTTCGTTGACCGGGAAGTCGACCGTCATCGTGCCAGCGGCGTCGTTGAGGTTCACCACCGGCGTGGCCACCGTGGCCTCGGAGAAGCCCTGCAGGCGATAGAACGACTCCAGCGCGTCGCGGTCGTCGCTGATCTGCTCGCGCGTCACGCCGGTCGGGCGGCGCAGCAATGAAGAGAGGATGCGCTTGAAGCCGCCGCGCGACGTCGTGGCCACATTGCGGTGCAGCTCTTTCTCAGGGACGACGATGTTGCCGCTGAACGTCACGTCCGCGAGGCGGTAACGCGGCCCGGCGCGGACGTGGAACGTCGTCGTCCAGACGTTGCTCTCCAGCGTGCTCTCCGTGTCGACCGACGCTGCGTAGTGCCCGCGCTGCTGCAGGCCCTGCACGATGTTGTCCGCGGCCTGGTCCACCGCGTCCTCGCTGTACTCCTGGTTGCGGCCGAACGGCAGCCAGCGCCGCACCGCGCCGCGGTCGATGCCCTCGACCGTGACGTGTACGCGCGGCCCGACGATCACGCGGTAGCGCAGGGTCACGCCTTTCGTCGCCGGGTCGTAGGTGTGGTTGAGGAAGTCGACGTCGGCGCGCCGGTAGTTGCGGCGCACGGCGTAGTTCTTGATCCGGTTCGCGTCCTCGCGCGCCTCGCCGAGGATGAACGTTCGGCCGGGCTTGTGGCGCATGCGTTCGGTCAGCTCCGCCGTCGTGAACGGCGACGTGTTGCCTTCCAGCACGACCTGCGTGACCTTCGCTTCCGGCCCCGCGGTGACGTGGAAGATCACGTCGGCGGTGCTGCGCGGGCGATCGAAGTTCGTCTCCGGATCGACGGTCGCTTCGAGATAGCCGTTGCGGCGCAGCATCTCCTGCATGGCGGTGGCGCTGTCGTCGACCGCATCGAGGGAAAGCACTTCGCCGTTGCGGACCGTGAGCTCGCGTTGCGCGCGCGTGCGCTGCTGCCGCTCCAGTCCCTCGACGGTGATCTCGTCGACGCGGTAGTTGAGGAAGAGCGCGAACGTGAGCACCACGCCGCCCTCGCCCGGGGTGGCGTCGACGCGCACGTCGCGGAAATTGCCGGTGCGATACAGGTTCTTGATCGACGCCTGCAGCTCGCGCATCGTCACCGGCTGCCCCGGCTCGAGCGTGACCTCGCTGGCAATGGCCTCGGTGTCGAACCGCGCATCCGCGCGGAAGTTGATCTGCGCGATCGGCGTCCCATCCGCCGCCCGCGTATTCACCGTCGTCACCGGGGGTAACGGGAGCGCCGGTGGCCCGCCGGCCGGTCCGCCGGTAGCCTGCCGGCCCGTCTCGCCCACCGTTGCCGACGTGGCGAAATCCTCTTCCTCGTCATCGCGGCCCCAGCGCCATTGCGCCTCGTACCGGCGGCGGAAGCGTGCGTCGAGCCGGTACTCGTCCGCCTCGTCGCGCGTGAGCCGGATGGTCCAGTCGCGGTTGACCAGCCACTCCAGCACCTGCCGGCTCTGCTGGTTGTCGAGGTTGTATACGAGCAGGAAGCGGATGTCGTTCGACAGCCGCTTCTCGAACGATACGCGCGGCCCGGCGCCCCCCTCGGAGTCGAGGGAGCCGTGGTCGTACGAGAATGAATCGACGAACGGGAAGACGCGCGAGCCGATGAGCGAGCCGATGCTCTGGTACAGCAGCGACTCCCCCATCATCCCGAGGCCGGCCTGCTGCGCGCCGCCGCTGGCGCCGGTCAGGCCGCCGAAGCCGAGGATCGAGAAGAGCGTGATGTCCGACGCCGGCGGATCGCTCGTCACCGTCGGCGAGATGCGGTCCACCGTGCCGGTGATGTTCACCGTGACCTCGTACGGACCGCTCTCGGTCTCCGAGCCGAAACCGGAGACCGTGCCCTCGATCGTCACGTCGAAGAACGGGTCGATGCGGAACGGATTCTGGAACGCGATCGTGCCGCGCACGACGCGGTAGTCGACGTTCTGGATGCGCACCGAGCCGCCTTCGTCGAGCGTCAGCTCGCCGAGAATGACCGGGTTGGCCATCGTGCCCGTCACGTCCAGCTCCGCCGACGCCGTGACCTCGGCCAGGTTGTTGCGGATGGCCAGCGTGCCCGGCGCGTTGAGGCGGATGCGCAGGTCTACGCGGTCCTGCCACGTGGCCGCACCGGCCGGCGTCACCCGGGAGCGCGACAGCAGCGCGTCGAGCAGCGCCTGCTGGATGTCGAAGTCGCGCGAGTAGAGGCCGCGCGTCACGTCCACGTCCCCCGTCAGCGCTGCGCGCTCGAGATCTCCGGACAGCAGCAGCGTGAAGTTCCCTTCGATGGTCACGCCCTCGTACGCGCGCAACGCGACCTCGGTGCCCTGCAGCGTGATGCGCACGCGCGTCGGCTTCATCCCGTCCAGTGCGATGGAGCCGCCGGCGACGACCTGTCCGCCGCCGACCGTGGCCCGCAGCGACTCGATCTCGATGCGGTCCGTGTAGAAACGGAGGCGCCCGTTGATCTCGTCGACGAGCTGCGGCAGACCGCGCAGCTCCGCGTCCACCAGTTCCGCGGTGCCGACCGCGGTCGGGTCGGTCATCGTGCCGCCCAGGCTCAGCGCGACGTCCATGTGTCCGTCGGCGCGCAGGTCGGGCGCGAAGAGTTGCAGCAGCGCCGCTTCCACGCGGCCGCGGACGTCGACGTCGATGCGCTTGGCACCGCTGATCTCCGCGAAGCCGGTGACGGCGAAGACGGAATCGGCGCTGCGCAGCGAGACCGCGTCGAGCTCGATGCGCCCGTTGCGCAGCGTGACGCGCAGCGGCTCGGGCGTGGTGAACTCGTGATCCGCGATCTTCAGGTTGAACGTCGGCGCGGTGGCTTCGACGACGAGCGCCTCGATCGGCGTGAGCCGTCCGCCGAGTTTCAGGTCGAGCACCAGATTGCCGGCGGCGGGGATCGACGACGTCATCGGCGAGATGGCCATGGCGCGCGCGATGTCGTGCACGGTCACGCGCACCAGTCCGTCGACGGCCATGTTCTCGCCCAGCGAGCCTTCGCCTTCGATGGTGACGATGTCCGCGATCGCGCCGCGCACGATCAGCCGCCCGTTGCGGATGGCGAGATAGAGCGACGGCGGCGCCGAGCCTTCCGGCAGCGTCAGTCCCTTGAGCGTGGCGTCTTCCAGCCGCGCTTCCACGACGAGCTCCGGCTGGTCGAACGTCCCCGCGCCGGTGGAGCTGAGCACGATGTTGCCGCCGAACAGGTCGCTCAGGCCGGCCAGGATCTTCAGGCGCGACGGATTGATCGAGCCCGAGGCGATCGTGTAGCTGAACTGCTTCGTGTTGAGGTTGACCTCCGCCTCGCCGCGGATCTCGCCGGCCGGCGCCTGCACGAGGACGTTCGTCGCGCGCATGCGGCCCTCGGTGAAGGCGATGTCGGCCGAGGCCAGGTCGATCGGCTCGTCCATGATCGTGCCGCTGCGCACCGTGACTCTGCCGCTGCCCTCGAGCGCTTCCTTCCGGCCGGCGAGCTTCAGCGTGCCGGTGAGGTCGCCCGTGACGGGGATGTCGGCAAAGTCGAGGAACGTGGCGATGTCGCGCACGGGGAAGTTCGTCGCCGCGACGTCGAGGTCGAAGGCGACGTTCCCTTCACCCGGCAGCCAGTTGATCGTGCCGTTCAGCGCGAGGGTCGCGTCCGCACGGCGGATGGTGGTGTTGACGAACGTCGTCCGGCCATTCTCCGGCGTGCCGGCGACGATCATCTTTCCGGTGGCCAGCCCTTCGCCGATCTTCAGGTCGAGGCCAACCGCGTCGATGGCGCGCTGCGCGGGATAGCCGTTCGCCTCGACGGCGATGTCGAAGCGCGGACCCGGCCCACTTTCGGGGAAGACGATGTTGCCCGTCAGTACCAGGCGTCCGCCCGCGTCGACGAACACGCCGCGGTCGAACGTGAGCGTGGAGGTCGTGCCGTCGTAGCGCAGGTCGATGTCGGAGTCGCCGAGGACCACTTCGTTGTAGCGCGTGGCGGTGCCGATGATCTTCGCGGCGACCTTCGGCGTGTCGATCGGGCCGGTCACGCTGCCGCTGATCGTCCCGGCGCCGCCGAGACCGAGAAGCTCGTAATCGGTCTTGCCGGCGCTCTGCGCGAAGTTGAAGCCGATGCGATCGAGCTCGGAGAAGTCGGTGCTGCGGATGTTCATCCGCAGGTTGGTGATCACGCCTTCGATGCCGAGCGTGCCGGTGAGGCTCACGTGCGAGGCGTCGGTGTCGAGCTCCGCGCTGCGGAACGTGACCACGCCGCGGTTGAGCGAGAAGTCCGTGGTGCCCGCGATCGGAATCGGATAGCGCGCCTTCGAGAAAGCGACGCCGCTCTTCGACAGCCGCGCCGTGCCGTCGCCCGCGCCGTCGAGGATCTTGTCCTTGTTCCAGCGATAGGTGAGGTTGCCCGTGGCCGCGCTGCGCAGGCCGGTGTTCTCGATGCCCCAGTCCGCGAACAGCGGCTCGATGCCGATGTTGTAGTAGCGGAGGTCGACCTTCATCGGATACGGGTCCGCGTACTGCGCCAGTGCGTAATCCGCGCCGATCGTGCCGCCGCCGTAGCCCGCCTTCTCGACGTGCACGGCCAGGTTCTGGTCGGTGATGGTCAGGCGGCCCTTCGCGTCGGTGAGCTCGTACGCGTCGGCGACGATCTTCGGCGACGTCCAGCCTCCGGCCATCTCGAAGTCGCCGGACTTGCCGCGCAGCCGCGTGTCCATCGAGAAATCGCCTTCGAGCGTCTGCTGTACTTTGAAGATCTCCTTGATGCGGGGCAGCGCGAGCTTCGACGTTACGCGCAGGTCGTAGCGAGCCTCGGCCAGCGGATCGAGCTTGCCGGCGATGAACGCCTCGATGCCTTCGCCCCGCAGCGCGACCGATTCCAGCGCGAGCACTCCCGGCGTGAAGCGGAAGCCGCCGCGCATGGTGACGTCGAACGGTAAATACTCCTGGATGCGCACGCGCACGAGCGGGCTGGTCATGAGTCCCGCATACAGATCCTCGGCGCGCGTGACGGTGACGGTCGAGTCGATCTTCTGCGCCAGCGCGGCGATGTCGTGCTTGCGGTCGTTGAAGCCGAACGCTCCGTTGGTGATGAACAGTTTTCCGATGTCGAGATGCACGATCTCGAAGGGGCGGCGCGGGCCGGTCTTCCACTGCGGGAAGTTGTGGCGCCCGTCGGGGAAGATCTCGAACCAGACGAACGGGTCGCGCACGTCGACGCGGTCGACCTTCACCTCGCGGCTCCAGAACGACTGCACGTTGCCCGTGATCTCGACCTGCTTGACGACCGCGAAGTGCGGCGCCACCGCGCCGGGCGCGTTGGCGATGCGGAGGTCGTTGATGATGATGCGCTGCGGCTGCGTGCGCACAAACTCGACGCTGCCGATCGTCACTTCGCGTCCGAGCTTTGCCTCCAGCGTGGCCTCGATCTTCGTCTTCACGTAGTCGGCGAAGTTGCCCGAGCCGAGGTAAAACCAGCCACCCCCGACGAAGAGAAAGAGGAGGAGAAAGACGATGCCGAAGACCCAGACCAGACCCTTGAGGCAGCCCCACATCGGCCCCTTGCGCTGACGCTCGCGCGCGGAGCGGTGCCGGCCCGTCTTCGTCGGGGGCAGCAGCGGATCTGCGGGGTCGTTTACGTTCATCGGATCGCGCGGCGACTATTGCGGCGCCTGCTTGCTAATCACAGGCCACGAGAAAGAGGTCCCGGAGGTTGTTCCCCGTCGCCGCAATCATAATCGGCTCACCGACTTGCGTAGCGATCGCAAATGAATCCGACCGCGCCAGCGCCTCACGGAGCGCCGGCTTCCAGCCGGCCGGTCCGCCGGCTTCCAGCCGGCGTCGCCCCCACCACCCCGCGACACCTGAATTTCCATCCACGCCATCCGACGATGCAAACACCGCCTCACAGGGAGAAATCTCCGCAAACCGCACCGCCAGCTCGCTGCACCTTCCACCCCGCCCATCCCCCCGCACCACCACCGTCGGCTCCCCGCCCGCCACCAGCACCTGCCCGCGTTTCAACTCGCTCGCACGCCGCGCCAGCCACTCCGCCACGTCCTGAACGTCCCCCTCCAACTGCTCCTCCACGACCACCGCGTTGTCACCGATGATTTGCGCCGCCGTCCGCACCAGCGTCGTGTTGTCCGCGACCAGCACCGCTTCCGACCCGGGCAGGGTCGGCCCCGACGCCACATCGTGCAGCGCGCCGGTCGACACATCGGAGTAGACCAGCGTCACCGCGCGGCCGCGCACGCGCGCCGCCAGCTTCCCGCCCTTGATCGCCGAAATGCTCCGCCGCACCGCGTTGATCTCCGCGATCGACTTCCCCGACGCGATCAGCTCCGCGTTCACGCGCATGACTGTGGTCTCGTCGACGAGCGGTACGTCCACGCAGGCCGACCCGCCGCCGGAAACGAGAAAGAGAAGGTCCTCGTGCGCGTCGACGTAGCGCAGCAGCGCGCGTCCCGCCTCGAAGCTCGCCGGCGTCATGTGCGGGTGCCCGCCGGCGTGCACTTCCGCGTCGGCGGACGGCAGCCGGTACCCTTCCGGCACCGCCACGAACGCGCTCTCGATCTGGTGCACCGCGGCCACACCGTCGAGGAGCGCGCCCGCGCACTTGCCGATGGCGACGACGTGGCGCGGCATGTCGCGCCGCACGTGCTCGCGCACCAGCAGCTCCGGCGCGCAATGCGCGAGCGTTGTGAGATAGATCGCTTTCAAGTCCACCGCGCCGCGATTATCCTCGTCGCGTGCGCCGCCAGCATCTCCGCACGCGCGTGCTGCTCCTCACCGGCGCATTCACGCTCGCGCTCTTCGTAATCGCCTTCGGCCTCTCCTGGCGTGCGCGGCTCGCGCAGCAGCGGTGGACGCGGCTGATCTCCATCGAGACGCGCGCCGTGGCCACGCTCGAAGAACTGGTCCGCGCGCAGAACGGTTTCCGCGCGCGTTTCCTCCTCGGCCACGAACCGCCGCAGCGCTACCGCGTCGTCGCCCAGCTCCTCTCCGACGACTCCCTGACCCGCATCGACCTGGGCGCGTTGCGCGCGCGCGTCAACGCCTTCCGCACGATCGTCAACGAGCCGTCGCCGTATGCCGCCGACGTCGAGTCGACCTCCGCCGCCATCGTGGCCGAGGCGCAGGGGATCATCGCCGCGCGCAAGCTGGAGATCTCCCGGCAGCTCCCCGCGCTCGAGCGCGAGACGTCGTCGATGATGTCCAGCGGACTGGCCGTGGCCTGGATCGTCGCGCTCCTCGGCTTCGCCGCGGTGCAGATCACGCTGCGCAAAGTCGTGCGTCCGATCGAAGAGCTGTCCGTCGCCGCGGACCGCGTCGCCGCGGGCGACCTCACCGCCCGCGCCCCCGTCGCCGGCGATCACGAGATCGCCACCCTCGGCGCCGCGTTCAACCGCATGGCCGACGAGCTCAAGGCCCGCGCCCGCACCGACGACCTCACCGCGCTCCCGAACTTCCGCGCCTTCCGCGAGCGCATCGACGCGGAGCTCGATCGCGCCGACCGCTATCCGGAGCGCTTCGGCATCCTCGTCCTCGACCTCGATCGTTTCAAGAAATACAACGACACCTACGGCCACCTCGCCGGCAACGAGGCCCTGCGCCGCGTCGCCCAGTCCATCCGCGACACCGTGCGCACCGTCGACTTCCCCGCCCGCTACGGCGGCGAAGAATTCGCCGTCGTCGTCCCCCAGGTCGACGCCCCCTCCCTCGCCGCCATCGCCGAACGCCTCCGCGCCAACATCGAAAAACTCCCCGCCCCACCCGACGGCTCCACGCTCACGGTCAGCATCGGCGCCGCCCTCTACCCCCAGGACGGCGCCGACCGCGAAGCCCTCTTCCGCACCGCGGACGAGCGCCTGTACGAAGCGAAACGCGAAGGGAGGAATCGGGTGGTGTGGGGCTCGGCAGAACCGGCCGCGGCCGTCTGAACGCAATACGGTGCAGCAATGTGCGGTTCGTCAAAACGTAATTCCATACATTCTTTCGTTGTCGTCCAGGAGGCCCTTGTCGAAACGTCCCGTTCGCGTTGTGAGATCGATCAATGCGATGGCGATGGTCGTCGTCATTGGCGTGGCGTTGGAAGCGGGCGCGGCGTGCATGCAACACCAAGACTCCACGACGGTTTGCGCCGGCGGCGCGTGCTGGACCCATATCTACTACTACGAAGCCTGCGACAGCGGCGGTGGCGATGGTGGGGGCGGTGATCCCGGTCCCGGACCCGGTGGTGGTGGCGGCAGCTATTACGATCAGGACGGTGACGGGTACATCGACGAGTGGCGCGGTGTCGTAGCGACGACTGACCCGTGCGCGAACAACTTCGACACGAATGACCGGCTGGGTACGAATCACGGTGGGCCCAACGACGTGCGGCCGAATCACAGTGGCGTTGACATTCAGGCGGACCGCGGCGACCCGGTGTTTCCCTTCCATGGCGGAACGGTGATGAACGTCGGATGGGACGAAGAAGGCGTCTGTGGATATCGCGTTACGATCGATCACGGAGACGGGACGTGGTCGGCATACTGCCACATGGTTGATGGAAGTTCGACCCTGGTGCCAGGCCGGTATGTGTCCGCTGGCTTGAGTCAGCTCGGGCAGGTGAATAGCACCGGCAGAAGTAGTGGTGACCACTTGCACATTACGTGGCGTGGTGGCGATCAACGGTGGGAGTATTTTTCGTGCACCGGTTCGCAACCTGCGGCCGATCAACTCAGAGCTGGAGGCTGTTGATGAACAGGATTCTGCTGTTTGCGGTACTGGTCGCCGCCACGAGCGTCTCTGCGGATGTTGGTGTCGGCCTCGATCGCAAGCCGTCTGAAATGATTGGAGCCGTGCTTCTCAATGACGATGGGTCCGGTATCATCGCGATAAAAAACGTCAAAGGAAAATCGGCGCGAATGCTCCACCTGGATTCAGCGGGGAAGGTACGAACGGTGCTGATTTCGGATATGGCCGTCAATCACGTTGAGAAGCTGAATGATGGAAGCCTCTTCATCGGAGGCGCGCGAAAGCGAGGGCAGGAGGCAATCTACGATTTTCGAATTGTGCGACTCGGCAACGGACAATATGAAACATCGTGGGAGGGGTCGAGTGTGTTTCCCAGCGGATTTGACGTCGGGACCGATCTTGATGTCTCGCTCGACGGAAAGCGCTGGGCCATGGTGACCGAGAAGAGGAAGGGTTACCGGTTGATCGTCGGTGAAGTCGGCAAAAGCGAGCCTCTAATCGATTATGACTTCACCCTGAATACGTCGACGGCGCCGGCCGTGTTCAGCGAGAGTTTCGGCGTGGAGTTTGTGAGCGCCTCGTCGCCTGCCGTCGCAGTGATGTGGTCGGGACGCGTGCATGTGTATTCCGGAAAAAAGGAGTCCCCGCTACTCTTATCGCCGCGCCACGGAGGAGGACTCACGTTCGATGCGCGCAGAAACATCCTGTGGGTCAACGGGACGACCGTCATCTCTGCGTTCGATCTCGCGACATTGAATGAGACGGCTCCCGACGCGAGTTCAGGCATCCGCCCTTCGCGCGTCGCACGCTTCGACAACTCGACGCGCAGGATCGTACCGCTGCGTAATGGCGATTTCATGCTGCATAGGTGGGTAGGAACCGCGGCAGAGGTGGCCAGGGTTTCGGGCGCCGAACCAGACGTTCCGCCTTTGCGGCTGGCCACCTTACCTCCGCGCGCCACGGTCGCGGTCAGCCCTGATGGATCGGTGACCATGTTGATGAAAGATGGACCGAACAGCGACGTTGTGACGATTAGACGACACGATGTCCCGGCGGCTCACTGAACGCCGATTCTGGTCAGCTCATTGGAGTGCGGTGCCGCCGCACTCCAATCACGGATAGATATTTCCGACGATCGCCCGCGCGAACTCGCTGGTCTTGACCTTCGTCGCGCCTTCCATCTGGCGATGGAGGTCGTACGTGACCTTCTTCTGCAGGATGGTTTTGGCGATGCCGGACTCGATGGCGTCGGCGGCTTCCCACCACTTCATGTGGCGGAGCATCATCGCCGCGGAGAGGATCAGGGAGCCGGGGTTGATGACGTCCTGATCGGCGTACTTGGGGGCGGTGCCGTGGGTCGCTTCGAAGATCGCGACCTCGTCGGATTCATTGGAGCCCGGGGCGATGCCGAGGCCGCCGACCTGGGCGGCCAGGGCGTCGGAGATGTAGTCGCCGTTGAGATTCGTCGTGGCGATCACGGAGTACTCCGCGGGGCGCAGGAGGACCTGCTGGAACATCGAGTCGGCGATGCGGTCCTTGATCACGATCTTGCCCGACGGCGCGGGGCCGGTCAGCTCGGACTCCGGGATCGTCACGTCGCCGAACTCCTCCTTCGCGAGCTGGTAGCCCCAGTCCTTGAAGGCGCCTTCGGTGAACTTCATGATGTTGCCTTTGTGCACCAGCGTCACCGAGTCGCGGCCCGCGGCGATGGCGTACTCGATGGCCTTGCGCACCAGCCGCTTCGAGCCGAACTCCGACATCGGCTTGATGCCGATGGCCGAGTTCTCGCGGATCTTGGACGTCGTGCGGCGCTCCATCGAGTTGAGGAAATTGATGACCTGATTCGACAGGTCCGATCCCGCCGGCCACTCGATGCCCGCGTACACGTCCTCGGTGTTCTCGCGGAAGATGACCATGTTCACCTTCTCCGGCTCGCGCACCGGCGAAGGCACGCCGTCGAAGTAGCGCACCGGCCGCACGCAGGCGTAGAGGTCGAGCACCTGGCGCAGCGTGACGTTCAGCGAGCGGATGCCGCCGCCGACCGGCGTCGAGAGCGGTCCCTTGATGGAGACGCGGTAATGCGCGAGCGCGTCCAGCGTCTCCTGCGGCAGGTATTCGCCGAACTGCTGGAAGGCCTTGTCGCCGGCGAAGACCTCGTACCAGTGAATCTGCCGCTTGCCGCCGTACATCTTCTCCACGGCCCCGTCGACGACGATCCGCGTGGCGCGCCAGATGTCCGGTCCTGTCCCGTCGCCCTCGATGTACGGGACGATCGGATCGTCCGGAACGACGATCTTGTTGTTCTCGTAGCCGATGCGCGTGCCGGAGGCGGGAGGGGAGGTGCGGGTTGTCATGCGGCGCGCACTCTAACAAGAGAGTCGCAGAGTCTCAAAGTCTCATAGTCTCAGAGAGACGGCGGGTCGTGCGCCTAGGAGGCTGTGCGACTCTGCGACTCTGAGACTTCGGCTTCTCGATCAACCCCCGCAGCGTCGCCAGATTCCTCCGGTCCGACTCGATCTCGATCGTCTTCGGCGTCTCGATCACCTTCGGGATCCGCTTGAAGCGCGGGTCGTTGAGCAGGAAGCGGAACGGCTCCAGTCCCAGCTCCCCTTCGCCGATGTGCTGGTGGCGGTCGACGCGGGAGCCGAGCGGCTTCTTGGAGTCGTTGAGGTGGAACGCGCCGACATTGTCGAGGCCGACGTGGTGCAGCATGTCGTCGATGGTGCGGCGGTACGCGTCGAACGTGCGCAGCTCGTAGCCGGCGGCGAACACGTGACAGGTGTCGAAGCAGATGCCGACGCGGCTCTTGTCGTCGACGAGCTTGATCATCTGGCCCAGCTCCTCGAACGTGCAGCCGACGCACGTGCCCTGTCCGGCCGAGGTCTCGAGCAGCGTGACGACGCGATGATTCGGAATGGCCGCGTGGATGGCGTCGAGCGAACGCGCGATCTGGTCGATGGCGGCCTGCGGACCCGCGCCCATGTGGGCCCCCGGATGCAGCACGACGGCGTGGATGCCGAGGCGCTCCGCGCGGTCGAGCTCATCCGTCATCGCGGCGATCGACTTGCGGTGGAACTCCGGGTTTCTCGTGGAGAGATTGATGAGATACGACGTGTGCGTGAGCAGCGGCCGCACCGTGCGCAGCGACGCGAATTGCGCACAGTCGGCGTCGGTGAGCTCCTTCCCCTTCCACTGATTGCCGTTCTTGGCGAACAGGGCCACGGCCGACGCGTCGACCTCAGCCGCACGCTCGAACACGTTGTGAATGCCGCCCTTCGTGGAAAGGTGCGCTCCGATGAGATCGCCTGGCGCGTCGGGGAAGGTGAAGCGGGTCATGGACCCGCATCCAACGCGCTACTGCAGTCGGAAATTCACCGTCACCGTGTAGTACACGTCGATCGGCTCGCCGCGATACGTGGCCGGGCGGAAGCGCCAGCGGCTGACCGCGCGGCGTGCTTCCTCGCCGAGGCCGTCGGGGAGGTCTTTGATGATCTCGACGTTGTCGATCGTGCCGTCGCGGCGGACGATGCCGCGCACGACTACCGCACCGCCGATGCCGCGGCGCCGCGCCGCGGCCGGGTAGCGCGGCATCACGCGATCGACTTCTTCGGGCTGCGTGCCGCCCGGAGGCACCGCGCTGTAGACGCCGGTCGAGCGCTCCACCGGCTCGGGCTCGGGGATCGGGACGGGCTCCGCGATCGGCGGCGCCTCGGTGGCGGCGGTGTCGCCGACCGGCGGCGGCAACGCATCGCTGGTCATGGTGTCGGTCGGCGCGACGCTGGCGGTCTGCACCTCGAGCTGCGGCGACCCGGATGCGGTGACGTCAATGGCATCGACGCTGGCGTACGCGATGGAGGTACCGTGCTCGATCGCATAGAAGTCATGATCGCGCGTGTACACCACGACCTGCGTCCCCTCGGCCACCTCGCCCATGAGCGGATAGAAAATCCCCGGTCCCGCGTAAAGCTGCGCGCGGTCGGAGACCTCGCCCTGCAGCGGCGGCAGCTTGCGGATCGTCTCGGCGCGCTTGACGCGGCGCTGCTGTTCGACGGTCTTCTCCAGCGCCGAGCGCTCGGCCCAGCCGGCCAGCCCGTCGGCCGTCTGCACGCGCACCCACGCCCCGCGATCCTCGAGCAGCGTCACGCGATCCCCGTTCGTGGCCGTGGCTACGACGGGCGCGCGCGCGTGCGGCTCCGTGCGGATGCGGATGCGCGCCGGCAGGACCGTCAGCGTCTCGACCGGCGCCGCCTCGTCTTTCTTCGACCCGCCTGTCTTCAGAATGATCAGGCCGAGGAGGAGGAAGAAGAGGACGGCCAGAAAGATGACGACGGCGAGGCCCCGGCCGTGGCGTGTGCGGGCGTCGGTCATCGCTGCATCAATGTGTGCATGATCGCCTTCTGCACGTGCAGGCGATTCTCGGCCTCGTCGTAGATCACGGATGCGGGACTCTCGATGACGGCCGCGCTGACTTCCTCGCCGCGGTGGGCGGGGAGGCAGTGCATGAAGATCGCGTCCTTCTTCGCGGACTCCATGTGTCGCGCGTCGACCATCCAACCCGCGAAGTCCTTGTGGCGCTTCTCGGCCTCCAGCTCCTGACCCATGGACGCCCATACGTCGGTCTCGACGATGTCCGCGTCGCGGATGGCCTCGTCCATGGAGTTGGTGAGGATCACCTTCGTACCCGCGGCCTTCGCCGCTTCCTGCGCCTGCGCCACGACCTCGGCGTCCGGCGCGTAATCGGGCGGCGTGGCCACGGCGATGTCCATGCCGACCTTCGGCGCCGCCACGAGGAGCGAGTGGGCCATGTTGTTGCCGTCGCCGACGTAGGCGATCTTGCGGCCTTTCAGGTTGCCGCCGAATTTCTCCCAGGCCGTGAAGTAGTCGGTCATCGACTGGCAGGGGTGCGACAGGTCGGTCAGGCCGTTGATGACCGGCACCGTCGCGTACTCGGCGAGGTCGGTCACGGTCTTGTGGGCGAAGGTGCGGGCCATGATGCCGTCGACGTAGCGCGACAGGACGCGCGCCGTGTCGGTGATCGGCTCGCCGCGGCCGAGCTGGATGTCGCGGGAGGAGAGGAAGAGCGCGTGCCCGCCGAGCTGGTACATGCCCACCTCGAACGAGACCCGAGTCCGCGTCGACGACTTCTCGAAAATCATCGCCAGCGTCTGCCCTTCCAGGGCGCGGTTGTACTTTTTCGGGTTCTTCTTCATGTCCGCGGCGAGGGCGAAGATCGCCGCGATCTCGTCCGCGGTGTAGTCATGCACTTCGATGAAGTCTTTGTGTTTCATGTCGGCGTCATTCTATTGCGGCCCTTCCTCGCGGAGCTTGACGAGGTGCGCCTCGATCTGGATCTCCGCGGCTTGGTGCAAGCGCTCGTCCAGCACGGGGTAGATGCGCGCGCGCATCTCCGCGGGCGTCGTGTCCCCGGCGGCGAGGGCGTCGCGCACCTGCCGCTCGCGCTCGAGGCGGTGGGCGATGTATTCGTCGATCAGCGCGACGGCGTCCTCGCGGATCGGGCCGTGCGCGGGGTAGATGCGTTTGGGATTGCGCGCGCGCAGCGTACGCAGCGAGCGGAGGTAATCGCCCATGTGGCCGTCGGGCGGGAAGATGGTCGTCGTGCCGTAACCGAGGATCGTGTCGCCGGTGAAGAGGTCGCCCTCCGCCGTGAGGAAGCAGACGTGCTCGTTCGTATGGCCGGGCGTGGCGATCACGTCCAGCCGTTCGCCCTCGAGGGTCAGCGTCTCCCCGCCGCTGATGCGCTGGTCCACTTCATCGAGCACGTTGCGCGGCGCGATGATGCGCGCGCCGGTCGCGACCTTCAGTGGCAGGGCGGCGGGAGCGTGATCGGCGTGACGGTGCGTGATGAGGATCGTGTCGAGACGCGGCATCGCCGCGAGAATGGCGTCGACGTGTGAGGCGATGTCCGGGCCGGGATCGAGGACCGTAGTTTCGCCGAGGAGATAGGTCTGCGTGCCGTCGAGCGTGAACGGGCCGGGGTTGGGGGCGCGGATGGTCCGGATGTTCATCGCAAAGTCGGTTTCCCGTCGACGAGGACCGGCTCGATCGGCTCGATGACGGCGCCGCGCCGCGACTCGCGCAGCTCGTCGGCGGATGCGAAGCCGGTCAGCGACTCCAGGCTGCGCAAAGTGGGAAAGAACATCTGCATCTCGCGGGCGGCGTGTTTCGCCAGCGCGTCCGCGGGTGCGATCCAAGCCGCGTCGACGGTCTCGTGCTGCTCCGCCGTGGCGACGGCGTCGCGTCCGGCCTTCACCAGGAAAAAGTACGTGTCGAACCGCTTCGGTACGCCCACGGGCGTGATCCAGCGCGAGGTCCACACCAGCGTCTCCAGGTCGACGGGCCCCTCGGCGAGCAGGTCCCGAATGGTCAGGCTGCCAGCGAGGAGGCGCTTGCGTTTGTCGTCCTCGTCACCCAGCGGGGCGCCGAGCCAGACGCCCGCTTCCTCGAAGGTCTCCCGCACCGCGGCGATCTTCATCGCGTCGACGTGATCGCCGTGCGCAAGCTCGAAGTCGAGCTGCTCGGCGATGCCGCCGGGGAAGACCCACGCGTTCGGCATGAACGACGCGCCGCCGTGACGGCGCAGCATCAGCACTTCGAGCGGCGCGTCGCGCAGGACGATCGCGCTGGCCGCGGGGAGGGGAGTCAACATCTCCCCTGCCGTCCATTGCCCTGCCAACCTAGCCATTCCTCCCCATCCGGACCGCGCTCCTTCTTCCAGATCGGCACCGTCTCTTTGATGCGGTCGATCATCATCCGGCAGGCCTCGAATGCCTCGGCGCGATGCGGCGACGAGGCCACGATGGCGATCGAGGAGTCGCCGACGAACAGGCGCCCGAGGCGATGCACGACCGCCAGCGCGCACTGCGGATAGCGCGCGCCGAGCTCGCGCACGATGGCATCCATCTCTTTCTCCGCCATCGGGCGATAGGCGTCGTAGAAGATCGACTCCACCGCCTTCCCCTCGTGGTGATTGCGCACCACGCCTTCGAACAGGACATAGGCGCCGTCGGAGTCGCGCATCACGCTGGCGACGAGCGCGCGGGGGTCGATGGGATCGTCGGTGAGGTATGCCATCCAGCCGCCCGGTCTAGCCGCCCGCCACCGGCGGGATGAACGCCAGCTCGTCGCCGTCGCGGAGGATCGTCTCCGGCGCCGCGTACGATTCGTTGATGGCGATCATCGGCGGCTGCGAATAGTCGGTGAGCTTCGCGTACTCTCGGCGAAGGCTCTGCCAGACGTCGCGGGCGGTGGTGCCGTCTGCGACAGCGAGCTGGCGCTCGTCCGTGCCGGCGATGTCACGAAGCACGGCGAAGAAGAGGAGGCGCACCTGCACGCGCGCATTCTATCGGTAGAATGACGCGTCCCTATGTCGTTCACCCCCGAGACCGTCGTAGCCGAGGCGTTGCAGAAGCACCCCAAGGTGCGCTGGGTCTTCGCCGCCTACCACCTCGGCGGCTGCAACGGCTGCGGCCGGTCGGGCGAGGAAACCCTGGAGCAGGTCGCGACCGGCTACCGCATCGAGCTCGAGGCCTTCCTCCGCGATCTCAACTCCCTCCTCAACTAACCGGCTTCACGCCCGGAGCGGGCGCCGATGTTCCATTCCTGCGCGATCGCGGGAGGGAATGGCGAGCAGGACGGCGGCCATGGTCAATTTTTCCTTGATGGCGGGTGTCAGAATTACAACCACCTCGGCGACGGTTGAAAAATTTTCCGTTCGGAAATGGTAGCGCGCCGTATGCGCCTTTTTTCACAAGCGTCGCCGTATCTCTCTTGGTTACTGTAGTTTCGACGCTTGCGGCCGCTGCGCGGGAGAGAAATCGCGCGGATTTAAGCGCGGCAACCAAAGTTGGCAGCTCCTTCGCAATGGGGGAGAGCACGATGAAAACGGTTTCGAAATGGACCTCGAAACCCCACTCGCGCGGGTCCCATCAAACTCGCCTGCGCCAAGTGGCTGCTGCGGGCTCCCTCCTTGACTATTGGACCGATTTTGGACGATTACTCACTTAGCTTCCTTGAACCCTACCTACTAGTCGCAGCAGTCCAACCTGATGTACCACAACGGACCCGAAAGGGTCCGTTAGTGCTTTAGGGCGCATCCGCGCCCGAGGCCAAAGGAAAAAGGCAAAAGGTCAAAGTGCTCCGCTGGCTGCGGGATCATCGTGCGGCGGCGCAGCCACTTTTACCTTTTCCCTTTTACCTTTAACCTGCGCCCCCAGATGCCCAAGTCGAAGCGCCCTTCCCTCTTCATCATCGACGGCTCGAACAACATCTACCGTTCGTATTACGCCATTCGCAACCTGACGAACTCCGCCGGCTTCTCGACGAACGCCGTGTACGGCTTCGTGACCACGCTGCGGAAGCTGCTGAAGGACCACGATCCGGATTGCATCGCCGTTGCCTTCGACGAGGGGCAGGAGACGGCGCGCACGAATCAGTTCGCCGACTACAAGAAGGACCGCAAGCCGATGCCTGACGACCTGGTCGTGCAGGTGCCGCTGGTCTACGAGGTGCTGGACGGCTTCCGCATCCCGGTCATCCGCTCCGTCGAATGGGAGGCTGACGACTTCATCGGCTCGCTGGCCTGCACGGCCCGCGACCGCGGCTACGACGTCGTCATCGCCACCAGCGACAAGGACTTCTTCCAGCTCGTCGGCGACGGCATCCGCCTCTACCACACCGGCCGCGAGACGATGTACGACGCCGCGGGCGTCACCGAGGCCTTCGGGCTGCCGCCGGAGAAAGTGGTCGACGTCATGGCCATCTGGGGCGACGCCATCGACAACATCCCCGGCGTCCCCGGCATCGGCGAGAAAGGGGCGAAGGGGCTGATCCAGCAGTTCGGCTCCCTCGACGGCATCTACGAGAACCTCGATCAGATCAAGAAGGCCGCCCAGCGGAAGACGCTCGAGGAGAACAAGGAGAAGGCCTATCTCTCCAAGGAGCTGGCCCGCATCAAGTGCGATCTCGACCTGAACATCGACTTCGAGACGCTGAAGCGCACCGATCCCGACCGCCCGAAGCTGCACGACATTTTCTCCCGGCTCGAGTTCGCGTCGCTGATGCAGGAGTTTCTCCCCGAAGCACCGGCGGTGGCGAAGGACTTCCGCATCGCGGCCACCGCCGATGAAGTGCGCGAGCTCGTCCAGGGCCACGACGCGCTGACGATCTGGGTGGAGCCCGAGACGGTGGACGGCTTCGACGCGCCGATGGCCGCGTCGCTTTCCGTGAAGCCGTCCGAGTCACTGCTGATCCCGCTCCGCTCCGACCTGGGCAGCACGGGCGACCTGACCGAGGCGCTGCGCGAGGTGCTGGCCAGCGACCGCCTCTTCGTCACCTACGACGCCAAGGCGCAGTCCCGCCGTCTGCGTGCCGCGCAGTTGCCCGTGCCGGCGCGCTGGGAGGACGTGATGCTGACGTCCTACGTCATCAACCCCGGCCTCCCCAGCCACGCCCTCGGCAACATCGCCCGCGACCGTCTCAAGCAGGACATCTCCTCGCGCAAGGACGTGCAGAAGACCGCGCCGCTCTTCGCGCTCGACCACGAGATCGGCTCCTCTCTCCTCAGCCCCTATCAGCAGTACCTCGGCGAGAAGACCGACGTGATCGTCTCCCTGCGCGACGTCCTCGAGCCCGAGCTGCGCCGCGACGCCGCGCTCAACGACATCTACGAGCGCATCGAGATGCCGCTCTTCCCCGTGCTGGCGGCGATGGAAGAGCGCGGCATCCGCATCGACGCCGGCCTGCTGCGCACGATGGCCAACACGATGGGCGCGCAGATCGCGGAGCTGGAGAAGCAGGTCTACGCCGAGGCGGGGATGGAGTTCAACATCAACTCGCCGCTGCAACTCGGGCACGTGCTGTTCGAGAAGCTGAACTACCCCGTCATCAAGAAGACGAAGACCACCAAGAGCTACTCGACCAGCGTCGAAGTGCTTGAAGAGCTGGCCAGCCACGGCTTCGCCGTGCCGCAGCTCATCCTGCAGCATCGCGAGCTGCACAAGCTGAAGGGGACGTACGTCGACGCGCTGCCGCTGCTGGTCGGCCCCGACGGCCGCGTGCACACGACGTTCAACCAGGCCGTCGCCGCGACGGGGCGCCTGTCGTCGTCCGATCCCAATCTCCAGAACATCCCCATCCGCACGCAGATGGGCCGCGAGATCCGCAAGGCGTTCATCGCGGACGAGGGCTGGGTGCTGCTCTCGGCCGATTACTCGCAGGTCGAGCTGCGCATCCTCGCGCACATCTCACAGGATGAGTCGCTGATCGAGACCTTCCGACGCGGCGCGGACATCCATCGCGCCACGGCGTCGAAGATGTTCAACATCCCCGAGGATGAGCTGACCGCGGAGCAGCGCCGCGGGGCGAAGGTGATCAACTTCGGCGTGCTGTACGGCATGTCGTCGTTCCGCCTGGCGAACGAGCTGGGGATCTCCGGCACGCAGGCCAAGGACTGGATCGAGGCGTATTTCGCGCGCTATCCGAAGATCCAGGAGTACCTCGACCGCACACTCGATGAGGCACGGACGACGGGCAAGGTGACGACGCTCTTCGGCCGCGTGCGTTACATCCCCGAGATACAGAACCGCTCGTTCACCGTGCGCGGCAACGCGGAGCGGATGGCCACGAACGCGCCGATCCAGGGCACGGCGGCGGACATCCTGAAGATGGCCATGATCGCGCTCGAGCGCAACCTCGGCGAGCACGGCTCCGGCGCGCGCATGCTGCTCACGGTGCACGACGAAATCGTGATCGAGGCCCCGGAGCCGAGCGCGGCCGAGGTGGCGGGAATCGTGAAAGAGACGATGGAGAACGTCTTCCCGCTGGCCGTGCCGCTCGCCGTGGACGCGCACTGGGGGAAGAGCTGGTACGACGCCAAAGAGTGAAACAGTTCACCATCCTTCTCGCCGTTGCGGTTTGCCTGTCGTGCAAACCGGCGCCGCAGCAGCCTTCCGCGAAAAAGTCCGCCGCCGCCGGGCCGCAGGTGCGGGCCACCGTGGTCACGATCCGCACCTCGGTCGCGCCGGAACAGAAGACCTTCGATCACACCCTCGTCATCGCCGGCGACCGCGCCCGCAGCACCGGCGAGCACGAGACCTGGCGTCTCTTCGACACGAAGGCCGACACGGTGACGTTCGTCGACGACGTGGAGAAGACGATCCGCACGGAAGCGCTCGCGTCGATCGTGAAGACCCGCGGTGCGACGCTGGCCGCCGCCCTGCCCCCGCACTACCCGCGCGCGAAGCTGGCCCGCACGAAGGAGCGCAAGACGCTCCTCGGCGCGAACACGGAGCAGGTCGTGATCGAGTCGGGCGCGTACCGCCGCGAGCTCTGGCTCGGCGAGCATCCGCAGATCCCGCGCGGCCTCTTCGCCATGATGCACGCCAGTGACACACCCGCCTCCCCCCTCGCGCCGATGATGCGCGCCGTCGACGAGGCCCTCCTGCGCGAGCGCGGCTTCCCCCTCTCCGACCGCACCGAAGTCCCCCTCGGCAACGGCAAGCTCGTCGTCGAGCGCACCGTGACCGGCATCGTGCAGAGAGAGGTGCCGGAGACTCTGCTCGCTCTGCCGAGGGACTACAAAGACATCACTCCAAAGCCCAAGCCGGCGCAATAGGCGCGCTTTCCGCAGCGCTGTCCTTCATGGAACCACCGCAGAGAGACTGGCAGAAGGAGCGCGGCGGCCGCATCGACCCGCTCAAAGACCCCGATCCGCCGATGGACAACGACGAGCGCATCGACGAAGCGATCGCCGAGTCGTTCCCCGCGAGCGACCCGCCGTCGTGGAACAGCGGCGTGAATGGCGACTGACCGGGTTCATCCCGCGCGCAGACGCGGGATAAACGCGAGGCGGGCGCGTCAGAGTACCGTTCGGGAGTCGCCGATTCGTTTCGTGGCGCCTTCTTTGTCGAAATACTCCAGCAACGGAATGGCGACCTTCCTCGAGATGCCGAAGAGGTCCTTGAACTGGGCCACGTCGATGGTCTGCCCTTTCTTCGTGGAGAGCTTCTCGCGCGCCGATGCGATCACGTCGCGATGGAGGTAGACGCCCTCGGCGAGCCGGATCAGCGTCCCCTGCTTCACGAGGAAGCCGATAATCCCCTCGATGACCTTCGTGCGCTGGTGGATCGTCTTGATCAGCTCCGAGGTGGCGGGCGTCTGCAGTCCGGCGTCGGCGTAGCGCGCCTCGATCTCGCGCGCCAGCTCCCCTTCCGTACCGCCGAGCGTTTTCGAGCGGCCGGGGATGTCGAGCGCGTCGCCCTGCAGCGTGGCGATCTGCTCCTTGCCGAGATCGTTCAGCAGGAAGTTCACCGGCGCGCCCGCAGGGATGAGCTTCTGCACGAACTCTCCCTTCGGCACATTCACGGCCATCTTGTTGCTCTTGAAGTAGCCGTCGAGGAACCCCATGGCCTTGCGGCGAAAGTCCGCCAGCACGTCGTTGTGCAGAAACGTGCTTCCGGTCTTCACCGCGTTCGGGACGGTGCGCAGCTCCTTCGTCAGCCACTCCGCGCGGATGCCGGTGCGCGCCTGCAGCTCGTCGATGGTCACACCGCGCAGTCCCTGCAGTTTCGCGATCAGCTCCACGCGCTGGGGCAGCGATCCGGTGGCCAAGGTCTCCAGTAACTCCGCGCGCGTGCCGCGGCTGAGTTTCGAGAGATGTGCGTCGAGCACCACGCCGCCGCCGATGGTGAAGGCCGGCGAGTAACGGCGGATGACGAAGCGGTCGCCCGCGGCCGCGACGACGGGTGACTCCAGGCGGATCTGCGCGAATGCAGAGTTGCCGGGCCGCAGCTCGCCGTCGGTGACGTCGACGAAGCGGATCGTGCCGAGGAGCTCCGCGGAAAGGTGATGGAAGCGGATGCGGGTCTGCTCCTTGAGCGGCTTGGCGTCGGGCAGCAGCTCGAGCCGCACGGTGATGACCTGCGACGGCCGCAGCGTGTTCGGGTGCAGAACCTGGTGTCCGCGCTGGATCTCCTCGAGCGGGATGTCGGAAAGGTTCATCGACGTCCGCTCGCCGGCCGACGCTTCGTCGCGCGGCTCGCCGTGCACCTGAATCGCCCGGGCGCGGCTCGTGCGGGCGGCGGGCAGTACTTCCACTTCGTCCTCGACACGGACGCGGCCGGAGAGCGTCGTGCCGGTAATGACGGAGCCGAAGCCTTTCATGGTGAAGACGCGGTCGATGGGAAGGCGGAACACGCGCGTGCTGGCATCGCGGTCGCCGACCGCGGAGACGGATTCGACGATGGCCGCGCGGAGGTCATCGAGGCCCGCGCCGGTCGTGCTGCTGACGGGGATGACCGGCTTTCCTTCGAGAAAGCTGCTGGCGACGAGCTCCTCCACTTCCATGCGCACGAGCTCGAGGATGTCGCGCTCGACGAGATCGCTCTTGGTGATGGCCACGACGCCCGAGGGGATGCCGAGGAGCTTGCAGATCGCGAAATGCTCGCGGGTCTGCGGCTTGATCGACTCGTCCGCGGCGACGACGAGCAGCACGCTGTCGATGCCGCCTACGCCGGCCAGCATGTTCTTCACGAAACGCTCGTGGCCCGGGACGTCGACGAAGCCGATCTGGTAGTCGTCGGTGAACCAGCTCGCAAACCCGAGGTCGATGGTGATGCCGCGGCGCTTCTCTTCGGGGAGGCGGTCCGTGTCGATGCCGGTCAGCGCGCGCACCAGCGAAGTCTTCCCGTGGTCGATGTGGCCGGCCGTCCCGACCACGCGTTTCTTGCGAGTCATTCGCGCGAATCGTAGCGCGACCGCTAGCGGAACCGCTCCGGATACGCTTCCTGCAACTGCGGCGGCACCGCGCCGTCCTGTCCGAGCGACTCCTTCAGCTCTCCCGCGTTCAGGATGGCCTGGCCGCGGAAGTGGTTGTTGGTGACGACGTACGTGTCCTTGCTCTTGGCCATCTTCCCGATGCGCTCGACCCATGGTTCGAGCTCGCGCGGTGTATAGAGATAGTTGTAGCGCTCCCACGATTCCTCGTGGGCGAACCACTTCTCGTAATTGCGTCCGTGCAGACGCGCGTAGGCAACCGGGCCCGTCACCGTGTCGGATGGCTTCACCGAATCGGAGAAGAGCGGCTGGTCGACGTTCACCCAGCCGACGCCGTGCTCGTCGAGGAACTCGTAGAACTCCGGCTCCTGGAACGTCGCGTGCCGCACCTCGAGCGCTTTCGGGTAGTCGGCGAAAGCCTCGAACAGGTCGACGAGGCGCACGCGCGACTCGGGGGTGTTCTTGAAGCTCCAGGGGAACTGCAGCAGGATCGCGCCGAGGCGTTCGGCGTCCATGAGCGGATCGAGATAGTTGCGGAACGCTTTGACGTCATCCTTCGCGAGCGTCGCTTTCTCGTGCGTGAAGCCGCGGAAGATCTTCGTCGTGAACTTGAAATCGGCGTTCGATGCGACGCGGCGTACCCAGCTTTTGGCGTGGTTCGGCGGCGGGATCCGGTAGAAGGGCGAGTTGATCTCGATGGTGTCGAAGAAGTCCGCGAGATACCCCAGCGGATCGAACTTCGAGCCGTGGGGCGGGTAGACCACGCCCTCCCAGTCCTTGTAGCTCCACCCCGCGGGACCGATTCTGATTTTGTTGGTTTTCACCGATGGTCAAGACCTTGACGATTTATTTGGAGTTCCATCCTTCTTCGTGACTTCCCTCGGAAAACTATGCTAAAACTCTTGCCATCGGGATCAATATGAACACCTCCAAATCGGACAGCGGCGTTCGTTGGGGGAATCGTGTTGTCCCGGTGGACTCGGAAGGGGGTCGATTCCAAACGCACTCGTAGTTTCCATCCATCAAGCGGGGGCAGGGTCGCGGCCCCCCGCACGTGACACCCGCTGCGGCAAATGCAATCACCAGGCTACAACCGTTAGGAGATCAAGGTTTCATGGACACTTTCAACGATAAGTCCCTCAACTGTGCCGACTGTGGACAGGAGTTCATCTTCAGCCGCAACGAGCAGGCGTTCTACGCCGAGCGTGGATTCACGAACGAGCCGAAGCGCTGCAAGAACTGCCGCGACAAGCGGAAGACGACCCGCGACGGCAATGGCGGTTCCGAAGGCCGCTCGCGCCAGATGGTGAGCGTCACGTGCGACAGTTGCGGCATCCCGACCGAGGTCCCGTTCACTCCGGTGAGCGGCAAGCCGGTCTACTGCCGCGATTGCTATAACCAGCGCCGCTCGAACAGCCGGCCCTCGAGCTGGGCGTAACCCCTTTCGATTCAAATCGACCCTTCGATTCCAAACGGCCGGCGCGCACGCGCCGGCCGTTTTCGTTTCGGTGAATCTGTCCGGTACCGTGCGCATTGCATGCCGTGCCCTGGGTTATGATCCGCGCCGCTTGACACGCCCCACCCCCCGCCCTGTCGATTCCGTCCTCGATCTCATCGGCAACACGCCGATGGTGCGTCTGCGCAGAATCACCGGCCCCGACGACGCGGACATCTACGTGAAGCTCGAGCTGCTCAATCCCGGTTTCTCGGTGAAGGACCGCATCGGCGTGGGCATGATCGAGCGCGCCGAGCGCGCCGGCTTCCTGAAGCCGGGCGGCACGATCATCGAGCCGACCGCGGGCAACACCGGCGTCGGTCTGGCGCTGGCCGGCGTGCAGAAGGGCTATCGGGTCATCCTCTGCGTCCCCGAGCATTTCTCGATCGAGAAGCGCGAGGTGATGAAGGCCCTCGGCGGCGAGGTGGTCCTGACGCCGAAAGACGGCGGCATGAAGGCCGCCATCGCCAAGGCCGAGGAGCTCGCGCGCGACATCGAAGGCGCGTATGTGCCGCAGCAGTTCGCGAACCCGTTCAACGCCGAGGAGCATTACCAGTCCACGGGTCCGGAGATCTTCGAGCAACTCGACGGCCGCGTCGACGCGTGGGTGGCGGGCGCGGGTACGGGCGGCACCTTCAGCGGCGTGGCGAAGTACCTGCGCGAACGGCTGCCGGACGTGGAGTGTTATGTGGTCGAGCCGCAGGGGTCGATCCTCAAAGGCGGCGAAGCAGGTCCGCACGAAGTGGAAGGCATCGGTGCATCGACGTTCATTCCTCCCGTCCTCGACATGTCGCTGGCGACGGACGTGATCCGCGTCGACGACGATCCGGCCTTCGACATGGTCGCGCGGCTGGCAGCCGAGGAAGGCATCCTCGGCGCGTCGTCCGCGGGTGCGAACGTCGCCGCCGCTCTCGAAGTGGCCCAACGCCTCGGACGCGGCAAGCGCGTCGTCACCATCATCCCCGACGCCTCGGAGCGGTACATGTCGAAAGGCGTCTACTCGCGCTGGCGCAAGGAGTCCTGAACATCATGGGTTTTTCCACCGACTGCATCCACGCCGGGCAGGAGCCCGAGCCGCACACCGGCGCCGTCACCATCCCCATCTACCAGACCTCGACCTACGTGCAGCCCGAGCTCGGACGGCACAAGGGCTACGAGTACGCGCGCACGAAGAACCCCACCCGCTCCGCGCTGGAAGCGAATCTCGCCGCGCTCGAGCGCGGCAAGTACGGACACTGCTTCGCGTCCGGCATGTCCGCCACCGACACTGTCTTCCGGCTGCTCAAGTCGGGCGACCACGTGATCGCGGGCGAGAACATGTACGGCGGCTCGTACCGTCTCTTCAGCCGCGTGCTGGAGAAGTTCGGCCTGGAGTTCACGTACGTCGACACGTCGAACGTCGACAACGTGCGCAATGCCATGCGTGCGAACACGAAGCTCGTGTTCCTCGAGACGCCGACCAACCCGATGATGACCGTGACGGACCTCGCCGCGTGCGCGGACGTCGCGCACAAAGGCGGCGCGCTGGTCGTCGTCGACAACACGTTCTGCTCGCCGTGGCTGCAGAAGCCGATCGACCTCGGCGCGGACATCGTCGTGCACTCGACGACGAAGTTCCTCAACGGGCACTCCGATTCGGTGGGCGGCGCGGTGATCTCGAACAGCGACGAGCTCGGCGAACAGATCGGCTTCCTGCAGAACGCGGTCGGCGCGATCCTCTCGCCCTTCGACTCATGGCTCGTGCTGCGCGGCGTGAAGACGCTGGCGGTGCGCATGAAGCGCCACGAGGAGAACGGCGTCCTGATAGCCGATTACCTCTCGCACCACGCGAAGGTGCAGAAGATCTACTACCCCGGCCTCTCCGACCACCCGCAGCACGAGCTGGCCAAACGCCAGATGAACGGCTTCGGCTCGATGATCTCCTTCGAGCTCGGCTCGCTGGAGAACGCCAAGAAGTTCCTCGACCGCGTGCGCCTCTGCTCGCTCGCGGAATCCCTCGGCGGCGTCGAGACCCTGATCTCGCACCCCGAGACCATGACGCACGCCTCCGTCCCCGTCGAAACCCGCACCCGCCTCGGCATCACGCCGGGACTCGTGCGGATCTCGGTCGGGATCGAGGACATCGAGGATCTCATCGCGGATCTCGAGAACGCGTTCGACGGGATTTAGCCCCTGTCATCCCGAGCGTGAGTCGAGGGACCTGGGCGGGTGGGGGGCGGCAGTGGCTGTCGGCATGAGCAGCGCGCCCCCGCCCACCCAGGTCCCTCGACTCATGCTCGGGATGACACATTGGTTGACACACGCGTGGCTATACTGAAGCCCATGCGCGACATCTCCGACGCGTTGCCTGGCGCCGACCTCATTCGGGACGGCCTGCGCGATCTCGCCAGTGGCGTCGAGTCGATCCCCGCGCTGCTGGTGCTGGTCGGCGCGCCGCGCCTGCGCGATCTCGGGTACGACGTGCCGGACACGACCGGGCTTCCGGAGCATCGCCTCTACGATCAGCTGGCCGCGGTCCACGGTGACGACGCGCACTCGCAATACAACGCACTGATCCGCCGACTCGTGAGCTTCGAGCGCGCCGCCGAATGCGTGAGCGATTAACCGAGGATCGTCTTCGCGCGTTCATGCGTGCGCTCGCTCTGGAAGCGAACGCGGAAGGGCGTGTCTACCTGACCGGCGGAGCCAGCGCGGTGCTCCTCGGCTGGCGTGAGAGCACACTCGACGTCGACCTGAAGATCATCCCGGAACACGACCGGCTCCTGCGCGCCATCCCCGCGCTGAAGGAGTCGCTGCGGATCAACGTGGAGCTCGCGTCGCCCGATGATTTCATTCCGCAGTTGCCGGGATGGCAGGACCGCAGTCCGTTCATCGCGCGGGAGGGCAAGCTCTCGTTTCATCACTACGACTTCTATGCGCAGGCGCTTGCGAAGATCGAGCGGAACCACGGGATCGACCGGGCCGATGTCGCCCAGATGATCGAGACCGGTCTTGTCGATCGGGAACGGCTGGCGATTCTGTTCCGCGAGATTGAGCCGGAGCTGTATCGCTTCCCGGCGATCAATCCCCCGCGCTTCGCGGAACGCGTGCGGGTTATCCTTTCCCCATGACCTCGAAATGCCGCGCGCGCGGCGCGGATTTGTGCGAGTACGTCTGCGAGTGGGAATGATGGTGTTGCCCGTCGGCCTCGTCGCACTCGCCTACCTCCTCGGCTCCATTCCCTTCAGCTGGCTCGTGGCGCGGTTCCTTTCCGGGAAGGACGTGCGCCGCGAGGGGAGCGGCAACGTCGGAGCGACGAACGTCGCGCGCACCGCGGGACGCGGGGCGGGGGTGCTGGCGCTGCTGCTGGACGTGGCCAAGGGCTACGCCGTCATCGCCGTCGCGCAGTGGCTCGTGGCGCGGCCGGATTGGCCGTTCGAGCCCGGAACGGCGGCCTGGCAGTCGCGCGAGTTCTGGGTCGCGCTCGCCGGCCTGATCGGCGTGCTCGCGCACATGTTTCCCGTATGGCTGCGCTTCCACGGCGGCAAAGGCGTGGCCACGGCGGCGGGCGTGGTGCTGGCGCTCGACCTGCGCGTCTTCGCGGCGTCGATCCTCGTCTTCGCCATCGTCGTGCTGGTGTCGCGGATGGTGTCGCTCGGGTCGATCCTCACCGCCGCGTCGATCCCGCTGCTGTTCCGCTTCGTGGCGCACGCGGCGCCGTTCTGGCGGATCGTGATGAGCATCGGCATCGCCTTGGCCGTCATCGTCAAGCATCACTCCAACATTGCGCGGCTCGTGCAGGGGAGCGAGCGGAAGCTCGGGCAGAAGAAGAGAGAAGACGAGGAGGACGACGATTGAGAATCTCCGTCATCGGGGCGGGCGCATTCGGGACGGCCATGGCCGTGGCCGCGGAGCGCGCCGGCAACGAAGTCCTCCTGTGGGCGCACGATCCCGAAGTGGCGCGCACGATCGCCGATACGCACACGAATCCCGATTACCTCGCGGGCATCACCCTCGGCGAGAACATCCGGGCCACGAACGACCTCGCCGAGATCGCGCGGTTCTCCGACACACTGTTCATGGTCGTGCCCAGCCATCACTTCCGCGAAGTGCTGACCAACATCCGCCCGCATCTGCGCGGCGCCGCGCGCGTGATCTCCGGCACGAAGGGGATCGAGAACGAGTCGCTCGACCGTATGTCGGAGATCACGGCGGAAGTGCTGAGGGACCAGCTCGCCGCTTTCGCGACGCTCTCCGGACCGACCTTCGCCATCGAAACGGCGAAAGGCATTCCGTCCGCCGCGGTCATTGCCTCGCGCAACGTCGAGTTCGCGCAGGACGTGCAGCGCGTGATGTCGTCGCCGATGTTCCGGCTGTACCACTCCGACGACGTCGTCGGAGTCGAGCTCGCGGGCTCGCTGAAGAACGTCATCGCCATCGCCGCCGGCGTCCTGGAAGGGCTCGGCCTCGGCTACAACACCAATGCCGCCTTGATCACGCGGGGCCTCCGCGAGATCACGCGCCTCGGCATTGTCATGGGCGGCCGCCTCGAAACGTTCGCCGGCCTCGCGGGCATGGGCGACCTGGTGCTGACGTGCACCGGCGCGCTGTCGCGCAACCGCACCGTCGGCGTGCAGCTCGGCCAGGGAAAGACGCTCGACGAGATCCTGCGCGACGCGAAGTTCGTGGCCGAAGGGATCAAGACCGCCAAGTCGGCGCAGGCGCTGGCGGAGCGGCATCAGATCGAGATGCCGATCACGCAGGAGATGCACCGCGTGCTCTACGAGGGCGAGTCGCCGCGGGCGGGCATCACGCGGCTCATGACGCGTGCATTGAAATCCGAGGTTGCGTAGAGGGGATCGTGTAGAGCCGCAGCCACCCTGCGCTGGCGAAGATCGCAATCGCCGAAATGACCATGCCCAGGACCATGCCCGCGGGCCGCTTGTTCGGCGGCGTCGGCACCGGCTCCGCGTTCGGCACCTCGTACACGCCGACGGCGGGCGGCGGCGGACCGGCGATACGCGACGCGCCGGCGACGTCGCCGCGGCTGAGGACCCAGCGCACGCCGAGACTGCCGAGCCGTTCCACTTCCTTCGGCGCCAGGATGGGGTTGAACGTGTGCAGGAGCGGATCGTAGCCGCGCGGCAGGAGCTGCTCGACGCGGCGCTTCGTGTTCAGGGCGTCGTAGGAGACCGCGTCGCGGACGCCGTACAGCGTGGAGAGGTTCGCGGGGAAGACTTCGAAGTGCTCGGCGAGGAGGAACATCCGCGCCGGATCGCGCAGGCGGATCTCGCGGATGACGTCGGGCTCGCGCGGGATGTTGTCCATGCGCACCGCGGGATTGAAGCCGACGCCGAAGGCGAACAGCTCCGCCGCGGCCGCGATCGTCAGCAGTCCGCCGCGCCGCCGGAGCGGCAGCGCCAGAGCCAGTCCGGCCAGCAGCCAGCAGGCGCCGGGGAGCGCGAGTCTGCGGAACGTCGTCAGTCCCGCCGCATTCATGTAGTAGCCGAGCCGCTGTTCGTACACCTCGGCGGACTGGCGCAGGTGTCCGCGCGCGCGCAATTGCTCGATGCCGTTCCGCGCGGCGCTTGTCACCGTGCCCGGTGACACCAGCGGGACCAGTCCCGCAAGCAAGGCGAGCAAGCCCGCGGCGGCGACCACGGTCCCGAGCTTCCGCCGCCGCCGCGTTGCGAGCATGAAAAGCGCGGGTCCGGCGGCCATCGACCCGAACAGGACGAACAGAGCGACGCCGTATTCGAGCGTGAGCACGCGCAACACCGGCACGTGCCGGAGCACGGGCCAGAGGCCGGGCGGATACCACGACGCGACGAGGGCAATGCCTCCGATGACGAGGCCGCGCCGGAGCGTCGGCGAGAGGTCGCGCCACGCCAGCACGATGGCCATGAGCACGATGGCGCCGATGAAGCCCCCGGCGCGGAGGTTGAAGTTCTCCGCGAGCGGCACCGCGGTCAGATCGAGCTCGCCGCGCAGCGGGCTGCCGAGGATCCCGGGGAGGACCTGCGAGACGATGCCCCAGATGCGGAACGGATGCTCGATGCGGGGACGCAGCACTTCCGCGTAGCCGTCGCCGAGGAGGGCCAGGAACGGGGCGAGCTGCACGGCCATGATCAGGAAGCCGAGGGCGGCGCCGACGGTGGACGGCACGATCGCGCCGAGCCCGAGATCGCGGCGCTTCTCCGCTTCCCAGATCAGGAAGACCCAGATGCCGAGGACGCCGAGGAAGAGCGTCTCCGGATGGCCGCCGGCGGTGCAGAGGGCGGCGAAGGCGATCACGAAGAAGGCGTTGTGGATGGTGGGGAACTTCATCAGCCGCAGCGCGGCGGCGGCCAGTCCGGCCAGGAGCGTAAAGACGTTCGTGATCGGATAGAGCAGCCAGACGACCGTGTAGCCGGCGGTCGCGTAGACGAGCGCGGAGAACATCGCCTGTGGGCGCGGCACGTCGAGCTCGCGCGCGAGCCAGTAGGCGCAGAAGGCCGCGGCCAGGATCTTGAGGATGGCCATCACCGCCCAGCCATCGAGTCCGAAGAGGAGGCGCGGCCAGGTGAACGGCGAGAAGAGCGCGGTCTGCGGATTGGCGAACAGCGGCCCGCCGTCGCCGGCCCAGCGATTCACCCACGGCCATTCGCCGCGGGCGGCCAGGCGGAGGATCTCGCGGTCCCACGGGACGAACTGCACGACCACATCGGCCAGCAGCGAGTTCGAGACGCGCACGCGCTGGGTGGGATCGTGCTTCCACGCATCGAAGTCCAGCGGGACGTCGATCGGGGCGAAAGTGCGGCCGGGAAGCAGCCCCAGCCCGGCGTACAGCAGCGCGATTCCGAGGAAGAGCAGGAGGGTGCGGCGCATGTGCTAAGTGATCTTACCTCAATGAGTTAAGGCTGGCTTTCACATTGCAATATCAAGCGGTTGATGGAGGACACACAATGCTGAACCTGATCAAACAGTTTCTGACGTTCCGCTTCGCGCAGACGTCGACTCGCGGCGCGGTGCGAATGCTCGGCTTCGGGAAGCTCGCGGCGATCGTTGGCCTCGTCAGCGGCGCCCGCGCACTGTGGAAGTACCGCCAGACACATCGCCACGCATAAGTGATTGATGCTTCGGAGCGGATCGATCTGTTTTCAGGACAGTCGATCTGCTTCCGAGGCATATCGATATGCCTCGCGGCGGTTGAAAACCAGTCCCAGAACGCTGTTGGAAGCTGCGGACCGCCTGAAAAAGGCGACTCGGGAGCTGTTTCAGGCCCCGACCTCGCCTTGCGATCTGCCCCCGAAGCATATCGATCTGCCTCTGAGGCATCTCGATCTGCCTCCCGGGCATATCGATATACGCCGGAAGTGCTTTGCGAGGCGCCACCGGGCATTTGCATAAGCGAGCCGGCGGCAGTTGACAGCGCCGGCGAGCATTTCGAATGGCGCCACGCCGCCTCAGCGACCAGAAGGGGCGCTTTCTTCTGCGCCCTGCCCTCTGCTCCCCGCGCCCTGTTAGCATGGGCGCGAATGCACCGGCAGAACCTCGGCGAGATGCTCGTCGCCGCCAACCTGATCGACTAAGTGCAGATGCAGATTGCGCTCGCCGAGCAGAAGCAGACAGGGCAGCGCTTCGGCTCGACCCTGGTCGAGCTGAAATTCATCGACGAGAACGTGCTGGCCGCCTTCCTTTCCAAGCAGATCGACGTGCCGTGCATCAGCCTCCTGCACGTCGACATCCCGAAGAAAGTCCTCCGCAGGCTCACCCGCGCCCTGGCGCTCGAGTGCAAGGCCGTCCCGGTCCGGGTCGACCGCGAGCGCCTCGAGATCGCCATGGTCGATCCCACCGACGTCGACGTGATCATCCGGCTGGAGAAGGCCGTGGAGATGCCGGTCACGCCGCTCATCGCGCCACAGAGCTCGATCCGCACCATGATCGACCGCTGTTACCCTGAGGAGCTCGATCACGACGAAACGCTGCGGGGGCGGCAGCGGCAGCCGCGGAACATCCCCAACGATCCGGTCTTCTGGGACATCGTGGCGGAGATGGAGAGCGGCGACCTCGACGAGCGGCTGACGCGCATCGAGCAGAAGATGGAACAGGTGTGGGTCCTGCTCGAGAAGATCCTTCGCACGGTCGAGTCGCGGGAAGGAGTGCACCGTTCGTAGCGGCGCGGGAGGATCAGCCCTGCGGCGGCGGTGGCGCCTGGCCGACGAACTCGTCCGCGTCGTCGCGTCCCCCGTCGTAGCCATCCTCGACGGCGGCAGCGGCTTCCCCTTCTCTGGCCGCCTTCACCTCGTCCGCCTTCTTCTGCTTGGCGGCCTGCTCGGCGATCGCCTTCTCGCGAACGGCTTTCGCGGCGTCGGCCTGCATCTCGGGGGTCGGGCGCGGGGCGGGAAGGTTGGGCGGGAGATCGAGGGGACGCTGGGCGGTGGTCGTGGTGACGTGCGCGCCGGCGCCGGACTGCTTGAGGGTCTCGTTGGTGATGACGGTGGCCGCGGGCTTACGCCCGAGACGGTTGGCGCGCTTCGCGGCCGCGACGAGCGGCGAGTCGGGCTGCGCCTGCGGAGCGGCAGGAGCGGGGGCCGGCTTCGGCTTCGGGGCCTTCTCTTCGGCCCCGAGGGGCAGGGCAAGGGCCACGGCGAGGCAAAGTACGCGTTTCATGACATCCCTAATGTGCGGCCGGACCGCGACAATTTCCAGACCGCCCCGAATTTTGCAGCAGCCGAGGCCTGAATGTCGCCCGAATCGCTTCTGCAGGACTTCGGATACGTGGCCGTCTTCGTGGGGTGCTTCCTCGAAGGGGAGGCGATTCTCATCGTCGCCGGGTTCTTCGCGTCCCGCAACTACCTCGATCCGTACGCAGTCTTCGTGGTGGCGTTCGCGGGCGCGTATGTAGGACATGTCTTCTGGTTCTGGCTTGGGCGGGTGCACGGCGTGCGGCTGCTGGACCGCTTCCCGCGCATGAAACGCCACTTCGGCAAGGGCGTGCGCGTCTTCGAGCGCTACGGCGCCGCGGCGATCATCCTCACGCAGTGGCTGTACGGGCTGCGCATCACCTGCGCGGTGATCATCGGCATGTCGCGCATCGGCCTGGTGAAGTTCTTCATCTACCAGGCGGTGAGCTGCGCGCTGTGGGCGGCCATCATCACCGCGGCCGGCTACTACTTCGGCCGCGCCATCGAGCGCCTCCTGGGCCGCGTGGAGCACATGGAAAAGTACGTCTTGATCGGGGTAGTGGCGATCGCGATCGGCTTCTGGCTGTGGCATCGCTGGAAGGAAAAGCGCGAAGACGCGGGCGAAGTCGTGTGAGCCAACGCTGAGCAGGATGCTCGCATTGGAGCCACGAAAGCGAGACGACGATAGGCCTCCGGCGGGCCGGTGTGACCGGCGGCGCTTGTTGTGCCCAGGTCGTCGCGCAAACACGTGTTCCGTCGACGGGTGTGCGTTCAGGCTAGGCCAACAAGCGCCGCCGGTCGCACCGGCCCGCCGGAGGCCCCCCGGTCGTCTTTCTTTGCGTGGGTGCAATGAAAGCGTTCTGCTCAGAACCGCGCCGCCGTGACGACGAACGCCTGCTGCGACTCGTAGCGCCTCACGCTGTGATGTGACATCAGCACGAGCCGGGTCATCACCTGGCGGTTGCGCGCCGGGCCGGCGATCTTCACCTCGAAGCCTGACGGAAAGCCCGGCTCGTTCGAGATCGGCTGCGCGAAGACGCGCATCGGCGTCGGGATCGGATAGGCGGTTGCGGGTGCGGGCGGGCTGAACGCCACCGAGTACGGCATCCGGCCGGAGATGCGTCCGCCGAGGAGACCGCGGAGGAGCGTGCGCGTACTGACGACGGCGATCGTGGCGCCGGCGAGAGCGTTGTTGCTGAACGTGCCGTCCGTCGCGCTGGAGAGGTTGTAGAACGCGTTGTTCAGCGGCTGGCCCGGATTCCACGCGCGCTGCAGGCCGGCGTCGATGAGCTTCTGCACGATCTCGCCGGTGGCGTAGTTGCTGAGCGCCTCGAGCTGAAAGTAGTCCGCGAACTCGCGGCTCGTGCTGATGGTGAGGTCGAGCGTCATGCCGCTGCCGGAGAAGCTCGGCGACGTGGCGCGCGACAGGTAGATGTACTCGAACTGATAGCGGTCGGCCAGGTACTCGACCTCCGCCGTGCCGTTGTTGTCGTCGTGGTCGTAGGTGACGGTGAGCGGCGGAAGCTGGCGGGCGATGAGCAGCGAGTTGCCGGTGAAACGCTCGCCGGGGGTGTCCGGCGTCATCGTGCTGACATTGGTCTCGAACACGGGCAGAAACGAGTCGGCCCACACCATGACGGTCGCGGGGAGTTGCATCGCGGTGCGGTACGCGGTGCCGACCGGGTTCTCCTCGTACGCAATCCGGGTCTGCACGATCTCCGTGTGTACGGCGTTCACCGCACGCTGGCTCATGATCGCCAGGTCGTTGTGGCTCTCGACGAACAGCGACATTCTGGTCGTCTCCTCGATCATCGAGTAGATGATGAGCATGGTCGCGGTGACGATGGCCATCGTCACCGTGACCTCCATCAGCGAGAAGCCTCGTTCGCTTTGGCGGTTCATGGTCACGACCTCTTGATGAACGCGCGATACTGATGGAAGGAGTAGTGCAGCGGCACCTCGTCGCGATAGGCCTCCACGCGCAGGACGTAGTTCCCCTTCGGGAACTTGTTCGCCGGCGTCGAGAGCGTGAAGCTCGTGGCCGTCTGCAGGTAGGTCAGCGCGGGCCGCACGCCGGGCGTGGCCGGCGCGTCGTCTTTCATGTGCAGCCACGTGCGTCCGTTGTCGCGGCTGTACAGGAGCGAGTAGCGCACGGTGGTGTCCTCGGTGAAGTTGTTCGGGTACGCCGGCGTATACGGCAGCCCGTCCCACCGCCGCCAGGTGCGGCCCCAGGTGAAGTTGATCGACGGCGGGTCGACGATGTCGATGTCGTCGTTCGGCGTGAGGATGGCCACGCGCGGCAGCTCGCGCACGCGCGACGGCGCGGGATTGCCGCCCACGGTGTAGCGCCCCGACGCCAGGAAACTCTGGATGAGACTGAGGAACGACCAGCGGGAGATGAACGCCACGCCCGACTCGCCGACCGGCGACAGTCCGTTCACGACCACGAACGCGGACTGATTGCCGTCGCGCATGGCCAGCAACGCGCTGCCGTAGATGCCGGTCGAGTGCGTGTAGTACTCGGCCAGCGGCGACAGGATCGTCGGGGCGCCGTACGCGTTCTGCAGGAAGTGATCGGGGTTCATGCCGGTGTCGTTGACGTCGATGTCGAATGGCCGCTTGTTGTCGATCGTCGTCGGCATCGGCAGCTGATACGTCGAGGCGATGTCGTTGCCCGCGGCCGCCAGCGAGCCCGTGGTGTTGTCCTGGTAGCGATGGTGAAACGTCGAGCTGGCGGTGCCGCTCCAGAAGAACGACGTGCTCCCTTCCTCCTGCGGACGCCGCACCGCGTTCAGGAACGCGGTGCCGGCCGGGAGGCGCGTGTTGATGGAGCCACGCAGCACGCGCGAGAAGGTGCCGGCGCCGGTGCCGGTCGGAAGGTTGCCGGTGGCGTTCCATGCGGCCCAGGCGGAGTCGGGCCAGAGCTCGCCGAGCCAGTTCATCGACCACCAGTAATCGGCGCCGATGGAGTTCTCGCGAACGTATTTCACGCCGCCGGTCTGGGCGTCGGTGATCGACTGCTCGTTGCGCGTGCCGTTGGTGCCGTCGAACGGGCGCGAAGACACCGGGATGCTGTTTGGAAAGCCGTTGTCGTTGTCGTAGCCGATCTCGCCGCCGATGCCGACGTAGTAGTACGAGAAGCCGGTCAGCGTCGTGTAGACGGCGTTCGTGCGCATCACCGCGGAGCGGAGAATCTCGTAGATGCGCGGCACGTCGATCTCGAGGTAGCCGCTGCCACTGTTCCAGCCGTCGTTGTTCGCGTTGGCGTCGCTGCCGTTGTTCTTGACGCCGAACCAGTTGGAGCTGAGCGGCGGCCCGTCGTACGACCAGCCGGGCCAGGACGCGGCGGCATTGGTGGCGTTCGAGTGGAAGTCGTCGAAGTAGCGGTTGTAGCCCATGCCCAGGGCGTCGGCGCGCGCGCGCCCCGAGGCGGCGTGCGGCAGCTTGAGATCGGCGTACGGGCAGTGCCGCGGGTCGCCGAGGAGCTGGAACCGCTCGGTGATGGGCATGTTCGGGTTGTTCGTCGCGTCGCCGAACAGCCACAGGTCGCTGCCGCGCCAGACGTACGTCCGCGACACGTTGGGGAACTCGCTGGCGACGTCGTTGATGCGCGTCTCGACGGTGATGCGCTGGTCCGCCGGCAGGACGGCCGGCGGAATGGTGATCACCCAGCGGGCCGTGTTCTTCGGGGTCGTGCCGGGTGAGGCGAGGTTGACGCTGAACGGCGCCGGCGACACGGGATCGGGCAGGTTCTCCAGCGGCGCGGGGATGTACTCGAGCGCGTAGAGCCGCGCGTTCGCATTGAGCCCGCCGGCATCGCACGGATTCGTGGTCTGCGCGCAGGGCGTCTTCAACGGCGAGTTGTAGAGCCGGATGACGGTGTCGGGACCGTTGGTCGTGGCCGTGTACCACATTGTCGTGGCGCCGTTCGTCGGCTGCGGCGTAGTGGTCGCGGCGACGTGTGCATAGGGATCGGGCGTTCCGTTGGCGTCGAAGTCGATGCCGCCGGTGATGGCCGCCACTTCGCCCGGGGCCGGGTTCCAGTTGATGTTGCGCAGCGTCACGACGATCGGCGTCGCAACGGTGTTGCGCCCGAGGAAATCCGCGACCGCGGCCGGGCTCGCGGGATTGGTGTGGTACGAGTAGACGCGCAGCGCGAGCGCGTTGCCGTTGTTGTAGTGCAGGCGCTCCGGGTGCGTGACCGCCCGCACGTTCGCGTGCGTGGCCGGACTCTTGGCCGCGTCCGCGTAGTTGCGCACCGGGGGGAAGGGGAACAGCTCGCCGTGCAGGTTGACGACGATCGCGTTCCGGTAGAGGTTCGGCCGCATGTACATGTCGTCGAGCAACAGCCGCAGCGTCGGCGCGTCGGCGCTCTCCAGCCCCGCCGCGACGCGCTGGTCGAAGAGCGCCCGCTCCTCGGGGTGCCGCATGCCGTGGTTGTATTGATCGGCCAGCGCATACGCCAGGCCGCCCGCGTTCGTCGGTGTGCCGTCGACGGAAACGCGCGCGTTGAAGAAGGCGGGCGGGTAGTAATTCTCGACCGCCGAGCCGGCAGGCAGCAGGCCGGGATAAAAGTAGACGCTCGGGATCGCCGCGGTCGACGCGACGCTGCCGTTCACGTGCGGCGTATAGAGCGGATCGCGTCCGTAGGAGAGCTTGCGGATCCAGTGGCGGCGGAACTCCAGGCCGGGATGCCGCGCCTGCAGGTCCGACATCGCCCCTTCCACGAACGGCACGATGTTCTGCATGTACAGCCACCAGCCGGGCACGTTCTCGACGGCGATCAGGTAGACGTCGTACACCTGTGTCGGCGGCATGTTCTGGGGGATGGTGCTCAGCACTCCGGCCACTTCCGCGAGCACGCGGACGCCGCCCACGTCGTTCACGTACACCTTCACGTTCACGAGCCGGACGTCGTTCGCGCCGCGCACGCGCTGCACGGTGATCCGCCGCTGGTACAGCCAGCGGTTGCCGGCCATCTTGTTCCCGCTGGTGGGGTGCGCGGGATCGGTGATGCCGTCCTGCGTCGTGAGCAGCATCTGGTTGGTGGTGCCGTCGTCGAAGTCATCCAGCACGACTTCCGTGGCGCCGCTCTCGGTCTGCACGAGCGCGCGCAGCTCCTCGAGCATGGAGATGGCTTTCTGCGTGGCGAACTGTTTGTTGAGGTTGTCCTGCGTCCGGCGGAGGGCCGTCGTGACCATGGTGGTGGAGAAGGCGATGATGATCCCGACGATGGCGATCGCGGCCAGCGCCTCGGCCAGCGTCATGCCCCGTTCATGTTTTCTCATTGGATCAGCGCTCCGCCGCCGACCACCCAGGGGCTGCGGCTGAATAGGTAGTTGCCCATCTGCTGGCGGATCTGCGCGAGGATGGCCGGGTCGTAGTTGATCTCCGCGACGTCCGAGCCGCCGAGGAGATGCGCGTTGCCGTTCGCGATCACCGTCCCGTTGATGGTTCCGGGAGGGCTGATCTGGAAGTTGCCCTGCACCCAGATCGCGCCGCTGTAGAACGCGTTCGACTGCGGGTTCGCGATCAGGTTGCCCAGCACGACCAGGATGCCGCTGCCCTGCAGCGGGCGCAGTCCGTTGAACGTCGCGTTGCCGCGGATGACGATCAGGGCCATGTCCGGCAGCGGATTCGGGAGCTGCGACTCGTCGTCGACGACAAAGTCCGCCATGGCCACGAGCTCGTTCAGCGTGACGCCGAAGATCTGGTCGATGGCGAACGAGCCGTTGGTCTGGTTCTTGGCCGGGCTGCCGCTGATCGTGCCGTTGCCGAGCGTGGTGCTGGAGACCGACCCGTGCGCGACGCCGATGCCGGTCGGGCCGCCCTGGATGCGGGACGGCTGCGTTACGTTGACGTTGATCGCCGCGACCGCGCACACCGCGCACGGTGCCGGCGGATTGAAGCCGAGGCGCTGGATGTCGACGCGCATCGTGCGGCGCGCCAGGACGACGTTCGGCGCGACGTTCGGCGCCACGGCCGCGTTGTTGCGGACGTAGACGATGCCCTCGGAGTCGAGCTGCCAGATCGTGCCGGCCGCCGGCTTGCCGCGCCGCGCGCTGGCGTCGATGACGGAGCCGCGGCGTACTTCGTAGCGGCCCCACACCCGTCCCATGCCGTTGATCTCGAACGAGCGGACGATCCCCGTGGCCGGGACTTCGGAGTCGTAGGCCAGCGGATTGTGCGGCGGGACGTGCGCGCAGACGCCGCCGACGTCGACGACCGGATTGAAGCTGGTCACCGGCTGCACCTGCTGGCGCACGAACCACGACAGGCCGTCCGTGAGACCGGCCGAGGCCGCGTTCATGGCCTGCCCCTGGGCCGAGAGCTGCCGGGAGAGCGCCATGCCCGACGTGCGCATCATCACCAGCACCGTCATCAGCAGGAGGAGCATCAGCGTCGCGGCGAAGATGGCCATGATCAGAGCCGCCCCGCGTTCGCTCTTTTTCCGTCGTCGCCTCATCGAGACACACCCTTCCCGTGGCCGCCCAAGGGGCTTCCTGTGTGAGAACGAGAAATGCGGTGAAAAAGAAAAAGGGGCTCTACGCCCCTTTGTTGGTACCGAAGTACCGCGGTGAATTACGTTGTCTTCACACGCTATCGCGACGACGCACGCGACCTGGTGACCGCATCGTCACGGGGACGTAAAAAATAGACTGCCGTAAGTCGGTGGTTTTGGAATCGGGGTGGATGGCGGGTCAGCCTTCGTACGCCTTGTGCTCCAGTTCCGCCTGCGCGGCCGCGAGGCGCGCCACCGGCACGCGGTACGGCGAGCACGAAACGTAATTGAAGCCGCAGGCGCGGAAGAAGCGGATCGACTCGGGGTCGCCCCCGTGCTCGCCGCACACGCCGACCTTGAGATCGGGGTTCGCCCCGCGTCCCGCCTCGGTGCCGCGCTTGACGAGCTGGCCGACGCCTTCCTGGTCGATCGACTCGAACGGGTCCTTCGGCAGGATCTTCTTGTCGACGTAGGCGGGCAGGAATGAACCGGCGTCGTCGCGCGAGTAGCCGAACGTCATCTGGGTGAGGTCGTTCGTCCCGAAGGAGAAGAACTGTGCCGTCGCGGCGAGCTTCTCGGCGATGAGCGCCGCGCGCGGGATCTCGATCATCGTGCCGACGAGGTACTCGACCTGCACGCCGGTCTCCTCCATCACGCCCTTGGCGACGCGATGGGTCATCTCCGTCGTGATCTCCAGCTCTTTCGTCGTGCCGACCAGCGGGATCATGACCTCGGGATAAACGTCGATGCCCGACTGCTTCACGGCGCATGCGGCCTGGAAGATCGCGCGCACCTGCATCTCGTAGATCTCCGGGAAGGTGATGCCGAGGCGGCAGCCGCGGTGGCCGAGCATCGGGTTGACCTCGTGGAGCTGATTCACTTTGTTGCGCAGCTCGACGAAGCCCCAGTTCATTTCGCGCGCGACGCTCGAGATCTGCGCCTCGGTCTGCGGGAGGAACTCGTGCAGCGGCGGGTCGAGCAGGCGCACGGTGACAGGCAGGCCCGGCAACTCGCGGAAGATCCCCTCGAAGTCCGCGACTTGGAACGGCAGGATCTCTTCGAGCGCGCGGCGGCGCCCCTTCTCGTCGCGCGCGAGGATCATCTCGCGCACGCGCAGGATGCGCTCCTCGGCGAAGAACATGTGCTCGGTGCGGCACAGGCCGATGCCGGCCGCGCCGAAGAGCCGGGCCACGCGCGCGTCGTTCGGCGTGTCGGCGTTCGTACGGATGCCGATGGTGCGGATCTCGTCGGCCCACTTCAGCAGGCGGTCGAAGTTGCGGAAGGTCTCCGACTCCTCCGGTTTCATCGACCCTTCGAGCAGGACCTGCACGACCTCGGATGGGCGCGTGGCCAGCTTGCCGCCGATGATCTCGCCGGTGGTGCCGTCGATCGACACCCAGTCGCCTTCCTCGAGCGGCTCGTGGCCCTCGCTGCGCAGCTCGCCCTTCTGGTAGTCGACCTTCAGCGCGCCGGCGCCGACGATGCACGGGCGTCCCATGCCCCGCGCGACGACGGCCGCGTGCGACGTCAGTCCGCCGCGCGTGGTGAGGATGCCGGCCGCGCTGTGCATGCCGGCGATGTCCTCGGGCGACGTCTCGATGCGCACGAGGATGACCGGGCCGTCCTTGGCCATGCGCACGGCGTTGTCGGCATTGAACGCGATCTGCCCCGTCGCGGCGCCCGGTCCGGCGGGGAGTCCGCGTCCGAGGCTGCGGCCGCCGGCCAACGCTTTGTCCTTCTCCTTCGCGTCGAAGACCGGCGCCAGCATCTGCGTGATCTGTCCCGCTTCGACGCGCTCCACGGCCTCGGTGTTCGAGATCAATTGCTCGTCGACCATGTCGCAGGCGATCTTCACCGCCGCGAAGCCGGTACGCTTGCCGGTGCGCGTCTGCAGCAGGTACAGCTTGCGCGACTGGATGGTGAACTCGATGTCCTGCATGTCGCGGTAGTGCGACTCGAGTTTCTTGTAGACGTCGACGAGCTGCTCGTAGACGTCGGGCAGCGACTCTTCCAGTGACTGCTCAACCACTGATGATGACGCCTGGCCGGCGTCCACCACCTGCGCCTTCGAGATCGGCAGCGGCGTGCGGATGCCGGCCACCACGTCTTCGCCCTGCGCGTTCGGCAGGTACTCGCCGAAGAACTTCTTCTCACCGTTCGACGGATTGCGCGTGAAGGCGACGCCGGTCGCGCAGTCGTCGCCCATGTTGCCGAAGACCATCGACTGCACGTTGACCGCGGTGCCCCAGTCGTCGGGGATCGCGTTCAGCTTGCGATAGGTGATGGCGCGCTGGTTGTTCCACGAGTTGAACACGGCGCCGATGGCGCCCCAGAGCTGGTCGTGCACGTCCTGCGGGAAGTCGCGGTTGCCGCGCTCGCGGACGATGTTCTTGTACGTGGCCACGAGCTCGCGTAGCGACGCGGCGGGGATCTCGGCGTCGGTCTTCACGCCGGCGCGCTCGCGCAGCGCGTGCAGCTCGTGCTCGAAGTGCTCGCGGTCGATCTCCAGCACGACGTCCGAATACATCTGGATGAAGCGGCGATAGGAGTCGAGCGCGAAGCGCTCGTCGCCTGACGATTGCGCCAGTCCTTCCACGGTCTCGTCGTTGAGACCGAGGTTGAGGATCGTGTCCATCATGCCCGGCATCGACGCGCGCGCGCCGGAGCGCACGGAGACGAGCAGCGGCTTGGCGCGATCGCCGAACTTCCGTCCGACCGATTCCTCGACGCGCGCCAGGTTCTCCGCGACGGCCTGCTTCAGCTCCGGCGGATACGTCTTGTCGTTGTCGTAGAACCAGGTGCAGACGGCGGTGGAGATGGTGAAGCCGGGAGGGACGGGGACGCCGATGTTCGTCATCTCGGCGAGGCCCGCGCCTTTGCCGCCGAGGACATCCTTCATTTTGGCATTGCCGTCGGCGTGACCATCACCGAAGTAATAGACGTAAGTCGTCATTGCGCCGGGATTATATCGACGCGACTCGCGAGCACGCGCTGCAGCGCCGCCCCCACCGGCGGTCCATCCCACTTGTCCGCCGCCACTTCGAAGGCGGTGCTGGGGAAGACGGCGCGCAACGCGTCGGCTTTCGTCTGCGCGTAACGCGCGTTCTGCTCGGGCGTGTCGAAGCGGAACTCGCGCACGATGATGCGCCGCGGGTTCATGGCTTTGATCGTGTCCAGCGCGGAGCGGGAGACGTCCTGCAGCAGCCGCCCGTTGCTGTCGAACGCGAGCCACGCGGAGTACGGCCGTTGGAGCGCCGGCATCCTGCCGGCCGGTACGCTGGCATCCTGCCGGCCGTCCCCTTGCCGGCTGGAAGCCGGCGGACCGGCCGCCTGGAAGGCGGCGCTCCGATTGCTCTTATCGCACCGTTCCCCGAACCATCCCTCCCCCACATTGCGCGAATCCACTTCCTCGTGGAACCGCAGGCCGGTGAGGTGCCGGCCATCGGGAGTGCGCGTCAGCGCGGCGTAGCCCCACATCGGCCCTTGGACCCACATCACCGTGCCGACGCGCTGATCCGTGCCTCCGTCGAGGTAGATGGGCGGGTCGGTGGCGATGACGCCGGTGATGTGCGCGCCTTCCTGCGTCAGTTGCGCGGGGCTGCCGTTGATCGTCCAGCAGCCGCCGAACGACGGCGTCGCGGGCGGCTCGAGCTCGCGGCCGAGGGCGTGGATCCCGCGGACGCGGACGTAGTACTTGTCGTCGAGCGGTTGCACGCGGATGAAGCGGGCCACGGTCTCCTTCACGCCCCAGAGCTGGCGCGTTTCGCCCGCTTCCGGCGTGATGGTGGTCAGCTCGGTCCAGCGCTCGCCGTCCATTGACGTGTCGAAGCGCACGCGCGCCGGCACCTCGGTCCTGCTCGGCGTGACGCCGACGCGCGTCACCGCCGCGGGCGCGAGCAGTGAGTAGATGACAATCTCGCGCGGCGAGCCGGGCGAGCAGGCGAAGACCGAGCCGAGGAGGCCGTCGATGGCATGGACGGCGGACGACTCGAGATTCAGCTCGCCGGTGCGCGACACGACCGACGCGCCGTAGGCGAGGTTGAGGAGATTGTCGCCGTCGACGTCCGGCTCCGGCTCGCGATGCGCCATCCCTTTCGGCGGCGCGGCCGGCGGTGGCGGAGGCTCTTTCGTGCACGCGACCAGCGCGCAGAGAAGAAGAAGGAGAAGAAGGAGGCGTTTCACGCTCGGTAGTCGCGGCGGTCGACGACGATCTTCGTCACGTCGGCGATCTGCCGGACCGCGCCGCCGACCTTGCGGAGCAGCGACATGCGGTTGCGCCGCACCGCCTCGTCCTCCACGTTGACCATCACGTCCTTGAAGAACGTCTCCAGCGCCGGTGCCAGCGACGCGAACGAGGCCAGTGCGCCGCGATAGTCGCGCGCCGCGATCGCATCGTTCAGCTTGAGCGAGCCGAGCGCCGCCAGCAGCGACTTCTCCGCATCGTGCTCGAACAGCGCCGCATCGGGCTCCGTCTCCGCGTGTCCCTCGGTGATGTTGGCGATGCGCTTCGCCGAGTCGAGCACCGAGAGAAAGCTCGCCTCGTCGCGGACGGCCTTCACCGCGTTGATGCGGTCGACGAGGTCCGTCAGCGACGACGCCCATCCCGCTTCCATGGCCGCGGCGATCTCGTCGTATGCGAACTTCCAGACCTGCGATGCCTCGAGGATCGTGCGCACGCGCTCGGCGAAGAAGGCCAGCAGGTCGTCCTTCACGTTCGCGTTGCCCGTGTTGCCCGTGTTGCCGGCATACGCCTCGATGCCGAGGTCGATCAGCTTGTCGATGCCGATCCGGATCTCGCGCTTGTCGCGGTTGAGCAGGATCTGCACGACGCCCTGCGCGGCGCGGCGCAGTCCGAACGGGTCCTTCGAGCCGGTGGGCTTCGCGCCGACGGAGAAGAAGCCGGCCAGCGTGTCGATGCGGTCCGCCAGCGAGACCGCGGCGCCGGCGATGTTGCGCGGCAGCGCGTCGCCGAGACTGACCGGCTGATAGTGATCGTAGATGGCCTGCCAGACGTTCTCCGGCAGCCCTTCCTCGCGCGCGTAGATGCCGCCGACCTGTCCCTGCAGGTCGGTGAACTCCTTGACCATCTCGGTGACGAGATCGGTCTTGCAGAGATGGGCCGCCAGTGCGGCGTCGGGATCGTCGGCGATGCCTTTGGCGATCTGCTCGATGCGCTTCGTCTTGTCGAGATAGTTGCCGAGCTTCTCCTGGAATTGCAGGTGGGAGAGCTGCTCCAGACGCTCTTCGAGCTTCCTGCGGCGGTCGGTCTCGTAGAAGAACTGCGCGTCGGCGAAGCGGGCGTTGGTGACGAACGAGTTCCCGTACGCGGCGTTGCCGTCGGGATCGCCGTCGTTGTCGAGCACGGCCAGGAAGTAGTTGGTCAGCCGGTCGTGGCGATCGCGGATGGGGAGCTGCTTCTGGTGCACGCGCATGACCGTGACCAGCACTTCTTCCGGCAGGGCCAGATAGTCGCGGCGGAACTCCGCGCGGACGAGACCCGGGTACTCGGTGAGGTACTGCCACTGCGCCCAGATCGAGCCGTCCGCCGAAGGGATGCCTTCGATCTCGTTGGCCAGGGCGCGGGCCCGGTGCACCATCACCTCGCGGCGGCGCAGCGGGTCGACAATGACGCGCGACAGCTCGAGCTTCGTCACGTAGTCGTTGTACGACGCGACGTTGAACGGCTTCCGCTGCGACAGCGTGCGATGCCCGACGGTCTGCACGCCGGACTGCGTCCCGAAGATGGCGATCGGCAGATGCTCGCCTTCGAGAATCGACACCACGGAGTGAATGGGGCGGATGTACGAGTGCTCGCCGTTGCCCCAGCGCATCATCTTCGGCCAGCGGATGCCTTCGATGAGCTCCGGAATCCGCTCCTGCAGCACCGCGGACGTCTCGCGGCCGGTGACCTTCTTCCGGATCATCACGTACGCGTCGCCGCTGTCGATGACGTCGTCGAGCGTGGCGTTCTGCTTCTTGAGGAAGCCGTGCAGGGCCTGCGTCGGCTGGTTGCTCGCGTCGAAGGCGGCCTTCTTCGGCGGACCTTTCACTTCCTGCTCGCGGTCTTCCTCGCGCAGGCGGAGGTTCTTGAGGAGGAAGACGATGCGCCGCGGCGTGGTGCTGACGGTGACGCCGTTCGCGTCGCTGCCGAGCTCCGACGCCAGCTTGCCGAGCCGCTCGCGGAGCGTGGCCATGGCCGCGTCGTGCATCCACGCCGGGATCTCTTCGGTGAGCAGCTCGAAAAAGTAATCAGCCATTAGTCATCAGCCAGGGGACGTTGCCTGCAGCAGCGGGAACCCGAGCTCGCGCCGCGCTTCGAGATACTGCTCCGCGCAGCGCACGGCCAGCTCGCGCACGCGCTTGATGACGCCGACGCGCTCCGTCACCGAGACCGCGCCGCGCGCGTCGAGCGTGTTGAAGACGTGCGAGCACTTGAGCGTCCAGTCGTACGCCGGCAGCACCAGCTTCGCGTCCAGACAGCGGCGCGACTCGCCCTCGTACATCTCGAAGAGCTTCCAGTGCATGTCGACGTCGGCCTGCTCGAAGTAGTACTTCGAGAACTCGTACTCGTCCTGCTTGCGCACGGCGCCGTACGGCACGCCCGGCGTCCAGTCGATGTCGAACACGGACGACTGCCGCGCCAGGAACATCGTCAGCCGCTCCAGCCCGTACGTGATCTCGGCCGACATCGGCGCGAGGTCGATGCCGCCGGCCTGCTGGAAGTAAGTGAACTGCGTGATCTCCATGCCGTCGAGGAGGATCTGCCAGCCGACGCCCCAGGCGCCGAGGGTGGGCGATTCCCAGTTGTCTTCCTCGAAGCGGATGTCGTGCCTGGTGAGGTCGAGCCCGAGGGCGCGGAGGGAGTCGAGATAGAGGTCCTGCACCTCCAGCGGCGAGGGCTTGAGGATGACCTGAAACTGATAGTGCTTGCCGAGGCGGAACGGGTTGTCGCCGTAACGACCGTCGGCCGGACGGCGCGAGGGCTGGACGTAGCCGACTTTCCACGGCTCGGGGCCGAGCACGCGCAGGAAGGTGGCGGGGTGCATCGTCCCGGCGCCGACCTCGAGGTCGAGCGGAGTCTCGATGATGCAGCCCCGCTCGGCCCAGAAGTTCTGGAGCTTGAGGATCAGGGACTGAAACGTCACGCGCGACATAGGCCGCGCATTCTAGCGTGACCTACTGTCCGCGCGTGTCCGTCGTCGTCGGAGGAGGCGGTTCTTCCGCTTCCTCTTCTTCCTGCTCCGGTTCCGCTTCCTCCTGCTGCTTCGGCTGCGGCTGTGGCTGTGGCGCGGTCTGCTTCGGCGCGGCCTGTGCCGGAGGCGGGGCCGTGCTGGTCGGCGGCTGCGTTACGGCCGTGTCGGTCGCGGGCGGTTGCTGTTCGGCCGGCTCCTGCTGCGCGGGCTGCTGCGGCGCTGGTGCGGGCTGCGTGCGGACCGGCTGCGAAGACGGTATCCGGGTTACCGGCTGCGACGGCGGCGTGTAGTTCACCGGCGGACGCGTCGTCGATGAGGTCATCGGCGGCGGATACGACGGCATCGTGCCCGGCGTCTGCGGTACGGGAACTGCGGAGGCAACGTTCGGGTCGATGGAGAAAGCGGTGGTCGTGTCGGCGTTCGTGCCGGTCAGCGGCGGCAGTGTTTCGCCGGGCCCTTGAATCGTCGACGTGACGCCGGCGGCGGAGCCTTCCTGCACGACTTCGTAGCTCTGCTGACTACCGCGGCGCGCTTCGTCATCACCGCCACACGCCACCCCGAAACCAACGAATATCAGCGGGAAAATCAGCTTGTTTTTCATAGACACCTTGCCCTCTTCCATCGCAAGGCAAGTGCCATTGGAGCGGGCCCTGATCTTGCGAACGGTGAACATTGGGAGGACTTACACCAATGGCCAAAGATCACACCAATACCGGCGGCCCCAGCTACAACCCGAAGGACGCCCCGAAGCCCGATCCCGACACGCACCGCAAAGCCCAGAGCCGTGACGAGCTGAAAGAGCGCTCGGTGAAGGGAGACCGTCCCGGCGAGGGACGCCGGAACGGCTCGGACAAGGCACCGAGAGGGTGAGCTGGGTCAGGGCGCAGTGAGCAGAGCGCAGAGCGCAGGAGCCTGAGCCCGATTCCTGCGCTCTGCTCACTGCGCCCTCTTCACGAGCATGCTTCCGCCGGGTGTCAGCCAGCGTCGCGCTTGCCACAGGTCTCACCCGGTTGTCAACGAAGAATCCTTGACGGTTGATGGATCTGCCCATCAACCGTCAAGGATTTTCCATCACGGTTGATGGACCCGCCCATCAACGTTCAAGGAAGTTCCCATCACGGTTGATGGACCTGCCCATCAACGTTCAAGGAAGTTCCCATCACGGTTGATGGACCTGCCCATCAAGCGTCAAGGAAAGTCCCATCACGGTTGATGGACGCGCCCATCAACTTCAAGGAAGTTCCCGTCACGGTTGATGGACCTGTCCGTCAACGTCAAGGGAGTTCCCATCAGCGTTGATGGACGCGCCCATCAACCTTCAAGGATTTTCCATCGCAGATGATGGACGTACCCACGACCGTCGACGGACCACCGGCGGCCCGCGGTGCCGTCGGGACTGAACGTTTGCACGTCGCGAAAGGCGCCAATCACTGTCATCCTGAGAGCGGATGATGCCGCGCCGCGTCACCACGGATGAAAACGGAGGCGAGGCTAGAGGCGCGGGCCGAGCGGCGATAAGCTTCCACCGCTCGGGGACGGTT
>Ga0190272_10000010_pt1 | contig 187107 bp, 136 predicted proteins | sample Popmic504T_FD_133746 | JGI IMG/M metagenome (GOLD analysis project Ga0190272, IMG submission 133746) | Populus adjacent soil microbial communities from riparian zone of Shoshone River, Wyoming, USA - 504 T | ecosystem: Environmental > Terrestrial > Soil > Riparian zone | place: USA: Wyoming... | reverse complement strand
GCCGCATGTGCAACTCGTGGCTATTGCCGCCCGGATCACGAAGCGACCTGTGAAGCTCGTGCTGACGCGCGCACAGATGTTCACCTCGATCGGCCATCGGCCAAACACGATTCAGCAGTTGTCGATCGGCGCGAGCCGAGACGGACAGCTCACCGCCATTGAGCATGTCTCGCAATCGCCGATCGGCATGGCTGACGAGTTGATTAATTTGATCACGCATGGGACTCCCACCGCGTACGCGTGCCCCAACGTGTCGACGCGCGCCAGGCAGATTCGCCAGAGCATCCCGATACCGGGCTGGATGCGTGCACCTGGGGAAGCCGAAGGCTCGTTCGCCCTGGAATCGGCCATCGACGAGCTCTCATACGCCTTGAACATCGATCCCATTGAGTTGCGAGTAAAGAATCACGCGCACGTGCATCCGTACTCTGGCCTGCCGTGGTCGAGCAACGCGCTACTCGACTGCTATCGACAAGGCGCCGAACGATTCGGATGGTCGGCGCGCAATCCAGAGCCTCGGTCGATGCGAAATGAGCGGCAGCTCGTCGGATACGGCTTGGGACGAGGGGCGCTGATGGCGTATCAACCCCCGTGCAAAGCCATTGCATCGATACGCCGAGATGGAACGGCCTACGTGCGCAGCGGCGCGACCGATATCGGACCGGGCCCATACACCGTGATGACGATGCTCGCGGCTGATTGCCTTGGCGTGCCCATCGACCGCGTGCGGTTTGGTCTGGGTGATAGCGCGATGCCGAGGGCACCGCACGAAGGTGGCTCTGGTTTGACGGGCGCACTCGGCAACGCCGTTCACGCGGCGTGCGTGAGTTTGGTCCGCGCCTTTGTGAATCTTGTCAGTGACGACGAGTTGTCTCCGATCAGGGGTTGCCGATTGGAGACCATCACCGTTCGTGACGGAGGCATTCAGATCACCGACGATCCGGCGCGCTTTGAAACGTACGCCGACATCCTCGCGCGGCACGGTCTGGACGAGCTGACGATTGAGGGTGAGAGTGCGCCCCCGGGCGAGACTTCATCGGCCACCATGATTGTTCAGGCCGGTCGCTTCATCCCGTACACCGCGCCGTCAACGGGCACCCGTGCGCACGCGGGTGGATATGCCGCGCACTTCGTCGAGGTCCACGTCGATCCTGATCTCGGAATGATCCGCGTCGCTCGAGTCGTGTCGGCCATCGATGGCGGCAGAATTCTCAACCCGAAGACGGCCCGCAGTCAGATCATCGGCGGCATCGCGATGGGGATCGGCATGGCGCTGCTGGAGGAAACCGTGTCAGATCGTACCGGACGCCTGGTGACCACGTCGCTGGCCGAATACGTCGTGGCGGTGAACGCTGACGTGCGCGATGTGGACGTGCTGTTCGTCGGACAACCCGATTCGATGACTCCGCTCGGAGCAAAGGGTATAGGGGAGCTCGCGATCACGGGGATGGCGGGGGCGATCGCCAATGCGGTCTATCACGCGACGGGCACTCGGTTTCGCTCGTTCCCGATCTCCATCGAGAAGGTGCTCGGACATGAGTCCTCCATTTCGCCGCTCGACGCGATCGCCGGAAGCGCCGGGCGCGGGAGCAATGCGCCATGAGATAGGTCTTTCGCCGAATGCTGGGTGGTGCAGCTCTTCTCGCGGCCAGCCTTACGGGCGGCACGTGGATCTACACTCAGCATCCCAAATTCGGACAGCTTCCAGACGGCACTCGTCTCGACAGAATCAAGCGTTCGCCCAACTATTCCGGCGATGGCTTTCAAAACCTGATTCCCACACCGGTGCTTGTCGACGACCGCAGCTTCGTGTCCGTGGGCATCGGCTTTTTGTTCTCAAAGAAGGATCGTCCGGTACCCACATTGCCCATACCATCCGTGAAAACGGACCTTCGGTCGCTGGATCGAAACGTGGACGTGTTTGTGTGGCTAGGACATTCGTCCTACTTCATTCAACTTGGAGGCAAACGCATTCTGTTTGATCCGGTGTTCAGCGCTTCTGCCGGGCCAGTTCCATATTTCAACATGGCCTTTGATGGAACCAACCTCTACACAGCAGATGATCTACCGGAAATAGACTATTTGGTGATCACCCATGACCACTGGGATCATCTGGACTATTCTACAGTGACTGCCCTGCGAGCGAAGACGAAGGCCGTTGTCTGCGGGCTTGGCATTGGAGCACACCTTGAACGTTGGGGTTACGACGGGGCGAAAATCCATGAGACAGACTGGAACTCGGTCCTGGAGTCGGGAGACGGGTTTGCGATTCATGTGTTGCCCGCGCGTCATTATTCAGGGCGTCTGCTTACCAGAAACAAGGCGCTCTGGGCTGGCTATGCAATAACGACTGGCAGTCGACGAATCTTCGTCAGTGGTGACTCTGGTTACGGACCACACTTCGCTGAAATCGGTCGTCGATTCGGAGGGTTTGACCTCGTAGCCCTCGATACAGGGCAGTATGACGAGCAGTGGCCGCACATCCATATGAAGCCTGAGGAAGTGGCACAAGCTGCACAAGACCTGCAGGCAGATGCCTTGCATCCTGGCCATATCGGCAAGTTCTCTCTTGCCAGGCACCCCTGGGACGCCCCCTTCAGGCGCATCACCGCCGCAAGTGAAGGACGGAGCTACCGGCTTCTAACGCCGATGATTGGCTCGCCCATAGTGCTTGATGATCGGCAACAGCGCTTCTCCCGCTGGTGGGAAGACTTGGCCCAGTCGCCTGCAGACCGAACAGTAGGGAGGTCAATCGTCAAGGAAGGCACGCGTTGATTGCCGGAACCCACGGGCCTCGGCACGCGAATGGGGCCGCCTTACGAACGGCGGTGTACCCATCGTTTATGATCAAACAAGTTTTTGGTGTCTGTTTGGTGTCTATTATTGGAGAGCACCAGAGAGACTAAAGAGAATCAGAGAGACTTTAGAGAAATTTCTTAAGTGGAGCTGAGTTAACTAGTTAAGAGAAACTTCTTTGTTAAGAATAGGTTAGAGGAAGAAGGGAAGTCGATTCCCCCCTTCGGCACCATACCTCCAAGTTTTTCCTCGAAAAAACCTCATATTTTTCAATCAGTGTCCACTTACTGCCCGCACTATCCGCACCGTGCGCCCTCTGTTGTCCCTTAGGTATCCATCACGACGGCCTCTGCTCACCTAAATCTTTCAAGGCCAATACTTGTTTCTATAATTCGAGTCCCCTCTGGGAATCAGAGCGTCGTGATCCATTTCGTGTGATTTCGTTTTAGACTGGAGGTATGTCCGCCTTCTCACAATCTACGGCTTCTGGGTGACCGCAAGAACGGCAGGTGACTTCCACGAACTCTCTGCTCGGTTGAATTGTCCGCCCTGTTACATCAAGGTCTGCGATTGGCAGTTGTTTATCACCAAACGCCCAGTCGGATTTACCGCACACACACTTTAACTGGTTGCGCGATAGGTGATCGGACAGTGCTTGCTCCTGAGCTTGTGACAATGGCATTGGAAGAATCCTCCCTAAGTTTTTCTTCAGTATGCCACCACTTCTCACGCTTGCCCAAAAACTCGGTCGCATCGCCGCTGCCAGGGAAGAGCGCTCCGGCTTCTCGCAACCTTGAACGCCTCTATTGATTGTTCTGATGGAACCAGCGACTTGAAATATTACAATAGTTGTAATATTATCTGGTCAGAGGTTGATATGACAGGAAAGGACCTCAAATTAGGTAGGGGACAAAAAGGTTGGACTCAAGAGGAGGCCGCTTCAAGGCTTAGTGTGTCTCAGTCTTACCTTTCTCTAATGGAGAAGGGAGTTCGACGAGTTCCCGAGAAATTGGCTCGCAAAGCTGCGACTGCCTTTGGATTGTCTGCGTCAACACTGCCAGTAGGAACAAGCTGGGAAAGCGTTCAACCTCAGGATGCGAACACTCTCGCAACGGACCTTGCATCTCTAGGGTACCCCGGGTTTGCATATCTTAAACCAAAGCGCAAAAAGAATCCTGGAGAAGTTTTACTTTCAGCATTAAGTGCCAAATGTCTTGAAAGTCGTGTTGCTGAGGCTTTGCCTTGGCTGTTACTAAGCTATTCTGATCTAGACTGGGAATCGCTCGTTACCGCTGCCAAGGTAAGAGACCTCCAAAACAAGCTCGGCTTAGTTACGAGCGTTGCGCGTAGAGTTGCTGAGAAACGTGGAGAGAACACTAAGGCTGAACTTCTTCGTAAGCAGGAGAAAGCCTTGGAACGGTCGCGGCTATTCTTTGAAGATACCTTATGTAACGACTCACTAACGGAGGCTGAGAGACGTTGGCTCCTAACAAATCGAACTGACGAGGCTAAATACTGGAGAGTCTTGACGGATCTTTCGCCGGAACATCTGAGCTATGCCTTCTAGCTCCATGCCTGAACCATGGAAGTCTTTCTTCGGGGGGTAGCTGTGGGGAACTCTTGCGGCAGCGGCAACCTCTTCCGATTGACTCTCGCCCCTTGATTCACCGTTAAGTAGATAAATGAAATGAAGACTCACTCAATGTACAATTGGGCGGCCCGCATTAATTCCCGTTATGGAGGGTTAGCGGACAAGAATCGCACCGTGACTAACTCCTTTTTCTGAGGTCTTAACATGCAAAGTGATAGCTCCTCTGTTCAGGTGACTTCCTCAGTGTCGGATGGCTCGATGTCACTGAAAATCCACACGCGGTATGGGCCGATTTCTTTTTCATACTCTCCTCAAGCAGTTGAAGCCGGACTCTCTGAACTCGTGTCCGAGGTGCTTGATGGGCTAAGAGATTCGGACGCGACGTCATTGAACGAAGTTTCAAGACGAAGCGATTTGCCGGTCGAGACGGTCAAAGAAAGTATCGAGCACTATCGCGAGCGACAGAATGCGACTTTCCCCGACGATGCGATCGAAAAATTTACACCGGGAAACAGAGCCTATGTACAAGGCACGTTGGAGCAATTCGTGGAAGGAATCGCACCCGGAATTACTCTAATGCTGGACCATTTAGCCGTTACCTCATTGACACGGAACGTGCCGGACCTGGACAAGAATTGGAAAGGAAAGGTTCAGAAAAGTAGTTTGGAGTTACGGGACATTCTCTCCGAACACTTTAGAGGTTCGGTGCATTCTCTATGGAATAGCCCTTCAAAGGACTGAGGCCCGAAGCTCTTGCATCGGAAATGAGAATCATTGGAACTGGCGTCGACATTGTTGGGTTCGCAAGGATTAGAGAACTCCTTCAATCCCCGGAACGATATTTCGAAACGTCTTGCTTCACGGACTTCGAGCTTGCCGAGTTCAGCGGCCCTAACAAAGTTCAATACCTCGCAGGCTGCTTTGCCGCCAAGGAATCGGTACTCAAAGCCTTAGGCACCGGTTGGACTCAAGGTATTGCATGGACTGACATTCAGATTCTGAGATGCGATTCAGGTGCCCCAAGGGTATTGCTGAGTGGTAAATGCGCCGAGATTGCTTTTTTGCTTGGAATCACGGATTGGGCTCTAACCATCAGCAACTGTAGATCGTGCGCGATCGCCAGCACGTTCGCATCGCGGCAGGACGCTCCTTCGTTATCCGCTCTTCCCTATGATCCTCCCTCTGGATTGCCCGCAACGCACCCTTCATAACTGATCGTTTGGGCGTCGAGGTCGACTTTGACGATTCCACCCTTGTTAGCTGTTACTTCTCTCCAAACGTCGAAGCCCATTAGAATCGCCCTTTCCCAATCGCCTACGGCGCACTGAGCGACTTCCAAGCGAGAAGTTAGACTCTTTATTGTCTTTAGCAGTGTGTAGTCGACGGAACCGATGTCCTTTAGGAAGTGATGGTAATCCGCGTACTGGAACACCAGAGCCGCAACGCCCTCTTCAATTGCCTTAGCGCGACCTCCGTCTTCTACCTCATCGACAGGAGGATTGCTCTTTCGCTTGCGCTTCAACATCATCCTGGTTACCGGGGACCATCCTAGTATTGCGGCATATGACAAGTGAAACACATCATGAAAGCGATATCCGTCCTGGCTGTAGGCATTGTCCGTAAGATCATCGCCGATTTGTTGACCATCGACGAAAGCCTTCATCTTAATTGAGTCACCATCCTCGACGTCCGTAATAGTAACCGTGAATGTTCTTGGTAGCCTGTCACTCTGAGGATAACCTTCATCAAATGAATAGCCTTGTTCTCTCTTAGTTCGACGTGCCAGGACCCATCGATCCCTTGTCTTTTCCAAGTTGCCACTCGCAATCTCGTTGAGATTCAGATCGAACTTGCTTGCCGCGTTAGAAATGTACCAAAGAAGATCGCCTAACTCCTCAGCAATTCGATCCTTGAACAGAGTGTGAGCATCACCATCGCGAAGATATTTCTTGTACTCGCTCAGGAGTTCCCCAGTCTCTCCAGCGAGTCCTAGTAGCGGCACAATTTTATCGTCGGGAACCTGATCGGTCTCCAAAGCTTTTCGTTGGAATTCTTGAAAATCCATTTCGGTGTCCTCTCGTACGTTAGACTAGTTCCGGCCCAGGCGAGGCGGCACGAACTTGGAGGGACTCTTCGAGTAGATTGTTAATCTGCCACTTAGGTGGATACCAATAACTCATCGGTCTCCGATCTTCGGAGTACTTCTGCTTAATTCGAAGGCGTCCGGATATTCCGGATATTTCCGGATGTCTGACGCGGGCGTACTTGTCGACCTCGCAAAACAAGTTCTGGCAGTCAATTAACTGTAAGCGCCGTCCCCACAGCGAGCGAAATTCAAGTCCAAGGCGTTCGAATTCAGATTCCTGACTCTCCGCCATAAATTTGATGATTTCCGGCTCATTCAGCCCGCCGCGATCGACAAAACACTTGCGGATTCCATCTAATGCGCCGGGGCCTGGCATCACAAATTCCATCTCATTGAAGTCTGTGATCTCACTGTAGTTCACATCAGTAATGAATTGATATGCCAAGAAATCTCCGATAGTGGGGTATTCTCGTAGCAATCGGAATCCCTCTTGCATTGAGCGGGCGTCTCCAAGCTTTTTGTACAACTCGTCTGCGATCATCATCTCCAGAAGCTTCAGGTGGTTTCGGTGCTTTACCGAATGCCCAAGCAACTTACCTCCGGACGGCATGATATAAGCACCGGAATAAATAGTCTGGCCGGAACTCATTGCCGTCGTGAGGACATCATCGTACCGCTCGAATGAATAACTGGAATGAGTGATTTGTCCCAGCTTTCTCTGCAGCAACTCCCATGTCTCGATCTTATTGAACAACTTGAACAGTATGATTCGAAAAAACACATCGATGGCCGAAGTGGGGAGATCGTGGCGGTAGATGACATGCCTGATCAGATACTGACTGACCCGATCCGACGCGCGATAAGCGTTCGTGAACTTGTAAGTCGAAAGGATCGGATCTTTCGTCCAAGGTCTCGGAATTCCTTCTAGCTTGCTGAAGAAGATCTTTTGCCGTTCGGCTGCAAATCGCCAGTAGCTGTCAAAAACTACGGTGGGTTTTGCTGGCAAGATGTGGGAAATGACTTGCGGGGCTGCAGGAGGCAGTGCTTCACCAAGAAGTGGGAGTTGATTCGTTATCTGGTTAATCGTTTGCACGCTTTCATCCGCCTGCAAACCGTTGACCATAAGAGGGAGCGCTGCAACCATGCTCTCCACGGTTTCATCTAGCATCCCATTGTTTTCAACAAAGAAAACCGGATGAGTTCTTCTCTCCCGTTCGGCAAGGACATCATATTCGTGGCTAAGTGTCAGCCAGCGCTCGCGTGGCTCATTGCGATCGATGGGCTCGTGACGGCGAATCAGAAACGCGACCGTCGGAACCACTCCTCGCCACTGGGCGAGTTCCAGATCCATCATCCGCCGCAAAATATGGCGCCTTACGCCGGAAGCGAGACCATATACCCACATCGACCACCAGAAACGGTCGAGCACAACATGGCGACCCGTGGCTAAGATTGGCAGGATTTCTTGTTCAATTGAATCCAGGTGGGCTGCCACGTGAAGCGCTTGAGCCGCTGTTGCGGTAAGCGTTTCAATTCCGTATTTGGCAGGATCGTGATGAATACCATAAACCAGTTTGCCCAGGGTTCCGGCGTTATTTCCGGGAAATGCGAGCACTTCGCATGGTTGGTTTAATCGGTTGAGACGGTGTGTAAGTGCGCTTGCAATTGTGGTCTTGCCAACTCCATCCGGTCCCTCCACGATTAATAGTCTGCCGTGTTTCTGTCGCTTCTTCATAGTAGTAAGTGTTCGACCCCTTGCTTGTGCTCGTTCTTAAGCGACAGCCTTTCGGGCCGCTTCTACCAATGACGACAGCTTGGATTTTGGACTGAAGTCTAGTTTTTCAACTCCTATAACACAATTCATTCTCTCCAGCGTCAGGTGCATTTCGTGAGCCATAAAATGCCCGAGGCGACATAGACCCAAGTAGTTGCCATACGCCTTCTCGAAGACTTGCTGGGTAGCGTAGAAAGAATTGATGATCAGTCCTCCGTCGTTAGGAACAAAAGATACATGTTGCAAGCAAGGGAAACCCAACTGAGCACTCCGGACATGATCTCGCTCTGGATCGAAGATTGATCCCTGCAACATTGACCTTCTGACCCCTTTTCGAGAATTGTATTCAGAGATTATGAACTCCAGCTGATTGCCGTCGTGGGGGCCACGCCCATAAGCGATTAGTCTTTCAAAGTAAAGACCGCGGTGATTCTTCCGCGACTCCCAAGCCTTGTACCGTGGAATGTTCTCTTTGTAGGTCTTGAACAAGATCGCCCGATCGTATTTGGAGGCGCGCCAAACCGATTTTGGGAAAATCGTGTTCGCGACCGTGTGCACATGGGCCTTACCGTTATCTGCAAGTGAATGATCGAGCGCGGTCCGCAGCGCCGTATCTTCTTCTGGCTCACCTTCAGTAAAACCCGTGAGACTTACAACCAACGGCGCTATTTCGGTACCGGGATGATCAACGAGCGACAGGAAAGCTGTGGCCCATACACGAGAAAGATTGGTGCCGTCCAACAAGACTGGAATCAATTTACTCATTGTCGGCTTCCTCGAAATGCCGGTACTTGCTGAGTCCCTCGAATTGGAATCGTGAGATGCGAACAAAAACAGCCCAATTCGTATTCGGACAATGGACCCGTTCGATGCCAGGGCGATCGGCTCGAAAAAGACGCCCGGCGGCGAGGTCCTGTTTCATTGTCAGCAATTTGCTAGGGCCGGTGGCATTCGCTGGCACTAAGATATGAGTGCCGACTTCAACATCAATTGTGGGCAGCAACCATTTTACATCCGCCACCACAAGCGGATCGCTGAGTGGGGCACCCAGAATTTCTTTGCGGATTGACGGCAGCGGTCTCTTGAGTAGTGTCTCCCCTATGTCCTCCCCAATCATCCGTAGGCTGTAGGTCATGTGATTCAATAATGTCTCATACCCAACGCCGAAGCTGCAGGCAATGGTAAATATCTGCGCCGGCGTCGCGTCCTTGGGAGACCAACCTCGCGAAACAAAAGCTCTTCGCACACCCAGAGTGGGCATCAGTAAGAATCCGGCAAAACAATCGACTAGGAACTCATTCGGATCTACACCCTTAGCTTTCTCCTGATCTTTTATGAGCTGATCAACAGTAGAACGATGTCCGAAGACGTGGTGGCCCAACTCGTGGGCGCACGTAAAGGTTCGTCGGGGGAACGGACGTAATGCTGAGATCAGGATCAGTGGGTTGGTATTGGCAACGTAGGCACCTTCCATGTTGATGTCAACGAACCGAACTTGTACCTTATGCTCGTCGCAGAGTTCATAAATACAGATCGGACTCATGAGGTCTAGCTTGCCCTCGAGACGGACGTCAATCGATTTCAGCATGGCTTGATTTGCTAGATCGCGCCGTTGGTTTTTGGTCACTTAGCTTCTCTCCTCAATGTCGCCGCGACGCGAGTAGAGTCAAAAGGCGATTTAGGTCATCCGGTTTCAGCTTGTCTAACTCTCTTGCCGCCAATTGGAGCTTGTCGTCGTGCGGATCTACTCTGGTCACACCTTCTCCCAAGAGCCAACTTGAGCTCACTTCGTAGAGATCAGCGAGGACACTAATCTCTTCGGCGCTCACTTTTCTATTTCCTGATTCCATCTCGGTGACTGAGGGTCGCGGCAGATTTAGCATCTTTGCCACCTGGGCCTGCGAAAGCCCGGCCATTTTGCGAGCTTCTCGAATGCGCGTGGAAATGATCACTCTCTTTTCGTCTAATTCTGACATTGATTTTCCCTCATCCTTTATCCGCTGTTGCAACCTTGCAGACCACCGCTGCGGACTCCTTGATTGTCAATCGTTGCGTCCCGTCTTCGGAGACGTAAATGTTTTTGCTCTTCGGAATTTTCACCCCTAGGTTCTTTTCAAGCATCCCAATGGCAACAGGCCATAACTGGCTGTCGAACCCTTCAAGATCCATCAGAGGGCAGGTCTCAGCAACAATGCCATTGCACTCATATCCACTATTTCTTTGTATTTCTTGAAGAACTTCGATCAGTTTCTCAGTCACGTTAGTCTCATCCATGGCGTAGTATTCTCCTACTGCATGTCAGAATATCCTACCTAGCATGCCCGTGTCAAATGGAAAATCCGGAAGACACTCTCATTCGCTATTCGCGATTCGCGAATAGCGAATGGTATAATCCCAACATGATACTCAAGCCCCAAGATATCGTTGTGCTACTCAAGCTGGGCATTCATAGGTCTAGCCGGCCAACCCTTGCCCAAATGGCTCATGAGCTCGGAATGAGTTCATCGGAAGTACACGCTGGCATGAATCGCGCGCGCGCCTCAGGCTTATTGCACGGTAGTGAAATGCAGAACCGCACCAACGTGGGGGCTCTTGAAGAGTTCCTTGTTCATGGCCTCAAATACGCCTTTCCGGCCGAACGAGGAGGAATGAGTCGTGGTGTTCCTACGTCATACGCGGCCGCGCCCTTAAGTCAATTGATTTCTCCTGGTTCAGAGCCCATCCCAGTTTGGCCCTATGCGGAGGGAAAGAGCCGGGGAATAGCTTTGACTCCCCTCTACAAAAGCGTACCCGCTGCCGCCTTACGAGACCCCCAGCTTTATGAACAGTTAGCCCTAGTAGATGCGCTCAGGGATGGTCGCGCACGCGAGCGCAAACTAGCTCAACAGGAATTAGCGAAGCGATTGCGGTAGAAGAAGATGCCAAATCCAAATCTAGAACTTCTTACAGCGGCGGCGAAACTCCTAGGTCCACTTGTCGATGAATTGGTATTTGTAGGAGGCTGTGCGACCGGTCTCCTGATTACTGAGGAGGCGATCGCTGATGTGCGCCCCACAGTAGATGTAGACGCAATTTCCGAGGTCACCTCATATGCCGCCTACGAAAATCTCTCTGAGCGATTACGCGCCTTGGGATTTAAACATGACACGAGTGAAGGAGCACCGCTGTGTCGCTGGCTACATAGCGGAATCAAAGTGGACGTTATGCCGCTGGACGAAAGCGTATTAGGGTTTTCAAATCGCTGGTACGAGTCCGCCATTGCAACAGCTCAGGTCTACGAGCTTGAGGATGGCCTCCGCATTCGCATCGTTACCGCTCCATATTTTTATGCCACTAAGCTTGAAGCCTTCAAAGGGCGTGGAGCTGGCGACTTTGTCGCCAGTCACGATCTTGAAGATCTGATCACCGTGGTAGATGGTCGACCGCAGCTTCTGGACGAACTACAAGCTGCCCATGCTGACGTGCGTGCATACATCGCACGAGAGACAACAACGCTGCTTGATTCCCGTCAGTTCTTAGACGCCCTCCCGGGCTTTCTCTTGCCCGACGCCGCTAGTCAAGCGCGCGTCGCTGGCATTATGAAAACGCTGAACCAAATCGCGGCACTTTAAGCCGTCGGCCAGACTCTATTTTCTTCAGGTGGCGCGTTCGTCATCTTGTCCATGCGGCGGGAACGCCCACATAACCTCTGACATCCAGAGAGCGGATCCATTGAATAAACGTATCGACGGCCGCCTCATTCGAGAATTTGCACTTGTGTCCGCGATGAGCGCACACATTGAAATCGGCCCCCCGGAACTCGCGTGGAATTAGCGGTCCAGATCGTCCCCAATATGCGAATTCAACTCCTACGAGCACGCGATCGGTTTGGGTGTCATTCTGAATGTTGCGGGGATTCGGTAGGCCATCTGAAAAACTGTGATGCGAATTCTCTTGAACCCATTTTCCGGTATCAGAAGCATGATGATAGATGTTGTCGCCTAACGCTTGCTTCAGACTGCCGTCGAGATGTGGCCTCTTACTGAGAAAACGAACATCGTTCCAATACTGGTCAAACGTTAGGGTCTCTGCCACTTGCATTGCAAATACCACGTGAGCCTGCAGTCCTTTGGTCTTAGAACCGGTTCCCACCACCCAATCATTGATATTTGCCCGCCTCCGAACTAGAGGCTTACAAGTTGCGAGGGTACACACGTCATAAAACGGGTTTGGTGCGAAACCGTAGTCGCGAGCGACGACATACGAGTAGAGCGTCATTTGAAAATAAAGACTAGCAGCTATAGCGAACGATGGGCCGGGGCGCGCGTTGAGTTCCATCGCAAGTGAACCAGTTGTCAATTCTTCCTGTGATAGCATCCATAACACGCTCGGCTTGCCAGCCAACAACCGCGTCAGCATAGCGATCCAGGTTGGCAGGGACATTGGAATCCTGGCAGCCATGTCCCCATACACCAATGATGCGTTTGCCTGCCTTAGCTGCGCAATCGATCTCCCATTCGACCCACTTGCTGGTATGAGTGTCCGGAGAAATCAGCACAATCATCGTGCTTGCCCACCGAATTCGCGGAGCGAGAATGTCGGATTTGATATACGCTTCGTTCTGCGCCTCGTTTGGCTTGCTGCTGTGTATGGAGCCGTCGCGGATGCTGTATCCATTACGGCCTAATAGGTCCTTCAATCCTTGAAGTACCTCGTCATCTTCATGGATGTGACTGATAAACACATTTTTCGTCTCGTTGCTCACAGCTACCTCCAAAATCGGTTTAGCGTTGGTTAAGCTACCCCCCTTGGATTTTGACAGTTTACCAGTTTTCCCTACCTTGCAGCAATCGCACGGCGTACCATCTGCGAGACGGCATGCGCAGCGCAACCTATTCGCACCTTTTTGACTAATTACGACGGGGTTGGAAGTGAGTAGTCCGGCTGAGGATTGGAGTTACGCTTCCGTGTCAACAGAAGCTCCACCCATCTCTTTGCGGAGCAGGCCTCGAAGGATAAGCGTCACCGCCTGATCAACATGCACGGTGTTGGCTAAGATAGCATTCTCCTCGCCGTCAAGCCCATTGTTTAAAGCTTCCGCAGTGAAGCCTGTGAACTTGCCGCGGCCAGGCCAATTTCGCGCTGCTGAAGAAGAGGACAACCCTAGGTCCGCAGCTATGTCGCCCGCGCACCCACCAAAACCTCCTAGTACGAACAAGGGCTGACTCGCGCGGAGTGAGGTAAGTGCTTCTTCTGCGATGCCGGGCATTCGACCCATGAAGCGTTCGACTTTGCCACCGAGGACTATGCGTGCATCACTCCTTCTAGTCACAACGTCACGCATAGCTGTTAAGCCCTGCGCCCACTCATCCTCATTTGCTGTGTGAGCTAAGAACTGTTGGCGCTCATCATCGGGAATAGGTTCGCCCTCGAGAGACAAGTAAATCAGTTCAGCCACTCCTTTAACAGCATCTGAAAGCTCCTTCAGCTGTTCAGGAGCCCAACTGACGTGTACCGGCCAAGGAAGAAAATTGCTGACTCCAACACGCTCATCGCCGAGGTCGGCATCGCGGCGGTGGCGTGCAACGAGCTCGAACAACAGTTCCGTGAAACCTCTGGGTCGAAGATCGCCGCCGTATATCAACCGAGCGCCCATCGCAAGCAAGTAACGGGCGACCTCAGCCATCGCGTCATCCAAATGCTCACGGCTCAGACCGAGTACATCCATATCGGGACTGTCAGATATTGAGATTGCGATAGCTTGTTTACTTAACGGCTCTTCGTAACTCATACGGTGATCTCCGCTAGCCACTCCGTCATACTTCGAAGCCGGACTGCTGGGGCAATAACTTCGAACAATCGCTGTTCCTCGGCGCCAATGGGCGGATCAGGATAGACCAACGTTGCCTTTGTCAAATCCTTCACACTAGCGAGCGAAATCAGCTCCGGAGGTCGAGGCAAGAATAGAATGTCATCACCAGCACTGCCTGCCGCGAGCTGAACCCGACATTGCCAAAGGAAGCTCTTTAAAACCTCATCGAGTAAGTGGCTGACGATGGAGTCGAGACGGTCGGCGGTGTCTGGATCCATTCGCACCACGGGAACATTGCCTAGATATGGGAAGCTCCGCTCATCGACGTCGGTAATGCAGTTTGCGACGACGAGCGGCACGCTGTATCCCTTAGCCTCGATGATCTCGCGACGGCACCACTCGCGTGAGGAGTAGGAGTCCGTGTGGATCGCAACGACGGCGCTAACTTTGACCTTCGCCGGGATGACTTTGTTGAAGCGAAGGCCAGCCGGAATGTCGTGTACATCAAAAAAGCTCGCCAAACTGTCTCCTTCGCCCTTATAAAGGTAATCACGTATCAGCCCCGCCACGCGCTCGCCGTTCGCATCGTGCTTGGAATGGCTTAGGAATATCTCAACCTTTCTCAGATACTGCTGCAACGCCTCTTCGTCTTCGGTCGGATGCCTCACCTGTTCAAGATATGACCGAAGCATCCGGCAGAACTGATAAGTGAGACCCGCTATGAGCCGTCTCTCCCGCTCTTCGCGACCGGCTCCTGTCCAGCTATACCAGCGCTCTGCCTGCTCAAAGATTCCTAACTTCATTGCCGCTGCGTCTATGGCAACTGGAAAGACCCGCGCACCCAAGCCAGCAGCATCCGCGCGATCCATCAAATCTCTTCCCCATGATATCCAGTCCGGATCTGCGGCCCACCGCTCGTCGATCAATAGAATGACGGCGGATGTCTCGGCCTCGGCAAAGTCGATTCCGATCGGTACAGACGATCTTGGGCCGGGAGTTACGCGATAGATAACGCTTAGACCAGTGCCGCCGGCGACATTCTCATAGAGTTGCCGACGATAATGGTCATACAGGGCCTTTGCGATAGCGGGTCCGTCCGCAAACTCGGGGTGCCAGGCGACGTAAACGACAAGTAAGGGGCGGGTAGAAAGAGCCATGGGATTGTTAGGCGTTCCGAAGGCGACGCTCGCGGGTGTTCACGATCAGCTTCCTATCACGGGCATTGGCTTGCTCGATAAACTGGGTACAGGAGTGTGCGCTAGCTGTAATCTCCAGCCATGACAACCAAAAAGCGTATCCAGACTTTATATTATCGTTCAGTCGGTCGGGCACGGCCACTGTGTTCTGCGGAGTAATTGGCGCGGTAGGAAGCTGGACTCCAATTACGCCATGCTCCTTTTCAAGGGTCGATTTGATTTCCCAGTCGACGTACTTGCGGCCCCAAGTGTTCTTACCAACGAGCACAATGGTGCAAGAACTGCCAGTGACATATTCATCGCGAATGCGTTGCATAACGTAGTCGATGTCTTCGCTGTCAATACGCCTTTCGAGCGAATTGTCAGTGACTACCTCATAGTCATCGCAGAACGTTTTTGAGAAGGCGTCGTAATAGAGTTGATCGCCGCCATGGTGGTAACTGAGGAACACCTTCCTCTTTGAGGGTTGTGGGAGGCCCCTCCCTAATTCATGATAAACCATACTTGCATCACCGTTCGTCTAGCCATCCGTCGGCTTTCATATGATTCTAAGATGTCTAGATATATATTGAAAGCGGCCAGGTTCTAAGGAAATTGTTAATTGAAATGCTGAACTATCGAGTTTGCTAGGCAGACAGTTTTTGGTTTTCAGCGGTCGTCGGAGTTTTCATGGTAATTCGAATGTGTGACAGAAGAGTCATATGACGGACGAACGTTTAGAACGTACTACCACCGGCCTTCTAGAGCCTTTCTCCTTGAAAAATAAACAATGAAAACATTCCATCGTTCCATTCTTCTGACTGAATATATGAGTCAGGTTGAACCGACCGACGCTTTGCCGTTGGATGATCTTCAGCCGATCCTTTTGGGTTTGTTTGGTGAAGTTGGCAGCATCATGGCAACGGCAAAGAAATTTCGCCGTGAGGGACCTGCATATGCGGGTTATCGTCGTTCCGACGAAGAAGAGTTCGGAGATGTGCTTTGGTACTTTGCGGCTCTATGCCGCAGGTTGAATATGCGCTTGGATGAAATTTTCGCGGAAGGAATTAATAGCGAAAACTATGAAACAGCCGTTGCCGCTAATGATCTCGTCGAGAGTCCCATTTCACACGTTGCGACCCCAAGGATCGCTTATGAACTAAATACTACGCTGTTTCAATTGGGTGAGGCTGCCTCTGGTCTTTTTGCGCTACGAACATCATTGAATGATGCTCGCACACGACTCACGACGTTTGCTGACTGGTACGCGCGCCCTGAAGGCGGTGAGCGTTACCTTTGCACAAGTTGTGAATCACAACATCGCCAAAACTCGCGGCCGTTTTCTTGAGCCAGAATACGCGAACCTGCCAACATTTGATGAAGACTTTCAGGATGAAGAACGCCTGCCCGAGCATTTCAAGATTACGATAGATCAAAGAAGCAGTGGTCGTAGCTATCTTCGATGGAACGGTGTGTTTATTGGTGATCCCCTAACGGACAACATTCGCGACCCCGATGGATATCGTTTTCACGATGTATTTCATCTGACTCATGCTGCGATTCTCCATTGGTCGCCTGTTTTTCGTGCCGTTATTAAGCAAAAGCGGAAGAGCAAGCCAAAGGTTGATGAAGCGCAGGACGGTGGCCGGGCGATCGTGGTTGAAGAAGGCCTCACCGCGTGGGTCTTTAGTCGAGCTAAAGAGCTGAACTACTTTGAAGATCACGACAGTGTGTCATTCGATCTGCTCAAGACAGTCCAGCAGTTTGTCGCCGGGTACGAAGTCGAAGCATGTCCCCTGAAGCTATGGGAAATCGCAATCCTCAAGGGGTATCAACTATTTCGACAAGTTAAGAGTAGTAATGGGGGTATCATAATCGGCGATCGATCAACCCGTACAATTGAATACAAGCCACTGACAGAGTGAACTGACTTGGAGCCAATCGAAGTCGTTGGTTCACTGGAGCAACTGAGATTCGAAGATGTCTTTGACTCGTATTCAGATGTTCGGCGCATTTTTAGCAATCAGACCTTTCGCCCATTGTATAGCTTCGGGGTATTCATCTGAATCGAGAACAAATTCTTGACCCAGCGCTACGCTCTGCAGGTCAACGTAATCCTCGCCGGCTGTCCATCTCCCAGGATCGCCGTGGTAACTCAATACCGATTTCCCTTCGCCAGGGTAAAAGCATTTCGGTAATCGCCAACGGCTGCGACTCTGACCCGATCTCGTTAAGACTAATTGATCGGAGTAGCGGTGGAAGGCCCCGGCATTGTAGGTTGTGTCTGTTCCCGCTGCTACGTAGATCGTGTTCCTGACGTAGTCCGCGCCAATGTGCGGATGCTCGGATGCCCACGCAGGTATCCGGCAAGCATCCTTCCACAGTTGCCAAATAGCACCGACCTCTAACCATCCGAACAACATGTGGATGTTTGGTGTGTCCGGCTTAAACCGGAACCGTCCATTCCATTCTTCAACGCGCCGAAACCAACCGAAAAAAAGAAAGAGGTCACCCGGTTCCACGCCATGATTATCCAAATGGCTCTGAGCTGACGCTGCCTGACCGAAGAGCGGACGCCAACCAACTTTGCGTGTCAGTGAGTCGAACCGAAGATCCGGATCAAGGTGAACACGATCGATTGCCTTCAAGGGCTGCTTCCGTCGGTGCGTGAGGTCTTCGACAAGGGCTCCGATCCGTCCACTACCGCCTATTCCCGAAAAGCTCACGCGTCCGGATTTCTCTGGTATCGGCAGAGAGATAAACGTGCCGTCCTCAAAGATGGGACTTGCGCACCCTCCGAACTTGGAATCAAATCCCTTCCGACTCAGAATCAGTTTCATTGAATACTTTGCCAACGCCGTGCGGCTAGCAGGACATCTTGGTAAATCACCTCACGATAGACCGCGAATAAGGCAAGCATAGAACAAGATTTGGGAGACACTTCCCAATCTATGTTGATGCGCTCTGGTTGGCCCATTAGGGGTCAGCTTTTCAGATTCAAAATACGTTAGGCTTCGAGAGCGAAATTTTAGCACGCCGGAACTCACAGAATGCACGGCTAGGACGGTGATCCGATAATCGGGCATTAGGCAATCAAGGGTTGTCCGGACACAGTCCAAAGACTTCGCAACTATTTGATTACTATGCATCGACGAAGATGCACAGTGCTCAGGCAGTCTTTCGCCCGGCCAACCTCTCCAGCGATTGCCCGGCTTGTTCCCTGGATCCCTTACTAGCATGTGAGTAGTAGAGAACGAATGCTTTGTCTGACCAACCCATCCACTCCTGAACAGTCTTCGGGCTTACATTGCTCTCCAGTAGGTGAGTTGTAGCTGTATGTCGAGCGTCGTGAAGTACCAATCCGTCGGGCGTGCCGCGTCCATACGGTACTCCAGCCCGTTCGCAAGCCTCTCGTAGAATTCGGTAAAACTTTGGCGAGATGTTGCCGCTACGAGAGAAGACCAAGTCTGTTTTCGATTCATCGTAAAATTCTCGAAGAATCTCTATCGAGGTAGGCCCGAGCGGACCAATGACTTTGTAGTTACCGGTTTTGCCTTGTCTGATTCGCACTTGGCGAGCTTCCCAGTCAATCCCAGTCTTCGGTATTAGATTCATCTCGCTATGGCGCAGTCCATTCAAGAGAGAGAACTGCACTTTCCTGCCGATGCGATATCGAGCAAGCGCCGCCTGAGTTTGTTCGTCGTCCCGCTTGGGAGCAAACAGCTCTCCCAGGATGACTTTGATCTCGTGTTCGCTCCAGGTCCTTTCGCGCCGTCCGTCGACAATCTTGGGTCTCGGCATCCGCGGTGGCCGCCATTGTGCCAACTGCTCGAAATAGGTGTCCCCTTTATTGAACATCGCAACAATGATGTTCAACTCCCGATCAATCGATTGAGGCTTTAACCCATCCTTCATCCTCTTGTCGATATACCTCTTCCCGTCGGCTTTTGAAACTTCATCAACGCAGGTATTCCGCGTTAGCAAGTCACAGAAATACCCCAAGACCCGTCTTGCTCGTTTTTGCTCGCGAGGATTTCCGATGTCGTCCGCAAATCTCTTGGCCAAGTCAGAAAGTAACGGACGATCTAACGTTGCCGCCAAACCGAACCGTTTCATGATCGCATCGTGTTTGAATTTGTAGGCAGCGGCTTCGGCATCTGATTTCCTGAGAAAGAATCTACGAAGCCTCTTGCCATGGGTGGGCCTGGCGTCAAGGCGATATACTTTTCGCTTTAGCCGACGCGAATAGACTTGTTTGATCATAGCTCTTGCCTTCTTTAGCGGGGTTAACTTGCTAGGCGCAGTATTTTCTGACGATCGCGTTCTATCGCCTGAGCTTGAGCAATCTTCGAGTCAACTAGGGCATTGACTTCTTCGCGAAGCAGCATTATTCGCCGCCCGAAACCTGTAACGTGGGTAAGGCTCTCCGTGCCGGCCTTACGCTGACGTACAGTGTTTGGGTGGAGCCCTCCGAGTAACCGTGCGGCCTCTTCAAAGCTAATAAGAAGTGATTCATTCATCTGTCTGTCCTCATCTTTCTGGTTAATCTGAAAGTCGGGTTTAACCCGCCGCCCCTTTTTCTTCAGTTGAATGTGAAAGATCCGGCGCTTGAGGATTGGATCCTTTCGTTCAGGGAAGGGCCGCTCAACCTTCAGGCACGGAGGTTAAAAGCCTCGATCTAAGGAGTGGGCTGATTCGGAGTGAGGGGAAAACACCCTATGGGACTTACTTTTTGGATCGGTGTTCAATCTCACCATTGGTTTTTTTGCCAATTTCCGCTTCTTCTCTCTGCTGTTGTGGGATCGGGATAAGTGGCACAGCATGTGCAGAATCATCCCAGCCGGTTAAAGCCGGCGCTTTTGAGAGTTCAATTCAAACAGGAGAAACAAACAATGCGTTGTGATAAGGCAACAGGAGCGAAGACCATTTGCGGCGTGCCCGTGAGATTCAGTTCCTCAATTAGCAGGGATGAGTATTCAACCCGTATTGATGTCACTGTTACAGGTCTCGACAAGAAAGGAAACCGGAAAATCATAGGAAAGGCATGTCTTTTCTATTTGGACCTAGCCGAAGTCTTCGATACAAACGACAATGTTCATGACCTCTTTGATATTCGATCAGAAACTGCACCCTTCTATTCGGCACTAATCGATCATAAAACCGGGGATTTCAAACCAAAGTTGGAAAAAATCCTTGACGAATACATCTGCGACATGAATGTATTGGTCGTTGACCGCCTTGAAATTCTTCCGGAGTTTAGAGGGAAGAAGATTGGACTGGCGTCCTTAGTATGGTGTTTACGACAATATGCTCGTGAGTGTGGGGTCGTCGCCCTAAAATGCTTTCCGTTGCAATTCGAGTGTGCGGAAATGGGCAAACCTGCATGGCGCAGAAGGATGGAGTTCGGAAAGCTCAGCAGGGATCACACGCGGAGTTCAGCGAAGTTGAAAGAGTACTATGGCTCGCTCGGATTTAAGGTCCTACCAAGAGGCGATGACATCATGGTGGCTTTCGCTGGATAGTATTGACCTTGGTCGAACCTGGCGACTACTGCGTGGAATCCCCGCAGTCATGACTTAGCCAGTGAGGGGAAACCCCGCACCTTACCGATTCCCTGTTTTGAAAAAAAGTAAGGTGGTGAAGAAGTCATTTAGAATTCTGACTATGTAGAGGCTGAAACTGCCTGTCAACACTCAAGCTCCGGGCGGAAACTGCCTACTTCCAGTCGAAACACAAAACTCTGAGGGCGTTCTCGCAATATTTAGTCAACTTCATCTGAATCGCGAGGATGATCCTAAGTGGTCGGTCCCACTGGTGCTGGCGTGTACCCCATGTATTCCCAGACTTCTCGCACTTCTTGGAGCGGTCTCCCTTCGAGCGTTGAAATCCATCGAAGAATGGTCATTGTCTCGATTGAAGTGTTTGCAAGAATGGCGTCATCAATCCCTTTGTATCTTTGCCAAGTGACGATTCTCGTACTGACCGGGAGCTGGTGCGCGGCAATGTTCTGTTCCCTGGCCGCAATGAGTCGGGCCAGTTGGCGAGTGACTGCTGGATTCGTCTTGTAGTCAGCGTCAAAGGCGATTAGCGCGTTGTAAGGGCGCGCCGCCTCGATAATTTCTGCGTGGGAGCAACTAACGCCGCTGGTGGCAATCACGCGTGCAGTCGGTCTAAGACTGAGCAGTACCTCAGCTTTGAGAGCTCCTTCAGTAATGATCACCGTTTTTCCCGGCGCCAAATCAGTCGGCTTGAAGGTGAAGTGGATTGGCGTGCCCGAACTCGCGCCTCGGAATGGAAACGGGCATGCGAGCCACCTGTATTTCTTTCCGCCGGTGCGAAGATCGTTTCGATGAAGACGGAGTTGGCAGGCTTGGATTCGGCCCAGGTCGTCGCGGTAGGGAATGACGAGCAAGGGCATGTTGTAGTCACGAGGATTCCAGAGTTGAAGGTGCCCAACTGCGTCTTGCCAACACCCGGGAACACCGATTAAGGCAGCGAGATTATGTCTACCTGCGTACTCCGGAAACCTGACCTTGAGGAACTGGTTCAGTGTTTGGGCCAGGCTGGCGCATTCTTTCTGAGTGCGAGGAAGAGCGCCGTAATTCTTTATCTCCGTTTCCCCCAGTCCTCTTGATAGAAGTCCGCCAGGTCCATCTATCAGCTGGGAATAATACTTAACCGCCGGCGACCTTCGTATCAACTCCTCGTAAACCGCATCGCGAACCTCGATTGGAGCGATTTGAATTGGAGGAGGCGCTTCCTTCCTGTTGGTACGCGGTCTAGCAACCAGGAAGAGACGGTTGTGGTGGAAAATATTGCCGCCATTGCGCGAAGTGCCTTTGGAGCCATTACTCACACGCATGCAAATGGAGGTCTGTTCGCCGGCGGTGTAACCGCACCAGTCGGGTTTTTTGCAGACTCGGCATGGCCGATACTTTGTCACGCGACAGAATCCATTAATAGCAATTCGCCGTCGCTGCGGAAAGTTGATGGTCCTGCATTGGTTAGTAGAAGTATGAACTGACATTTGTCCTCGATGGTGAGTTCTCCGGTGAGCGCTCTATTGATTGTTTAAAACTTTCGTTTTTGGAAGACGAACTTCTCCCTTGGCCTCTCGATTTGTCGAAAGCGTCTAATGCTTTGGGTTCCGCTTAATTTTGATTAGGAGGATAGACGGAATCTCGATCACAAGGCCCAGTGCACTCCGGGACATACAGACGAATCGCCATCAGGAATTAGCCACCACAGTTGGCAGACGCGGCGGCTGATTAATCATCTTAAAACTCGAATGATCGCCACAATCAAAGTCCTTAAACGCAAGGCTCGGACATGCTAAGGATTTCGCTAAATTGACCTAGTGAGAAACAATTAAGGTCCGTACGTCTGAGGTCATCATCAGTGAATACTGACCGGCGAGCCGACAATAAAGCCCCTGCGCAGTTCAGTCCAGCCAGCGAGTTTGTCTCACGGCCCATTGTTTTGAAAACCTAGAGCGAGGCTGAATCAAGAACCCCATCGGTAGCCCAGCAGTCCGCTGGCCACCACGCCGATCCAACGACCTGTTGAACTAAGCGCTGTGCGCTGGTAAGACCGTTTTAGTAACCCGATCACTCCGCATCGCAAGTTCTATCCAGTGTGTAACATGATCGAACTACGACAGAGAATGATCGAGTGTCTGCAACTCCGCGGTTTGGGGGAGCGGACTCAGGGCCGTACAACAAAGCCGTTCGCCACCTGGCCGCAAACGTCTCGTGACTGGTGAGCCAAGCCGCACTGCGACGCTATTCTGGCCCTCAAAACCGTTAAAGCGGGTTCAAGTGTCGTGCGCTAGTGGAGTGGACTTTATGCCCGGAGGAAGCCTTCTCTCTGACAAATGCCGAAAGAGGTCTTGCCAATAAGTAAGCGATTGTCTTGAACATACTCTCGTCCTCACTTGTGAACCCCGATCGGTGACTTCGGGCATCTCTATGCGTGCGAAGCACGCCAATTACGTTTTGGGCTTCAGTCAGATCGAATATGGGATAGGCCAGGTACGAGCGGCAGTCATGTTCAATTTCTTCTGAGACTAGCGATTTCCAATTCAAGTCAGGATGGATTTCGCTCAGCTCCTTTCCGTCCTGCACATTATGTATTCGCAGGGGCCGTCCAGTGGCTGCTGCAAAGCCGGTCAAGCCCTCAGTCTGTAACGGGGCATATCCGGGGGAAAGGCCGCGAACGTGGATCTCGTGAGCGGTTGATGGGCCAGCCGCAAACAAGATCTCTCCCGCATACTCCAATCGATAAAACAATGTGCAGTGGTTGCTTTGCAGAAGGAAAGGGATGTCATTTATGACTTGAATGATTTGCATCTCGCCGCACTCTTCCGCAACTAACAACTCCATCACCTTGATAAAACATCGCACGCGGTATTCGTATCTCGCGCGACGGAATGCCTCCGAAGCGATGCGACAAAGGGCCTTCAAGGTCTTTGCTTCTTCGGGCACCTCATCCCCTTCGCATTCAAGAGCAATTACAGCAATCGGATCGCCATGCACTAGCAAAGGAGCATAGAGTGCTCTGTTTGACTTGCCGCGCGACTGTTCGGAGCCTCCTTGGATTGCTTCGTCCCAGACTAATCCTCGCAGGAGATAGGGCGGCGGGTCAGTGTGGCTCAACCAAAACTCAAAGGACTTAGCATGCAACAGATTTACTGCCCATCGCCCAAGCGTCGAGCGAATCTCCTCCTCCAACTCCTGACTTGATTCTGGAGGTCTTACCCACAACGAAGACCTGAATAGGTCTGTTATGGCAAAGCCAAATTCGGAATCCGGAGGTTTAACGTAAAACTTTGCATAGTCGAGGGCTTTTTCGGCCTCTCCTGCAAGAAAACGCTCCACCTTTTCATCGTAGGCGTTTGGCGAATAGCTCTCCAGATTAATGACCCCGATAGTCTCTCCATTTAGTTTGATTGGACACACGATCTCCGACTTAATACTGCTGTCGGAAGGGATATAGTTGCCATCTTCGAAGAGCGATTGCTTTGGGTTCTCAAGATCGCCGGTACGGAAAACCTTGCCGCACAACCCCTCGTGAGGAGCGAGCTCCAGGAATTTTTCCTTTCCTTCGCCTACCGTAAAGTACTCCAGAGTTCCATCCCAACGCTTGACGGCGATGTATCCCCGAGCAGTAAGTGTTTCGCTATAGCAATGGCTGGCAATTCCTTTCAATTCTTCAGCGACGTGAGATTCCTTCTTACGCCGGCCCAGTTTCAGAATTGCCTGATCAATTTTGTGCAGGAAGCCAGCGAAGAATTCCTGGTCAGATTCTCCGTAACACCGGTCCTCAATGCAGTCGAAGAGGGCGACGCCAGTGACCTTGTGGTTGAAGTGTATCGGCCCAACAAGCTCTGTCTTAACCTTTTCGTAAGCTTCGGCATAGTGAATCGATTCCGGACCAGTCGGGTAGATGACAATCTTATCATTGAGTGCGACCCAGCGCGTCAGTCCCAACGGAGCCTCGCCACTCGCATTAGGCCAAATCAAGACCTTGAATCCGGGCTCTGAGATCCATAATCTTGATGTTGGTGTTTGTAAGGGAACGCCCTCGGCACCAACGCCGATGAATTGGATGAAAGCTTGTCCTTTGCCGAGCCGCTCGTAGGCCTCTAGGAGTGGCAACTCTAATAGATGCTCCAGCTCGTCTATCATATCGGCAGGCAAATACTCGAAGCGATTATCCAGGTTCATTTGGCCTGTCCCAAACACTTTTTAATTCGCACCGCCGCTTCCGGCCGGCCTAGAATAGCGAGTAGGGGCTCAATCTTCGGTGAAGGCGGCACCCCGATCAGTGCGTGCCGCAGAGCTTCCAACAACTCAGAAAGTTCTGATAAACGATCTTTTCGAGAAGATTTTGGAAGATTCTTAACTTCTCGACGCATTTCCAGGATCTTATTCTGAATCGACGTGATGAACTTCTCATCGTCCTCCGTTTCCTTTGCAAATCCTGTCAACAACTCCCTGCTGAGTGGCGATAACACACACGTGTCTTCGCGCGGCTTTATTACGTCCAGGATTTGGGAGAAGCCAGCAAAATCAGAGGCATGCGTAGCGATCCGATTCAGCAAATTAATGCTAGGTGTGGACACCGAATCCGTGAGTTTGCTGTATGCAATTTTCTGTTGAAGCTTCCAGAGGGGAAGCTTCCGGACGACAATCTGTTCTGAGAACCTGATATCTCGAAGCCTACAACGGATCTGGCGCTGGCTGCGAACCAGATCATCAGAAGTGAAGAGCTGAGAGAAATACTGCAAACCGGCTTGCACACCCAGATGACTGAAGACTGTAGCTACATCTGCTAAATGTTTCTTCCGGCCACGAGTCGCCAACTTTGCTGTGATGATGGTGGCAACCAGATAAGCTACGATGCTTTCAGGCAAGATGTGTTCTTGTAGCCTTAGATACTTAAGTGTGAATTTTTCAAGGATAGCGCTTTCATGCGTCTTTCGTTTGACGGCGCCTGGATCGGCCTGTGAGAGTCGATATTGCATTCTAGGAATAGACGTTGCGCTTCCGAATTGGCTTCGAGTTTCTGCCGCGCAAGCTCCAGCGCATAGCGGATATGGGCCTGCACACGGGTTAAGAACAGTTGGCCATTGTCCCTAACTACGTAGGTCAAATGCCGTGTTCCATAAAGGCACCTTACATCGTCAACTAAACCCGCATATTGGTAATAGGCATTCCAGGGATCAGGCCGAAACAGCTTAATCGGCTTTGGCACAAGTTTTCTCGTTTGTTCGTCGAAGGCAAGTGGGGGCTGGTGGGTGACGGTCGCCCCATTGCGCCAATCATAGTAGACACAATAGTAATGGTCCAAGGGCAAGCTTTTTAGATAAATGTCGCCGCCTTCATGCTGTTCCGTAAATTCAGCGAGCGTAAGTATTCGGAGGAGGCGCTGGTAGGTTTCAAATGTTTCACTTTGGTGGAAAATCTCGCTGGTATTGTCCCACTCAAGACCCAACCAACGAACTTCCTCTTTAATTTTCGCTACGAGGTGTGGGAGGCTTCGTTCATGGTCCGTATCGTCTATCCTCAAAAAGAACCGAGCTCGTTGCTTGTCCTTAAGCCCCAGCATATAAGCCGCTAGTGCGGTTCTCGCATTGCCGAGGTGCAGCTGGTTCGATGGTGTTGGCGCAAATCGCGTGATGTAAGGGGTAGTTGCCAGAAGTTTGGCCAACACCTGATTAGGCTTGTTGGGTCCCTTTGTGGCTGAAACCGAGGCGTAGACGACCTTGTCTCGACCATGGACGCGTATTAACTGCGTCAATATAGAATCAATCGAAGCCAAGACCTTCTGTTCTGCTCCGGCTTTTTGCGAGAGTGGGAGAGCCATCTTTGATTCGGGAAATAAGATTGCCTGTACCAGCAGAGAGCTATCCCAAAACACTCGAGCTATCTTCCCCGCCGAATCACTAAACATCGGATGCACCTTCCCCTCAGCAAATCCGAGTGCTTTCACGCGATCCTTTGAAAGCAGGGTAGCTTTTATCTGAGGCTCCGTCGTCTTCTGTAGTCTGTATTCATCAACGCTGCCTTCACTGGGTGAAACTACCAGCACAACAGTGCCTTCCCTTTCGAACAAAAGAAAGTTTGGCTCTTGAACGCCTTGATCACTTAATGTCGCGCCGCTGCCGGAGATCACCGAGAGTTCCGATTCGCGTTCTCTAAGCGCGGAAATAAAATCGGCAGTGAGATCCTTCACCAGTGGTTCACTTGTTTTCTTCTTATTGACAGGTCTCGCCGATTCCGCCGGCCCCATCGTAGCCGGCGGGCCAACTTGAGGTGCTGCCGGCGTCAATCCTCCGTGGGTGGGTTGGATGGTGCCAACTGGAATACCACCGTCGCCGCTTCGGATGCTCCTAAGTCTTGTCAGCAGTGAGGGAAAAAATCGATCGGTATCAATGCCCTTATAAAAGAAAACTCTGGTACCACCGACGCCTTGTAGTAAGCGTTCCAACAAGTGTTGGTTGCGGCGATAGATCTCGTCCTGAGACTTGCTATGAAAGGCCCAGAGTACGTTTGTTTGAGCGCTGACATCGTGGGTGGCCCGTAAGAGAACCCTCACGAGGGCATCATCCCAACCTCCATAACCGATGACGACCAGCACACGTTCTCGTACGATGTTTCCCAGCTCGACCTCCAGGTTCGGGCGCTCATGTTCCATTACAAGTTTCGTGTGTAAAGTGTCGGTGTTGGACCAGTAGCCGTGTATATGAAGGATTCGACAGGTATCAGCGGGAGTTTTAGGCCAATGAGTAGGGGCGTCTCCTGACAATCCCCAAGTTTGGGCGATTCCGTTTGCGAGGCCGATGCTAACTTCAAGCAAAGGGTCAAAGTTGGTGGTTATCACTGAACCGCCAAACGTTCCACTGTAATCTGCCAGAATGCTTCCCAAGGCGCTTAGACCCGGCCGAATACTCCAATGGTTGATGTCTCGTTCCAAAACTTCGCACAACGCCTCACATTCCGCTGTCTTGATGTAATCGTCCTTTATCAGTTTTTTCGCCACATCTTGGTGGTGAGCTGAAGACAGTCGCGCAGCCAGGACCGCTTTTCGTATTATGCGACTGGCACAACCGGGGGCTCGCCGGCCACCCAGATGCTGAAAAGAAATCTGGTACTCGTCCGTTGGTTTTCCCGCTATCTCTTCGTCGAGCTGATTAAGCACCCCTACATCTCCTGATAATTCTGCGCGCACTAAGTCAATGATGCCTCTGACGCTTAATACACCTGGCTTGTCACCAATTGGGCAGGTAAGGCCAGAACCACACAAGAATACGAATTGCCGATGGTCGTTAACGCCGTTAATCAGACGGTCAAGCAGTGCGGCCTCATCATGATAAGTAATGTTATCTTTCATCAGGTTTCTTTGGGTCAAACTCGCCTGAGCACGCATTAACGACAAGCGTCGAGAGGTAAGTCAATAAACACGTCTGGTTCGTGGAAGAATACTCGATGAGGACTTTTGCTAATTAATAATGTGTGACGTTGTAACCTGGGTCAGGAGTAATCCGTCTCTGTTGAGGTGATTTTGTCTGAACCAGAGGACAACGTGAATCACTGGGGACTCCTTATTGAGATTGAAGTTGATCTTGAAAACCGCAGAGCGCGATCGGTGCGCATCCTATACGGGGCCAAGACCGTATGTCAATGCTTCAACCATAAGTGTTTTGCGCACGAATGAAGTGGAATCCTTTCTCTCCAAAGACTTTATTTTCTTATCGCCAGTTGAGCCTTTACCTGTGTCCGAATCTTGTTTCGCTACGCTATCGGAATCGATCTGTAAACCGCTTGACTGTCAACTTCTTCACTTCGCGCGGCCGCCAATATATTGTCTGCAAATGTGTCTCTAATTCTGTGGCTAGGGATACACAAATTGGTACGGTCACTTTCCGTGCGGTCAACGGTTGACCCTCGGTGCGACTGTTGGATGATAGTACCGGGTTTTGGAGAGCGTGAAGTTTGCGATCTGTTGGGACTTGCCCACCTCCCGCTTTGTTTTGCAATTTTTTTAGTCTTTGGTTTTCTTGGGGCAAATCGGAGACCAGCGGACTTTTGGGACAATTTCTTCTCTTCGGTTCCGCGCCGCCGGCGATCAAGCTCCTCAATATTGAAGGCTTCCCAGTCGCGGCTGGGGGTCTTGGGAATTTGCGCTCCGTTAAGTTGGGATGAGTCGAGGTCTATCTTTGCTACACAGCATAGCCTCGATTACGTAGTCTGCGGGCTAGCTCGCGCTCCACTGCTTCGGCTTCCGAGCGAGTCATTGGATTAGATCTCCTATATAGTCGGGGCTTCAGGCACACGCCGTACGTCTGAACTAGCTTGCAGGCTTTGTGGCCCCGCTTCTGATTTAGAAATCGCTCTCTCCGACTGAGGCCGGTCATTCCTACGTATACACAAGGTTTTATTGGATTGTGTTGGGGGTTCTCTCGGATAAATCTTGGAACCGCTAAAACCTCACGATCCAGAGCAACAAGGTAAATACTGAATTCCTTCGTGTCGAGATGCTGGCGCGCAGGAGGCATTGAGTATTAGCTCCTTTCGGCGGCAGTTGGCCGATTGTTTCTTGGATTGTCTTATTGTGCAAGGCTTTAACGATAAGACCGCTAGTCGGCCCTGTTACTGCTTGCAGCCGATTACGCCTTGCAATCCCAAGTTCTACCGAACAGTTCACTGTCTACGGGCTGCTTCACCCAGAAGCCCTACAACCGAAAGGAACTCGACGTGCCCAACAAGCCCGGAATGCTTTTGGGCAAGGTGCAAAGTGGCAAACCAAAACATTCCTGGGTCAGAAACATTAGGGAGCCCGGCCCTCTTGTTGACATAGTAGCAAGGCGTAACTATCGTCTTTGTCAGTTTGGTTAATTCTCGCCAACAAGCGCCGTGCCCTCGCTGACGCTTCTCAAATTTCGTGATCGCTGGTGGGATCCAAGAAGATCATAACTAACGACACCCTCAGGAAGAGGAAGAACTTCGAACGGCTGGTACAACTGCCGAAATCCGAAGGTCGAGCTAATGCCAGAAACCTTTGCCCAATATCTCGAGAAATGGCTCAAGCAATCCACGGCGCAAGGGCTTAACAACCCATTAGTGAAGATGCCGGTTAAGCGCTTCCGACTATTGGAGCTGCTTGAGCTGGAGGCGATCGCCAACGGAGGTTCGTTGGCGATTGGCACAATGAGCGATCCGATCGCGCGCAATTTATTTCGAAACTTCAAGACTCGAATTCGTGAACGAGGAGAACATTGCGCATTCATTTGTTCCGGTTCGGTCGAGATACCGATTGCGGGCACCCTCGGACAGCAACGAGTTGCGCTGTTCCCCGTGTGCCTCAAGAGGGCGACGCTCAATGCTGGCACGGAGCAGGTCAAGGTTAGTGTATCGGAGGATCATAGCTGGCAGTTCAATCCTGTTTTGGAAGCCCACCTAAAGGGATTCGGCATTCAATTGCCGGAAGGCTTGGCCAACAGCCCAAACGAGGCGACGAACTGGGTCAATTCCCAATTAGGAAACCGCGCCCAAGTGAGGAGTGATAGCTACGTTGGACTATTCAGTAGTCAACAGATGGTCGTTCAAGCGCGGTTGACAGAGCCTTTGCTTCGGCAATCTCTTGCTAGTAACCCAGTTGTAAAGTCGAAGATTGAAGGTACCAAGGTACAGGCCTTGGATCTTGGTGAGATCAGTGACGAAGGCTTTGAGGAACTCGGATTAGTTCTTCCTTCTGATGATAGCCAATTACGAGTCGTGCAACTCACAGATCACGGATTCTGCCTGCAGGTTGAAGGCCCACCTGGAACTGGGAAGTCGCAGACCATCGCTAATATTATTAGCAATGCGCTCCATCGTGGAAGAAATGCTCTCTTGGTGTGTGACAAGAGAGCCGCCATTGCTCAAGTTGAAGAACGCCTCTCTGACTGTGGGCTGAAGCCTGCGTTGTTGAATCTGCATGACGAGGATTTGGACAAGCGCGAATTCCTGCGACAGGCAACGAGTAAGTTCGCGTCGGGACCGAACCCGAACGTCTATCCTTTTAACGAGGTTCGTGAAACCAGAAAGGTGCTCAATGACCGTGTGAGATCTGGCCGCGCTATATCTCATCCATCACTGCAGATAAGCAAGCGCGAAGCGTTGGGCGGCATGATCCAGTTGCGTAAGACTCTGAGAAACGTTCCAAATGTTCAAATTGCAAATTGGCAGGCACTCTCAAAGGAACGCCTGACCAAGCTTCTCGCTCACTTGGGAGAGTGGCCTGACCTTGCTGCTACGCTCACGGATTCCGCGAATATCTGGAATAGCGTGAAGGTTGAGAGTTTCGATGACAATCCCAATGCCGTCAATGAACTGCAAGAAACAACAGGCTCGATCTTTGAGCACTTGAAATCTCTAGATGTGATTAACGAGTGGGCAGCGTCTGTAGGAGTCGAGGCAGGCATTAATTCAGAGAGTGAAACTGATTACCTCCTTGCCATCACAACTAACGTTCTGGCACGACCAGAGTGTCATCCAAAACTAATCGGAAACTCAGAACTCGGGGCCGCCGAACTTAGCCTTCTCAAACAAACGTGGGAACGGCGCGATGAACTTCGCGCCCTTCAGCACCCACTGCGCCTCGCCGACGCGTGCAATGAAGATGGCTTTCGGGAGGCTACGAGTCTCTTAGCCGTCGAGAATGCAATATCCTGGCAAGATCTGTCGGATCGAATGGCCCTTCACACGGCTCGCCGTGATGAGATGGAGCAATCCCAAGCCGGCTACCTGAAGCTTTGTGACCAAATTGGGTTTGTGTACTCTCCATTGCTGAAGGTTCGCCGCTCACAGCTTCAGGCTGTCTTGTCTCTTGGTAATCTGCGTGCTTCCATTCCAACAACATGGTGGACTGCGGCTTCCACTCCTGTTCTCACCGTGGCTGGGTGGAAAGCACACCTCCAGGCTTGTGCCAGCATTGCCGAGCAAGCTCCGCTGCCGTGCCATCTCTTAGCTCTTGAACGACTTTCAAAAACCCATTGGACATACATAGAAGCAAAAGCGGAACGTGGGTTTACGTTCATTGGTGACGTTCTGCATTTTGTTAGCTATCGCAAGTGTAAGTATGCCTTGCGGCAAGTTTTTCCGACGATTCCTCCGCGTCAATTCACACAATGGCCGGAAGTTACCCTCCATGCAATCTCTGCACTCGGAGCGCTTCAGTCATTGCGTTCGGCCTCGGAAGCACACGCGACCCTCAAACAAATGGCCTCTGCGTACTTGGCAGTGGCTCACGAAAACTCGAATCGAAGCAAGGAGTATCTTGCCGACGAAACTGTGAGAGCGCTAGAGAAGACTGCGGCGCTAGTTGAGGAAATGCGGAATCGCAATGATCTTTTCGAAATTGATAACATTCACTGGCAGACTTTTTGGGAGTTCCCAAACCCGAACTTACTATCAACAGTTGAGCGCATGCTCAATAGCCTCGACAGCCTCAGCTTTCCATTCGAAACCGGTGACAATGTTGAGTTAGCCCTAACTTCGCATGAGCAAGCTCGCGAGCGAATTGAAATATTTCTTAGTACTTATGAAACGCAGAAAGGCGAGAGAAAACGATCAATCGTCGACAGCTTCGCGGCCCAAATTGAGTTTGCAAACTGTGAGGAAAAACTAAAACCGCTGACGAAATACTTAGATTTACAGGAAAACGAAACAGGTGAACCTAAATGGGACTGGCTACACTCAATCATCGAATGGCGGGATGATTTTGAACGCCTGCGCGGTAGGCAAAAGCTGGACATTGATAGTGGCTTCTGGGTCAAGCTCAAAGACTCCTTACTTCGTCACCAGACGAAAATGGAGCGAACGTACTCAAGGCTTGAGACCTTTTTTGAATACTCTTTGCGAGGTTTGGGGGACCACAGCCTCTTTGCGACGATGGTGGAAGAGATATTAGGAGGATTACCGCTGCGACACGTCTGGCTGGAGAAAGGACGCTGGCAGAAAAAGATTACCGCGTTTCCCGAGATTAGTGCGCTTTGGACAAAGATTCTCGAAGGAAGTGTGAAGCCCGAAAATGCCCAACGCCTTTTCTGTTTCAATCTCTTAAGGCTTTGCGACCCAATCGCGAAACCTCATGGAGCCGAATTCAAACAGACCCTGAAAGGCTTTGCGGAACAGGACGACAGGCTGTCGGCTTGGATAATTGAACATTTGATCGCAAAGCTAAGAACGTCCATGCAAAAGGCGGCGACTGCGGCGGCCCAGAGCGAATCCGAACTTCGGCGACTATCAGGATTGAAGCGCATCCGCGGAACGGTCCGGGAGCTCGTCAACTCTCATATGGATTACCTTCTCAACGGTAAGCCGTGCTGGATGATGAGTCCGACATCACTTGCAAATCTCGTAGACTCAGAGATTTTCGGTGACTATGGTGTTCCTTTCGATTTGGTGATCTTTGACGAGGCGTCTCAAGTACGCGTTCTTGATGGCTTACTCGCGATGGCCTTCGGTAAACAAGTCATCATTGTAGGGGATAAGAATCAACTCTCCCCGACTGACTTTTTCGCAGCGTTCGTTCAGCCTGACAGCGATACAGAGTCACAAGACTTTGGGGTTAGCGAAAGTCTGCTGGATGAATTCGGTGGGGTTTTTGAAGAAGAGAAAACGCAAGTGATGTTGATGTCCCACTACAGGAGTGAGACACCAGACCTTATTAGGTTCTCAAATGACTGGTTCTACGAAGGGAGACTCGAGGTCTATCCTCCGGCACATATAGCGGGTATAGGCCGCCGGTTCCACTATGTGCCTGATGCAGTCTACTCGGAAACAGCGGGCCAGCGAAATAATCCGGCCGAAGCGAAGGAGGTCGTGAAGCTTATTGAATTGCATGTCAACGAGCACCCCGAGAAGTCACTTGGTGTCGTGACCATGAATATTCCCCAAATGGAACTCATCGACGCAGAGCTTCTGATGTTCACGTCAGAAAAGCTGAGGACATTCTGCGCAAATGAGTCGCTATTCTTTCTCAGGAACCTGGAAACCGTCCAAGGTGATGAGATGGATCGTATTATTCTGAGCCTTACTTACGGAAAGAATCGAGAAGGGCGCTTCAATGCCGCGGTCCTTGGACCGCTGACCAAGAGTGGTGGTGATCGTAGACTCAATGTTGCTATCACCCGATCTCGCAGCGGACTAACGATAGTGTCTTCCCTTAAAGCCGCCGACCTCCAATCGAGCACCGCCCAGAGCAAGGGCTTCCAATGCCTGAAAGCATTGCTACAGGATGTGGAGGGCATTGAACAGGCTCGAACCTTTGGCATCGGAAGCAAGCGGTTTGAGCGCAAGAATGATGGCCTGTCCAATATTGTCTATTGCGATTCGCCATTTGAAGAACAGGTTGTCGAGTTTCTGGAAAATGAAGGCTACGAACTTGAATGCCAGTACGGTGCTGGAAAGTTTCGGCTGGACATTGTCGTCAAAGAACGCGGTCGAAACTTGCTTGCGATCGAGTGTGACGGAGCCGCATATCACAGCTCACTTGTGGCTAGAACACGTGATCGCGCTCGTCAGCGATTGCTAGAGGAACTTGGCTGGAGAGTTCATCGGGTATGGAGCACCAACTGGTGGTTTTTTGAGCAACAAGAAAAAGAAGCCATGATCGATGCTATAAACAAAGCTCGAGGAATGGTCTCCCTGTAAAGACGCCCAAGACTCAACTCTAAGCGTCACTCGCACGTTTTCAGTCGATCTAGTTAGTCTCGTAAGTAACACGGAAGAGCAGTCCACTAAATGAGGGTTTTATCTCGTGAGAAAGCTAGATGAGACTTACATATATTCTCCTTCAGATCTAGTTACCCACTTGGAATCCGACTACGTTTCGTGGATGGATCGGTTTGCTCTCGATCATCCGGGCGGGGCGGATCGGGATCAGACAGAAGACACTGACAACATCCTTCGCATCAAGGGTCAGGAACACGAGCGCGATTTCCTCGCACGCCTCAAAGATTCGAATCGTGATGTCTATGAAGTACCGGCCGAACCGGATGGCGTGGCGACAACGTGGCGCGCTATGAAGGACGGTCGCGAGGTGATCTACCAAGCAAAGCTTCAACGCGACTCCTTTACCGGGTTTGCTGATTTTCTTATGCGCGTCGAGGGTCGATCGGCGCTCGGGAGTTATCACTACGAAGTTTGGGATACGAAACTCGCACGGAGTTTGAAGCCATACTTTCCTATTCAGCTATGCTGTTACGCTGAGATGTTGGAGGCAGCTCAGGGTCGGCGGGCAGACCACTTTGGAATTGTACTCGGTACAGGAGAGGTAGTGCGGCTACCAACCAGCGAATTCTATTATTACTACCGCGCAGTGAGACGTGCATTTCTCGAACACCAGGCCAAGTTCGATCCGAAAGTTCCACCACCGATACCTGGCTTAGGAGATCTCCGACATTGGACTAGCTATGCGTCTCGTCTTCTAGAGGCACGCGACGACTTGAGCCTTGTCGCGAACATTCGAACAATCCAGATTGAACGACTTCAGGCGGCAGGAATCGACACTGTTCTCGGTTTGTCGGTGAGCACAGTGTCGGAAGTCTCAAAGATTTCGTCGGCAGCCTTTAATCGACTGCGCACGCAGGCACGCTTGCAGATTGAATCGCGCGGTTTGGAGCGGCCCTTGTGGCAAGCGGTTCAGCCTGATTCTGAACGCCCACGAATGGGACTCGCTTTGCTTCCGCCCGCCTCCCCCAACGATGTGTCTTTCGATATGGAGGGCTTTCCGCTAATTGATGAGGGACTGGAGTATTTATTTGGAGCAACGTACCTCGAAAATGGCGAGCTGCGCTTTCGCGATTGGTGGGCACATACACGAGCAGACGAGCAAGTTGCATCCGAAGGTTTCATTCGGTGGGTCCATGCTCGCTGGAAGAGCGACCCCTCAATACACATCTATCACTACGCTTCTTATGAGACTGCTGCGCTAAATAAGTTGACAGGGCGGTTCGGTTCCTGCGAATCCGAGATGGATGATCTGCTACGAAATGGCGTATTTGTCGATCTTTTAGCAGTGGTTCGCCAAGGGCTGATCGTGGGAGAACCAAGCTATTCGCTCAAGAATATTGAGCACTTGTATAAGGCTAAGCGAAGCGGTGAAGTCGCAACCGCCGCCGACTCCATTGTCTACTACCATCGGTGGCGTGAAGCGCCAGATGGTGTTGACTGGACCACGTCGCCAACGCTTCGACTCATTCGCGACTATAACGAGGAAGACTGTGTCTCCACCTGGCAGCTCGCGCAGTGGCTGCGCACCGCGCAAGTAGAGAGCAAGATTTCCTATGTGCCGCGAACCGAAGCTCCGAAACAACCCAGCGAACTGACCACCAAACGCGCTGAGCTTGCTCAGGAGATCCTGAATGAAATCCCGACCGAGCCAGGCAACGACAGCGAGAAGTGGCGTGTACACGCGATGCTTGCTCACCTGCTGGAATTTCATCGCCGGGAAGCGAAGCCATCCTGGCGAAAACTATTTGAGCGAAGCATTAAGACCGAAGAACAGTTGGTCGACGATGCGGATTGTTTAGGAGCGCTGGAGCGGACCGGCACCGCGCCCACTCCACTCAGGAAGTCGCTGACCTACGAATACCGATTTGATCCCGACCAGGAGAGCAAGTTAAGAGATGGAGGCAACTGCCGATACTCGCATGATCTTGAGAGCAGGATTACGATAGAGAAAATTGATTACGAATGCGGGTTACTCACATTCGCCCTCGGTAAGATTCGTCCCGCGCCGCCGCAGCGTCTTAGCCTCATTCCCGATGATCTGGTTCCAGCAAAGGTGATCGCTGATTCAATCGAGCGTACGGTAAAGGAGTATCACGACAGCGGGTTTCTCCCACAGCACCTCGCTGATTTTCTGTTTCGCAGACGACCTAATCTGAAGAGCTTTGCCGGTGGTCCAATTGTTCCTGCTGGCTCAACCATCCCAAATGCGTGCATTGAGACAGGGTTAAAACTAGATGGCAGCACCCTATGCATCCAAGGTCCACCTGGTTGTGGCAAAACGTATACCGGTGGATACATGATCGCCGCCTTGCTTGCTGCAGGAAAGCGCGTCGGCATTACTTCGAATAGTCATCGTGCAATCTGCCTCCTACTAAAGGCGACTGCCGAGGCGGCAGATAAGATGGGGATTCCTTTCGCGGGAGCAAAAGCGGGTTGCGAAGAAGATGATGAACCCATCCACCGATCGATCGAGATGCTCCCAACCAATGGCGACCTATTCGAGCTGGAACAAATACCCTCGTTAGTAGGTGGAACTGCTTGGGTATTTAGCAACGAAAAGGCTCGCGGCAAGTTTGACTACCTCTTCGTGGACGAGGCCGGTCAGGTCTCGGTGGCCAACCTGGTTGGAATGGCGCCTTCAACAAGGAACGTAGTCCTGCTGGGAGATCAGATGCAATTGAATCAACCCATTCAAGGCTCGCATCCCGGCGAGAGCGGAACTTCTATTCTCGAATACTTCCTCCAGGATAAAGCGACCGTACCGGAGGATATGGGTATCTTCCTGCCCCGGACCTGGAGAATGCGACCGGAAGTTTGCGAGTTTATTTCCGATGCCATCTACGATGGCCGACTTCAACCTGAAACGCTCACGAGCAACCGGACAATTCGATGCGAACCGGGATCAATAAATCGAGTGGCGCGGAACGCGGGGCTGCTTTACGTTCCAGTGGACCATGCCGGTAGGACTTACGAATCGGAAGAAGAAGCACTTGCTATCCATGAAATCGTTCAGGAACTGTTAAAGCATTCAGTACAGTTGGACAGGGAACCATTGCGCCCGATGAAGCTGAGCGACATTTTGATCGTTGCTCCGTACAATCTTCAAGTGAGAAAGCTTAGGTCGGTTATTCCAAACGCAAACATTGGGACGGTGGATAAATTTCAGGGTCAGGAAGCTCCGGTCGTGATCCTTTCAATGACAACCAGCGAAGGAGATGCTTCGCCGCGCGGCCGGGAGTTCCTGTTTTCGCGGAATCGCTTAAACGTGGCAATTTCCCGAGCGCAAATCCTGGCGATTATCGTTGCAAGTTCCCGGTTGCAGCGAACCAGGTGCACGCGCATCGAACAGATGAAACTTGTGAACCTTTTCTGCCGCGCGGCACAGACGGGCGAGCTTCCGGAAACGATGTGAGTTTGCGCCAACTGCGCGGGTACATCCCGGAGCTTCAGCCTTACGAATCATGACTGCGAAAATGCCGAATACAACAGCGTTGCGATTCCTTCAGCTCTCTGACGTTCATGTAGATTCAAACCTCACGAGCAGCCGGCTCGCCTTGCCAAAGGACAAGCGAAGAACGCGAATCACGGAAATAAATGCTCTCGTCCAACAAGCAATGGAGCTCGCGAAAGAGCGAGAAGTCGAAGCCGTCCTAATCCCTGGCGATCTTTGGGACGACGAGACAGTTTCTCAGGAATCAGTCCACAGGTTAGTCGAGTCATTTGCTTCGATAGCTCCGATTCCAGTATTCATCGCTCCCGGCAATCACGATTTCTGTTCACCTCTCTCAAAGTATTCTCGCGAGATGCAGGTAGCCCTGGGCATGCAGCCCTGGTCTGAGAATGTGTTTATCTTCGACAAGCCCGATTTCGCTGCCGTGTCCCATCCCGGGCGCGAAGATGTCGTAGTGGTGGGGCGGGCCTTTCTGGAAAACGTCAGAACCAGTCAGCGCTTACTTGGCCCTCGAATCGACAGGCCAACTGCGGCGATCAGTCTTCTTTTGTTCCACGGTTCGCTTGAGGGTTACAACCGGGAAGGTGCCGCCAAAATAACTGCTCCTTTCTCGCGTGAAGAACTGCTAGCACAGGATTTCAGTTACACCGCGCTGGGCCACTATCACAGTTTTGGTCAAATAGTTGACGCCAACGGAGTGGTCCGCGGCGCCTATGCCGGCTCGACCGGAGCACGAATGTTGAGTGACGACGGTCCGCGGTATGTGCTGATTGGTTCAGTTGATTCGAATGGGCTGGTTGGAGAATTCGAGAAAGTCGAATTGGATCCCCGAAGGATATGCGCCTTAAGCTTCGATGTAAGTGGAGCGAGTAGTGTGGAGATAATAGCGCGAATCGAGGAGAACGCATTGCTCGAGCAGTGGCGACCGGTTGACATGGTTGCCGTAACTTTGTCCGGCAGGATCCACAAAGGAGCAAGCATTCGTGCGACTGAGCAAGTCTTCCAGGATCGCTACTTCCATTTCAAACTGTTCGACCGGACAGTGCCGGACTACGATCTGGATAACTATGATCGGAGAACAGTGGAAGGCCGGTTCATTGAAGAAATGAAGCGGGAGATCGACTCGTCTGAAACCGACGAACAACGACGGCATTTCGAGCGTGCGCTTTACTACGGTCTGGATGGATTTCGAGGAGTGATAAAACTCGCGTATGAAGATTGACCGCCTAATCATTGAAGGCTTTGGGAAAATTCGCAATCAACAGATTAGGTTTTCGCCTGACCGCGTCAATCTTTTGGTTGAGGAGAACGAGTTCGGTAAGACGACCATCGCTGAAGCAATTTGCGCGACGCTATATGGTTTTGCCCGTGGACGGACCACGCAGGAGAAGCTCGCCGGGATTGACGCCAGGCGCCCACTATCCGAAGGGCTTTATAAAGTGGCCGCTGAAATTAGTGTTCGCGGGCATCGTTACCGGATAACGCGCGATTTCGAGAATGAGGATGTTCAAATTTTGGACTTCGAATCAGCGAGAGATGTTACCGCGGATTTTATTCCCCGAAAGGGCGCGCCGCAAATTGGGGAAACGCTGATCAATCTTTCGCGAGAGCAGTTTCAACAAACTTGCTTTATCGGTCATCACAGCTTAATTCACAACGCGGCCGACCCGGATTTGAAACGGAGCTTCGAGCAGATCGCCTCGTCGAGTCAGGAGAGCAATACGGCGGCGCAAGCAATCGCCGCTCTGGAAAAAGGCCTGGATCATTTGCCGGGGGCCACCATGGGTGGATCCATCAAAGTTGAAACGGAGATAAGCCGACTCCAGGAGAAGATCACCAGTATTAAAGCCACCCTCAACACCCTCGAAGACAACAAACGACGCCACGAGCCTGACGTTCGCAAACTGCGCGAACTGCAGGAAGCGATCGACGCAAGGCGAAAGGACAAGACCGAACTAGAGAGCCTTCAGCTCGCGGCATACGGCCAGGCTCTGGATGCACGAGTTTCCGAGCAAGAGCAGTTGCTGCAGGATATTGCCCGGTTAAATAGAGAGCGCGCTGAGTTGATTGGTTTTGAAACTTTTCCAGCAGCTATCAATGAGAATCTTGTTCGGTGGCATGCTCAGTGGAATACGAAAGGCGCCGAACTTCGCGTCCTCACTAAAGAGATTGCGAGCACAAAAGAGGAACTAGAGAAACTGTCCGCTCAACTGGACCAGCGATTCTCACATCTGCTGACATTCACAGCCAACGACCGAGACAAGTTAGTGGCGGCGAGGGAGCAGCTATCATCCGTAACATCTCGCCGTGTCGAAGTCGCTGGTTTGCGTGGAGCTGAGCTTGAGTCTCTCAAGAGCCGGGGGGTCACCCCCACCCGGTTCAACGACTTAGACGCCGCGCTGGCTCACCTGGATTCACCCACTCGCGAAGCGGCGATAGGTTATCCGCAACAACACGACCGCCAAGTCTCCGAGCTGGTTCAACATGAGCGGTCCGCTAAGGAACAATCTCAGTTGCTCATGCAGGTTGACGCTGAACGAGAAAGGCGAAAGAAGACGGCGCTATACCTGCTGATCGCGAGTCTCGTCGCCACCGTCCTCTTTGGCGTCTCGTTCCTGCTGGCGTCTGACTTCAGGTTGCTGTGGGGAACGCTATCGGCAGTTTTTCTATTACTGGCGATCTTGCTGCTGGCGATCGTCCAGCGAGCCTCGATCCTCAGGTCGGACGATCGTTCCAGGGCCGTGCTCATTTTGCAGCAAGCAACCCTGGACGCCGAAGCTGGTCGTGATTCGTTGCAGCAGTTGGAAAGCAAGTGGAACTCAATTGCGAAGTCTGTAGCGCTGGAGTCAGCCAATGAATTGGCGCGCGCCTGCCTCGAATACTTGCGCACGGGAGAAGCCCTGAGAGAGTTTCGCCGACTGACTGACGAGTTGAGCTTCCTCGATGAACAGAAGCGGGGAGTGCAAAGCGAAGTCCTGCCGTTGCTGCAACGGGCCGGAGATCGCGCGCAGATTAGCAGCGAGATTAGCGAACGGGTCGTCGACCAGGCACGCAATGAGGTCGAAGCGTACTTTGGGCTGTGCACTGAAATTGAAGCGGCTAAGGATCGGGTGAGTCGGCAGGAGGATGCCCAACGTCGGAACGAGGAAGACGTGGACGACCTGGCCGGACGTCTGCGAGAAGGCTTTCTGGAAGGCGGGATCAAGGTGGAAGATTCCGCGTTTGACGAAGCGCAAAAGCTCTTTCGAGAGCGACTCGAAAAGCATCAGAGATTAAAGAGACTCGACAGCAACGAGCTGCCTCGGTTCGAGAAAATGAAAGCGTCCACCGAGCAACTTGTGGCGTTGAAGAACGATCAGGAAGCGGTACATAAGAAGCTCCAGGCACTGGGCGCGGTGGACCAGGTGCCGACTAAGACTCAAGGGCAGTACACAAGCGAGCTTAGCCAGGCTAATGCCGATCTGGAACGTTTGACTGAAGAGCTGGCAACTACGCAGCTGGCAATTTCAAAGGCGCTGGGAGATTACGAAAGCCAGAGTGAATCACTGGTCGAGGAATGCGATGAGCGGGAAGCGCAGCTTGGCCGAGTCGTCTCGTATCGCGATGCTGTGGCATTCGCCCTGGGAAAATTACAACTGATTGCGCGCGACGTTCATCGAGAATGGTCTGAGTCTCTAAACAGCATTTGTGAGGAGATGCTTCCGGCAATCAGGTCAAGCTATAAGTCTATACGGTTTGCTAATGATCTCAGCTTCACCCTGGAGACCGCGGATCTGGGTTTGCTAACGATGAGAGATATCACAAGTCGACTATCGCTCGGAGCAGGCGAACAGCTATTTCTCCTCCGGCGGCTGGCTGTTAGTCAGTTTCTCTCAAGTTCCTCGGTAAAATTACCTCTAATATTTGATGATCCGCTAGTGACCTCTGATGACGATCGATTCTTGGGACTAATGCGTTTTGTGATCGAGGAACTTCCGACTGAACATCAGGTTCTGATCTTTAGCTGCCATAAACAGCGACATGAATGGCTAAGTGATCAACTTGGCGATCTCTTCGCCGAGAGAGTTCAGATGGTTCAGCTTGAGCCAATTTAGCCGCTGCCAAGGCGCGGCTCTTGTTGAGCGGTCAATTGGTCTCAGCATTTTGCAGACTCTCAAATGAGGGAGGCTGATCTTTAGGGAATATCGTTGCCCAATCTTGTTTGAGTATGGCTTCCGCCTCCCGTTTATACTTCTCGTACTTGATAAGGCTACCGCCTGCTTTCGCGAGCTGGGCATCGTTAAGCTTCTTTCTGGCTCGATGCCGAGCGGCACGCTCCTTACCCTCTCGAATTTGCTGAATCAATTCAGGAGTAAGCTTCTTTCGCCTCTGAAGTTCAAGCTGAACTTCGGTCAATTTCCGGACCGTGCTCGCTACAGAAACGCTACTGGTGAATGCCGCCCTCAGGCATTCGTTGATCATATTTGAGAGTGCCCCCATTTCGGCCTGATCGGCGATTGCCAAAGCCCTTTCTTTCACCTTCTTGATTTCTTCAGACAGCGCTCTCTTCTTCTTGGTAGGCCAGTAACTTCCCAAATTTCTCGCACTATCACGGAGGCGTTGCCCTGCCCACAGCCGGGTGATGTTACCGTCAACGAGCTGCGTTTCTAGATCGGCCATCTCTCGGTTAATATCTTCGAAATCATCCGTAACCTCATCTTCATCTGGATCATCGAGTTCATCTCGGTCGTCATCTTCATTGCGGTCGGTCTTTCGACCAAATATTCCCCAGACCCGGTCGGCTTCTTCGCCCACCAGCGTCATCTCATCACCGCCCGAGAACTTTATGTGGAGTTGTCTATTTGCTTCTTCAAATGCGGCACTAACAATGAGGTCCATGTTAAGCACAATTGGAAGCCCCTCATTCAAAGACTTAATGAACACTGGAATGACTCCTCTTAGAGTTACGACCAAGCTACTGAGCATAAACTTGTGGGATACTGAAGGGGTTGATAATTCCCATAAAGTATTTTGCGCCGAGAATCTCTTCTTTGGAAGTGACGGCGAGGAAATGGATAGGTGAGCAACGTTGGAAGATCGTGGAACCAATTTCAAGAAAAGGGAACAATAGTTTCCAATGATGAAGCGATGCGCTTACAAATTACCCGAGCCTGGCTGGAAGCTGAACCTTCATACGCAGGAGTAGTAACCCTCGCTCATTTAACAGAAGATGATAACGGCTTTCACTCAATAATTGACGAGCAGTAGGCAAGTCAGCAGACAATTCTTGCGAGGCCCAAAGAGGCTGTCAACTCTATCAGTTCGAGTGAACATATACTCGCATCCTTTCTTTTTGATGTTAGTTTCAGTGCCTTTACGAGGATCTTGCATGACCTCTGATTTACTAAAGGCATACACGATGGCATCCTTCGGTTGGATTGATTTTTCGTCGGAGCACCGCGACAAAGTTCGCACCGTGATCGACTTGCTGAGAAAGCAAGGCGTCGTGGATGAATTGGGGATTAGATGACTTGATGGAGTCGCCATGGCGAACCGGAGCCCGAAGATCATTGGATCAAGGGGCAGGCGACGCGCGTGACCAGCGGGAGACGGAGGACCAGCCTTTTCAGCATCTGCCGTAGCCCATAGACCAAGCGTGCTGATGAAGGCGGACGTGCGAAAAAGGGTTGACAATTCCTCGCTGTGGCAATACGCTCGAAGCGTTTTCAATCGTCAATAGCCCATCCACTTGGGCCGGACTCAAGCGAGGGTGTTGCTAACGTTGCAATCACACCACTTCAACCATATCTCAGCCGCTAGACTTCTTGTCGGAATATAGGAGAGCCAGCCATGTCGAATATTCTTGCTGAAAGCGTAGGAGCAGCCAGATACGTCAGCGCACCTTCCGGGATGGTTTTGATCTCGAGTGGTCCCTTTCTCATGGGAAGCGACGAGGGAAGTGATGCCGAACGTCCTGTTCGAGAGGTTTGGTTGGAGCGCTTCTATATGGACGAATCGCTCGTTACCAATCTGCAGTTCTCGAAGTTTGTAGTAGAAACCAGCTACCAGACTACCGCTGAACGGGCCGGCGGTGCCTGGGGTTGCAGTGGTGGTCAATACTCTTTAGTTGATGGCCTTTGTTGGAGAACTTATGCGACGCCCGACCGCGGGCAACACCCGGTTGTATTGGTGAGTTGGTACGATGCTCAGGCCTTTGCCGAATGGGCCGGCAAACAACTTCCTACGGAAGCGCAATGGGAAAAGGCCGCACGCGGGGGAATGGTTGCGCGCTATCCATGGGGTGATGAGCCGCCGACGAACCATTGTAATTTTGCCCAGCCGCCAGCCGACCTTCCGGGTACCAGTCCGGTCAAGAGCTTCTCGCCGAATCCCTATAGTTTATACGACATGGTTGGTAACGTTTGGCAGTGGAGTGCTGATAGTTATGGTCCGTATCAAGTGTCTATGGACGAGTCGGATAGCAACCCACCAAGCTCACTTCGAGTCCGGCGGGGCGGTGCTTGGAATGTTATCCAACCGTTTCGGCTGAGGTGTTCGAATAGAGGCGCAATGGATGCCAGTTCTGCTGTCCCCAATGTTGGCTTTCGTTGCGTGATGAACGCGTGAAGTCACTCTCGGCTAAGTGAACCCTCAGAACAGGACATAGTCTTGAAGTCGTCTCACCCTTCCGAGGAAGAAGCAATGCAAGGCACGACGCATAGTAAAGATGAGGTCTCCGATACGCTGAATCGGTTGCGTCCCGCGATGAACGCTGATGGTGGGGATGTCGAGCTGGTTTCGATAGTAGATGGAGTCGTCTCGCTTCGGTTCAAAGGGACTTGTCTGGTTTGCCCCAGCGCGAGCTTAACGCTGAGTGAGGGAATCGAACGGGCGTTGAAGGAGAGCGTTTCGTGGGTGGTCAGGGTCGTGCGAGTTACCTAGACCGCCGGTGTTCCAATGAAGCTTGAGCAGTTATCAATGAGGACGAACAAATGAAGGCACCTGCGTGGAGCAAGAAGATTGGCATGGGGTTGGCGGCGTTGTGCTTAGTCTCGCTAACTCTGGCATCAAGCTGTCGACAACCAACAAACGGTCCCACAAAGGTGGTTTTGGCCGAAGGCATGCAGCCAATTGTGGCGCCCGTTTACGTAGCGTACGCTAAGGGTTTTTTCAAGGAACAGGGTCTCGATGTGCAGCTCGTTCCATTTCCCAAAGGTAAACTTTGTCTGGATGCCGTACTAGGCGGCCAGGCAAACTTTGGCACCGTGGCGGAGACGCCGCTCATGCACGTGGGTTTTCAGCACCAGCCGGTCGCCATCCTGGCCACCATGGAAACCGCAACCAAGAACACGAAGGCCGTGGCCCGAAAAGACAAGGGAGTGCAAAAAGCCGCGGATCTGAAGGGACGTAAGATCGGTGTACCGGTAGGTGGTAACGCAGAGTATTTCATGGACGTCTTCTTGCAGAAGAACGGACTGAGCCGCAAAGACGTCCAAGTCGTTAATCTCAATCCGCCAGAGATGATTGGAGCCATCGTTCGCGGAGACATCGACGCCGCTTTTTCCTTCGAGCCGTATATAACCCGCTCGCTAAACCAGCTTGGTGATAAGGGCATCCTACTTATGGATGCCGATATCTATCGTGAAACGTTTGACCTTGTGAGCATGCGACCCTGGGCAGAGGCGAACCGGGAAACCGCGGAGAAGGTCTTGCGCGCGCTCGTTAAGGCCACGCAGTTCATCAAAGCTAATAGGGACGAGTCAGTGCAGATTGTGGCGGCGCGGATTCAGCTTGACCCCAAAGAACTCGCGAATATCTGGGACTACTATACCTTCGATATTGTCCTCGATCAGTCTCTGATGGATGCTCTGAACTCTCAGGCGAAATGGGCCATCGATTCAAAGACGCAAAACGGTCCGGCTCCGAACTACTCGTACCTTTTCTACCCGGAGCCATTGAAGGCAGTAAACCCTGGCGCGGTTTCTATTGTCCTGACACCGTAAAACTAGAAGGTCGATGCAAGGCATAGGTTGCCGAGTTAATTATTCGGCAACTCGCAAGCTACATCTCATTGCAAGCCAGAGCATTCAGACTCAGCCAGCTTCTTAGATCTTCTCACTCCAAGACTTTTGCTTCGGTGATACAAGTATGGGTGTTCCTCCACTGCCAGCTTCCTTTACTACCGATTACAACGAGCTAATCACCGACATCGTCACCAAGACTTACTCCTTACACTTAGAAGATCTCAACGCCTTAGTTCATGAGGGCAGTCAGTTCAAATCCGTCCTAAGCGACTGTCTGGGATTTGAAGTCGCCAATTTCTACTTTCACGATACCGATTTGGTGTTCTTCCACGAGGCCATTGCCGAGGGAATTGAAATGCCCTTTTTTCAGATCTCGGGTTTTGATAAGAAAAACAGGAAGTTTATATCGTCAAAAGTGCCGAAGCATGAAGTGTCTGAGCGTCGCTCTAAACAATTCAAGTCTCTCTCTAAAGAGGATGATCCGAGTACCGCAATGCTGGGTTATGGCGAACTCACTACTGCGGAGATGCGCCGCTGGTCGGCTGATGAAGAGCGTAATAATTGGATCTTGATACCCGAAGGGGAGGTTATTGTCTTCGCCTTCGAATACATGCTCAGAACCGTGCTGAAGAACGACGGGATCACCACCAAAAGTGAGGCACTTCGAGTCAATGAAACCACCGAGATTGCAGCCCGGTGTTGGGACCTCATGCATGATCCAAATAGCCATCGGTACATGGCTGGAAGAGAGCAGGCTAGTTTCGCCAACGGTCTAATGTGGCTGAGTGAGGTCTTGAATGATCGGGATGGTTATCGGTATCTCTGGGAGTCGAACCCAGCCGCCACCAACTGGTTTATTTACGATAATACTGAGGCTACTGAGTTCATAACGTCGCCTTCGTCTGAAGGGTCGAACGTCGACACAATGCGGCAGCTTGGCCACTTAATTCTGAAGCATTCTTATCCGCATTCCGAGGATGGAGGAATTGACCTAGATGCAGCGAGATTCTTTGAACGATCGCGCATTTCGCCGAGCTTGGAACTGCAGCATGGGACCCATAATATAGTCATCTTTCTTATTCGACCAAATCTGTCCGGTAGCCGAACTGAGATAAGCGAACCGATAAAAGTCTTATTGCTCGGGACGTTCTACGACAGAAGATTGTGCGAAGCTAATCACGATAAGATAAGGAACATCTACTCCATTCTAACCACTCGTGACTTGCTCAGATATTCCATGGACACTCTCGAGCGTAATCTGAAAAAGGCAAGAAAGAATGAGGAGATTCTGGCGGCCTTGAGCGGGGCCAACTTTGTACATGAACTTGGAAAGATTGGTCAAATAAGATGGCAGACTGACCTTATCACCACCAAAGGAAGAGAGAAGGGGTTCTTGAGTGAAATAGAGCCTCAATTGGCAAAAATAGAAGGCATTGTCGAGAAAGCCTCAAGTGTCGTAAAGGCATCGCGCGAGATGGCGGAATTGAGTCTCGTTCCGGACACGGAACTTATGATGCTCTCGAAAGCCTTGCCCGAGATCGTTGAAGCGGCGAAGAAAACCCTAGAGGTACCAGAGAATGTCCTGGTAAACGTTCAAGTCGTGGAGGAGGATATTTGGGCTAGTGTTGACCCTTATTCTCTCCAACTCACCCTGGAAAATCTCGTAAAGAACGCGATCGAGGCTATGAAGGGCACAGAAAACGCCCGCATTGACATCAGGTGTTGGCGAGAGACTGCCAAGATTAAGCTGTCCGTAACTGACAACGGGACAGGTGTTGCGAACGAGGTTTTAGCTGGGATGTTTGATTTGTTCAGGTCTACCAAGAAGGGACAAAAGCTTTCAGGCATCGGTCTTTTTCTTTGCAAAAATCTGATCGAAGCGCAAGACGGAACCATTGAAGGGTCCAATTCCGTATCCGGAGGGGCGACCTTCACGGTTACGCTACCGGCCGCCCATGAGGAAAAGGAGTCGATACCGTGAGGAACGGACAGAGCATTTTGTTTGTCGATGATGAGGTCGATTTTCTTGAGCAGTTTCCGCCGTTTTTCCGGCAAAACTACCGCGTATCAGTAGCGGATGATTTTAATGTTGATCAAGAAATTGACAAGAATACTTATGACTATGTGTCTCTTGATATCGACATGAACGTCAAGGACGGGATTCAAATCTATCAAGAAGTCAGGCGACGCGATCAGCGCAGCAGGATTTTTGTTCTTACCAGCTTGCCTCTTAATAACAAAAAGGTGAAATGGTTTACCAGTAAGGGCATTCCGGTCTTCAATAAGTACGAGGTTAAATGTGCGGATAAGATAAAGGCTCATCTTGAACGTTTTTGCTTCTACGAGGCCAAGGATCTCTCCGTACTCATTGTTGATGACGAGCAAGAACAGCAGGATATGTATGTCGAGGTTCTGGAAGGAATCGGCTTCGTGAAGATAGAGACATGTCGATCGCCTGAGGAAGCGAGCCAGTTAATTGCCCAGCGCACCTTTGATATTTACATCGTTGATATGTGTTTCGGCGAAGGGGCACAACTCCTCTTTCGGGGCGGAGAGGTAGTTACGATGGTTGAACAGACCAAAGACTTCCCTACTAGCGTTGTAATTCCGATAACGACTCGATTGCTTGCGAGAAATTATTTGAAAGGTATTGGTAAGAGTCAAAATATCATGCCTCATTTTCTTGATCAATCAAAACCATTTATCGAAAAGATCGAGGAGATTCTTAGAAGGGGTCCTTTCAAGGTACGGTATGCCTGAGAAGAGCATAATCTTGTTTTTGGATGACGAAAAGGACTCTCGCGAGGATATTTGCGAAGGGCTAAAGCAGTATGACATTCGCACCGTGGGCACGGTTTCAGATTTGTGGCGCCTGCTTAACGACGAGCAGCTCAGCCCTGATCTATTTCTCATTGACTGGGTACTGTCAGAGTCCGATGAAGACGCGGCTTCCAGGCTGATAAAGGAACTGGGCGAGCGGTACCCCGGCATCCCTCGCGTCGTGCTCACCGCCGGCCAGGGTCGTCAAGGTAGCGCGAGGATAATTGCGGAGTTGCGGTGTGGCTATATTGAAAAGGGAGCCGGCTTTGACGCCATTGGCCGCCTGATTGATCAAACGCTCAGCAAATCAATTGTCAAAAGGGACTCATCTCCGGTTGGCGTGATGCCAGACATCTCCGCTACGGTTAAGCCAACCAAGGAGATTGGCGCCGCAACTGTTGAGGAAACTAAGAGCGAGTATGGTGCTGTAATTGACGTGCTCGAAGTTAGGAAAAAGGAGCTTGAGGAAAGAGAAAAAGCGCTCACGAAGAACCTTCAAGAACTCCAGGAGCGAGAAGAGAGTTTAGCTCTGCAAGTTACTGACCTTGAATCCGCGAGAGGCGCATTAGTGGAGGAGATGTCCTTCTTTGAGAGATTCAGGAACATAAGCAGATCAATTGTCAATCCCGAGATCAAACTTCCGCAACTTGCCGCGGAGTTGTTGCCGGTTCTGATCGAATATACCGACACGTCTTGTGGCGCGATTCTCTTTTTCAGGGAAGACAATGGCGTTTTTCTGGACAGCGCGGTTGGGCACCCCAAACCTGTTGGAGAGAAATCTGCAGAAAAAACCATAAAACTCAACACCATCAAGTCTATCAACGTTGGCGACATCTGCAAGCTCGCTGATCTCACCACGTTCACGCAACAGGCGATTCGTCAGGCATCTGAAGGGAAAGCCCCGCACTCAGGGGCTCAGATCATCTCAGACTTTAGAAATAATTTGATGTTTCGGCAAATTCGGCTGGTTGAAGTAGCGAGCCGCAGTAACCTGTTGATAATTCCTATTGAAATGAATGGCAACGCTTCGGGCGCTATCCTTTTGTTTGACAAGACCGACCGCCGCGCATTTGGCGACGAAGACTTGGTAAGGCTCGACCAATTGCCGCTTTCCAATATGATAAGCGGCGCTCAGGAGATGCCGTTCAGAACCTACGATCAAAAAGGATGGTTCAAGTACGGACTAAGCTGGATATGCCGGCAGGCTTCACGGATACCCAAAGTCAGCATCAGGCGAAAGCCGTTGAGATTGGAAAAGACCATGAGAAGCATCAAGGCTTGGGAGTTCAAGCAAGGCTTCTACTCAACATACATGGAGGTGCTGCGTCTTAGCGTCACATTGATTTCAATTGCAGTGCTCGCAATACCCAGCTACTACATCGTCAAACATTTCATGTTCGACATCCGGGGCCACAAGACCAGCATGCAGGTGCTTAACCAGATTGAGTTGTTGCTAATGCTGTTGACGTTCGTTCTGTTTGCCCTGGGCCTCGTAGTTTTGTTCGAACCGAATTATGCAAGAGGATTGCCCAAGTGGATGCTTAGCTTTACCAGAATTTCAACTTTGGAGGGCACACTCTTAAGGCTGGTGGTTATTATTCTGGCCATCGATCTTCTAAGCCGGTTCTTAGTTTCGGGTGACTCCGCGCTCGAGTTGTTCCTGGTCACCTTCAGCGTCTGTCTCATAACAATTGCTGTCGGGGTGTTTATCAAGTATTTTCTGCACGAGAGTGTAAGTCAGGATGACGATGGTTAGCTAGAACACCAGACTGAAGGGCCGTTGAGTGGCGAAACTAATTCGACTCTTGCCAATAGCGGTAATCTTGTTTTGTTGGTGGGCTCTTGCACGTGCCGGCTTTCTCAATTCCGCCTTGTTTCCTTCACCACTGGCGACTGGCCACGCGTTCGTCGAAATGCTCCTGTCGGGCGAACTCATCACGGACAGCTTGATCACGGCCGGCAGAGTCCTGCTTGGATTTGTCCTCGGCTCAGCACTCGGGATTCTAATCGGAGTTTTGACTGCCAGGATCAAGCTCGTCGACCAGACTGTCGGGCAATTGATTCAGATCCTTCGACCGGTTCCGCCGATTGCGCTCGTTCCACTGGCTGTTGTTTGGCTTGGCCTCGGAGAGATTTCCAAGACCTCGATCATCATGTGGGGCGTCTTCTTTCCGGTGTGGGTCAGTACTCACCTGGGCGTTTCGGGCGTCAACAAGGAAGTAATCTGGGCCGCCCAATCCCTTGGCGCCAGCGGTAGGAAGGTACTCTTCCGAGTAGTGTTGCCGGCGGCTGGTCGCTACGTGGTTTCGGGAATGAGGGTAGCGATCGCCATTGCTTTCATCTGCGTTGTCGTCGCCGAAATGTCGGGAGCCCTCGACGGGTTAGGTTACCGAATAAATAAGTCGTACGTAGTTTTCCGTGTAGATCGTATGATCGCTGATTTAGCAGTGCTGGGTCTCTTAGGGGCGCTCTCGGATTTTGGATTTGCCAGACTGGTAAACCGGCTGATGCCGTGGTTTAGACTCTAAATGTTGACACCATCAAACCCGCCTACTCAACTAGGCAGCCATGTGCAACTAGAGCACGTGACCGTAAGCTTCTCAGCTCGTGAGGAGATAACCGCCATCAAAGACTTGGTACTTGAGGTTCGGCCGGGCGAGTTTCTATGCATCCTCGGTACAACTGGTTGCGGTAAGTCTACCATCCTTAACGTCGTCGCCGGTTTTGTCAGACCGACGATGGGTCGCGCGATAGTCAATGGAGTTGAAATAACGAGCCCCGGTCCCAACCGGGGAATGGTCTTTCAGCAGCATGCTTTGTTTCCCTGGCAAACCGTTCTGGGAAATGTTGCATTCGGGCCCAGATGTCGTGGCTTGGGAAGGGAAAGAAGTTTGGAGATCGCGCGGGAGCTAATTAACGTCGTCGGTCTTCGCAATTTTGCCGCCGCATATCCTGGAGAGCTTTCAGGTGGAATGCAGCAGCGAGTTGGTCTGGCGCGAGCGCTGGCCAATGATCCAGCGCTCCTTCTAATGGATGAGCCGTTTGGTTCGCTGGACGCGCAAACGCGAACTGCAATGCAGGAGTTGTTGTTGCGCATCTGGTCAGGAACCGGCAAAACAGTGATCTTTGTGACTCATGATGTCGACGAGGCCATTTTCCTTGCTGACCGGATAGTCGTGCTCACTGCCAGACCTGGGCAAGTGAAAATTGAAGTGCCGGTGGGCCTCCCCCGGCCGCGAGAATATGAGTTGGTGACCAGTCGCCCATACATCGAGATCAAACGTCAACTCCTTGAGTTGATTCGCGAGGAAACATTAAAGGCAATGTCGGCTGACATTCGAGCGGCGGCAGAGCCGGCATCTTCATAGATTAAAGAAGCCCTTAATAGTGGAAACAATATGAAACACGCTGCTCTGAGTAGAATCCGCAAGGCCAACGAACTTGTCTTCGAGCGGATAGTCAACGCCGATCCGGTTTTGTTTGATGTGCGCCGAGCCGCGGCGACAATTCCCGGCATGCGAGGCAGGGTCATACTCTATGCGGGGCCACCAATAAGGTGGAGCAGAATGAGCGAGCCGATGAAAGCCGCGATCACAGGTGCAATCCTTTTTGAGAGGTGGGCGAGTTCAACTCAGGAAGCGCAGGCACTGGCCGCGTCAGGCAGCATTGAATTTAGTCCTACCCATCATCATCAGGCCGTGGGTCCAATGGCCGGAATTATTTCACCGTCCATGTACCTGTTGTGTGTAAGAAACGCGACGCATGGAAATGTAGCTTTCTCGAATCTCAATGAAGGGTTGGGACGAGTGCTGCGTTTCGGAGCACTCGGACCGGATGTGCTTAGCCACCTGCGCTGGCTCAACGAGTGGGTTGGCCCAGTGTTGAAGTCTTCTCTAGTGCTATCGGGTCCAATAAGCTTGAAGCCGATTATGGTGGAAGCGATGAGGCGAGGAGACGAATGTCACAACCGCCATTTGGCTGGAAACAAGTTGTTCATCGATCTGCTTCGCCCCTATCTCATCAAGATGGGAATGAAACGAATTGGGGTGAACAAAGTTTTGGAGTACATCGAAGGCAATTACTATTTCTTTCTCAATCTGAGTCTAGCTGCCTGCAAGTGTACGGCTGACGCTGCCAAGAGCATTCCCTACAGTACGATCGTTTGGGCACTTGCCAGAAATGGCTACGAAACCGGAATTCGAGTTTCAGGTCTTGATGATGCGTGGTTTACATCTGAGTCTGCTGTTCCCACCGGACGCTTCTTCAAAGGGTTTGCTCAGGAACATGCCAATCCTGACATGGGTGACAGCACGATAACCGAAACGGTTGGCATCGGCGCTTTCGCGATGGCTGCTGCTCCAGAAATAGTCAGCTATCTTGGCGGCAGGAGCGATGACGTTATCGATCGCAGCCGCGAAATGTACGATATTACTTTCGGCGAGCACCGCGATTTTCGCATCGCGCAATTCGGCGATCGCGGCACGCCGACCGGTATCGACATTCTTAAGGTTTGCGAAACAGGTATCACACCGATTATCAACACCGGTATTGCGCATCGCGATGGGAGCATCGGGCAAATTGGAGCAGGCTACGTTAACGCACCCCGCGCTTGCTTTGAAGCGGCCCTCGATGCCTTCGAGCGACGATATGGCGTTATATAACTCGCGCATGAGGCATGTGAGTTCCTGAGCTCAGCTACGATTCTCTGAGATCTTCCACCAATCAGCGTTCTGCTTCCGCGCACAGATTGCTTTGTCATCCTCTCAGAAATGAAACCCGCGCCTGGGTCGCAACCGACTGGATCTTGCAGCCGGCGGGACTCCTGGTTAACGTTGCCTATGGATATTGAGATAAGGAATTTCATTGAGGCCGACATTGCCGGAGCTAACCGTCTCGAGAGAGAAGCCTGGCCGGAGGATGTACAAGCGTCCAGCGAAAAGCTGATTGATCGCTATCATACTTTTGCGGCGGGTTTCTTCGGCGCTTTTTCGTCGAACCGTCTGGTGGGTATGGCGTCTTCTCAAATCATCATCCATCCGGACGAGTCAAGATTGGTCTCGTGGGCCGAATTGACCGCAGACGGGTGGATCAGCAAGACACATAAGGCATCCGGAAACTGTCTTCACTTTGTTTCGATATGCGTAGAGCCCGGCATTCGACATCTTGGCGTGGCCACTCGACTCAATGAAGCCAGACTACAAGCGGCCTACGAACTAGGGTTAAAGTACGCTTTGACGGATACGCGGCTGCCCGGCCTGCGAGGTTACCTTGAAGCAAACCCCGACGTCGGACCTGAACAATATATTGAAGACGTCATCGCGGGCGCAGCCTCGGAGCCGGTGGTTGAGATGTATCTGAAGTTTGGGTTCCAGGCGGTGGGCTTGATCCCAAACTGCATGAGTGCCGACGCTGAGAGTTCAAACTATGGCTTGGCAATGCTCAAAGTGCTGAGACCGTAATGATTGAATCACGCGCAACGCCGGCGAACAAAACATATCTTGGCAGAGTCTACACTCCGCTAGCGAATGGAGGCTGGACCGACTTGGTGGATGGCGCTGTCGCTATCGGGGATGACGGAAGCATAAACGCGATTGGCCCAAGTGAAGCCATACTCTCAAGCTTTCCGCACAATGCTGTCCTTGACTACCGCCATCACCTGATGATCCCGGGCTTGGTTGATTGTCACCAGCATCTTTGTCATTACGATTGGGTACGCCTGGTTCCGAATCTGTTGAAGTGGCTGGAGCAGATCTATGAAATGGAGGCCCGCTTCGCGGATCCAGCGTATGCGATCGATGTGGCCCGCCGCTTCTTTACCGATCTCATCAACAACGGCACGACAACCGCTTGCGTCCACGGACCCTATTTTGCCGACGCGACCGATGCAGCTTTCCAAGTGGCCTCCGATCTAGGGATACGGCTGCTCATGGGCATGAACGCAGCGAACCAAAACGTGCCCGCGCTGCTTCGCACCTCGGTTCAGAGAGCGATCCGCGAGACAACCGATCTATTTGATAAGTGGAACGGGGCGAACAGCGGTCTGCTGTCTTACTGCTTTACTGTCAGGCCTGCATATTGTGCGTCGAAGAGTTTGCTGACGACCACCGCGCGTCTGGCAAACACGTCAGGCGCTTCGGTGCAATGCCATCTCAGCGAGGATAAGGAAGGCCAGCGAGCCATCCTTAGAACATTCCCGCCATGCAGAAGTGACACCGAAGTATATCAGGAACTGGGCCTCCTTGGAGATCGCACCATCATGGCCCATGGAATATATCTAACTCGGTTCGACCTCGGCGTATTGCATGATTCCCGCACCGCCCTGATCCACTGTCCAAGAGCCAATCTCTTGGCTGGGGGCAAACAGTTTCAACTAAAGAGGGCAAGGCGTTCCGGGATTAAGGTGGGCCTGGGCACAGACCTGGGAGGTGGCAAGGGCCTCTCCATGTTTAAGACCATGGAGGATTCCATGAAAGTGACTAACAACTTGTCAGTCCATGAAGCGATGAGGTTGGCAACAACTGAAGGCGCCCATGCTCTGGGTTTAGGCGATCAGATCGGGACGCTAGAAGTCGGCAAGGATGCCGATTTCTTAGTCGTTTCACCAAAGGTGTCTGGTGGACTCGACAGTCGGTCAATGTCGATCGATGATTTGCTGAGTTCTCTGATATTTTGCGGCGATAGTAGGGATGTAAAAGTAGTAAGTGTGAAAGGGAGGATCGTCCTGGCCAAGTCCTTTTTAACTGCCTGACCCTATTCGATGGCCAGACCTGTTCCCGTTGTCCTTAGGGCCAAGGCTTTCTCGTCGATTAGTTAGTCGATCCGGTGGCGGTGCCCTTTCAATAGCCACTTCAATTTGCTTTGTTATCCCCGTCCATTGATCAGTTCGTAAGTTTGTATTCAGTTTGTGGGCTAACCGAAACAGAAATCAAATACCGGTATAAACCCGCTTGACTATTCCCTCGTTCAGACTCTATGCGTTTTGTATGTAGAAAAATGTGTCGGCCTAAACTGAAGCTCGGGACAATAAACGTATACTGGCGCAGACCCAACCTCTGATCCGCGCTGTATGTTGGATAAAGGATCGCACGGCGCAGGCATTGCGGGATAATAGTCCCAAGGAGACCTGGTCCCCCCTCAATGCCGATTCTTTCGAGCTTGAAGTGCTGGGCTGCAGGGCAGAGTCGTCGTTCCGGACTGGGCCATGGAAATCCGCTTAGTCATCGTCACGCCAACCGGGTAACCGGAAACAACTTCCTCTCCAGGTTGTGGAACCTGGTCGATAATCAGGCCGGGTTGAAGTGGCAAATCGTAACGTGTCGCCAACAGTCGAATGTTCAAGTTAGAGGCGCGAAGTTTGGCTTCGGCGTCTTCATAACTCAAGCCTTTGATCGGTGGGACGCTGGTTTGGGCTGGTCTCGACCGGCGTTCGCGTTGCACGTCCAAGTGAAGGGCCAAGAGTGCGGTTGCCGGCAAGACTATGTAGACAATGAACGCGATGGTTGCAAGGATTGTGATTAGTCGTTTGTCTTTGCCTCGCATGCTGTAGCCCACGAGTACGCCAAGTATGAATCTCATTTGTTCTGTTCCTTTGGATTTCTCTTATGATCTCGGGATCGCGCTGTCCGCCCTTATTTACTCTTCTTAAGTGGGTGTGGCAGAATTTAGGAAGGCGATCTCCAGTCGAGGGAGAAGGAAACCAAGACGCCTTTTGTGTTCGAGTACTTTGGTTTCGATGCAGCGGCACCATGGGCGCTTGGTACAATGCAGCGAGCGCAGAGTCGCAGTAACTGTGGTACATCTGTGAGAGAGTGGGATGGCGAACACAAGACGCAAGGAAAACTACGAGGGCGAGTTCAATTATGGCGGGGCCAATCATCGACGGCCTAGGCGACATTCACAAGCAAGTTCGCTTCGAAGCCCGTCATTATCGTGGCCGGATTACGATGAAAACCCCTCACTCAGTTCGCAGATTATTTGTTGTCCATTTAGTGTCCAACGATAAGGCATTGGTCAACTCGGTGGGCCATGTGAGAAATGAAAACGAACGATGAAGCCTCAGTATTTTGAGAATTGCTAGTTGAAAGCGGGGAAGGGGAGTAAGCTTTTCAGGCCCCCCTTCGGCACCATAATTCTTCAATTTCCTCAGCAAACTCGCATGATTTCCAACTGAGGGTCCGCTTAGGGCTCATCCGCTCACCATTGCATGCTAGATAGTTGAAAAGTGGTAGTGCTCTGTTAGGACTAACAGAGCACTACCTGAAAAGTTTAAGACCTGACATTTGGAATGAGACTGTGATATTGTCCGCAACGCTTGCAGTGGGTAACAGTTTCTGTCTCGCATAGGGCACCAGCCCTTGATCTGCGCAGACCGGCGCGCTCAAACTGCTCCGGCGACCTAATCATCAAGGTTAGCCTCGTTCTTTACCGGGCCATTCCCTCGCTCTTTTACAAAATTACGCCGAATGAGAACTCGCTCACGATGAAACGTTTTCTGAAGTTCCGACATAAGGGTTAAGCACACTAGTTGATCCCGGTTCTGTCGGACAACGCAAAAACAAGAAGTTTGCAGTCGGCCCTTGCGAAAGGAAAGACAATGGATTTACTCACCCGTCGGCCCCAGCTACTCGTAAAGATGTCCCCAGGTCCGCAGCGACTCACGCTCGCTGCCGGCAAATCGAAGTTTGCTGTAAAAGCGGAGCCATTGTTCCAGAGCATCAAAGATAAACCAAAGGCTGGGTTCGCTCAGGCTCCAGAGTGGCACATGGTAACGGCCGCCGATGACGCCGACGAAGTTAACATCTGGGACCTGTGCCACAAGACGATAACCGGCGGCTTGGGCATGGCCGCAGGTGGTCGAGTAGAGTTTGCTGAACCAGACCTCGAGCAGCGTTGGGTCTTTGGCACTGAGGCGCAATCGTTGCTCGCAGCGGCGGGCTCGTGTGATAAACCGCAACCGCCAGACTCGCGACTCCCATCCGGAGAAGGCTTTTATTGGTTCGGTGACCACGCTCACTCACAACTCCAGGCAGCCCGCGTTGAGGTCGGACAACCTGACTCACGGGTCTGCATAGCACATCTTGATACCGGCTACGATCCGGCCCACATCACGAGGCCGCAATTTCTACGCACTGACCTGCAGAAGAATTTTGAAGACGGCGATCCTCAGGACGCTACGGACCATAGTGAGGGCGTGCTGAACAATCTCGGCCATGGTCCGGGAACATTGAGCATTCTGGCTGGAGCGGTCGTAGACGGCTCGCCACTCGGCGGCGCTGCTTTCCTCGATGTAATTCCGGTGAGAGTCGCAAACTCGGTGGTTCTATTTAAGAACAGCACGATTGCGAGAGCGTTCGACTATGTTCACTCGCTTTCCAGGAATCCTGCCACCAGAGTTCACGTGATTACCATGAGCATGGGTGGGCTTGCGTCACAGGCATGGGCCGACGCGGTCAACGCTTTATATGAAATTGGTGTTTTCGTCGTCACCGCTGCGGGTAACAACTTTGGCAATCTTCCTGTTAAGAGCATCGTCTATCCGGCTCGTTTCAAGCGTGTGATAGCAGCTTGCGGTGTAATGGCTGACGGCAAGCCTTACGCGGATCTGCCCTTTCGGATCATGGCGGGCAACTATGGTCCGGAAAGCAAGATGCCCACTGCGCTCGCGGCTTACACACCGAGCACACCATGGGCACGCATGGGTTGCAACCAACTCGTCGATCATGATGGCCGCGGTACTTCTTCAGCTACGCCACAGATTGCTGCTGCCGCAGCTTTGTGGATTCAGAAGCACAAGGCGAAATGGGAAGCCTATTCGCAAGGTTGGATGCGAGTTGAGTCTGTCAGAAAAGCGCTTGGCGATTCGGCGAAGTTGGAATCCGCGTCACTAAGTGAGCGGCTCGGGCGCGGGATTATTCGCGCACAAGCCGCGTTGGCCCAAAATCCGGCTAAAGAATCAGCTTTAACGAAACAGCCAAACGACTCCGTTAGTTTTCCGTTTCTAAGACTGATCACAGGTCTGGGGATTTCAGCTTCCGCCGAACGACAGCGAATGTTGGAGTTGGAAGCCATCCAAGTAATGCAGCGGTCCAGGGAGCTCGAAGACCTGCTGCCGGACCCTGAGGTGGATGCACAAAAGCTATCGCCGGAGGTGCGTGAGAAGTTTGTCGAAGCGTTGGTCTCCACGCCGGGAGTTTCTCAAACTTTGCGCGAGGCGTTGGGAAACAAGATGCGCACCGATCGACCGCGCGTCACGGTTCCCAAACAGCTTACTCAGGCTGAACGCCAGTTGCTGGAGAAGGCCATCAATCCTCCTGCGCGCGTTCCTGTTGCGCGGCCGTTGCGAGTGTTTGCCTTCGATCCACTGGCGGGTACGAAACTGGAAACATTGGGAATCAATGAGACCACGATTCAGGTGCCCTGGGAACCGCTCGAGCCGGGTCCGGTGGGTGAGTATCTGGAAGTGGTAGACGTCGATCCGGCGACAGGTGTCGCCTACGCGCCAGTTGATCTGAATGAACCGTTTCCTCTTTCACACGGAGGTCTTCGACCATCAGAAGCCAATCCACAGTTTCACCAGCAGATGGTTTATGCGGTGGCGATGAAGACCATTGGGCACTTCGAACAAGCGCTGGGTCGGGTTGCACTGTGGGCCCCGCGAATCGTGAGAACAAAGCAGGGCTACGAAGAATACTTTGTCCGCAGGTTGCGAATTTATCCGCACGCACTGAGAGAAGCAAATGCTTACTACAGCCCTGACAAGCATGCGCTACTCTTTGGTTATTTTCGCGCCTCTGAATCTGATCCCGGAGAGAACCTTCCGGGCCAGACGATTTTCTGTTGTTTGTCCCACGATATCGTCGCGCACGAAACAACCCACGCGTTGTTAGATGGACTTCACCGTCGTTTCCGAGAACCAACGAATGCTGATGTACTCGGATTCCACGAAGCATTTGCCGACATAGTGGCACTGTTCCAGCACTTTACTGTGCCGGAGGCGCTGCGAGACCAGATTGCTAAGACTCGGGGGGATCTCGCTCAGCAGAGTCTGCTGGGCCAATTGGCCCAACAGTTTGGACAGGGGATAGGGCGTTACGGCGCGCTGCGAGATGCCATTGGCCACGTTGAAAAGAAAAAGCGGCCCGATGGAGAAGAAAGCTCGGAAAATGGGGATAATCAAGCCGAAGACGAATGGAAGCCGACGGTTCCAACTCCTACCGATTACAAGAACGCTACTGAAGCACACGATCGTGGGGCGGTGCTGGTTGCGGCGGTTTTCGATGCCTTCCTCAATATTTACCGTCAACGCAGTCGTGATCTAATCCGCCTGGCGACCGGTGGTACGGGTGTGCTTCCTCCTGGCGACATTTCCTATGATCTGACTAATCGCCTTGCCAAAGAAGCGAGCAAGACGGCTTCGCATGTTCTAAATATGTGTATTCGAGCCCTCGATTACGCTCCCCCAGTTGACATTACTTTTGGTGACTATGTCAGGGCACTCATCACGGCAGATCGTGATCTGGTTCCGGATGATGATCTGGGTTATCGAGTTGCGTTCCTGCAGGCATTTCGACGTCGTGGTATCTATCCGGAGTTCGTGAGGAACCTCTCCACCGAAAGCGTATGCTGGGCGGGACCGGAATGTGATTTAGACATCAAAGACTGCGTCAAACAGATGTCTCTAACCTGGGACCTGCATGAAAATCGCAAGCGCGCTTATCAATCATCCAAAGTCAACGCCATCATTCTCAATCAGTGGCTAAAGCAAAAAATTAGTGATGAACAAGCCCGCTCTTTGGGCTTCTCCCGGTCGGCTTCGCTGCAGGTTGGCGACACTGTCGGAAAACTCTCACCCTTCGAAGTGCACTCGGTAAGGCCTGTGCGCAGAGTTGGTCCAGACGGGCAGCAGCGTCTCGATCTCGTAGTTGAGATCACTCAGAGTTGGATGCCGGAAGGGGATAGCAAGTACCGCGGCGGCAGCACTCTGATCATCGACTTGGAAAAAAATGAAATCCGCTATGTCGTGCGCAAGCGGGTCGGCCATGCACAACGCATATCAAATCAGCAGGGATTTCGCATTGCTCTCGCCGATTCATCCATTCGTAGCAACTACTACGACGATATCGCTCGGGGACGAGAACCGTTTGCGATGCTCCACAGAGGGGCATAGGAGGCAGCATGGCAGCACGTAAAACCGCTAAAAAGACGAGTAAGAATAGTTCAAGTAAGAAATCCGGATCTAATGTTGGCAACGTCGCACGTAAGAGGCCGCGCAAAGCCCCCTCCAAAACTGCAGGAACCAACGGCGAAGTGCGTATCCAAGTGCGCATGTACCGTCAGGGCTTGGGCGACTGTTTCCTGGTCACAATCCCCCGCCAAAACCGCGACCCGTTTTACGTGGTCATCGATTGTGGTGTGATCCTGGGAACAACAGACTCGGGGAGAATAATGAAGGAGGTGGCCGAGCACATCATCCAGACCACAGGGGGCCACCTGGATGTAGTTGCTGCGACACACGAGCATTGGGACCACATTTCGGGTTTTGGACAGGCGCGTGAAATCTGGACCGATAAGAACCGGCTGACCGTAGGGGATGTTTGGCTTTCGTGGGCAGAAAATCCACAGGATGAACTCGCCCAAAAGTTAAGAAAACAGCGCACAGACCTGAAGATTGCGCTGCACGCCGCGGCGGCCCGCATGCGTTTGGCCGGAGATAGTGCCTCAGCGCTGGATGTAACGAATCTCCTGGATTTTTTTGGCGCCGCCGGCACTACCTCTGATGCCCTCGAGGTAGTAAGAGGACTGGTTAAAGAACCTACCTACTGCACACCGAAAAATGATCCGATCCGGATCGCAGACACTGACGTCCGGGTTTATGTCCTTGGCCCACCGCCTGATGAAAAGCTAATCAAAAAATACAACCCGTCAAAGAGAGAACCCGAAACCTACGGGATGGATTCGATCAATCACTATTTGAATGCTCTCCAACCGAGCCTCTCTGATGCCGACATTGAAACTCCAATTGATGAAGGATTTCAAATTCCTTTAAATCTGGCTCAACAGATGCCATTTTTCCAGCAACGCTATTGGGGAGAAGACGTCGATTCCGAAGAGAAGAGCCAGGCGTGGCGTCGCATCGATGGTAGTTGGCTCGACTCTTCTTCTTCGCTGGCTCTTCAACTCGACAGTGCAACCAACAACACATGTCTGGTGTTAGCTTTTGAACTTGGCCTCGGTGGCGATGTCCTCCTGTTTGCTGCTGACGCACAAGTAGGGAATTGGCTGTCGTGGCAGGATCTGAAATGGGAGGTAGACGGAGAAGTTGTAACTGGTCCTGATCTTCTGCGGCGCACGATCTTCTACAAGGTCGGCCATCACGGCAGCCACAACGCAACGCTGCGCGCCCTGGGTCTCGAACAGATGGAATCACTCAAGCTCGCGTTTGTCCCGGTCGATCGTAAGATGGCCATCAAGAAACGTTGGAACCAAATGCCTTTGAACGAGTTGATGAAAAGGTTGGACGAGATTACCGAAGAGCGAGTTGTAAGGAGTGATGCCGATATCCCAGCGAAACTAAGCAAGAGCATGGTGCCTAACAAGCTCTTCCATGAAATCTCACTCTGAAGCGCGAGGAGCTCACCGATGGCCGGGATAATTGTAGAAGGACGTAACGTTGCTGAAAATCGCACGCTGACGCCTGACTTTTGCATCATCGGGTCAGGCGCGGCCGGTGGTGTTTGCGCTTTGAAACTAACTGAGGCGGGCTTCGACGTTCTCGTACTCGAGGAAGGACCCAACATTCCGAAAGAGAAGGGGCCCGCCCCGGGCCAAGAACGAAAGATGCTCAACGAGCGCGAAGTCGAGATGTACAAGCTGCTATATCAGGAAGGCGCGACACGTCTCAGCAAGAACGGTGGCATCAAGATTTTGCAGGGTCGTTGCCTCGGTGGCGGCACTGCCGTGAACTGGTCAGCTTGTTTACCGCCGAGGTTGGAGACATTGGATGAATGGCAGAAGCGCGGACTTCCATTTACTCGTCAAAATCTCGATCCATACTTGCGCGAAGTAGTGAACTACCTTCCAGTTGTTCGCAACGACAAGTACAACACCTCCGCACGAAAGTTTATGCTCGGTTGTGGGCGCCACGATATTCCCCACGAGAACCTTCCGAACAACACAGACAATTGTCGCGAGTGCGGCAGTTGCGGTGTTGGCTGTCCCTACGACCGAAAGATGAGCGGCTTTGTAAAGTGGCTGCCTGACGCTGTAGCACTGGGCGCTACCATCTATACCGACACGAGAGTCGATCGTCTGGTTAGTAGTGGCGACGAGATTCGAGAAGTGCAGGCGCACTTTATCGATCATAAGACGCGCCCGACTAAACGTAAGCTCACCGTGAAACCCAGGAAGGGTGTGGTGCTGGCTGCGGGCGCTATAGGCACTCCCGGTATCCTTTTGCGTTCAGGCCTCGATCTCGATAAACGAGTCGGAAGGTTTACGCACATACACCCGGTAACGATCACAATTGGCAAGTATCCGGAAAAGACACTGCCGGCATACGGCGTGCCGGACAATATGTGGACGCCGAAGTTTGCATCCGGTCCAACCGGCTACTTGATCGAAACTGGATCCTTTTTTCCAGTACTTTCAGCTTCCGCAACGTTACAGCATGGCGACGAGCTGCATCGGATCATGCGCGATTACTATCCGAGCGGCGCCATCTCCTACGCCCATCACACCACCGGATTCGACGAGGAAGAGAAATACGGAACAGTAGAATTGGATGAAAACGGCGATCCGCAGTTGGACTACAAGATCCCTAAAGCCAATGTGAATCCGATGCGAGAAAGCCTGGTAATGATGGCGAGAATTCACCTGGCGGCGGGTGCGAACTCAGTTTACGTAATGCGCAACCCGCCGTTGGAGGTGACTTCGGACGCTATGTTCGACGAGATCAGGCAGATTGATTTCACTAGACCGCAGAGCGCAAGCATCTTTACCGTTCACGTGATGGGCGGCTGTCAGATGAACAAAAACGACAAGCGGCGTTGCGTCAACACCGATTTTAGGTTCCGAGATAAGAAAAACCTTTGGGTGACGGACGCCTCAATCTTCCCGACCGCGCTTGGCGCCAACCCACAAGTGACGATCTACTCGCTGGCGCTCTGGGCGGCGCGCGAAATATGCGAACAGCACCAGCGACCCTTCAAGTTCAATCACCAGCAGGGAGGTGAATTGCCGTGGCCGGGATACTGAGCTCAGCCCTTAACGCGTCGGCGAATCCCAGGAAGCGTATCGAAGTAACGCAGACAACGTTTGATTGTCTTAATAAAAAGACGGCGCTAATCCTCTTTGCGGTCGCAGAAGCAGTATTGGGCGAAGGTTTCTTGATCAAGGCACCTCGCTTTACTGAAACTGTCGACGATTACCTGAACTACCAACGGCCGGCGCAGCGAGAGCAGTTCCTCTTTGCATTGCTGATCGCCGAGGTGACCTTTGGTCTCACGATCGGAGGTACCTTCCAACATTTTTCGCACTTATCGCTCGCAGACCGGCGAAAAATTCTCGAAAAGCTTCGCTCCAGCAGTCAGAGTCTGCGCCGGAACATCTATGCGGCGTTCGTCAACGTCGCGGCTTCGACTTATTACGCGAGCGATCTGACCTGGCCTGACTTAGGTTACGCAGGTGTGAGCGTGGACCATCCCGAGATCCTTAACCAACCGCCTCCGGTGCCCTGGCGTCCGGATGACCCACGACCGATTGAGGAATAACAACTTACTGAGAAAACTCAGAAATGGAGCGCTTCATGAGCGAGAACACTAATCGTGCCGATGTGACGGTAAACCTTAAAGATGTTCATGGGCAGACTATTACAGATGAGGTGGAGATAACTTTCTACAATCAAAAGGTCCAGAGTCTGAACCAAAGATACACAGTGAAATTCAGGGGCACTCCGGCGGTGCTCCCCGGGGTTCCGTCATTTCCCACCGGCCTGGCGGAGGTGTTTATCAAGCCGAAACGGTATCGCTACAAGAGCATCTTCATCAATGTCGTTGGTGGTGAAGAGAACTCTATCAATGAGGATCTCTTCGTCGATCCCGCCCATGCGCGGCCCACGCTGATGGACTTCGACGACCTGAAAGCAAAACTCTATGGCACTGAACTGCTGCGGATACTTGAAAAGTCAGGGGTTAAGAAGGCGGCCTGGCACGATCTCAATAAGCTCAACCGGGCGACGATCCTGAATCTGAGCGCCAAGATGTTCCACGACACATTAAAAAATGGAGACCCACTGATTACTAACGTCGAGAGTATAGTAGCGAAATTGTTGGATAAGGATCACCGCGAACGTATTTACGCCGTCGCTAACGATAATCTGCTTGGCGCACTGCGGAAATTCCCAGAGCAGTATAGAAGCGTTTCGGGTAGTCTTCACAAGTTCTTCGATGACTGGATCGCGGTTAGCCAACAGAATAGCTTCAAATCACGAAACAACGCCGGCAACATTCAGTTTACGTTCGCTACAAATCCGGCGGGTGGCTCTCTGGCCGATATAGACCTCGACGATCACACAGGCATAAAGCACGCTGCGGACGTTCTTAAGCACAAGATCACTAGCGCCAATACAAATCCGTACGACCTTCACCAGGTATTGGTTTACTTCCAGGGTATCGATCCCGGATATCGTCTCCTGTAAGTAGCACTGCGGTAGGTGCTGTGGACTGGGTCGGGATGACGAAGCTAAAGTTTGCGACTGTCTTGGTTCGCGCTTACGAAGGACACTCAGAAGGTACACAGAAGTTCCTGGCGTCCGCCGGTCCGGCCGGTTCCGAGTCAGGAGCACACGTTGTTCACGAGATGGGCCAAGGGAAGCGTTTGTGAAGGGCCAGCCACGTGCGCATGACCCGAGGGAGAAAGGCCTGAGGGCGAAAGCGATGGATCATCGCATACATTGCCAGCCGGTCGACCATGAAGTCACATAGTGCAGCTCGAAATCCCTCCTCCCATTCGACTGGATCGATGATTACGCTCGTTTGTTCCTCAAGCAGACTGCGGTAACGCTGGATCCAGTGGGCCCCATCATCAGCCGCCGTTTCCGGCGCCAGCACGAAACAGAGAAACTCGGCCAGATCACGCTGCGGCGCTCCGATAGTTGCAAGCTCCCAGTCGTAGGCGCACAGGCCCTGGGCGCTGCCAGGGAGGCCGCGGAGCATAATGTTCCTCGGATTGAAATCGTTGTGAATTAAGACTTGAGGAGCGCGGCTGAGCGGCTGCCACCAGCGATCGATTCCAGACAGCAATGACTCGTGTGCTTCAACCAATGCGGACCCACCCCAGCTGGTAAAAGCCGGGCGAGCGTTTGCAGCCAGAGCCGACCAGAAGGGAAGCATCGCTGCCATTTGCGCCGAGCTGCGCCGCGGCGCAAGCCAGCTCTGCGAAAGCAGATCCTCCCAACGATCGCGCCAGACGGCATGAAGAGCGGCAAGACCGCGAAGAGCAACTTCGATCTCGCCGCTGGTCCACGCGCGGTGCCAGGCATTGGCTACCTGCGCATCGCCCAGGTACTCAAGCACTACCAGCCACTCGCCACGAGCCTCATCGCGCAACACGGCAAGCGGAGCCGGGACATGAAGGCGCAAGCGTTCATCATCGGTTTCGTAGATCGCCAGCTCCCTGAGATGCCCGCGGGTCAACCCGATCTGATCGCGCCACGCCGCATACGCCTCCCCCAGCTGGCGGCCACACAGCCGCGCGACTTGTTCGCCGACCTCTATCGCATCTGAATCATGAGGCTTGGACTTCAACACCACGTCGATAACTGACGTGTGTCCATCGCCCGACTCGACTGTCAGTTGGGCCCGCCGAAGCCCTGCTCGGCCTCCACGCCTCCAGGAGGTCAGCTCGGTGACGATGCTATGGTCACCATCCATGGGAGAGAACTTGACCTTCGTGATGCGCAACGCCGGATTGCAGGTGCGACGCTGTAGCGAACGCTCGATGGCCATGACCACAGGTCCGCTGAGACTCGCTTCGCAACGTACGGTTGTAGCGCGGGCCACGGGCGGAATCAGACCACGCTCCGTATAGGATTCGAAGTATCGATCGAGCAGGTGAGCATCCAGGGGCGGACAGGTTGTTTCCGATTGGGCAAGAATCGTGCGGGAGAAATCGCATCGCGCGCGGCGGCGGCGTGTTTCCTCGTACAGCTCGGGAACAGCCAGACCTCCTTCCTCAGGAAGGGTCTGCAGGAAGAACGCCCTCAACGGATATAGCGGGTTTGATGGCGTTACTGTCTCCCGCAGGCGCAACGTCCAGTCGCGATATGGGATTAGGTCAAGTGAGTAACCGCGAAGACACATCCACAGTACGCATTCGCGCCAATACCGCAACCCGGGGTTAACCAAATGATAGACCAAGTGGTAGCCACTGGCGGGAACGCCGTTTCGAGCAAGCCGCACCATGGCATCAGCCACGTGGTCAACCGGTACACAGTCCATTGCCCAGTCAAGATCGGGCGCCGCCCCCATTTCGATGCAGCCTCGGAAAAAGCGGGAGAGTAAGTCATCGGCATTCGAGATCCCGGATGTGGAGTCACCGGAAACGAGCGTGGGCCGCGCAACAGTCGCGCGAATGCCGCGCTTAGCTGCCTGTCGCACCAACGACTCAGCAACACATTTGCTCTGCGCGTAGCCCAGGCTCAGGCCTCTCAGATTGAGGAGAGGGTCATCACTCTCAAGGGCGTCGCCGGTCGCGCCTGTGGAATAGCAAACCGCCAGGCTGGAAAGAAAGTGAAAGGATTTTGGCGTGCCGGCGCAGGCAAGACGAAGCAGTTCACGCGTGCCGAAGACGTTCGCATCCCGAAGTTCCTCATACGGGCGCACCCAATCGACTGCTGCAGCGGCGTGGTAGATCGCACCGACAGAGTCGGCGATAGCTCGGAAGTCCCGGCTGGCCATTCCCAAATGCGGTTGCGTGATGTCGCCATAAACACAGCGTATGCGCGTTGCAAAGCACTCCTCCCAAATTCCGTAATAAATTAAATTGCGGCGCACGCGAGCCCCTGCCTCCGTGCCATTCTGACGGACCAGGCAGTAGACAACGGCCGGCGTGTCGCGCAAGAGCGCGCGCAGTAGATAAGCGCCTACAAAACCAGTGCTGCCAGTCAAAAGCACGTCATCCGTAACCCGCACTGGAGAGCATGCCGGCACTATGTCGGCCGGCAAAATCGCGTCTGCCAACATTCGCGCAATACTTGTCTCTCTGGACCGGCCATCGCCTTCAATGGGAGATCCAACGGCGCTCGATTCGATGAAGCGCGAGAGTGAGTCGAGAGTAGGACATTCGAAAAGCACGGCCGGGGGCAGCTCGTGGTTGAGTTCATCTTCGATTAACGCGGTAAGTTCGGCTGCGGCTAGCGAATCCAGGCCCATGGTTGCGAGCGGAACGCCCGGGTGGACATCGCCCACGGGGATGCGCAGCACATCGGCCGTGAGCTGCGCCAATCTTGGTCGCAATGCGTCGCCCGCCGTGAGATGGAGGGCTGTCATATCGCGCTCGTGAGCAACGTAGCCGCAGAATCCGTTGATCCAGCATCGGGTTGAACCCACCGCACAATCTCCGCCAATTGCCCGCCAGATAAGGCCTGTGCACAGTCGCGATGGCGAATCTTGCCGCTGGATGTTTTCGGAAGCGCCCCGGGTCTTAGAAGAGCGACTGTGTGGAGTTGAACGCCGTGAATCTCTGCGACGGCTCGGCGAATCGTGCCTATTAGCTCAGAGATCGCACGCGCGCCCTCGCGTAATAGAAACGGTGTGGTGGGAACTTCCGGAGGATTCATTCGCGCGATATCCAGGCGCCGCGGATCCAGTTCAGCGGCAACGGCGATACGCTGGTCGTCTTGCGCCTCGAGGGCGAATACGGCCGCGCAGCCTGGACGGATGGCCGGGTGCTGGCGCTCAACCGTCAACTCGAGATCCTGCGGATAGTGTTTGAACCCGCGCACTATCAGCATGTCTTTCAGTCGTCCCGCGACAAACAACTCACCGTCGATGAGGGTGCCCAAGTCACCCGTGCGCAGATACGGCCCGCTTCCATCGTCAGCGAGCATAGCGCCAAAGGTTTGCCGCGTTTCCTCCTCGCGCCGCCAATAGCCTTTTGCAACGCTCGGCGATGAGAGCCAAATCTCACCGATCTCGCGAGGTGCGCAACACCGACCAGTGTCGGGATTGACAATGAGAACGCGCGAGCCGAAGGTAGGCGGTCCACTCGACACCAGTGAGACTTGTTGGCACGACCCACGTGGCGAGGCTTCCTCAAGCTTTTCAAGCCTTCCATCGCGCAGAGCGGAGGCATCGGCATTCAGAAACACCGGCTCGTAACTGCGGCGACCGCTGGTAACGACAAGCGTCGATTCGGCCAGGCCGTATACCGGGTAAAAGGACTTCCAACGGAAGCCGCAATCGCGGAAGGCATTATTGAAGTCAGTCAAGGTGCCGCTACGAATAGGCTCGGCGCCGTTGTACGCGACGCGCCAACTTGAAAGGTCGAGCCTGTCACGCTGCTCAGCGCGGATCTTTCCAGTACAGAGGTCATAAGCGAAGTTTGGGCCACCGCTGTTGGTGGCGCGATATTTAGTGATCGCCTGCAGCCATCGGATGGGACGTTGTAGAAAAGTGGCAGGCGCCATCAGATAGGCCGGGTACCCCGCGTAGGTCGGCTCGAGAACTCCTTCGATCAGCCCCATATCGTGGATGACCGGAAGCCACGAAACCGAAACGCTGTCGTCGTCATTCTCTTCCACGTGATTGGCGGCGGCGAGGTTGTGGAGGAGGTTACCGTGCGTGACCATTACCGCACGAGGTGCGGCAGTCGAGCCCGAAGTGTACTGAAGGAAGGCCAGAGTTGACGGGCCAACATCAGGTTCTTTCCAAGAGGCTGCGTCGTCCCCGAGTGTATCAGTGGCGATCCATGGAAGCGCACCGAGCGCCGGAGCATGCGCAACCCAGGCGGACAGGGCCGCGACTTCCGCAGGACAAAGGACAACGCTGGGCTCGGCATTGGCTATGATCGCTGTCAGGCGCGGCAGCGAGCGAGCGAGCTGCGACCGGTGAGGTGGATAGCACGGTACGGCGATCACGCCCGCGTAGATCGCGCCGAAGAACGCGGTTATGAAATCCAGGCCCGGCGGGTAAAGCAGAATTGCACGATCTCCAGGGCTCGCTCCTCGATCCGCGAGGGCGCCGGCGATGGCCCGCGCGCCGCGATCCAGTTGTCCATAGGTTAGCGCGGCGTTCTCCGTTTCACCATCGACAAGAAAAGTGTAGGCCCGGCGGTTCCCCTGGGTCAGCGCCCGGTGACGCAGCATGGCGACCAGCGAGCGGAAATCGTGCGTCATACCGCAGCCCTCATAACTTTGGGTTGCAGCGGCTCAACCTCAATGCCCAGGTCGTCCGGAAGCCTGCCGTCAGCGCGCATTGCGTCATGCACGCGAAGGTAGAGAGCGCGCACTTGATCACGGTTGGTCTCAAGGTCCTCGAGCCGCCACGACGATGTATCGATAGCGGGAAGGAAGTAGACGTCGACGCTTCCGGGTTGGGCGCTATACCCTCTCCACTCCTGCACTTTTGGCGGGATGTGAATGTAGATGGGGACGATAGGCGCCTTGAGGCTTGTGGCGAGATGAAAAGCGCCTTTATTAAACGAGCCGATTTCGCCGGTTGTGACGCACTGTCCTTCCGGGCTGAGGTACACCGAATCTCCGGTTCGCCGCAGGATGCGGTCCGCCCGGCGGAAGATTTGGCGCCGCCGCTCCGGAAACTCCTGGGGCACGGTCCAAAAGACACGGATGATGTATCCGATGATCAACACGACAGGGAATTTGCGCAGGTAACCGGAGAGAAAAAATCGCGCGCGCGGTAAGCCGAGCGCAATCAAGAGCATTACATCCAGCGTCGATGTGTGGTTTGAAATGTAGACAGTCTGACGGTCCGATAGCGGTTCTAAATTGTGCCGGGCGTAGGTAATACCCCAGATTCGAAGAACGGTGCGGCCGATCCAGCGGCCGATGACTTCGGAGTAGAAGCGGCGGGCCAAAAAAAGCGTGGGAATCGCCACGACCAGCATTAGAAATGAACTGGCCAGAAGAAATCCTACCGAGAGTAGAATACGTCCACCTTTGTTCATATCTTTTCCTCCCGCCTGCAGACTACGGTCTGCATCGCAAAGTTGAGCTGCTTTTCGAAAGCAAGGATCGGGGCAAATAGGATCTGCCCGAGAAAGTAGGGATAGATGGCTCGCGAGAGATTGAGACCCCTACCTTTTAATACCTTGAAGGCTGCTCCGGCAAAGAAATAAAAGAATGCCGGGAACGCGCCGTAGGGTAAATAGTCGACGACCTCCAACCCTGCTTTTCGGACCATGCGCAAAAGCATCTCGCGGCCGTAAAGCACGGTGTGCTGCGGCGCCTGCAGGCCTGGCCACCGATTGCCGTAGAGCCGGAAGGTGAGCGAATCCAGTCGGGGAACCTCGATCACGAGACAGCCCGACGATTTCAGTAGATCCCCGGCGGTCTGAAGTGTGCGGATAGGGTCGTAATCGTGTTCGAGGAAGTGCCACATGGTGATGGCGTCGAAACGTTCACGCTCGAGCGGCTGCTCGTAGAAAAGGCCGCAGTGGAACTCGACGCCCTCGAGCGATGGGCAGTCGCGTAGGTCCTTGAAGTCGACGCCGACAACGCGAGCGCCATAACGCGCGCGCACCTTCTGCAAGAAGGTTCCTACGGCGCACCCGACGTCGAGAACCTCACTCTCGTGATCGAGCGCGACGTACCGGAGCACGAGTTTCTCTTTCTGCCGGTCATGTCGATCCATTACCCAGTTGAAAAAACCGGTAAGCGGGCCCCAGTTTGCCTTCTTTCGGTGGGCGATGTACTCCTGATCGTAGAAGTCTTTAACGTGCTCGATGCGAAGCCGCGGGTTCTGATAACGAAGGCCGCAACGCGCGCAGGTAATAAAGGTGAAGGTCCCGGGCCTGCCGGTTAGATCATCCTGAGCCTCGAGAAAGGGCACCGAGTCAGTGGACTGGCAGTAGTAACACGGCACTCTCTCAAATTTGGAGGCCGGTCGCACGGGCTCGACCGCATCAAGTAGTTGCGGAGCTGTAGCTGTCATGGTCATCGAAGAAAACCTCCGGTCGAAAGTGCGAGCAGCGGAAGGCCGGCAAGAAGTCCCAACTCGGCGGCGAAAATCCACGGGGCTCCCCGCGACTCGCGAACCGCGCGATCATGTACCTGTTCGTAAATGCACAAGCCGAGGTAGATCGCGCCGAGCGAGGGAATCGCGGTGTGAAGCGTTAGGCCGTCCCAGTTCGCAACGGTCAAGAGGGAAATAGCAGGATACTTGAGCAGCAGGATGTGCGCGCCTGCGAGTGGGCCTGCGCGAAGTCGCGTCCGCCGGTGATACCAAAGCCCAAGGCAGAGCGAAAGCGCCACACAGACAGCAATGCGGGCACCAGGGCGTGGTTGGGACAGCATAATCAGTACGTCGCTGAGAGCGAGCAACAACGCAAGCACAACGATCGGAGTTCGACTCGATGCCCTTGATGCTTTTACCAACACTCTGTCCGGGTGGTGCAGCCGGTCGCTACCGAGATCGGCGAGGTCATCGACTATGCGGAAAACCAAAACTAACGTGTAGGCGAGGATGCAACTTTTTATGGCATCACGAACGGTGGGGAGCGACCCTCCCGCGGCGGCCCCCGCGGCAGCGAGCAAGATAGCGAAGGGCACGAACATGCCTGCCGGATAACGCTCACGCCAGTAGTTGTAAATCAATCTAGTCGAGGACATGGACCTCCCCACGATCGCCATCAACTTCTATTTGTCCCGCCTCGAAGAGTTCACGTGTGGCATGCGGTACACCGACGACGCATGGAATTCCGAATTCGCGCGCCACAATCGCTCCGTGTGAAAGCATGCCTCCGCGTTCGATAACCAGGCCCTTAATGAGGAAAAAGATTGGCGCCCAGCCCGGGTCTGTCTGACGTGTCACCAGGATATCGTCCGCGGCGAGGCGGCCTGCCTCACTCGCGTCGCCTAGAACGACAGCCCGGCCGGTCGCGCAGCCTCCGCATGCACCCGCGCCCCGCAACGTACGCGAACCTCCGTTGGCCGGATTGCCGTGACCGTTTCGCGGCGAGGTTTCCACGCCAATCTGCAAATCTCCAGTCTGCAAATCTCCATCCGGCGGGAGATAGTCTCCTTCCGGAAGAGTGAAGTTGTCCGACGGGTGCATTGCCGCAATTCGCTCGTGCGCGCGCTTGCGAAAGGCCGTCAGTTCCTGCATGTGGTGCGGGAACATTGCGCTCCCCGCGGCAAGCTCGTCCACCTCGGAAACAGTTAACCAGAAGACATCCTCTTGTTCGGCAAGATGCCCGCGCGCCACGAGCCGATCGCCTAGCGCCAGCGCGAGGCGGCGGCAGCGGCTGTAAAGAAGCGCCTGCTTGAGTCGCGCTCGTTCGCGGTAGGCAATGGCGGATTGCGTCCACCGGAGCACTGTGCGTAAGGCGGCGGCACGGCTGACGAAGGGCAGCCATCGGGAGATCGGGCGGCCCCGTAACTTTCGCAATAGGCGGCGCGTTTCATGCTCGCGCTCAGCAAGTTGCCGGCTGAGCATCGAGGCGGGCGATTCGCCGTTCAGACGCGCATAGGCGCGAATGGTTTCAACCAGCAGCTCAGGTTGTTCCTGGAAGCTTGGCGCTGTAAGCATGAGTTCCGCGGAACAGCGGAAACCCCATCGGTGCAAGTACTCCTCGAACCGCGCTTGGAAATCGGCAAACTCTGGATTTACTGCGAGCTGGTCAACAACTGATTCCGCTTCACACTCAAATAAAGCGCAAAGCGCCGGGTCAGCGCGAGCAGCCCGCGAAAGCTCCCAGAGGTGTTGCACCGGCTCTCCGCTCACAAGCTGAGGAATGGCTTTGAGGAGGGTATTGTGCAGCGCCCCGGAGCCTTCGCCGTCGCTGACTTGTTCGACCTGACGTCGCAACATCGCGTAACAGACCATGGCGGCAGCGTCCGCAAGGCTGGCGTTGGTCCATCGATGACAGCGAATTTCCATCAGCTCGTTGAGTAGTAGCCGAAGATCGCGAAGGGGCAGGGCCGCGAGCCGTTGCGGTTCAGAGCGCTCGGCAAAATCGTCAACGAGCCGTTCGAACGACGTCACACGTCGGCCGATGAAGAGATAAAGCCACGAAGTCTTTACGGCTATCACAACGAGCTCGATAAACTCGCGCAGCCGGTCGCTCTTGACCGGCGGCGCTCCGAGCGATCCAGTCGATCCGACGAAGCTGTTGAATGCAGCAACCATGGCGTCGCCGAAGGGCGCCGTGCGTAGCACCGTGTGGATGTTAGTCAGGTTGTAATACATCCTCGCCCCGTGGACGCCGATGATGTGGCGGAGGGCATCGTCCATAGCGGCGATCCGTCGTCCCGACAGGCCGAAGGCACGAGCGAGGTTCCGAAAATAGTGGGCGTAACCCGCGCTCGCAATCGAGTATAGGAAGGGCGAGACGGGCGCCGGGAAGTTCTCATTGATGTTGGCGTCCGACCAGCGCACCGCCGGGCCGCTCGCCGGCGCTCTCGGCTGCACCGCGTTTACAGTCAGGGTGGCGGTGATAGGACGCGACTGCACCACATGCAGCAAGCCCGCCTGGTCGATCACCCACTCTACGTCCTGCGCTCCGCCCAGCCCTTCTTCGAGCATCGCGGCGAGCCGGGCAAGCTCGGCGAGCCTCGCCCGGGAGTACAACAGGTTCTCGATGCTTTTAACAGATCGCTCGCCGGCGGAAAGCACCTGGAAGCCGTTCCCGCTTCGCTGGAGCAGGAAGCACCCAGGATCGATCGCGCCCGCCACGAGCGCGTCACCCAGTCCTGGCGTGTGCTCGACTAGTATTTTCCCTTCAGCGGTGCGCGTGAACAGAACACCTGCGGTAAGCGTGTCAACCTGGGTTTGCACGACGACACCCATACCCCGAACTTCCAACCCCCGGGCGGCGCGGTATGCGATCGCGCGCTCGGACCAGCATGAAGCCCAGCAGGCCAGCAAGGCATTCTTCAAGCCCGCCAAAGTTCGCACGTGAAGAAAAGAATCAAGCTGCCCCGCAAACGAAGCACGCGCGGAATCCTCGCCGACAGCCGAGCTGCGCACGACGACTGGTCCACAATTGAGCAACGCCTCGGCGGACGAAGCCAACAAATGGCAAAGCTTTGGCGAGAGCGGAGTATTGACAATGAGATCGCGAACGCTTGCCGACAACTGCCGCTGTCGCGCGAGACCTAACTCGCCGGAAAGCGGTCCAGTCTGTCGCTGATCCAGCGCGCGGATCCTCACTGCAATATCATTCTCTTCCAGGTGCGACTCGAAAGCGCGGGCGGTAATGACAAAGCCGCTGGGCACGCGAAGACCCAGCTGCGAGACGCGCCAGAGGTTATGCGCCTTGCCGCCGACGAGCTCGGCAAGCGTTGCCTCGTCGAGCGGAAGTATGTAGTTGGCGTAGTCAGCGGTTGGCAGCGCAGGCGCGGCTCGCACGGCAGAGGTTGTCATGAGGGTCGCCTCTTAACGCCCAGTCGGAAGAGCCACCAGCTGAATAACCAGTGGATCGAAGGCCCGACAATAAGCACCAAAACCCATGTCGTCCACCGAGTGGGAACTGCGACAGTCACTGCGGCGAGCATTCCGACGATCGAGTCGGTGCGATCGATCGTGAAGCAGATTGCTGCGGTCAGACTGGATGCCGGCGCTTGCCCGGGCAGAATGCCGAACCGGCGCTTAACGAATGAATTCGGGAGCTCCCCGGCCATAAAGCCGAACCCGGCCCAGGCACCGAGGGCGGCGTATCCCGCCGGCGTTAATTGCCACAACGTTGGTGGAGGGACTCCTTGCGGGAGAGAAACCACGATAGCCACCGCGGCAAACGCCAGCGCCGCAGCCGGGATCATGACGACAAAGCCCCGCAGCGTCTTGTTCTCACCGAGGATTGGCCGTCCGCGAAAGGTGCGGCCGCCATCAAGCGGAATCGCCAGGACCTGCGAGACGCGACTACCTAGCCATACCGACTGCAAGAGGCCGGCAAGCACGAAGGCCATGATTAGGAAAAGACCACACTGCAGTGGATCAGGCATGGTTGAGTTCGCTCAAATGTCGGCGCCCGTCTGGATCCGATTTTGAAACATGAATGTCTCACCTGGCATGGCACGCACACACCTCACCCACGTCCACCAATTTATTTCGTTCTGTGTGTTGTAAGAGATCGCGCGGAGGTGATAGCCGGGCACGAATGGATACATGTGGTGGAGCTCGTGAGCGTCGATATGCAGGAGCATCACCGAAAGCCACGACGGAAAGACCAGGGATCGCGTAAACACCTCTTGCTCGACGGCGGGAAACGGAGGGACCAGCTTTCCCTGACTCAGGTTCTGAGGAATATGCGTGTGCTGGCTCAAAATGACGAACTCCTCCACGACGAAGGCGAGCACAGACGCAAGCAGCGTAACCCGCAGCAGCGTCATGGGGCCCACGATAGCGGCCAGGCCCAGGTAAGCTACGAGGAGCGTGATGATACTGGTCGCTATATGCCGGCGGTCTTCGCTCTTAGAGAACAGCGAGCGAAGCCGGGGCAAGTTCCAGAAGTTGTTGACGCGATACAGCGTGGCGAAGAGCGGGATCCAGTATCTCCAGCAGACGTTCATCAAAACTCGTTCGGCGCCTCCGAGAGGACGCGGGACCAGCGCGGCAGTGGTGGGATCAACATCCTGCCATCCGGTCCACTTGTGATGGCGGCCATGGACGCGCTTCCAGCAACCGAAGGGGATCATCGAGAAGAAGCCGGCCAGCCAACCAACGGGTGCATGCAGAGTCTTTGAGTGGAAGAGGGTTCCGTGTCCGCACTCATGAAGCAGCGCGAACCATTGGACCATGGTGCCGGCAAGCAGCGCCTGGCCCAGCAGCCACAACCACCATTTTGGTTGGAGGGACAGCGCAACACCAACTACTGTGAGTAGCGCCACCAAACTCAGCAGCGTGCCGCCAGCCAGGTTTGATGGTCGCAAATGTGCCATGGTGGCCGCAGAGGGAGGGCCTCCCGGCACAGCGCCGTGATGCGTTACCATCTCTACCTCTTGCGTCATCACTGATCTCTCGGTTGTTCTCGCTTACCGTCCCTGTCAGAACCCCCTGCGTTAGCGGTGGGCTCTCTTAACGCAGGGCGCGCATGACTTCAATTTGAGCGGTAGGAAAGACATCCGCCCGCTAACGCAGCCGGTTCTGACAGGGTCTTTGCCGCCCCTGCCGAAAATTCATCCAACCATTGAATACCCACACTTACACTGCTGCCACCGCTACTTAGCGACGCGCCTGGGCAGGTAAGTAGACAATTAACGCAGACGAAGGTTTGATCAGGAACCGATATCTCACGTCGGTGCCAACGCGCAACATGAGGTTTTGATTGCGGCGCATTCTAGTTAGGCGATGGAATTTGTGTCAACAAACCGTGCTTAAATAAAACATGCGCAGCGAGGTTTTGTGTTCGGAACGAGTTTTCCGACGAGTTCCGCTCAATCAAAAATCACAAACCAGGAAGGGAAAGATATGGGCAACAATCATGAAAGAGACGCCGTCGTGCAACGCAGCGACGAGAGCGAGGCCGAAAACCTCAACCGCAAGAATCATCAAGAAAATCTTCCCGACTGACGCTATAGTTGCGACGAAGTTCGTACTCTGGCCGGCGAGAATGCAGGAACCGTTGCTGAATGAGCGCAAGGATCCAAGTGAACCGAGTTTCTGAAAACGAGATAGAGAGGCTACTGCCTGTGCTTGTGCACATCCAGGCCAACCTCGATCAGGATTTATCGCTTGAGGTACTGGCAAAGCGAGTTCGGCTCTCGCCGTTTCACTTTCATCGCTTGTTTCGCTCCGCGGTTGGTGAAACGTTGAAGCAATACACGCAACGCCTGCGACTCGAGCGTGCAGCGAGCCGGCTAGTAATACACGACTCGACAATACTCGACGTCGCGCTCGACTCCGGCTTTCAAAGCCACGAGACGTTCTCGCGCGAGTTCAAACGCAGATATCAAGTCACACCGAAAAGCTACCGAGAGTGGGGTCGCGGCGAAATGCGCGCACTTTCGGCACCTGGCCTTGACGAGCTTTACACCGATTTTGAGTTATCCGAGACAAAAGTCGCTCGCCTGGCGCAACTGCATGTAGCGTTCATTCGACACGTTGGACCATATGAGATGGTACCGGACACTCTCTGGCACAAGCTGGCCGATTGGGCGAAATCCAGGCGGTTGCCCGTTGACCTGACTTTCCTTGGCATCGCACAAGACGGACCGGGTCTCACCGCCCCGGAGCGATTACGCTTTGACGCAGGCATTGTCGTGCCGGAAGAGTTTTCTTCCGAAGGGGAGATCGGACATCAGGTGCTTAACGGCGGCGAGTTCGCTTTAACCACGCATGTGGGACACTATCGAACCTTGCCAGAAGCGTATTCGACTATGGCTCGCAGGGCTGCGCGACTGAAAGGCTATCAGCTTGGCGGTCTACCCTGTATTGAGGTCTTACGCACGACACGCGTTGATGCCAACCACGAAATGAATCACACCGAAATCTACATTCCGGTTAGCCGGATTAGAAAATGAGGAGGGCTTATGCAAGAGGCATCCGTTACCGCGAAAAAGCATGTGGCCGGCCGTCAACCCGAATCAGCCACGCTGCGAAATGTGTTGATTCAGCGCGACGCTTGTACGAGCGATCTCTGCACCGAGGAAATGCTGTTCGGGTTGGGCGGCGGCATTGGGTGCGCCTACTTCCTCTTCGACATGTATGGTGGGCATCCGGTTTACATCGGTTCACAAATCCACGCGAAAGAGGGTGACACTCCGCAGGTCACGCTACAGATGACCGAGGGTTGGGGCGCTACCGCCGACGTACGGCATTCCTCATCGCCATCCGCCGCAACAAAGAGCCTGGTAAAGATCCTGAACGACGGCTTCACTCCCATCGTCTGGGTTGACTTCACGATGCTGCCTTACATGTTTCTGTCGGGTCACGCCATGAAAGCCAAGGTGCCGTCGTGGGTAGCGCCGTTGCGCGTCTCTTATCACCAGGTGGTGGTGTATGGAATGGAAGGGGATGACGTACTTGTTGGGGATTTAGGCGCCAGCGTGATCCGGATGAGCATGGCAGAGCTTACCGTGGCGCGTACCTCAAACTACGCTCCCAAGTTCCGTACGGTGGTGATCAGCGAGGCGACCGCCAAACCCCAGCTGCGCGAAACCTTATCAGATCGAATTCGGGGCACTTGCAGTCAAATGCTCGAGGGTCTGGGGATCGCGAATTTTGGCCTGGCGGCGCTGAACAAATGGGCCAAGATGTTGACCAACACAAAAAACAAGAAGGGCTGGCCCAACTGTTTCCCTGGCGGACCACCATTGCATGGCGCTATGAGTACTGTGTTCGCGCAGATCGAATTGCGAGGCTACGGGGGGAGCGCGTTTCGCGGGCTGTACGCTGATTTTCTCGACCAGGCTGCCGGCGTATTAAAGAAGTCAGCATTCCAGAAAGTTGCCGAGCAATTCCGTGAGAGCGAGGCGTCGTGGCGGGCAATATCGGATGCAGCGCTGCCAGATTCGATCCCCCTGCTCAAAGAGACTCGCAAGGCTCTCACCCGCAGGTGGGTCCTTCTCGGGAAACCCCGTACTACCGCGATCGATAGAGAGCTCGAATCCCTTCGAGATCGTCTTAAACAGCTGCGGGAGAGAAGCGCAAAAGAGCTGTCACTATCAAAGGCTGACACGCTGGACCTGTTTGCAGCGATTAGTGAGCGCGTGCTCGAAACCGAGAAGATCGAGCGCGCCGCGTTTACCGAGCTCAGCAGTATCGTCAATAAGTAATAACGCCTTCACGCTTGGAGTAGCGCGCTCGGTTGGGCTATTCCCGTCGTTGTTTAGTGTGGTTTCGTGGATCGAATCCCAAGCACACGATCCACGAAATTACACGAAACCACACGAAACAAGACTTTTGTACCTCGAGCGATCGGTCGGGCGTCTTGCACAGAGAAAGCGAAACCCGACCCTAAGCTATTTTACTGTCAACATAACGTCACGGTTATCATGCGCTTCGTTGCCGGAGTAATCGGCCGCGATGATTCGCAAAATGTAGTCACCGGCGGGTAACTCAGAAGTGTCCCACGTTCCGGCCTCTGCCCTTCCGTCTTTTACTGTGTTGGTCACATTGTAGAGAAATTTCGTAGTCGCGCTGCCATAGACAGTGATCCCGCTTTGCTCTGCATACGCGATCTTGGTCGCATCGCTGTGCGGGGGAAGACGATTGAACACGAGATTGATGCGGGGGTGCTCGAATCTGGCAGCAGGCTTGCCGTCTGATGTCAAAATCTGATAGCCAAGACTATAGAGACCAAGGCGCCTACGGCTCGCGTTCATGTCATTGCGATCATACGCGTCGACTACAATGCTCACACGACCATGAATCGTCAGGCGTCCTGCCTGCTTCTCGGTCAGCCGCCGGCCGGCTTCGTCAAACAGTTGCACGCCATCTTTTTCAATTACGGGTTGGACCTGATCAATGAATCCGATTGGTGAAAGCGAGAGCGGATTGATTTCCTGACCGGGCGGGCCGACGTTAAGGTGCACGTGATACATCCGGTTTATCGTCCCAAGGGCATCGCCGGCGCGAAAGCGTGTGCCTCGACGGACTCGCATTCTCACGAGTTTGTTGTCCGGCCCTTTCACTTGCATGAAGCGCGCGTCGTCGAAGACTTTCCCATCCGCTTCGCGGCCGACATGCATATGAATGTAGGAGATTACACCCACCCGCATCCCTTCAGATAGATTGTCTAATCCCCAGTTTGCGAGCGGACCGGTCACTTTTTCGGAGCGTACGGCGCGCACCACCTCGCCAAAGGCGCCACCCACGTCCAGCCCGCTGTGCAAGTGATCGCGGCTGTCAGTTGAGTTGAAACTGCCGCGCACTTCGCCGAGGGTTGCAATCACTTCGTGCGGCTTGTGCTGCGGAAGAAGTGGCCAGAGCAGAGACTCTTCGCCAAGAGTCTGCGAGGTGAGGCGAGGCAGCGACTCACTCGCCGCCGTTCTTGCCGGGCCGGCCGTTGCACTCAGCTTTCGCACCAGGTAATTACCACTATCGGCAAGGTAGAGATCGCCGCGTCGATCAATCGCCACTCCCCCTACCTGGCTGAAAGTCTGGCTGAAGCTCGGATGCTGAGAGCCCTCGTGGTCTGCCGGCGTCCCTCCGGCGATCACCCGGGCCCGGCCATCGGGCGCGATCTGAATCACCCTTGCGCGGTCCGGCTCAGTGGCATAAAGAAAGCCATCGTGGGTCAACGCCAGTCCGACGGGTTTTCTCAGGTCGGCTGGATTGACCTCGTCGATAAAGAAAAACGGCAGCGTGGCTACCTGGCCGTTCGCTATTTTGCGCAAGCGATGGTTGCCAGTGTCAGCAACTATTAAAGTTCCGTCAGGTGACACCACAATGCCGCATGGCGTGTCGAATAGCGCACTGCCGGCTAGCCCGTCGGCGTACCCAAGCCCGGCCCCGGCAACAGTGGTGACAACTCCATCATACGAAATCTTTCGAATGCGATCGTTATAAGTGTCGGCGACGTAAATATGTCCCTTCGTATCAACCGCGACACCGATTGGACCATTAAACTGGGCCTCGGTCCCTGGACCATCGACGTATCCGGCAGTTCCGTCACCCGCCACCGTCGACACCAAACCCGCTGGACTGATTTTCCGAATGCGATTATTGCCAGTGTCGGCAACGAAGAGATTTCCCTCTGAGTCAAGCGCAAGACCTGACGGCGTATTGAACGCCGCTTGCATGCCGGGACCATCCGCGTATCCTTCTACACTGCCGGCAACCGTGGTGACAGATCCGTCCGGCATAAGTTTTCGAATGCGGTTGCTGTTGCCGGCGTCTGCAATAAAGATGACGCCGTCGTCATTGATCGCAATCCCGAACGGATCGGAAAAAGCCGATGGTGCCGATTTCGTGGCGTCCCGAAAGGCAGGAGAGCCGTCTCCAGCTACAGTGGACACGTGGGCGCGCCAGCCAAATTGAGTGGGTGTACGACGTTTGTTAAGAATTACCAGAATGACAATTAAGACCGTTACGCAAACAAGTGTGATGAGAGTTATTGCGGCGAGAGTACTTTTGCGCATGAATAAAATTGAGGCGTAAAGCTGGCTCGATTCCGAGCTTCGACGTCAGGTTACACGCGAGCACATTGAGACATAACGGCCACCCGCTCGGCAAGCGATCAGGTTCGATAGGGTCAGAGCCGGCAATGCGTAAGAAGTGAAAGCAGGGTGGGGTCCCCCTCCTCGGCACCATATCACCGGGCTGAAACTCAAGTGTCACCCTATGCGGTTCAGGCAAAGCCCGCCAGCGTCACGGAAATAAGCCGGCAAATCAATTGGCCAAGCTTTCGACGGTCAAATGTGGGATATTCAATTCCTTGAAATTCTTCAGCAAGCAAATCCTAGTCTCTATAGTTTGTGCGTTGGCCTTTACTTCGGCGACGTATGCCGTTGACGGTTGCTCTTCGCCAGGATTCGAGGTTGCACCAACCGTAAACCTGGAGGCCGGCCTCTTCGGAATGGCCGTAGCCGACTTCAATGGTGACGGCCATCTCGATCTCGCAGCCTCGCCGAACAATGGTTTTGGGGAAGTGATCGTCTTATTCGGACGGGGCGGCACTGGGAGATTTGAAGCTCCCACGACTTACCCTGCGGGTGGACCACCGCGAAGAATGGCAGTTGGAGACTTTGACGGTGACAGCAGACCCGATTTGGTAGTGAGTCTCGATGGATCGGGGTCAACGGGCCATCTCTCGATCTTGCTGAATGATGGTACGGGAAAATTCATTGCTCCGAATCTTGTCAACCTGGCGGGCCATCCGAGTACGCTGGTCGTCAACGATGTCAACAATGACGGGAAGCTCGATATCGTCACCGCGCTCTCAACCGGGACCACAGATGGTAAAGTCGCAGTCCTTTTAGGAAACGGCACAGGAGGTTTCTCTCATGCCCCCAACTCTCCGTTCTTCACCCTCAGGGTGAATGCTTTTGCGCTGGTCCTTGGTGATTTCAACGAAGATGGCAAACGTGATTTGGCAGTACCGAACAGTGCCGGCGGCGCAGATATTATGCTGGGAGATGGGGCCGGCGGTTTTGCTCCGTTAGCGGCTTCACCGGTTAGCGGTGGTTCGCTGTCAATGACGCCAGGAGACTACAACGAAGACGGTCATCTGGATCTATTGATTGACAACCGGATGTTTCTTGGAACCGGAACAGCCAATTTTTCCGCGCCCATTGTTGTAGTGAATCCAGGCGACACCAACGTTGCCTTTGCCGGAGATGTTAATCACGACGGCCACCTCGATGCAGTAGTAGCCGGGCCGGGCGGTCTCACGATCATGTTGGGCAATGGCACGGGGAACCTTGTCCGCGGCAAATCATACACATCCGGCTTTACTCTTTTCGGAGCAGCCTCTTCTTTCGCTGTGCCTGGAGACTTCAATGAAGATGGGAAAGTAGATCTCGCGGCCGTCAAGTCGTTTGGGATTGGCATCCTTGAGGGCGGTGGCACCGGCGCGTTTTACGATGCGCTGAGTTATCAAACGACTATCGAGAGCCCGCGCTATCTGGTTACTGCGGATTTTAACAACGATGGTAAGCAGGACTTTGTTACTGCGAGCGGAGCTTTCCTCCCTGCTGGTGCGCGGATCGAAGTAGCGCACGGGGATGGAAGCGGCGGCTTTACATTGAAGTCGATAAGTACTTTTGGAGTGTCGCAACCCAGGGGGATTGCCGCCGCAGATTTTAATAATGATGGAAGGCCGGATCTCGCCGTTACGCGGCCATCAGACGGAAGAATCTCGATTCTTTTGAATGATGGCACTGGCGGGTTTCCGGCTGACGGAACCACTCAAAGTTACGTAATTGGATCTCAACCTTCAACAGTTAAGGCGGGCGACTTCAATAATGACAATAAAACTGACCTTGTTGTCCTATTGGCTGGTTCTAACGGCCTTTATTTGCTCCTGGGAGACGGAAATGGCTCCTTCACCGTGCACAGCTTTACGCCTCTTCAGGGCACCACCTTTTTTAGTGACGTGGCGATCGGTGACTTTAACGCCGACGGTAAGTCGGATCTCGCTGTCAGCGGCGGTGGAGCCGCAAATTTTGTTCGTGTCCTGACTGGTAACGGCGCTGGGATCTTCCCCAGCTTCACCGACGTTCCGACATCCGGAACACCCGGCTCCATCATTGTTCGCGATCTGAATGGGGACAGCAAACCAGACATTGCCGTAACTACTTTCATAAGCAGTCCCAGAGCGTCATACGTCACCGTCATCTTCAACGACGCACCTTCCGGATTCATGGCCGGCACGAATTACCTGACCGATGGAGCAGGCAATCTCGGCGTTGGCGACTTTAATAACGACGGTAAACCGGATTTGGCTGTGAGCAGTGGCGCTATCCAGGTCGGGAGCACTATTGACGGCATCGCCCTTCTGACCAACAAGGGTAATGGGGAGTTCGACACGTCGGTAAATGTCTCCGCCGGTACCACATCGGCTCATCTTGCCGTTAGCGATTTCAATAACGATGGCAAAGATGATGTGATGTTTAGTCAATTCGGGGGTAAAAGCGCAGCGCTGTTGTTGAATGACGTCACCGTTTCGCAGCCATGTTTGAGCGTGAATGATGTGGCCGTTACGGAAGGCGATACGGGAACTATCGACGCTGTATTCACCGTGACACTGTCGGCGCCCAGCGCGGAGACCGTGCGTGTTAACTACTTCCTGGTTTTTTCCATTGGCGCATTACCGCCAGGGGGTTCGCCGCCGCCGGTGATTTGGTCGGCCACAAAAGGCGCGGATGTTGAAAGCATCCCGGGTACGTTGACCTTCCTGCCTGGCCAGATTACGAAGACTATTAGCCTGCCGGTAAAGGGCGATCTCACAGACGAATTCGACGAATTCTTTCGTGTCGTTCTCACAACACCAATAAACGCGAACATAACCGACGGCAGAGGGACGGGAACAATCCTGGATAATGACACGTCGCCGACCATCACAATCAACGACGCGGCGGTGGCCGAGGGAACTCAAGCTCAAGCGACGGCTAGCTTCAACGTCTCACTTAGCGCGCCAAGCGAAAAACCGATCAGCGTTCAGTACGCAACCGCACCAGACACGGCGTCAGCGAATGTCGATTACGCCAACGGCTCGTCAACGTTGGAATTTGCGCCCGGGCAGATCTCGAAAACGATCTCGATTTTGATAATTCAGGACAACCGGTTTGAGCCCGATGAAACGTTTTTCGTTAACTTGAGCAATGCAACCAATGCGACTATCTCGGATGATCAGGGGCAGGGAACGATCACCAATGACGATCCACTGCCCAGCATCACGATAGGAAACTCGTCTCGAACCGAGGGCGCGTCAGGAACCAGCGGCAACTCGACCTTCAACATTAGCCTGTCGAATCCCTCCTATCAGACCATTACGGTTTCGTTCGCCACAACGGATGGATCTGCAACCGCCGGCAGCGATTATGTGGCGACGCCAGGAACGGTAACGTTCAATCCGGGTGACACGGCCAAATCAATCTCGGTCGTGGTGTCGGGGGACAACATTGACGAAGTAAACGAGACTTATTTTGTGAATCTCACTAACCCAACCAACGCCACCATCGCTACCGCTCAAGGTGGCGGGACAATTTTCGACGACGATGGTCCCACATTGAGTGTCGGCAATGCCTCTGTTACAGAGGGCAACTCCGGCTTTAGCAATGCAGTCTTTACGGTGACTCTTTCAGCGCCGAGTGTACAAGCGATAACAGTTAACTACACGACCGGCGGCGGTACGGCAACTCCCACCATCGACTATCAGCGGGCTTTCTCAAGCACCTTATTCATTCCGGCCGGAGCCTTGTCAGGCACTTTTAATATTCGAGTCTTTAGTGACTTTGAAATTGAGGCTGATGAGCAGTTCAGCGTGAACCTGCAAAATCCGAGTGGTGCGACGATCACGCCCGGGGAGGGCACCGGCACTGGAACGATTCTAAACGACGACTCGCATGGCAAGGTGCAGTTCGGCGCTCCCACAAACAATGTCAATGAAGACGCAGGCAGCCTAACCGTCACGGTAAGCCGAGTGGATGGAGCCACTGGTATCGTGACGGTTGATTATGCTACCAGCAACGGAACTGCTGCTGCCGGATCGGATTACACTGCAATTTCAGGCACACTCACCTTTAGTCAGGCAGAAACCTCCAAGTCGCTCTCGATTCCTATCGTTAGCGACAATGTTTTTGAGGCCGATGAGACAATTAATCTCACACTGAGCAACCCGACTGGCGGGGTGATCCTGGGTAGCCCGACCGCCGCCGTAGTGACGATCAAGACTCCGCCACTCTTTCTTCTTTTAGAAGAATCGGCACCAAATCCCAACCAGGCCGTGGCCGTGGATTCGCTGCTCGTAAGAGATCCGTTTCCCGTAATAGCTACGATGGATTGGCTAAAAGCAGGACTTGATCGCAACACAAGAGTAATTGTCTTTGTGATGAACCTACAGTTAGCGCAGGGCGACGTCGCTTCGTCCGTCAGAGTTAATCTGGTTGACAGCAACGGTCAGAGCTATGACTTAGGCGCGGAAGATGTCAGGGTGGTGCCGCTTTTAACCTTCACGCAGATCACATTCAGACTACCGGATAATCTTGCTCCGGGCGTATGTAGCATCAAAATTCAGGCGCATGATCAGGAAAGTAATCCAGGAACCATACGAATTAGGAATTAACAATCTGAGCGAAACGTTCGTAGCATCATGTGCCGCCGAATCAGCAAACCGGTTGAACTCGATGTTCGACTAAAGCCCGCCTTCGGCTCTCATAAATCTTCAAGTTCCTTTGCAAGTTGCTTCAGAGTTCCTCCGACGGACGGCACAATCGTTCCATGCCGCTCCGCCCTACTCCGAGTTGGAATATCCATTGCGCACTGGAGCCACGGCCTCTTCAGTCGGCTCCCGTGACAGGCAATCAACCGCTCATCCATCTACGAACCAAGGTTTATTCAAACTCGTCCGGCCGACTTCTTAGCGTGCGAGCACCTCGTTAATAGCATTCAAAATTTCACGGTGCGAGAATGGTTTGGGGAGCACTAATTGGGCACCGAAGGCCTTGGCCATTTTCAGGTAATTCAGTGAACTCCCTCTTCCTCCGCCGGACATGGCAATGATCTTAACTTCACCGTTAAGCAGCTTGATTTCCAGAATCATTTCCAAGCCTTCTTTCTCCGGCATGACCAGATCTGTAATCACAAGATCAGTTGGCTGCTCCGCATAGTGTTTGAGTCCCTGGGCCCCGTTTGACGCTTCTCGCACTAGAAAACCCTCGCCAGTCAGAGCTTCGCTCAGCATCTCGCGTAACTGGTCGTCATCGTCTACAAGTAGGATACTTATGGGCATCGGTTCATTTCCGCTTTATTCAAGCGCTCGGTGGATCGCTTTCCCCAGCGCTTGCATTGTGTTCGGCTTAATAAGTAACTCTCCGATGCCTATCTCTTTGGCCTTCTCGAAGGTCATGATAGTGCTGTAACCAGTGAGTAAAATAACAGGGAGCGTCGGTCTGATTCCCAACAGCGCCGTCGCAAGTTCGCCGCCGTTCAGGTGCGGCATAGTTTGATCGGTGATGACCAGATCAAAGTCTTGAGGTTTGGACCTGAATGCGGCCAGAGCCTCAGAACTATCAGTCCAGGTCGTGACGCGGTAGCCGAGGTCTTCAAGCATCGATTTTCCGAGGGTGACCAAAGCTTCTTCGTCATCCACGAACATTATGTGTTCGCCATTTCCTCGCGGCACCGAATCAGACTCATGGCTAATCGCAGCTTGTAGCCTTTCGTAAACCGGCAAATAGATACTAAAAGTGGTGCCTACACCCAGCTCGCTAGAGACGACAATCGCTCCGCCGTGGTTTTTGACTACGCCGTCCACTACAGCGAGCCCGAGCCCGGTTCCTTCACCGGGAGCCTTAGTCGTAAAGAAAGGCTCAAAGATGCGTTCTTGCGCGGCGCGATCCATTCCGGCGCCGGTGTCGCTGACATCCATACGGACATGCGGTCCTTCCTTGAGTTGTGGGTGAATCCCAGCGAAATCACGATCGATATCAAGACATGTGAGACGGACCCCTAGAACGCCGCCCTTCTCCTGCATCGCCTGAGCGGCATTGACACAGAGGTTAAGAGTCAGCTGTTGGAGTTGTGTCGCATCGCCCAGAACACAGGGAGTATCTGGATCGATGTCTTGTCGGATTTCTACAGTCGATGACAGTGACACGCGCAGCATTTGCAGAGTCTCAGCGATTATCGGTTGCAGTTCGAGTGTCTCTAGATCAGGCTCTTCAATGCGGCTGAACGTAAGGATCTGTTTTACTAGATCCTTTGCGCGCGTACTCGCGATCAATACTTGCTCAAGATGAGTTTGGGCGCGGCTATCCTCACTGATGCCTCTCTTCGCCATCTCGGAATAGCCAATGATGGCGGCAAGAATATTGTTAAAATCATGCGCGATGCCGCCAGCCAGGGTGCCGATAGCTTCCAACTTCTGGGCCTGGCTTAGTTGCTCCTCCATTTTCTTGCGTTCCGTAATATCAGTGGCAATGCCGGTAAGCCGGACCAGGTTGCCGAGGGCATCACGCACCTGGAAACCACGGTCCTGGATCCAACGAACGGTACCGTCAGGCCGAGCCATTCTGTATTCAACAGTAACCTCCGGTGCAGTTCCCATGAGCGTGGCAAAGACGGCAAAGGCGCTTTCACGTTCATCGGGAAGGATGGATTCGACCCACTGATGCGGATTGGCATACAAGCTCTCGGCCGAGCGACCCCAGACTAGTTCATAACCAGCACTCACGTAGTGCATTGTTTTGAAGTCTGGTGAGGTTATCCAGAAGACATCGGTGATGTTATCGGACAACGCGCGAAATTTTTCGTCACTGTCGCGCAGGGCTTGATTGGCGCGAGAGATCTCCAGTTCCGCCAGCTTTAGATCATGAATGTCTGTACAGGTGCCGAACCACTTTGTCACTCTGCCAATGGCGTCCAGTTGAGGCACACCACGGATCAACCACCAACGGTAAACTCCATCCACGCGGCGGATACGGGCTTCGATCGAGTAGATTCCAATTGTCGCTGTGGCACGCTGCCAGGCCTCCCAGGAACTTTGCTGGTCGTCCGGGTGAAAAGGTTTATTCCATTCGTGGCCAAGGCTCTCCTCCAGCTTCAGCCCAGTGTAATCCGTCCATTGCTGGCTGAAGTAAAGATTCCAACCATCCGGGCGCGTGATCCAAACCATTTGCGGCATGGCCTCGGCAAGCGAGCGAAATTCAGCCTCGCTTTCTCGTAGAGCCGTTTCAGCCAGCTTTCGATCGGTGATGTCGACGCAGGCGCCAGTCATGTAGAGCGGCCGGCCGGCGGCATCGAAAAAGGTCTTGCCCTTGTCATCCAGCCAGTGAACCGTACCGTCCGGCCACACCACGCGAAACTCCATGTGGAAGTCCGCACCGTCCCGGGCGCAACGCTCGCAGCGTTCGATCACCTCGGATCGATCGCTGGGATGCACAGCCGCGATAAATGTCTCCAGCGAACGGGTTGCCTGTCCCACAGGTACGCCAAAGAGAGCATCCAGCGAATCGTCCCAGAGCAAGTCATCGGTGTGGAATTCCCACCGAAACGTGCCGGTGTGAGAGGCCGCCAGCGCGGCGCGCAAACGCTCTTCGCTCAGCCGCAGCGCATCCTCTGTTCGCTTGCGTTCGGTGATGTCCCGTGTGGAACCAACTACGAATTCAACGGTTCCATCCTCGCCGAAGGCCGGCGAAAAAATATATTCATATGAGCCGGCAACGCCAGTAGGACTGACATAAGGCGTCTCTCCCGTGACACTCTTCCCGGTTTCAAACACTTCCTGTAGTTCTTGCTGCAAGCGTTGCGCTAGATCGTCGGGGTAGCCCAAGTCATGAAAATTCTTGCCGACTACCTTATCAAGCGTTAAGCCCCACAGATTGAGCAGCGGCTGATTGGCCAACAGGAAACGGCCGGCGCGGTCATAGATGTAGGCAAAGTCGTGGAGATTTGCGAGCAGCGTAGTGAGCATGCGCTCCCGCCGATCAGTTTTCTGCGACAATTCCTCCAGCGCGGCTGCCGCCAGTTTCCGCTTCGTAATATTCAAGTGCATGACGACTACGCCATTTGGGCGATCGCCGGCCAACGGTGTCACTGTTAGTAAAAACCAGCGGGCTTCGGTTGGCGAATGGCAGGGATACTCGATCGAAAAATTTTTTGCAGTGCCGTCCAACACCGCTCGAATACCGGCAGCGACTTGATACGCCTCGGATGAATTATCTCCCTGTGCCTGATCGCAAACATCCAGGTAATTGCGGCCGACCGCGTGCTCCGCAGTATTCAGGAGGTTCGCATCGGCAAATTGCCGCCACGCTTCATTGACCGAGATGATATTTCCCTGAGTGTCGAGTAAGGCCAGATGGGCCGAGAGTGCGTTGAGGATGTCGGCCTGCTTCGTGGCCTCGCTATGTAACTGGTCCTGGGCTCGACGGAACATGAACGTCCGCCCATCGCGTCCCGCGACGGTGTCCACTTCGCCCCCAGTCAATTCCTCGAGCCGTCGTTCGGTTGTGACCAGCGTCTCGATTAGCTCGGGAATTTCTTCGCTAATGGTCCCAACTAGTGAGGATTCGTATGACATCATGCTGCAACGATTTCCATTCGCAGTCCCAAAGCGTGCAATACGGTCTCAGTCTGATTGAGCGTGCCCACGATTTTTTGTGCGGGAGCCGGGCCAACCTTGACTAGCGTAGGCGTCATGAAAATGCCATCAGTCAACGCGCGTTGGGGTTCCTTCAAGACATCCACGATTTCAATTTCGTGTTGTTTCGGCAGGTGGTCCCGGCAAATCACTGCAAGATTGGTACGTGCTTGCGCGGAGTTCTGGGTGTCGCCCGCAACGTACAAACGGAACATGAACTTGAGGTTGCGACTCACTTCTTCCTCCTTTTCGCTTCGGCAATTGGGACATCACCGCCGCGCAACTGCTGCATTCGGATGCGGCCGCGCGACAACGCTCCCTGGCGAGAAGCCGTGGTGCGGGCCAACAACGTCTTTTCGACCTGCTTGGCTACCAACTCTGTCTGCAGCGACTTCGCGCGCACCTCAAGGACAGCCTCCTCGGCATCCAGGGTGACGAGTTTGAGTTTCCCGGCAACTTCCGCGACCTCATTCGCAACGCGCTCGGCGCTCTCCTTTTCCCATCGCAGTGCGCCCATCAACACTTCGCCGCCCGCGGTGTAAATGTCGGCCAGCGTTACACCCGCATCGCTTAGAATCAGTTCGCGAACCTGATTAGAATGCGCCGTGCCACGAGACTTGACGATAGACAAACCGCGATTGCGCTCCCCGGCCTGAACCAGATAATTGAGATGAATCCACGTGTCTGCGAGTGTTGAGATCTGGAGCGGTGTGCCGCTTTTCGACTGGCCGTCCATCTCGTCGAGCAGGCTGGTGCAGACCAGCGTAATGCCGTCAGACTTCGACCAGTCAATCAAGCGTTCCGCCACACCGTGAGCGGTCAGCTCATTGCCGGCTTTAGACAGGGTGGATATTGGATCGATTACCAGGCAACGTGCTTGGTGCTCCCGTGCGAGTGCCTTGATACGCACCAGCAGAGTTTCCGCACTTCCAGTAATGCTGCGCGCTGAAATCATGCTCAACAGGCCGCTTTTCGCGTAACGGTCCAACCGGATTCCCACCGAAGAAAGATTTCGGATCACTTCAGAACCATCCGAATCAAAGCCGACGAACATTGTGCGCTCGCCCCGTTTGCACGCCGCCTCGGCAAACGCACCACTCAAGGTCGTTTTGGCGGTGCCGGGAAAGCCTGTGATAAGCACACTCGCGCCGCGGTAATAGCCGCCGCCGAGCATTGTGTCGAGTCGTGCTACGCCGCTGGTCACCCGCTCGTTGGTTACTTTGGTATCTTGTCGTCCCAACATGCGCGAGATGGCCACATCAAATCCATTCTTGCCGATCACAAAGGGCGCTTCATTCTCGTCGAAGTTTGAGCCGCGATACTTCTGCACTCGCAGGTTGCGCTGCGATACGCCCAACTCCACGGTGTGGTTGAGGACCACTGAGCAGTCCACCATGAACTGCATGAAGCCGAAAGGTTGTTGACTGCCCAAACTCGCGTCTTCTCCCCCGGATTTCGCAGTGATAAGCCCCGTGAGCTTGCTTGCCAGTAACCACTCGTGCAGTCGGTAAATCTCACGTCGTTTCGCTGCGGCGTCTGGCAGTAGCGCTAACACGATGTCGATCGCATCGAACACGATGCGGCGCGCTCCCAGAGCCTTCGCCTGCGCTCCCAGCGCTGCCAGCATTCCACCGAGATCGAAATTCCCCGATTGGATCAGATCAGGCGTCGGTTGGGCATCCAGGAAAAAGAGCTTCTTGCGTTGTAGCTCCGCCAGGTTCCAGTTAAAGGTCTCTGCATTGGCGACGATGCGGCTAGAGGTTTCCTCAAAGGCGACAAAGATGCCTGGCTCGTCGTGGTCCTGTGCGCCATGCACCAGGAAACGGAGTGCAAACAGGGTCTTGCCGGAACCTGGTCCGCCTTCCAAAAGAGTGGTTCGCCCGCGAGGCAAGCCGCCGTGGGTTATTTCGTCGAACCCTTCAATGCCGGTGAGCGCCTTTGATGGATTCGTTGCGGGTATTTTTTTGGCTTTCATAAAGCTATGTCTCGCGTCTCCTTGCAAGTTCAAGCGTCCCTGGACGGCCCGCGAAACACTCGCAGGAAGCAGTCAAAGGGATATGGGTCTGAGGGACCTTGATTAGACCCAAGTGGATTAAGGGTCTCTCGGAATTGTGAAGCAGGAAATCCGATTGGTGGATTAATTGGTGCCCGGTGCTGCTGACTAGCGGCTCACCGCTTACTTTCGCGAATAACCTCCGCAATAGCTATTCCGCTTTATTTCGCTTGTAAAAGAGGGAAACCGGAAGTTTACTGGCCCATATTGCCCCTTGTTTCCGCCTAACATTGTGGCGTCGTGCCGCTAATAAGTTAAAAACAAATTCAGCGGTAAGGACTGTCCTCATTGGCCCATGTTTGTTATTTCTCTCTTAAGCCATGCGCGGGCCAGTCGCCACTCACGTTCCACTGTTGATTGCGATACACCGACCAGTTGAACAATCTCTTCGAGCGTGAATCCGCCGAAATAGCGATACTCGACAATCTTCGCCTTCCGTTCATCGAGCTTGGCTAGTTTGATCAAGGCTTCTTCAAGCATGATCAGTTCCTCGGAAGCTTCGTGCGATAGGAATACGGCAGTGTCAATATCGATGTGTTCGGCGCGGTTTCCTCGCTTTGCGGTTAATTGCTGCCGGGCGTGCTCGATCAAAATTTGACGCATCCGCCTGGCAACCAGTGAATAGAAATGTGCTCGGCTCTGCCAATTGATCGTCTCCCCCTCTATCAATCTTATTAGCGCCTCAGCAACTAATGCGGTGGTCTGGAGTGTGTGGCCATCTCTTTCCCTCCGCATATAAGCGTGCGCGATATTTCTCAGTTCGTGATCAACCAACGAGATTAGCTTCGCCAGAGCTTGAGAGTCTCCTTTGCTCCAGGCTTGCAGCAACTCAGTGATTTCATGCGGGTATAAGGTCATGTGTTAGCCAGGATCGAAACTCGGCACGCGCGAATTATGTCGAGGAAAGGTTGAATCTCACGCCACTTACTCCCAAACGTCAAACTTGTTTTCGAAGGAGGTTAAGGATTCCGAACAGAAACGTCGCCACGTTAAGAGGAAGTCGTTCATCCGACTTATGAAACTTGCGTTCTCAGCGAAAAGAGTGGCTATGGCGCAAACTGGACCAGGATTGGGCTCAATCAGTTGAGCAGGGGATCGCTATTTTTGCAACCTGCGAAAAGCGTGGGTAGTGGGGTACTGTTGTGGTGGCTGATGGCGGTAACTGATGCGGGGCACTAGCCCGACCGTCAGGGAGGGCTCATTAAGCGGTCTCTCGAGCCCTCCCTAACGATCGGGCTACTGCCCCGGCGATTCGCACCACACCTTTACTCCACTACGAAAGCGTGAAACCCGTTGCCAGAGGCCGCGTGGCTGTATAAGATGCTCACCGCAAAACTCATAACCTAACTTGCACAAGCAATCTTTACGAGTATTGTCCGCAGCTTTCAGTCCGCACTAACAAGGAGACATCGTAGTGGAGCGTCCGCTTTGGGAACGCATTCAAGAAATCTACTATTCCACCATTCCAATTGGTGAATCGGAACGACGCACCTTTGTCGACCTTGAATGCGGGTCCGATCCGGTGCTGGTGCAAGAAGTTATCTCACTTCTCGAAGCTGATGCGTCATCCGGCGATTTTCTCCAATCCCCGGTCTTTGAATTAGGGTTGCGGATTATCAGCAATAGCCGGAATACGGTGGAAGATTCGCCCTCTCCCCTCGCAGACTCACTCATAGGGTCGACCATTGATGGGCGCTACCTGGTTGAAAAGGAATTAGGCCGCGGAGGTATGGGTGCAGTATATCTGGCGCGCGATCTGAGCCTTCACAACCGTCCGATAGTGATTAAGACGCTTCTGCCGGCGTCGCTGCAAGCGGCTTACGTAGTGAGGAAGTTTAAACAGGAAGTAGAGGCTTTGTCCCGGATCGATCATCCAGGCGTCGTTAATGTGTTGACCGCCGGTGAATTGGCAGATGGCAAACTTTACATTGGAATGCAGTATGTAAAAGGCGTGACTTTGCGTTCTCAGCTGACAAGCGAGGGCATGGATCTTGAGCGAGCCGCGATCATCTTGAAGCAGGTTGGGGCTGCCCTGGATGATGTTCATGAAAAGGGCATCTTTCACCGCGATCTGAAGCCGGAGAATATCATGCTTCAGACCCTCAAAGGCGGTGCAGAGTTGGTAAAGATAGTGGATTTCGGCATCGCGAAGGTGAAAGACTCAGTCGTAGCCCCCAGTACCGTCAATGAAACTCCAGTGGGCACGGTCTTGTATATGTCTCCTGAGCAGTTGCGCGGACAGAGAATCACGGCTGCGAGCGACGTCTATTCGATGGCCGTGATTGCCTATGAAATGGTTACCGGACGTCGCCCGTTCAATCCTGTTTCCGGTCCCCAATTACTCGAAATGCACCGCGCCGGCGTGCGTGTTAGGCCAGTGGATCTTAGGTCGACCCTTTCCACGGAAGCACAGGCGATAATTCTGCGCGCCCTTTCGTTTGAGCCTCCGGATCGTTATCAAACAGCCAGCGGTTTCGGCGATGCTTTGGCAGTAGCCTTAAATCAAGAGGGAGAGAACGAGAAGGCAGTGGGCGAAACGGCCAACGAAAGCTTACTGCGCGGGCTTGCCGGCAACCAACTCCCGGTAACGCTGGCTTCTAAACATCCGGAACTTGCCGCCACGCCTTCGCGTGATTCGGGCGTTTCCGCGGGAGATGCCGTTCCCAGTCAAGGCGGAAACTCTACGCGACCTTCAACTTGGGTAAAGGTCCTTGCGGTATCCTTTATTTTGGTATTGGGAATTGCTTCTTTGACAGTTGTTTACTTTTTTCTGACGAACATGCAGACGTCCGGAAACAAGCAGGCGTCCGGATCGGCGCCGACTCCGCAACGGTCATTCAGTTATTGGCTATTGGTTCAAAAGGTGCGCGACGGTAGAAACTATGAAAAGCCCTTTCAATCGTCAGGGCAGGAGATATTCGAGAATGGTTACAAGTTCCGGCTGAACGTTTCCAGCGCGGCACCGGGGTACATTTATGTTCTCAATCAGGGACCGCCTGAAGCAGACGGTACCACCCTTACGGTGCTCTATCCAACGCCATCAAGACCTGACGCATTTATTTCAAATCAATCGGTGCATACGAACTGGAACAGATTCCAAGGTCAGCCTGGCACGGAAAACATGTGGATAATTTGGTCGAATCTACCCGTGAGCCAGTTGGAATCTGCCAAGGCCGGTGCTTTCAAAAATCTAAAGGGCGCGGTCACAGATCCTGACTCGATTCGTGCGGTCAAAGAATTTCTAATTACTCACTCGGAGCCCAAACCGGAGAGTACCAAAGACACGACCGCGCAACAGACCCACGTACTCGGCGTCGGTGACGTGGTAGTGAAGCTGGCACAGCTTGAACATAGATGAAACTGATCGACCGCGTGATTTCTCAGATTGCGAGACAAACCTCATGCCTTTAAAACTATCATTTTTAGCTGTCATCTCAGCGATATTGATCGCCCCGGCCTTTCCCTCCTCAGCTCTCTCTAGTCCGTTGCAGGACAACCTGCGAACGATCGTCTCCGACGATTTCACGAAGAGCAGGCCCAAAGCGAGAATGCGCCGCAAATCGGCGCGTAAATCAGGTAATTCGTCACAGGGTGGATCTTCTATAGGACGGAGTTACCGGCTCGCGTCTCACTCCTTTACCACGCCCAAGGCCGGAAACACCTACTCTACCGAGTCGCAAGTGGGGTTGACGTTCTGGAAAATGAGACCCGCAAGAGTTTCGACTGCAAAGCTCCAACTACAGACAATAGATAAAATTACTGAACCTGCGGGTTGGATAGCTGAGCGCGTCGAAGCTGATACCGAGTTTCATGAAGGCGAATACTTGCGGCTGAGCATTGAGTCGCCTCGCGCTGGTTACCTTTACATCATAGATCGTGATTGGTTCAGCGATGGCGATTTGGGCGAGACGAGTCTGATTTTTCCTGTTCGTGGTGATGACAATCGGCTTCAGGCGGGAAGGTTGATCGACATTCCCTCACCATATCAGGTCCCGTTTAGAGCAACCCCAAAAGTCAATCAAGCAGGCGAGATACTCACAATCATCGTCACAGCGTCACCCCTCGATCTACCAATTTCTGAGAAGCCTCTGCCGATTTCAAACGCCCGGCTCATGGAGTGGGAAGAAATGTGGGGAGGCCCGACTAAGCGGTTTGAGATGGTAAATGGCGCAGGCCAGGCACGAACGCCACAAGAGCAGCAAGCAGCTCGGAAAGGAACCAGACAACTCACGCGAGACGATCCGCCGCCACAAACGATCTACGTCTTAAGTTCAAGAGACAGAAACGCATTTCTATTCAGTGTTAAGTTGTTCTACCGCAGGTAACGACTCTCGACCTTTTCCGCGGAAAGAATTAGCTGTGTTAACGCCACCACCCACGTTCTACTCATGCTTTCCTCGATTCGGACAAGTGTTATGGATCAGCTTCGAAACCCATATATTACGGACAGTTCGAACGCGATCAGGAAAGTAAGGATGGAAAGGGCTTTGCGAGTTCTGATTACTCGGCAAACGATCGAGCCAAAAGTATTGACTTGTCGATGAGTCAGGCATAGATTATGCGCGCCTCGTTCCAGATTTCCCGCTGTACCTTACGCGAAACCCATTTGACTCGTCGGTTCGAGGCGTTCGAAGCCGCACGTTCCCGGAATAATCGAAACCCATCTCATGTGATCTAAATCATGTTTGTTGTCTCCCTCTACTCACCTACTTCAGTTTTGCGGACGATCCCGTTCGCCTTGTTGGCAATGTGGTTCCTCCCATTTGCTGGAGCAGGAGCGATGAAGTCTGTGGCTAATCAAGCGCCAGCTGACCGGGCGGCTTCCGCGCGCATTCTCGACCTTATTCATCGTCAGAAGTACAACGACGCGATCACTCAAATTGAGCGGGTGTTGGAGAAGAATCCTGCGGACAGTGATGCAATCACGTATCTGGCGACGGCACATCTGTATCTCAATCTTGATTTCACTAAAGCCAAGAACGACTTCGATACGGCATTCAAAGCTGGAGGTGGCGCAACGTTCTTTGTCACGCATTCACATGAACGGTTTAGCACCGGCGACCTGGTGGACTATTGCCGAGGATGGCTCCACCTTCGCACCGACGGGGTCCAGTTCGTGCCGATCGAAGGCAACCATGGTTTCAAGTCCGGATACGAGGAAGTGGAAGAGTTCAAGACAAACCGGCTATCGAAGAAGGTTTTTCACATCAGAGTTGGCGAAAAGAATCAGAATTTTCGCGGCCGCTCCAATAGCGAGGTCGAGCCCCTTCTCATCATCGCTCTTTATAAGAGATTCGCCCGACATTGAAGCATCCCCGCATTGACGGGACAGTAATCACCATCCTTTAACCCCATAGGAGGCCCCATGAAACATCGCTCACTAGTCGCTTTATTGCTCATGTTTTTGTTTGTCACTCCCACCTCGCATCTGATTGCAGTTGCTCAGGAGGGGAGTCCGACCACCGAGCAGCAGAAACCGCAGGTGGAGTCGCCGGAAGAAAAGAAGTTGCGCGAAAGGGAAGAGAATCTACGAAAGAAAGAGGAAGAGCGAAAAGGCAAGGAAGCCAAGGCGCGCGCCAGTGAAGCTAAGAAGTATCAGACCCTGTCTGAATTCGCCGAAGACCTTTACGCCAGTGATCCTGAGTTTAGAGAAGAGGTAGACGATGCCTATCTCGACTTGCAGAGCACGCAGGCCACCGAAGCATACAGAATCAACATCTCGCGTCGAAAAGAGTTGCTGGCGACGGAAAACGAGGGGGAAGTGCTGCAAATTCGGCGCGCGCTCTACGATAATCCGCGCGTTCAGGAGTATGTCAACCGTCTAGGTCAACAGATAGTGCCGGACGACTCAGACAAGCTTTACTCGTTTAAAGTAATTGTCAGTCCAATCCCACATGCTTATACGCTCTCGACCGGAACAGTCCTGGTCAGCACCGGTATGATTTCGCTGTTAGATAACGAGGCCCAGCTGGCTTACGTTCTCGCCCACGAACTGGCGCACGTTTATAAGGACCATTGGCGGATAAAAGTAATGATGCCGCTCGCTGAAAACGAATACAACAAAAAGCAGGAGAGAAAGCGAGCTTTCCTGACTGGAATTCTAACTCTGGCTGGCGCCGGCATGGGCGCAGCGATTGGAGGGGGAAAAGGAGCGGCAATCGGGACCGTCTCCGTGGCGGCTGGTGTGGTGATCGGGAATTACTACTCAAGAAATATTGGCCTGGATTGGAACGTAGCTCAGGAGAATGAGGCCGACGATTTCGCTTTGAAGGCGACCCTCGGCAAGGCTTACGACATCCAGGAAGTTCCGCGGCTCTACGCCTCCATGGCCCAGGCGGCCCGGGTCGACAACCGAATGCAGCTCGGGTTTTTAGGAGCTCGATCGCGGATCAGAGAGCGCACCGAGTATGCGCAGAAAGTGCTTGAAGGTTCTCTCCAGACACAATTTCAGGAGGCGCTGAAAGCGAACAAGCTCAAAGGCACTAGTCCTGAATTCAATTTAATCACGGCGGAATTGAAGCGAGATAACGGGATTGAGGCCTTCTACTATGACATGTTCCAGATGGCGAAGGTTAACCTGCAACAATCCGTCACTCTTCGATCGGACGATCCGTTGGCTGCTTACTACTTCGGCCGGGTCCTCAAGCAGGTCGGGCGGACAAAAGCAGAGCTTGATATGGCCCAGCAATCGCTGCTGAAAGCGATCAGCCTGGACACCAGAAACGAGATTCCCGAAGTGCAACTCCATCGCGCGCTCATGCTGATGGATAGCAAGGATAGTGGCAGCCAGAGTGAAGCAGTCGCTGCATTGAAGGCCTATATCACCTCTTATGAACGGAAACGGGCGACTACTATTGTCAACGACGGACTCTTGCCGCCCAACGTAGACATTCTCTACGGTTATATGAGACTGCTCGGAGACAAAACCTGGACTGCGCCGGATCTCGCCGAGATCATTCGAACCCGCGGTGGTAATACAAACGCGCAAATGCCGGCGTCAATCCCTAGAGTCGAACCAGCCTCGGTTACGCTTTCGCCGACGAGCACAAGGAAAACTGGGAAACCGTGAGCATCTCTCCATCAGGTTGCCGAAAAAACAACCGGAGGACGAGAAAGCCTTTTCTCGTCCTCCTTTCCGCACTCGCAGCGCTTAGTGTCCAACCGCTCACGCCATCTCAACCCCAAACTACGCCGGTGGTCTTTGAACTTGAGCTTCCTGACTTTCAGCTTCCCCCGTCCAGTCGCAGCGAGCTAACCATTCCTTCTGCCGACGCCAGCGAAGTTTTCGTGCACATACTAAAGCCGGTGGCAGACAATGTTGACTACAGCGCAATAAGGACCAGCATCAACGGCCAGGCGGCAGGCACGATCTCGGAGATTGTCTCTGGCCTTCGAGGTAAGATTGTAAAAATAAGCCTGAAATCGCAACCTGGGTACCAATTCGTCAACGGACGCAATGCCATAGAAGTGTGGGCGCAAAATCGACGTGGCCGGACCTACTATGCGAGCTTTGTGGTCCAAACAGCGACAGCTAACTGGAATGAGGATTTCATTTATCAAACTCAACAGAGTCCTCAAGCTAAGAATCTCGTCCCACCGCAGATTGTGCTTCTCGAGCCTAAGCGAGTGATCGAGTTTCCGCCAACTCTGAAGAGCATGGTCGTAAGCATCAGTGGTATTGCAACCGCAAGCACTGCGATTAGACGAGTATCGGTTGAAGGCAAAAACCTACAGCTAAAGCCCAATCGGGAAGCAGTGACCCGCCAGCTTACTCGAGTGGCAAACATCGAGAGGAGCGTAGCCTTTGAGACCACTGCTACCGTCAATCTGAGCACGCCGCAAATAGTAGTCGAAGCCGAAGACGAATCCGGTTCGGTGGCCAGATTACTCGTGCCAGTATTGAGAGGAAAGGCTAACCCGCCGGCTCAAGTTAGTGGACGAAAGTATGCGTTGGTAATAGGGATTTCCGAGTACAAGAACAATTTGAAGGGCATTCGAAATCTTGAATACGCCGACGTCGACGCACGCTCGATCTACAACTTCTTACAAACCCCGGAAGCAGGGAAATTTTCTCCGGAAGACATGCTACTCCTTTCCAACGAGCGTGCGACGAATGCGCAAATTCGTCAGGCCTTAACCAGCTTTATTGCCAAGCCAACGGCAAACGATTTATTGGTGATTTTTCTGGCGGGGCATGGGGCTCCCGATCCTTCCGCGCCGGAAAATCTATATGTGATCGCGCACGACACAAGCGTTGACAATATGCCCGACACGGCCCTGGCCATGTCTGATCTGCGCCGATACGTGGAACAGAATATCAAGTGCAAGAGAGTGATCTTGCTGCTGGATACTTGTCACAGCGCTGGGCTTTCCACTGAAACCACACGCGATTTGGGCAATAATCTCGCGAATCTATATTTGGAAAAGCTGCTCTATCGCGAGGAGGGCCGAGCGATCATCACCTCCAGCGACGTAAACGAGCCGTCTCATGAATCTGACAAGTGGGGAAATGGCCACGGAGTTTTTACCTATTACGTATTGCAAGGCTTGACGGGCAGCGCGGATACTAACCGGGATCGACTGGTGAGTGTCGGCGAACTCTTTCGTTACGTCCGTCAACGAGTTCGTTTGGATACTAAGTTCCTTCAGAACCCCAGAATGCTCATCGGCGACAATGAGAATCTCGTTCTCGCTTTTACGCGTTAACGGTGAGGCGATTTCCGGGCGGTCGATCCGCGGTTGGTCACTAATAGGCTCCGGGCTTTCATTCGACCATTGATCTCGAGTCCTCCTTCTCTTCTTCTTCAGTAAACCCTGACTAATAAAAAGATTCGTCCGTCATGACGAGATCTTGCGGATTCCTGCGCCTAGTTACTTGAGGGATTGAGACGAAGCCACCGAGTCTGATCCCGCAATGACGCCGGCAATGACGCCGGCTAGCGTGACGGGATCATTCGTTGGCAAGTTGTGACGCATCGAGTTGAAAAACGTGGAGCGAGGAACCCGAGGATGACCAAAAAGATCCGCATATTATTCTTATCATCGAATCCATGGACTACCAGTCGAATTCTGGTGGATGAGGAAGCGCGAGAAGTTTTCGAAAAACTTCAGGAAGGACCAGATCGGGATAGGTTCGAACTACACAGGCACGCTGCTATTCGACCGATGGATCTTCAGCGACTCTTGATGATGCACCAACCCCACATTGTTCACTTTAGTGGGCACGGAAGTCTGAACCAGAAGATCATTCTCGGTGGAACGCCGGGTCGGGGCAAGCAGGTCGACCGGGACGGCCTGGTCCAAATGTTCGCGCTCTATAAAAATCACGTGCGACTGGTGGTGCTGAATGCTTGTTTCACCCTGACGCAGGCGCGGTCACTTTCCGCAGTCATAGACTATTCGGTGGGCGCTGGAAAAGGGATCGGCGACAAAGAAGGAGTGGCATTTGCAGGCGCATTCTATCGCGCCCTCGGTTTTGGCAAGTCTGTCAAAACGGCATTTGAATCGGCGAAAGCTGAACTTGCTCTCACCAGGATGCCGCGAGCCAGGGGCCTCGGCCTTTTCGTTCGTAACGGCGTCAATCAACACGATTCATTTCCACAGACCAGCAAGCGCAAAGTTGATGCGTGTGATGCAGGGAGTGATGTGTCAGATCAGTTTTCCACTCACTCAGGAGACTTCGCCGTAGCAAAAGGTGAAGGCGCGTCGCCTCAGCAAGAAAAACCAGAAAGAACTGGATCTGGAATTCCGTTATTCGAAACATCAACAACTGGTGCCGCGAACCTGATCTACAGAGAACAGTACCAGGACTGCGAACACGTCCAGCGATTGGCCTCTTCGCTACAGGCGGTAATGGATGCACCGGCGCTGAGCTTCATGAGGTTGGGCAACAAACTCTCCCACTCCGCGCCGGCTAGTCTTCGCGAAGGTAATCATGCCGAGCGCGCCAACACCAACCAGGTTCGGAGTGGAAGAGAGCGGCGCCGTTCAAGTTGTACTCGCGCATCCGTGACTCTAACGATCAAGGTTTTCAAAGTTGCCTTGAGCGACTCCAGGCTGTCGACCTCTCCGACTTTACAAGAAAAAGATCGAAGCGCTCGTGGGCGGGCGAGGTCTGGAAACAAGGGCGCCGGCAGCGGGAAGCGCGCCGAATCGAGGGGCTCTGATTAGGTGAACTGAGCCGGAAGGAGTTTTGTTTTGCAGGGGATGCCAGGTTTCAAGTAAGACGATAGCCGGCATGCAGATGTGATTACGACCAGAATACGTATTCACGTCCGGCTCAATGTAACGTGTTGGGTGACTGCGGCACTCGCACCTGAAATAGAGGGGATGGAGAAATGCCAGAAACTAAAAAGATGAAGCAGCAAACGTTGGAAAGCAGTTCAAAAGATTTGCATGGGCGGATTGCTGCTCGCAAGTCTCGTAAAAAGGCCGGTACCAGGGTGGGAGTTCTAAGCGATTGGCGGGCGGCAGGCGCTAAGGTGACCGGCAAAAAGAGTGTAGCTGGAATGCAACTCCGAGACGGTCGCTAAGCGGTCCCGCGTTTCAGAAGTTATGCGTCGTCGAGCACCGAAGGGGCAGTCCGAAAGCGGGCTGCCCTTTCACTCGTGGGTTAGTGAGTCAAGAGCAAACGAGTGTTATCACCCGCCGGCGAATCAAATTGAATCTGCTGGTTATCCATGCTAAAAGACGAAACACTAACCTCATAAAGATGATATGTTCAGCGCTTCCGCTGCAATTCGCTTGCAAGGTATGGTTCCCTTGAGGAAGACTGAAACTCAGATGCCAGTTAAATCCGCTCAAAAGTATGACCAGAAGTACCAGAGATGTGCCGTCGCATTGAGTATTCTCGGTTCATTCCTGCTTCTGGGGCTGTGCTTTGGAAGCAGCGTAGCCGAAACTTTGCCGGCGGAGTCGACGGGAACCGTGCAGCACACGAGTGTGACTGAAGGCTCAGTGATCAATCGTGAGCTGGCAAGAGGCGCAAAGGAAGTCTTCGGTATTTGGTTGAGCCCTGGCGATCTCCTCCGTCTTTCGCTGGACAAGGGAGATCTGGCGATTTCGTTGACTCTTTACGATCCGCGGCGCCAGAAATTGGTTGAGCAGGTCAGTTACAGTTACGAGCCGGTGGATCTATCTTTGCCGGTCGAGACCGCAGGCACCTATTTGATAGAAATTTGCTCACTTGAGCTAGACGAGTCGGTCCGGTGGTTTAGATTGAAATTTGAACCTGTCAGGCCTGCGACGCCTATCGATCACCGGCGCGCGATAGCGGAACGGGCTACTGCGAGCGCAAACATGCTGCGGGCCAATTGGACAGAAAAGTCGCTGCGCCAGGCGGTCGAAAACTATGAAGAGGCTGCGCTGATTTGGGTCTCATTGCATGAAGTGCAACGCGCGGTGGTTGCAACGATGAAGGCGGCAGAGGTCCGATTGACGTTGGGCGAATACCGTGAGGCGTTGAGGCTGTACCAGAAAGCCGCGGCCCAGGCCAGGAACGCAGGCGCCAGGTTTGAAGAATCCGCAGCCCTCAGTGAAACAGGTCGTCTCCATTCATATCTTGGCAATAACGGGGAGGCGCAAAGGCGCGTGCTGGAAGCGCTAAAGCTGCTTGCTTTTGAAAGCCAGACAGATGCGACCGTTGTTCTGAAGGGCATCTATGCCCAGAGCCTAAGTAATGCAGGTGAGGTGAGTTATTCGAAAGGGAACTTGCTCAAATCTTCTAAACACTTCGAGCACGCGCTGAAGCTCTTTGCCGAGAACGGTGACCGAAGTGGAAAAGCCAGGGCGCACTTATTCTTAGGCTACATTTATGGAGGTTTAGGCGATCCGGAGAAGGCCGTCGCGGAGCTTTCTCAGGCCCTCGGCCATTACCGGGCGATCAGAAATAAAACCGGTGAGGGCTTATCACTTACTGCCCTTGGACTAGCCCATTCGTTGAATGGCAGCGAGGAGCAGGCCATCACAATGCACCGCGACGCGATTGGAATTTTTCGAGTGGTCGGAGATCGACAAAGCGAAGCGATTGCAATTAGCGGGATAGGACAAGCCTACGAGCGCCTGACGCAGGATCGGACTGCGTTAGGCAAATATCAAGAGGCCCTACAGCTTTTTCAGGATAATGGGAGTCTTGATTTCGCTGCGGTGGCCTTATTCAATATCGCGGGAGTCTACCAACGTCTGGGAGATCGCGATCAGGCTCTGGCTTATTACGAAAAATGTTTAAAATTAAGTCGCTCCGCGAAGAAGGTCAGAACGGAAGCGAACGCGCTCAATGATGTTGCCGGCCTCTATGCCGCCCAGGGCGACCACAAGAAATCGATTTGGCAGTACCGAAAGGTTCTGAGGTTCTATGCAGGCATTTCCGACCGCCCGGGGCAAGCTAATGCATGGAATAATATGGGCGATGCTTATTTCCGTATAGGAGAAAAGCAAAATGCACTCAGGTCATACTCACGCGCCCTACCGCTAAGCGAACAAGCGGGCGATAAAGCCATACTCATTTCGTCCTTGTACAACATCGCTCTGGCCCAACGCGATCTGGGCGACTTCGATCTTGCTTTGGCCTCCATAGAAAGATCGATCAACATCATCGAGGATTTACGTGTCAGCGTTACCAGTCCGGACTCTCGCATCTCATATTTTTCCGGCGTCCGCAAGCATTACGACTTGTCTATCGATATCTTGATGCAACTTGATCAGCAGCGGCCTGGCCATGGATTCAACGCAGCCGCACTTTTGACGAGCGAAAAGGCGCGCGCTCGGTCGTTGCTCGACATTCTAACTAGTGTAGGTACAAATATTCGCCGGGAAGCTGCGCCGGAACTTCTGGCGCGGGAGCGTCACATCCGGGGGTTGCTTCGATCCCAAGCGCTGTATCAGATGGAGCTTTCCACTTCAGAAACGGATCCGGATGAGAACGAAGAGGTCGCGCGTCAGATAAACCAATTGACAACTGAATACCGGGAGATCGAGTCCCAGTTGAACGCTCAGAACCCGGGCTTACCTGGGTTTGATCGATCGGCACTTGCGAGTCTCGATCAAGTCCAGGCTCAGCTTAGCGATGGCGGCACAATCTTGCTCGAATACGCCCTCGGAGATGAACGTAGCTATCTTTGGGCAGTAACTGCCGACTCGCTTCGAAGTTATGAATTGCCTTCGCGGTCTACTCTGGAAGAGGCCGCCGGCGAGGTCTACGCACTACTTACCGCACGACAAGTGATTGGGCAGAACACTGGCGGCGACTACCAGGCCAAAGTCGAAAAATCGGATCGCGCATACTATGAAAAAGCCCAGAAATTGAGTCAGCTTTTGCTGGGGCCGGTTGCAGATCAGCTTGGCACCAAAAGAATCATCATAGTAACTGAAGGAATATTGCAGCATATCCCCGTCGATTCGTTACCCCCGCCTCAACCGGAGCTGTTTGCCCCCGCGGGCGAACATGCATTGCCTGCGATTACGGAAAATCATAAGTTGCTATTGGATACGAATGAAGTAGTTACCCTTCCGTCGGTTTCAACCCTGGGGGCGATTCGCGAGCGGAAGCCCAATCCCCGTTCCAGCGACAAGATCGTTGCAATATTCGCGGATCCCGTTTTCAACAGCAACGACGAGCGCTTCCAAAATCGAAGAACGACTTCAGAGGTTTTCTTGCCGGATCCGGATACCCAATCCAGCGACGTTGCGCTGCGAAGTTTTGTGGGCAGCGGTGGTCCCCAACGACTGATGCACTCATCGGCAGAGGCCGACGCGATTGTTGCGACAATTCCTCGCGGCACGGCTATGGTCGCCAGGGCATTCGAGGCCAGGCGCGAAACTGCCATGAGGCCCTACTTAGGTGACTATCAGATTATTCATTTTGCTACGCATGGTTTCTTCAACAGCGAACATCCGGAGTTGTCAGGTATTCTCCTGTCCATGATGAAGCCTGACGGCAGCAAGATAAATGGATTCATGCCTTTACAGGACATCTACAAGTTGAATCTTTCGGCCCAACTGGTAGTTGTCAGTGCGTGCGACACGGCCCTGGGCGAAGACATCAAGGGAGAAGGGTTGGTAAGTTTAACTCGCGGATTCCTGCATGCGGGATCTAAGAGTGTGGTTACCAGTCTTTGGAAAGTCGATGATCGGGCAACGGCCAAATTGATGAAATATTTTTACGAATCGATGTTGCGCGACGGGATGACACCCGCCGCCGCCCTTAGAACAGCAAAACAAAAAATCAGGAGCGAGAAGGCATGGAGTGCCCCCTTCTTCTGGGCGGGATTTGTTTTACAGGGCGAATACAGAGAACGGATTGTGGTTGAAAGTGATCAGTCGCATCATCAGGGCTTGTTGTTATCGATATCGCTGGTTTTAATTTCGGTTGGCGTGATGATTATGCAAAGGAGACGGCGCAGTCGCATGCTGAACAGTAACCTGAATCCGGGCCGCGACACTTTTAAGAGTTAGCTGAGTCTCGATAATCACTGACGTCAACAGATGCCACGAAATTCAGATTTCCAACCCGAAAGGTTTGATGATCTTCTTGCCTGGCTTGACCCGGATCGTGAGCTGGCCTCCTCCATTTACCTCAATCTCCGCCAGTCCCTCCTGAGAATATTCGCATGGAATCAGTGTGCGGATCCTGAGGGAATGACGGATGAAACCTTTGATAGGGTGGCCAGGCAGGTAAAAACCTTGAGGACCACATTTGAAGGGAATCCCAAACTCTTTTTCTATGGAGTAGCCAAGAATCTAGTTAAGGAGTATCGGAAAAAGGTCAAACTACACGTTCCCATAGAGGCAATCGAACTCGCGGGAGATCCTCCTCAGGAGCTTGAGGAGGAAACTTCTGAACAGAGAAGCGAGTGCCTTAACAGATGCCTACGACGCCTTCCTAAAAAGAAGCGGGACCTCGTTCTCGCCTATTACGCAAAAGAGAAGCAGGCCAGGATTACCCATCGAGCGGAAATCGCCCGACGACTCGGGATTTCTATCGAAGCTCTTCGCGTAAGAATACTCCGAATACGGGGCAACCTGGAGGAATGCATCGAGCTATGTCTCGATGAATTTGTGATCAACGATGAAACGGATTGAGCTAAATCTCATTGTCAGCGAGACCGAGACAGTCAGGGGGCAAAAACGATGAATGAAAAACCCATGACGAAGACGGTGGCAAGGCGATTTCTGCTGGGTGCCGTCGATGACTCAGAGCGGGAGCGGATCGAGAGTCTCTTTATTATTGATACTGAGACTCAAGAAACAATTCTGATCGCCGAGGATGAATTGATCGAGGAATATCTAGAGGGCAGCCTTTCGGAATCGGAGGCAGCTAAGTTTCTCGGCCAATACGCTCGCGGGCCGCGACAACGGAGGAAGCTCAGGATCGCGAAGTCTATAAGGGAGTTCGCGCAGGCAGAAGCGATGCGAGGCGAAACGCCGCGTTCACCTCTTCAAAAGGTGCGCAACTTTCTTTCGCTGGGTTGGCCGATTGATCGCCGGGTATACATTCCGATCGGTGTTGCCGTGGCGACAGTGCTGGTAGTAGGCGCGGTTTGGCTAGTACAGTGGAACAACCACAGAATACGATTCAACAATCTTCAGGCGGCGATTGAACAGGAACTTACAGAGCTAAATGGCCCGTCTAGCCGACGGGACAACCCTAATAAAGTGTTCTCCCTGGTGCTTCCGTCTGTATCACTCAGAAGTATCAATTCCCCGGCCGAGGTGAGGCCTCAGGCCGTTTACAGCATTGTTGAGCTTCACCTTCTTTGGCCGCATCAGGCAGAGTCAGGGAGCTACGTCGCCGTGCTTGGCCGCGTGGGCGGTTCCGAAAAATTTACGGTTGAGAATCTTCAGGCCGAAACGAATCCCGCCGGTAAGGTGGTAAGGCTCAGATTTCGGACTCACTCTCTAACGCCGGGCCTTTATCGGGTCAGCTTGAACGCCATGGCCAGCGGATCTTCAGGTCCAACCGAAGAATACCAGTTCGTGATCGGGGGCTAACTTCAATTCGCAACCCCTAGTTAGTCCCCACGGTCGGTTGGGAGCCATCCGACCTGAATCTGAGACTCTATTCGCTTCCGGCAATGGTCCCACACTCAAGCTGGTTGGAAGTGGCCTTCAAAGGTCTGCACTAAGCCAATCCAGCGAACCGCCGAAAAAATGCAATCATTCATCACCTGGTCCTACCTGGTCTGCCCGCCTTGAGTAATGTTTCCGCAGAATTTCCATAATAGGTGAACAAGACCCGAACGGCGCGGTTGCGCGGACTCTCATCGTGTATTTGTGGGCTAAAGGCCCAATTAGACGGTCTGCGAAGAGTCTTCCGGCTGTTGGGCAGCTGTCTTAAAACAGCGCGCGAAAGCGCCCGCACAATCAAATTCATTTTTACGTTAACGAGGCGGGTCTGAGCAGATCAAGTTTCCAGCATGGAGACTCTGCCAATCCGGGAAGGTGAATATGTATTCAGAGTTCTCTGACCGCGGGATCTCCGCAAACTTAAATCGGTCGCCCATTACCCGCCCGGGAAAGACCCGCCCGAATGTGCCAAGCGTCAAGGTGGACGTCTCGCGTCCGTTTGATCGACGTATTCAGGTCGTCGTGATGCTGCTCGAAACCAATTCGCACAAGCAGATAGCAATCCAGGACATGGCCAGGTTAGTTAACTTGTCAGCGGGACGCCTTGCCCACTTGTTCAAAAGTGAAATGAAACTGTCCATTCAGCAATACTTGACGCTACTGCGACTTGGGAAAGCAAAAAGTCAGTTGGAATCGAATTTTCTCTCGATCAAAGAAATTGCGGCCTCAGTCGGCTTTTCCAGTGTTACGCGCTTCGTTGTTTCCTTCAAAAATCTTGTGGGCACTACTCCCGCCCATTATCGAAAAACATTTTCTCAAGCGTCGTATCCCAGGCTAGAGAAGTCGTTATAGCAAGATTGGCAAAGAGATAGCAGAAAGCAAAATCAAATAGCAGAATTCGATAATAGAAAGTGGTTGTTCTCATTTTGATTACCCACTAAAAGTGCACCTTCGGTTCTCACTCGGCTGCGCAACAGATCGGACGGTTCCTGCAACCCGGGTTCATCGGTCTGAAGACCACAACTGATAAATGCCTCTTGAGCTGTCTGCACGAGTGGGTCACGTTCAAGAATCAAGCAATAAAAACTTTCCGTTTGTCGGTTCAGCAAGGCGAAAGGCAAAGGTCAGGGACTATGTGTAGATACGGGCTTGCGATTCCTGTCGCCCCCACATCCTCACACCCTCACACCATTGTTGACAGCATTTCTGCCGGCGAGCACTCGGATTACTTGAACTAAGGTTAGTCGTATGGCCAACAACCGGGAAGAGAAAAGGGATGAGATGTTCTCACCTGATCGGCGCAAGGTGGTGAGCGCCAAAACACACGACCGAAGAGTTCAAGTTGTCCGAGTGCTTCTGGAAGGATCTTTTGAACGCAAGTTGGGATTACGCGACATGAGCGCGGAGGTAAATCTGTCTCCCTGGCGGCTGGCACATCTTTTCAAATCTGAGACGGGCATGTCTCCGCAGCGCTATCTGACTTTGGTGCGACTTCAAAGGGCCAAAGATCAATTGGAAACGACCTTTCTTTCGGTACAGGAAATCGGCGCGGCGGTGGGGATTCCAAATCCGAGCCAGTTCACAAAGAGATTCAAGGCTGCCTACGGCATGACACCGGTGGAATACCGGAAGACTCAATATCAGACCTCGGAGCTTGCGCAAAGCCTATTGCCCTCAGGCGATTCGTCCGACGACTGAGAAGTTCCACGTTTGCAAGAGCGAACGTGAGCAAGCATTCGATAGCCGGATTGGCATGAATTTCGTTTTAGCGCGAACGACTAAACCGGCAGGGCGAACGGGAAGGAGAGTGAAAATGGGCGAGTGCAAAGGATGTCATGGCAGCGGCAAGTGTCCGAAGTGTAACGGCAAGGGCGGTAGGGAAGGGATGTTCACCAAGTCCGTCTGTTCGAAATGCGGCGGCTCAGGCAACTGTACAGTGTGTAAGGGCAAAGGCCGCGTTTAATGGAATTGAGCTATCAGATGCACAGGCGGCTACAGAATGTGCGCTTCGTGTAAGTCCCGTCAAACGAAGTGAGTGTGAAGGAACTTGCAGATCATGGTTAGAACAGCATGACACCCAGAAAAACTCTTCTTTTGTGCGTTGTCTTGGCGCTAGTTTTTTCCGCTTGCACTGAGAAACCCAGAGTTGCACAGGCCTCTCGAAATCTCGCCGTACATATTAGCCAGTCCACCCCGCCGCAATCTTCAGATGCAAGTGCTACTACAGTCGAAGATCGACGAGTCTATCTGGATGCTTCCTTGTCAATGAAGGGATTTGTCAATCCAAAAAACCACTCGATGTTTGATGAGTTTATTGATGAGCTTGGCGACGCACTGCCAGGATGTAGGTTGTACAAGTATGGACAAACCGGAGATCGAGCACCGGAAAAGTCCGCTGACCTTGTGACTCAGGTTGGCTTTGGATTGGAACTGCACGATCCCAACTTTTATAGTCTCCGATATAATCCGGATGATCGCTTAATTCACACACTCACCAGTGAAAATCGTACCACCCTCTCTATACTGATCACCGACGGTGTCTATTCTGAACCTACCGGCAGTACATCACCTCCTGTAGTAAATGCAATTCAGAAGTGGTTAGAGAGTGGCGGGGTCTTGGGCATTTTTGCGCTCAAGAGCGCTTTTGATGGCCCATTTTATTCCGAGCGCGGTCGTCAAGTGTTGCCAAGACTATCAGTTAAGGCAAGACCCTTTTATGCGTTTGTCTTTAGTCCAACAGGCAAAGCCGTTATCGATCTGAAGGAGAAGCTCCAGCGTCGGTTCCCTGCAATCAAGCCAATAATCTTTTCAAGTGAAGCTATAACCTGTGTACCTGGCTTGAATGAACGCATGAAAAGCTCCTATTCCTACAAGAAGCCTCCAGAGACGACCTACCACTGGCAAATGTTTGATTCAGAGATTTTCAGCCAACACAATCCAGCTGCGGTCGGCCTCAATATTAGATGTACGCTTGACCCGGCCTATCCTGTGTCTGAGCTCAATTTTACACTCATCACGGAATACTATCGGTGGCAAAAGGGGAAGTTCCAGATAGTGGACGCAAGTCCTTCCGGGTTCAGATATGAGCTCAGTCCAAAGCCGGTTCCTGAGAACCATGGAAGCAATCAGGTAACCCCAGCAACCTCATCGACACAAGCCGAACTTATTGTCTATCTGCCTAAAGATAGTGGCGCAGACTTTGGGTTTTATTATTTCAAGTTAGCGGCGGTACCCAGGGAACTACATGAAGACTTAAGGGAGTTTTCAACTCGCGATGACCGCGAGCCGAACGAGGCGGGCAAGACCTTTCGTTTCAGAGAACTTATCTCAGCGATAGCGGAGGTCCATTTTAAAGCCAGCCTGGCATCCAGAGCATCTCCAACCATTTTCATTACGGTAGATAACCATTGATTCACCTTGGAGAGGCTAGACACGTAGCAGAAGCGTCAGGTTTCACGGCGAGCGCTGTCGCTAACAGGAGGACCCACTCATGAGTACACCAAAGCTGCGCGGAATGCACTGGATGATATGGTTTGTTGCACTCATGCTTTCCTTCCCGGCAAGAGTTTTTTCTCAGGAAGTGGTAGCTACCGAAGTTCTCGACGAATGGTTTTATTCGAGGCTTCTTTGGGGAGTGATGGTTGGAGCTATTAGTGGAATCGTTATTGGTTTGGCGGATTTGTGCCGCCTCAAGTTCGAGTTTACCGGAGCACTGCACATAAATACTCGCGCTCGACGGAAGTTGCTCATCTGGATCGCCACCATTTTCGTTTTAGGAGCGATCATCTTGTTTGTAGATGCATGGTTGCTCTATCCATTTGGCATTCTAAGTCTGACTTTTTCGGATGCGGTGACTCAGGTTTGGTCGAACTACCGAATGTTACTGGTTCTGCTCGCGACAATCATTGTGTTTGTTTTGGTAGTGGCCATCGCCACCAGGTTTAAGTCCGGATGTCGTTGTCGCTACGCTTTTATTCCAGGGCCACAAGGCAAATAAATGTCATTTGCCTTTTGCAACGAGCGCATCTCTGCCGGAGAGAGGTTCGCCCGGGATTAGGTCGTCGAGGAGGAGACTCAATGTCGGAAAACTACTTGATCGCAGTTGGCGGAACCGGCTCCCGCTGTATGCAGGCAGTGATTTATCTGGCAGCCGCCGGACTATTCCAGTCTCCGATGCACATACTGATAATCGATCCCGATCAGAACAATGGTGACAGCGTTAAGGCACGAACATTGGTGACTAACTACCATGCGCTACACCTGGCGTCTCAATCGAGACAGGCCGAGAGGAGGAAGAGGGTTGTGGGTTGGGAGAAATTGCCGGAACCCCACCTATTCCAGTCAGCTCTTAACGTGACTGTCGGCCAAGTCAATACCCAGCAATCGATTTTCTGGCACAACCCGAACCCGGCCCAACGCCGATTCGGCGAAGTGATCCAATATCAGGAACAGAAGGAAGAGTTCAAAAAGTTTCTCGATCTGTTTTATGAGCCAAATGACCTCGAGATGGTGCTTGATGTTGGGTATCGCGGGCGAACGAATGTAGGAGCGGTGGCACTTAAGCAAGATTTGGAAAAGACTGCGAGCATTCCGGGAGTTGGCTTGCGTGAATTTCTTGTGAAACTAAACATAGACTTGCAGGCGAAAGAGGCAAGGATCTTTGTAATGGGGTCGGTGTTTGGTGGCACCGGCGCGGCGGGACTGCCAACCATACCTCAATTGATAGCGAATCTGCCCGCTGAGGTGATGGCGCAAGACAATCGGGCACGCTTACGTTACGGCTGTGCCATGATGACGCCCTATTTTTCTTTCCCCAAAGGCAGCGCCGGTTCTACTGGTCCTGGCACAGATAGCGCGCGCCACGCCGTGGCCACCCAAGCCGCCCTGCTCCACTACGCTCACGTACCGCCCGGTTATCAACACATTTATTTCGTCGGGGCTCCCGGCCGACCGCAGACAAACAGCAATAACATAACGGGTGGACAGAACCAGACTAATGACTCCCACTACGCCGAATTGATCGCAGCACTTGCTGCATGGCAATTCTTTGACTTGCCTCAAATTCCCATGAGCGATAAACAGTTGCACTTTGCCGACTCGGTTCAGGATAAGACTGACGTAGGGGTAAATTGGAAAACGCTTCCCGTTAATATCGCGAATACGGCTAGGCGCGAGACAATCAAGCGCGAATTGACCATCTTTACGACCCTCGCATACTTTTACAGGAATTTTCTCTACGATCGGTTCATCAATGGACAGTTATACCGAGAGGCCAATTGGTACAAGGATAATTTCGGACAGCTGGATTTGGATGAAGAGATGTCTATGCTCCAACATCTCTACGAATTTTCAGGAGCATATCTCACTTGGCTGGCTCAAATCGGCGAAACAGGCAAAGCAGCTAACTTGCAGCTATTTCGCTGGGACGCTCTCCGGGAAACCGACCCGTCCCTGGCGAATATGTATGTGGGCAATCTCCTGGACGACCCCTTAAGCAGTAGCACGAAACGTTCTCAAGCCGGCTTCGACAGCCTGTATGCGAGGTTGGATAAGTTAGTGTTGAAACAGCCGGGAACCAACTCCGCCGCCGGACTCTTCATCTTCATGCTCCATCACGCAGTTTCGGAGTTTTGTCGAGAGAACTATGTTTGGCGATAGGCGCATGGCGGTTGCCTAAAGCTAAGTGGGATCACTGATCTTGCTTCTCACCTTCGCGCAGCGGAACCAGTAGGAGGATTTCAGTATGTCGCAATTCATTACCAAGCTACGTGAGTCGGAGAACGGAGACTCCGGGCGAGATGGCATCGAATGGCCGACCCCAGTCGGCACGTGGAAACAAGGCGAGAGCATCAATCGACTTGAAACATTTGCCAATAACCTCGACGTTTCAACTGCGCCGGGCGATACTGATTTGCTCAACAGTGTACCAACGCCCTGGGCCCGTCTTTTGCTCTTCGAGAGCGCGCTCTACAAAGAAAAACACCCCTCCCATAAAGACGTCGAAGACCAGTGGCGGGGACTGCTGGGGGTGATCGCACTCGCAGCCCCCCTACGCCTCAATCTAAACATTAAATCTCTTACTCTGAGCCAACAGGTCAGTCAACATCAAAGCAAAGTTGCTAAGACGTTCCTGGACTTACAACCCCAATATCAGTCAGTGGGCATCGAGCAAGAGAGTGGCAAATGGGACGATTTTCAAATGATTCTCGTTGACGATGTCGTCCTTGGTTCGACTTCGCCGCGGACTCTATTTTTCACCGGCGTAGCTCATCAATGTCCGTCATCAATTCCATTTCGTTCAGCGCACGGACGCTTAACCGATCCGGTAGCCTACTACAAAAGGTTTGAAGATACTTTCTATCTCGGCCTTCTAGTCACTTGGATCAGCGGCCTCATTGCGTCTCTGGAACAAAACCAAACTTTGCGGGATTGGATTGGCTTCTCGCCAGCCGCGCCCGGAGCGGACCAGTCCGGCCGGATGGAGTTTCTGCTCGAACGTCTCCGAGCTTGGCGGCAAGGATTACATGGTGTGCAGCCCACCAGGGTTACAGGTAACTTTCCCTCTCGGTTCACCCTATTCCCCTACAATGTGGTTACAAGTCTTCCGGATGTACCACAGGAGCGCCAGAGCGATCTTTTTACCAGCGGGCGCAACGGTCATAACATTCTAGTCGGCTACCACTCGGAGAGCGGCTCAAAACTACTCAACTCCTTCGGCCAGGAACTTGTCAACGAACCCGTACACGTTTATGACGGACGATGGATTCAAGCCAATCAGTCGCTACCGCTTCCGTTCACCTTCTTACCCGCCGAACTATTGAGCATTGAAGATCCTGCCCTCTTCTTTGAAGACTCGCTCATCCAGGTAGCGCCAGCGAGTAATCCTGAAGGTGTCCATTATCTTGCGATCGGTGGCAAGAGATATCTCTACCCATTCAAAGCCTCGATTTTAGACTACTTCTCGCCCAACGAAATTGCAGATCGAACAGACCTCGCGCCCAATGCGCAAACAAACTGTCTGCGGGTGGAACTGAAAATTCCGGTTGCCCACAACAGAACTATTCGAGTAGCGCGCGAATATCCCCTGGAAACTGTGATTGCAGAGGAAGATATAGTAACTGCACAACTCGCAGCGTGGCCCGACTTCGTAGCCCCAACCTTCTCCCGCTACCTCTATTTTAAAAGCACGAGGGCCGCTGCATCCGAAAGCAGTCTGGATTTCACGCCCGCGACCAGCAATGTCCCTTGCCGCAGCTATTCGAACCACACGTGGTACATGTCACGCAAACCACTGGCGGCATTTATCGGTTCAGTGAACGGGAATCATGGGCTGTTGCTACTCCGGAACAAAGCGCTTCCACCTCCGACCAAGTATTGGAAAGTTGGCATTGATTTTGGCAGCACTCACACCCGTGTGTTCTCGCTGCAAGTGGACTTGAGCAGGGGTGAGACGAACAGCCATTCTTTTGTTACCTCGTCTGACGCGAGGATCATGCCTGTTGAGTTTGCCGCCCGCGGCAGGGAGTTAACGTATTGCGTGCCCGGAGATCCCCGGGGCATCTTCCTTGCGCTTACAGATGACATCATGCTGGACCGGACGATGAGTGAGCTCAAAACGTTGCTAATGATTCCCGATCCGAGCGACAGCAAACAGGGGGACTGGCTGCCACCGGATGGATTCATCTATCGACATTGGATTTTTGATGGCACTTACGACGCGGGCAAACTGCATTTTAACCTGAAATGGAACAGCCGCAAGAACGACAACGACTTGCGCGCCTTTCTCCGTTGCCTGCTGGTTATCCTTCAGGCGGAAGCCGCCAGTCAGGGAGCGCAGATCGTTTCGGTTTCACACACTTATCCTTCGGTTTTTACTGAAGCTCTGATCACGAAACACAACGGCGAGTGGAGTGATCTGGAAGTGTATCTCAATGAGGGTTTACCAGAGGGCGCTTCTCCGGTCAAAGTTGAGCGGGCAAGCATGACCGAGACCGTCGCTGTCTGCCGCCACCTGGAGTGTGAACAAGATGCATCACCCGTAAGTAATACGATCTCGATTGACGTTGGCGGAAGTACCAGCGACATGGCGGTCTGGGCACAGCAGAACCTCAAGTTACAAGAATCGGTGAAACTAGCCGGTGGAATTCTGGGTCGCTATCTACAATCGTCAGAGGCGCAAACTTTCCTTGAATGGTTTGATCGCACGATGCAGGCCGCTCCTCATAACCTGAAGGATTTTTCTTCATCAGACTTCGCCTCAAAACCGTCGGGTTATAGTCTGATGTTTACGAATCTGCTCAGTTTCATCGAATTGCGAAACCAACTTCAGGATCTGATGAGCGAGAGCAATGGCGCCCCGGAAGCGCGCCGATTCATGTCGCACATCATATTTCTCTTTGGTTGTTTGCTCTACTACGCGGGCTTGCTTGCACGAAAGGCTGGACTGCAGCATAACCAGAATACTTACAACATCTACTTTTGCGGCAAGGGCGGTACGCTCGTTCGGTGGATTCATGGATACGACGTCCTCGCTCAGGAGATGTTCGAGGCTGGACTACTGGGTCCGAATGGAAACGCATCCGGGGAATCCATTACGGTAGTGGCCAGAATCTCAAAAAGACCCAAGGAGGAAGTAGGACGTGGGTTGCTGGCGGAGAGTGAACTCCAGGGAAGTCAAAATGGCCGGCGCATCGGCTTGATTGGTCCGAGCGCCCCTTCTGTAACAGTCGGTGAGACTGGCTACGGCAAGCTAAGCTGGGATGACAGGCTGACGCCCGAAGCAATCAAAGAGCTGCCCGTCAATACGGTTCCCGCGATGTCGGATTTGACAGAGCTCAATACATTTCTCCGTGCTTTCAATAAAGGAGAGGCCACTAGAGCCGCCGCCTCAGAACTCAATCTCGACAAAGTGTCCTTTTCTCAATTCAGAACAAAACTGCTGCAACGTCTCTTCGGCGCCGCGAAGGGCTGCATTGTTTCTGACGTGCGGAAGGATGACAACGACGCTCTAATCGAACCACTCTTTATTACCGAGGTCAAAGTGCTGCTTGAGACAGCAACGCAGAACATCGAGCTATTTCCTTAAAGCTCAATCCTGAACCGTCGTCCGATCCCTGCTGGAATATTATCCTATGTCGCTTCGACCTATTGTGAGATTCCGCCAAAAACTTACTCTGGCGGCACTTGCTTTGGCAGCCTTTCTTATCTGGCTGGCGCCCGCCACGTTCGCAGAGGTTGTAAGAGTAAAACTTAGCATAACGGTGAACGACGAAAACGGTAAACCGGTCCCAAAAGCTCAGATCTCCGTACCGCGACAAGGGCTCAATGACAGGAAGGAAAAACTTAAGGATATTGATGGTGAAACTAATGGTAATGGCCAATTCACGGAGATCAGGGACTTCCAACTAACTGGCATACCCCACAAGATCCTTATCACAGCTAGTGACCTCAAGGCTGAACAAACACTTTCAGATCAGCAGTTTCGTGACGCAGTTTCGAAATCAGATGGCGCGCTGATTGTACACGTCTCCCTTAAGCCGGAGAGGCAGGATCAGATGCTAGTTATATCGGGTACCGTTACCGATCAGGCTGGGCAACCCATTTTAGAGGCGGTAATTTCACTGGGTAAGGCACTGGGGGATCCTGCAATTGAAGCGACAACAAAATCCCGTGCAGAGGGTCGATTTGAATTACCACCCGTCGAATTCGAACCGGGAGACGCGCCTCGTAACCTGAAAGTAGTAGCCGCTGGATTCCAGGATTTCGAGCTACATCTAACGAAAGAAGAACTGGGCAAGATCTCCAATAATATTCTGCGTCTCAATCCTATTCGACTGGTAGCTCAACCCTCTGTCTTCCAACAATTCAAGAACGGCCTCGATTGGTTATTTTGGAGTCTTGGTCTCCTCTTAGTTCTTGGGTTGGGTATATACCTCGGCTATCGGATGTACCGATGGCTGACTCCTACACCTCTCAGGTTGTCTACGAGGTACTTGGTTGAGGAAATTTATCGGGACGTGCACGGAATTAAGAAATCGATGTTAACGGAGCCGAAGTTGGCTCAGGTTTTTACCCGGTCGCTAAACGACTGGTCCGGAAAATCGGGCGAGCAGGACTCAAAGAACCACAAACAAGATGACAATTCGACAACGATAGCACGCGGCTCAGCAACGACGAGAGACTCCGTCACGGCTCGCGGCGGCTCCCAAAGCAAGGTTCCACAGGTTGAGTTAGTCCGCGACCCTCAGAGCATCGCCCAGGAAGCTTATCAGAATTTGCTGAATAAGATCCCCGTAGATCAAGAACCCGTTTACTTGGACGTTGAGGGACCGCGATCGGCGGCCGGAAAACTCGAGGACAAAACTGTCTATCTCACGCAAGTAAGTCACTCAAATGCCGCCCTTGTCTTATTCACAGAGAATAATATTTCGGGCTGGCTTTTCCCTAACCCAAAACTGGCTTTTAGTACTGCGGCAGTAAAGGAAGTGTTTCTGGATCTCACGGAAACGGAATACCAGGCGAGGAAGTTTGAACTAAAACCAAAGCCGGCCGTTAGAGTCGATGACTGCCGTTGGAAGGTCGCAACCAGTTAAACCTTACCCACCTCGTTCGAACAGTCTGAACCCAGAAAGGGGTGTTGACCTTCGCACATCACGTTGATTCTCAACATCTTTTCGGCACGGTATGAAGCGGTGTCTCGATCCCATTTGCGGCCTTCTCAATGACGATTTCGCCAAAGTGTGCAAGTCCTGCAAATCGAAAAACTTCATTCCTTTTGAAGAGCCGCTGCCCAGTGTCTCCGTGTTGAATGTGGGCTTATTGAACCCGCCGAAAAACGAAGCATCGCCTGTAACGAATGTTGTGGCCGAATCTCAGAACGAGCACTCCCATGAAGGACGGACGAAGACAGCGTCGCCCAAAGGTCAAAAGCGCGCCGAAGGCTTGCCGTTCAACGCCACTAGCGCAACGGCATCTCGGCGATGGTCCTGGGTAGTGAAGCAATTTAGGGATCCTCTAGTGGGGTTCGCCGTCGGGTTGGTGGGCTTAGTATTGGCGTTTGTTAGTCTGCCACAAGTGCTCTACTTGTGGAATCGCCATACGAATAACGCGCCGGTTATCAAGCTTGTTATGACTAGTCCAAGCGTGATTCAACTGGGAGAAGAGGTGAAATTGACCGCCGTGGTCAATGATGTAGAAGACGGGTCGTCGGTGAATTATGAATGGGCCAATTCAGCCGGTATCGTCCTTGGTACTGGAGCTGCTGTCACCTTGACTACAACTGGAATAGATCGAGGTTCGGCTCCCGCCGAGATTAATGTGGTGCTGATAGTGGCAGATTCCCAACAGGCACATAGCAAACCTTACCCTGTATCAATCAAGATCTCGAACAGCAAGCCGAGACTGAGGTCGATCGAAGTAGACAAGATGGAACTACGAGTAGGTGAGCCCGTGCAATTGATTGCAGTAGCAGACGATCCGGGAGGCGACCGCGCCGGGAAGCTGCATTATGAGTGGAATTGTCCGGTTGGTCAGATAGGTAGAGCCGATTTTTATAAGACTACCCTGCAAACATCCGGATTGAATTTGCGATCTGCTCCCATCTTTCCAAAGGTTCGCGTGACTGTAACCAACGATCGCGGAGAGAGTACGGAGGGAGAGATCACTCTGTCGATCACTCCGGCACTGAGAAGAGTCTACAAAGCGAGGAGAAGTCAGCCAAAGGACACAACCAAGCTCATTGTTGATGTCGTAAAGCCTTTAGCGCTTGATTTACAGGTACCAAGAATCACTGAGCCTCAATCTCAAACACCCGGGCCGCAGTTACCCGCAAATCCGCCGGAAGCTCGTTCGCCTGATATCTCGAAACCGCCAACAAAACCACCTTCCTAGAAGGTTTAGCGTTACAGGTCGACAGACAGGTGCGTAGACTTGTAATTCGCATTTGAAAAAGGAGTCAGTAAACAAATCTCGCGCGATGAAATATTGCAAGGATGAAGGACTGAGATATCCTGACAGCGCTGTTAAGTGTCGTAGCTGCGGTGAGCCACTTGTCGAAGCCTCACCAGTGGGCGATCGGCACGATAATGTCGCATTCTCTCTGGCGACGTTATCATGCGCTAACCCTTCCTGCCGCTCCCTTGTGGCAACCCCCAAGACCAATTTCTGCGCGATGTGCGGAATCGAGCTGAAGCCGATTTCTTATGAAGTGTGGATCGATAAATTTGTTTTGCCGGCTTTGGAGACAAGGTTGGCCGAAGTAGTGCTTGATCCGTCGGATTTATTTCCCCCGATCGCGCAGTTGGGATTGGCTCGCTCGCAAGCGAGAACCATCTTAGATTCATTGCTGACAGAACGTACGGGCGTTAAACCTCAAGTGCTTGAGCGCTGGACAAAAAAAGCTGTTTCGCTGCTGAATGATGCGCCTCAGCGTGAAGCGGCGATGCAGGAAGCGATTCGCGAGTCAAAGAAACTCAAAATCGCGCCTGCTCATGCCAATGCAATTTTAGAAGTCCTCAATCAACGAGTTGAATTGCCGTCAGCGTTCGTTGGGTCAGCTGTTCATAGTTATCTTGAGGCCAAACCGAGAACCAGCGAGCCTGAATCTTTCAAGGCTAGTGCGAAATCCTTCTATCGACGCCTCGTCGCTGGGAGCTCAGTTACGAAAACGCTCACCTATCTTGACTTCAAGAAAAGTGCATCGAGGGTGGGACTAAGAAACAGCGATGAGTTCCTTAAAGAAGTTTCATCTGAAGGAGCGTTTATCTTGTTCGTCTGTGGCGACGATAGAGGCTGGGTCTTTCCAAATCCGAAACTCGACTTCAACCCAGACTTTTTGAACACTTTATTTACCACTCTCACTGCTGACCAGTTCAACAATTTCAAAGAACATATTGAACCAGTCCCAGTGATTCAAGTGGGAAGAAGTCGTTGGCGAGTCGAGCGCACTGAGAATAAACCTCACGATAACCAAAGTAACAAGGCATCGACCGTGGAATCCAAGGCCCCCCAGCCTGAAGAAACTCCCATTGTGTTTCCTGTGTCGGCTGCTGATTGTCTGGCAAAGACGGAAACTTCATCGAAGGTAGTCAGGCACGACATCGAACGAAATCTTCTCGTCACTGGGCCTAAGGGCAAGGGCGAGATTTCGTTGATTCGAAACCCTCTCTCCAAGAAAAGCGACTCCTTTCTTGCTATTCCTCGAATCACGAGCTTCAAATCTGCCGCTACGTTTCACAACCTTTACAAGCGGTACTATTTTTGCGATCGGCCGTCGGCTGGTGAGGTCTGGGTCATCAAACCCGCCGTCGTATCAAAAGGGCAGGAGGGCTGGCATTTGTTCGAAAAGGGAAGGTTGGAAATCGACTTTGTAGCCACGCAGTCTCCGGTTCTGTATCGGAAACCAGATGCTGCAGAAACCAAGCAGACTGAAGGCAGTAAGATCTTTCATGGAAGTATTCATGAAGCCTCAGTGCGGGAATCTTTCAAAGAACCTTTCGAAGAATCGCCGAAAGAAATTCCTGTCGCGGGACCGCTCCTTGAGCGGCGCATACGCCTGAGTGTAGCAATTGTTGTAAGTCTCATTTTGTTGGGCGCTATCGCAGTTGGAATTTATCAACGTCCAAGTCGATCGGTTGAGTATTACAGTGCCACTCCCACTCCAACTCCGACCAACATGATCCGGGTCCCGGGTGGTGAGTTTCAAATGGGCACCAATGCTGGCGACGCGTATGAAAAGCCGGCGCACCCGGTAATTGTGAAACCATTTCTTATAGATGCCTACGAAGTTACCTGTGAGGAATATCTTAAGTTTGTTAAAGCCACAAACCATCGAGCTCCCTCAAATTGGATTGGGGGTCAGTATCCGACCGGTGCAGCCAAAAAACCCATTACTGGAGTTGACTGGGACGATGCCACTGCCTACGCAAGCTGGGCCAAAAAACGATTGCCAACTGAGCAAGAGTGGGAATTTGCGGCCCGGGGCATCGATGGTCGCCGCTATCCGTGGGGAAATGAGTGGCGGCTAGACGCAGCGAATGCGGATGGGGCTTCTGAAGGGCTCAAGGATGTGGGCACATATACGAGCGGCGCTTCTCCCTTTGGGGTCTTCGACATGGTTGGCAATGCCTGGGAATGGACAGCAGGCAAATTGGCACCCTATCCCGGCGGGAAGCTTGGTCACGACGCAAGCAATGATTTGAGGGTACTCCGCGGCGGGAGTTGGGGCAGCGATAAACAATCGGCTACAACCACGTACCGCTTTGGGTGGCCGGCAAGGGGAGGGAAGGACTATCGCAACACCAGTTTTCGTTGCGCGCAGGATCCTTAAGGGCGGAACTGGCCGCCCGGTGGTAGCCCTTCAGAGTAGCTCGCAAGTCTTAAGCTTGTATGCGAATGAAATTAATCTACGTGATCCTCATAGTTGGCGTTTGCGGACTAGGTCACATCCTGGTCCATGGCCAGCCCGGCCGACGTGAACCTCCAACCGTTCGACCACACACTACCGGGCCTAACACAAAGGGCCGTAAGTCGCGGCACCTCGCTAAGGCGCAAAAACCTAAGGCTCCGGTGACGGCGAGCCTCATCATTAACGCCAGCCCATCCGATACGTTATTGCTTATGAATGGACAGCAGGTCGAGGGCTCGACCTTGGTGGACCTGAAGCCGGGTGCCTATGTCTTAACCGCGCGACGTGTCGGCTACAACGAGGAATCTCGGAGCATAACCCTTATTGCTGGCGAGAATGAGCCCATCACAATCATGTTGGATCCTCTTGCTGGGACTCTTGGCGTAGCGCCCAACGTCAGCGGTGCGCAAATTACGGTGAAAAAAGTGGAGTCCGGCGACAACCAAAGCACCGCGACTTTCGCTAATAGCGTAGTCGATCTGAAACTGCGTCCCGGCGAGTATGAAATTTCGATATCCAAGGACGGGTATCGCGCAGTCACGCGAACTATCATGCTTCAGGCCGCCGGAAGCGTTTATCTGGAGCCGCAACTAAGCAAGTGGCCGGCAGAGAGCAAACCTGCACAGCCCGCCGCAATGATCATTCAAACTTCGTTGGCAGGGAAACAAATATTTGTAACCCTCCATGGAAGTTCGGAAAATGCGCAGCCCACTGGAGTGCTTGATGTGTTCGTTGGAGAGACTGCTCAAACTCCCAACCGCGTGAGCGGGCTGTTGCCGGGTTTTCCTTGTTCGGTGGATTTCATCCCGATCGAAAACGTCAATGATTTTTCATTTGCGGAACGGCCCGAAGCTGGCAATGGATGGAAGAGAGTAACTGTAAGAGTACGTCCGAAAAATAATAAACGGCCGCTTCACTTTGCAATCTCCTGGGCTTCAATCGGGGAAAACGGGACTATCAGGAAGGTTCACGAATCGGCTGACCCGGTGACAAGCTCTCACCTCGAACCCGCAACGGTTAAGAGAAGAATATTACCGAGTTATCCCACGGCGGCCCGGATCGCCCGCACCAGCGGGATTGTCGTGGTGATCGTTGATATCAATGAGAAAGGCAAAGTTGTTTCGGCCAAAGCAATAGAAGGACAGGCTTTCTTGCGACAGTCGGCTGAGAATGCAGCCAGGCAGTGGGAGTTTAATCCGGCTAAGAGAAATGGCGTCGCAGTTCCAGATTCGCAGCGAGTGGTATTCAATTTTCAACCTTAGCTTCGTGAAAGACCGCGGACTTCATTTTAATGAAGTTTAGTAAGTGAGCAAGAAACTCTTCCCTGCAAAGTTGCTCTGAGAGGAAACCTAATTATGCGTTCTGGTCAAACAGCGATCCGGCAGCGTATCGGATCTGTCAATGTGGTCTCACTCTGCCTTCTCCTTTTCACCGGCTGCTATCTGTATGCGACCCCAGTTTTCGCGCAGCCAGGCGCTCGTCCGAACATCCAGGCAAAGCCCCGAGAGGCACCGCGAAGGGCTGCCCGGAGATCACTCCCGAAAAAACAGTCGGGCCCAAGTGCAATCAGTCTCTGGTTAGTTTCGAGCCCGCCGCTGAGCAAGGTCTTTGTGAATGGAGAGTCTCGCGGGGACACCGATGCCGGCGGTGAAATAGAACTGAAGATGAGCCCTGGCACCTACACAATTCGAGTCAGTCGCGAGGGCTACCTAGCCCGTGAGGCCGATGTAAATGTGTTACCCACTCCCGATGCGCAGCAGGTTGAATTCGTACTCCCGACGGCACTGGTAACCGTCAACGTCGTAACTGATCCGCCTGGCGCAGAAATCTATCTTGATGATGTTTATAAAGGAGCGACTGGCCCCAACGGATTGTTGGTCCTGGAAAAGGTCACTCCCTCTCAACCTCATGTGCTCAGAGTTCGCAAAGACGGCTATGTACCCCAGTCCACCCCGGTCACGGCCAACAGCGGACAGGTTTCCATAAAACTGATGCCGGACTCGATGACCTTGAAACTCATCACCGACCCACCAGAGGCTGAAGTCTATCTTGATGAGATCTACAAAGGTACGAGCACGTCAGATGGAACGTTGGTGATTGATCAAGTGAATCCAAACCAGAGTCACACCGTGCGCGCTAAGAAAGAGGGCTATCGCCAACAGTCTTCGCCGCTGGTTCCAGGCAGTTCTCAGGCAATGATTAGGCTATCTCCCGATCCAATCGTATTGATGTTGCGGGAAATCAGGCTACATGTGGCGGAGAACCGTTTGCCCCAGGCGGTAGCATCTTTCAATCGATTGACCAAAGACATACCGGATCATCAGGATCTACCGCGCCTTTCAGATAGCATTCTCATGGGGCTTCAGTCTCGCAGCGCTGAGGAGTTGAAGCGCGTCGGGCCATTTGGCCTGGCCTTAGACGTCAGCCGTTCCCAGGAGATGAATAATTTATATGTGGACACTCGCACCTGGCGCCCTGGGGATGAAGCGATAGAAAACCTGGCTAAGTATTGGTCGATAAAGCTGGCGTTAACTAAAGCTGAGAGCACAGGTTCGTCGGCAGAAAAAGAGAGCTTGCAAGGCATCGCCCGCACCCTTCTTGCAGAACTCAATGAACGCAATCTCCGCAACCCTTATCTGAATCTCGATCTTGGCTGGAATTGGTGGAAGGTAAAAAACAGGGACGCTGCACAAATCCAGTTCAAGACAGCACAAGAACTGAAGCCCGACTGGGCCTACCCGTATTTCGCGCTGGGATTTCTCGCGATGAGCGCGGCCGATAACCAACGAGCCAAATCTCCCAGGGTAGCGGGTTATGGTCAAGCTCTCGAAAATTTCAGTCGAGCTATTAACTTAAAACACGACTTCGCGAGCGCCTACGCCCTGAAAAGCATCATTTATAGCAATCTAAAAAAGGATGAAGAGTCGATCGCCGCAGGGTTGCAAGCCGTGGCCGTAGATCCTCAAAGCGCATATGCCCATTTAGCCTTGGGCTATGCTTATTTTGAGAGGGGAAAATCTGGATATCGAGACTCGTTGAAAGCATTTAACCGTGCAATCGCCCTGGGTGCAGCTGAATTTGATGAGTCTATGAAGAGCGCGATACAGCAACGCCTTGCACGAATCAAGCAGACCATCAAGTAACCTGCCCCTTCCGGGAGTCGAAGATTCAATATCTATAGGCACTTCTCGATGAGCAACTCCACTATTAAGATTCCTGGTGTCAAAGTCTTTTCCTCGATAGCGTGTTGTTTCCTGATTTCCTGGCTGACTGCATGCTCCGGATCTAAGAATCAGCGGACTCTGTTGGGATATGTTCCATCGAGCAGTCACGCAGTGGTTGCAGTGAATTGGAGGACGGTGCGCAGGGACCCGGACTTGAAAAGGATCAGCAAAGGTGCCGAGGTCGAGAAGTTGTTTACCAAGCTCGGCCTTAACGAAGAAACTGTTACCGAGTTTGCCGTCTATGGAAATCACAGAGCCTCAGCTCAAGGGAGCAAAGGACTCATCGCCAAAGGCAATTATGACTCTAACGAGATTGTTAAGAAGTTGGTACAGGTGGGTTGGACCGAACGGGACATTGAAGGTCGCCGAGTCTATATCAATCCTGACGACGCCTCCTGGTTGACGACGTTTGAAAAAGACCTCGTGGCCTTTGGCACGGAATCCGCAGTTAGAGATGCAATCGACGCCAGGAAGAAATCGGAGAATCGCTTTACTGCAAACCCTGTCTACAAGCTTCTGTCTTCGCGCTTCGAGAGCAAGCAATATCCTATATTGATGATGGTCGCGCTGCCCCAAGCTTCGCAAGACATGGCTAACGCAGCTGTACAACTAACGTCTACCGCCTTGGATTTGGCCGGCGTTGGCCCCCTCGGTGATCTCCTGACTAAGATCGGTTACGCACAGGGCTTGGGCTGCGCTATTTCTCACAAAGACGAATCCTTTCCGGTCGTTGTATCGGCTGTGATGAAAGACGAAGAGTCTGCCAGGTTCGTTTCGGGTGCACTCGAGTTGCTTAAGAACTTTGGCGGGATGGCTTCCAGGAACTACTCGTCTCAAACGAATAATGACGCTGCGCGAGCTTTGGAGACTATGTCGATAGAAAGAATCCGGGAAGTAGTCTCCATCAAAATGTTAATGTCCCGCCGTGACCTGGGCGCAATTAATCGCTGACAGTTGCCGACTGATCTTCCGCGCCGATGAGTCTTTGGACGAAGCGAAAGAGTTCAGGGCTCGATTCAGCACACAAATTTCGACGCGACCGCAGGCCGACGCGGTCTTTTTTTGTTTGAATCGAGCGGCCGGATTCTTCAAAAGACAGCCGACAAATTTCCGAAATGTTGGACGGTTTCGCCTTCGGAGACTTCATTATTGGGACTTAGCTATCCCGAAACTGGAACGGTTTTTTCCTTCAACCCGGCTATGTTTATCGCGCCACTCTCCTTCAAACACCTGATAGAGCTTCATCATCAACTGATCCAGGGTTGTTATCGCGCAATTCGTTCCGAAGACCACGCACCTGGTTACGCTGGCACGGGCTTTGACTCTGTAAGTCGCGCTGAACTGTAATTTTCGTTTTCATTGATTCCGATTTCCGTAGTCTTTGCGATTCACCAGGCAAAGAATTCTCCGAATAATTATGGACATAAAGCGATCCGGTAAATCCAAACTCAAGAAGCGCGTCCGCACAGGAATCCTCATTGCCGTAGGCGTCGCCGCGATCGGCGGGATTAGTTACGGGCTGACCCGGCTCAAGCCCGCAGCTCCCACGCTCGAACGTTCGACCGCTGTGATCGATACGGTCAAACGGGGCCAGATGCTGCGCGAAGTGCGCGGCAACGGCACGCTCGTGCCCCAGGTGGTTCGCTTCATTCCAGCTCCTTCGGAAGGACGAGTAGAGAACATCCCAGTGCAGGCCGGCGTGGTCGTTGGCTACGATACGGTGATCGCCGAGCTTTCAAATCCTAGGCTGGAACAGGAAGCCACAGACGCGGAGTTTCAGGTCAAGGCTGCGCAGGCAGACGAGGCAAGTCTGCGCGCGCGTCTGGAAAGCGACTCGATGACGCAGCAGTCGACAATCGCAGGAATTAAGGCCGAGCACAGCCAGGCGAAATTACAGCTGGACACGGATGAAGCGTTGGGGAAACAGGGCCTGGTGCCTGATCTGGTCCTAAAGATCTCGCGCATGAAACTCGTGGATATAAGCAACCGGCTCAAAGTGGAGCAGGAGCGGCTGGCGGTAAACGCGAAATCAATTAAGGCGCAGGTTAACGCTCAGCAGTCGCGTATCGCGCAGTTTCGAGCCCTCGCGAAATTGAGACGCGATCAGGCGACGGGCCTGAAAATTCGTGCCGGGACGAGTGGCGTATTGCAGGAAGTCTCAGTCCAGGTGGGCCAGCAGGTCACACCAGGTCTCAACATTGCTCGTGTCGCTGATCCTGCCTCGTTAAAAGCTGAGCTGAGAATTGCTGAAACTCAAATCAAAGACGTCAAACTCGGCCAGCCCGTAGCAGTGGACACTCGCAATGGGATTATCCAGGGCGAAGTGCAGCGTATCGACCCCGCGGCGCGCGAAGGCACCTTCATCGTTGATGTGGCACTCACCGGCCCTATCCCTGCGAGTGCACGTCCCGACCTGAGTGTTGACGGAACAATCGAACTCGAGCGACTCAGTGACGTGTTATACGTCGGCCGGCCTGCGTTTGGTCAGGGCCAGCAGACCGTGGGCCTTTTCAAGTTAAATGCAGATGGCCAGGAAGCCGTGCGCACTCAGGTCATGCTGGGGCGCAATTCAGTAAGCACAATCGAGATCGTTAGCGGCTTGAAAGAAGGCGATCAGGTGATTATCTCGGACACGTCTGCGATGGATAGTTACGACCGGATCCGCGTCCAATAATCTATCCGGCAGACCTTAGTTCGCACCATTGCCCGCCCGCTACCGGGCGGTTCTAACAAAACGACAGACTTCAGTTTGTCGAACATCATTTCGAATCACCAGGAGACAAACATGAGTTCAACCGATCCCCTTATCCACCTCTCTGATGTGAAGAAGGTTTTTTACACTGACGAGGTCGAGACACACGCGCTTTCGGGAATCCAGCTCGATATCCAGCAAGGCGAATACGTATCAATCGCCGGTCCATCAGGCTGTGGCAAGTCGACCTTGCTGTCGATTCTCGGACTGCTTGATACGCCGAGTGACGGCCAGTATGTGCTCAACGAACAGCCGGTTGAGAATCTTTCAATGTCCGAGCGGGCGCGCATACGAAACCGGGAAGTGGGTTTCATTTTCCAGAGTTTCAATCTCATCGGTGATCTCACGGTTTATGAAAACGTTGAGTTGCCGCTGACCTATCGAGGGATGAGCTCAGGCGATCGAAAGAAGCGAGTGACCGATGCCCTTGAAAGCGTCGGGATGGCCCACCGCGCAAAACATTTGCCCAGCCAACTATCGGGCGGCCAGCAACAGCGCGTGGCGGTGGCTCGTGCTGTTGGCGGACAGCCGAGCATCCTGCTGGCTGATGAACCGACGGGTAACCTCGATTCGACCAACGGCGAGGCGGTGATGGAACTACTGCGCGACCTCCATCGCGGTGGCGCAACCATCTGCATGGTTACGCATGATGCGCGTTATGCCCAGCATGCCGATCGCATTGTTCATCTGTTTGACGGACTAATTGTTGAAGAGGAGGCGGGCGCAAACCGTCGCGAACTGGAAGAGGCGAAGGACGCGACGAAAGAAAACGGATTCGGATCTCGCGGATGATTCGCCTGCGCAACATCGAAAAATCTTTTTCTCATGGCCCGGCCAAAACCTATGTGCTGCGCCGAATCGACTGCGACATTCAGGAGGGCGAGTTTGTCTCGATCATGGGCCCTTCCGGCGCGGGCAAGTCCACCCTGCTGCATATTCTCGGAATGCACGATCAATCCTGGTCGGGTGAATACTACTTTGACGACGTCGCAGTTCATTCGCTTGACCCAAAGAAGCGCGCGGCGTTGCGCAACAGCAACATAGGTTTCGTCTTCCAGAGCTATCACCTGCTCGACGATCAAACTGTCTTTGAAAACCTGGAGCTCCCGCTCTCCTATCGCAACGTAAGCAAGAAGGACCGCCAGTCGATCGTCTGCGATACGCTGGATAGATTTCAAATCGTGGGCAAGAAGGACCTTTTCCCCAGTCAGCTTTCCGGTGGCCAACAACAACTTGTTGGAATCGCGCGCGCGGTTGTCGCGAACCCCCGAATAATTCTGGCCGATGAGCCCACGGGGAATCTGCACTCCAGCCAGGGCAAAGAAATCATGGACATGTTCAAGCGCCTTAACGAAGAGGGCACCACCATTGTGCAAGTCACGCATTCCGAAACTAATGCAGCCTATGGCAACCGGATCGTGCGTCTCGAAGATGGGTGGATTGCGAAAGAATAAAGAGAGAGAGCGGCGCACTAAAGAATGAGCGCGTCGATCCGGTGGTGGCGCTCAGATACGAATAGACAGAAGCCCGTTTGTTAGGGAGGGCTAGGTTGAAGAGCCCTTGCTAACGCGCGGGCTTCCGCTTGGCCCGCTAAGCAAGCGCGTTCTGACGAAGATCGAAGGAGAACTAAATGCAGAACATTTGGCAAGACCTGCGCTACGGCGTACGCATGTTGTTGAAAAACCCGGGCATTACTTTCGTAGTAATTCTCGCGCTCGCCCTGGGGATCGGCGCAAACACTGCGATTTTTAGCGTGGTTGACGCGGTGTTGCTGCGGCCTTTGCCATACGACCAGGCTGATCAGCTCGTGTTTTTGAATGAAACGGCGAAGTCGATGGATGAGATTTCGATCTCTTATCCAAACTTTACGGACTGGCGCAGTCAGAACAAGGTGTTCGAGAAGATTGGCGTTTATAACCGCGGCAGTTACAACCTCACCGGCGTCGGCGAAGCTGAATGCATCGTTACCGCCCAGATGTCGGCAGATCTTTTTGCAGCGCTGCGCGCGAATCCGGCGTTGGGCCGGTTGTACACAAACGACGAAGACAAGCCGGAAGGCACTCCGGTGGTCGTTCTGAGTTATGCGTTGTGGCAGCGACGCTTTGGCGGTCAGGCTGGAATTCTCAATCAACAACTCACGCTAAATGGAAAGAGCTATACGGTAATCGGAGTAATGCCGCAGGAATATCAATTCCCGAGCCGCGCTGAGATGTGGGTGCCCGTGGGCCAACTTTCGGGCCAGTCGAGTTGGCAGAGCCGTGGTAATCACCCGGGGCTTTATGGTGTCGCGCGTTTGAAGCCGGGGGTTACGTTTGAGCAAGCGAAGGCTGAAATGGATCTAATCGGCGCAAACCTGGCAAAACAGTATCCGAATGAGATAGGCGGCAACGGTATCCAGGTGCGACCGATGCTTGAAGTTTTTGTGGGCGACGTTCGCCGGCCCCTGTGGGTGTTGTTTGCGGCGGTGGCTTTTGTCCTGTTGATCGCCTGCGCGAATATCGCGAACCTTTTGCTCGCGCGCGCGCAGTCGCGTCAGAAGGAGATGGCCATTCGCTCGGCCATGGGAGCGGGCCGCTGGCGCATCGTGCGTCAACTGCTCACCGAAAGCGTTTTGTTGGCCCTTATCGGCGGCACGCTGGGAATGTTGATTGCCCAGTGGGGAATCAAACTAATCCTCTACATCAGTCCCGATGCCATACCGCGATCGCGCGAAATCAGTCTTGATTGGCGCGTGCTCGGCTTCACCATCGGACTCTCGTTTATCACCGGTCTGCTGTTTGGCCTCGTTCCGGCCCTTCAGGCAGGTGTGGTGGATGTGCATGAAACACTGAAAGAAACCGGTCGCGGCACTTCGGGTCGGCACTGGCTACGCAGTTCATTAGTCGTCGTCGAAGTTGCTACTACTCTGGTGTTGTTGATTGGTGCTGGCTTGATGATCCGCAGCTTTTATCGTCTGCAAAACGTGAATCCGGGTTTCTCTTATGATCACCTGACGAGTTTCACGGTAGCGCTGCCGCGAGCGAAATATGCCTCTCCGGAGCAACGCGATCAATTCTTCAGCCGTTTACTGGAAGACCTTCGAGGATTGCCGGGCGTCGAGCAGACAGCTGCCGCTTCCGGGCTACCGCTTGGTAATAACGGCTGGCAGACGTCATTCACCGTTGAAGGCCAGCCACCACCTCCGCCCGGTCAGACGCCACTCATGGAAGCATGTCTGGTAACGCCCGACTATTTTCGGGCAATGAACATTCCACTGAAGAGCGGGCGTTTCTTCGATAGTCACGATGATCGCTCGGCGATCGCCGGAAAGGACCTCAGCAAGCTTAACGAGGAACTAAAACAGATAGCTGCCTTGAACGCCATCGTTATTGATGAAGAGTTTGCTCAGCGCCATTGGCCCAATGGAGATGCGGTCGGCAAACGAATTAGGGTGGGCGGTGGCACCGATCTTAATTTGCCGCTACTCACGGTGGTAGGTGTCGTCGGACGCGTAAAGATGGAAGGCCTCAGTCAGGATTCCAAGCGGGTCCAGGGTTATTTCCCGTATGCGCAAACTCCAGGTGGAGGAATGACGGTGATCATTAAAGCTGCCGGCGATCCAAATCAGTTGATTGCCGGAGCCCGTCAGCAGGTTAAGGCGATAGATCCGGATCAACCAATTTACAGCGTGCGCACGATGAATGAGATTCGCGCGGAGTCTGTCGCGCCAGAGCGATTGAATCTGACGTTGCTCAGCATTTTTGCGGGTATTGCTTTGGTGCTGGCCATCGTCGGGATTTACGGTGTGATGTCTTACTCCGTAACGCAACGAACGCACGAGATTGGGATTCGGATGGCGATCGGCGCGCAACCGCGAGACGTCTTCAGAATGATAATCGGGCAGGGAATGATGCTGGCCCTGATCGGCGTGGTGCTGGGACTGGTGGGCGCATTTGGTCTGACCCGTCTGATGGCGACGATGCTGTTCGGTGTTGAGCCAACGGATCCGCTGACGTTTGCCGCGATTGCCGTCCTGCTCACGGCAGTTGCCCTGGTCGCCTGTTACCTGCCTGGACGTCGCGCTACGAGAGTGGATCCGGTGATTTCGTTGCGTTACGAGTAACTGTCAGAACCACCTGCGTTAGCGGGTGGTGCTACCAGATCGTGGGGAGCAGAACCACCCGCTGACGCAGGTGGGACAAGCCACCCGCTGACGCAGGTGGGACAAGCCACCCGCTGACGCAGGTGGTTCTGACAAGCCACCCGCTGATTTCAGTTGTCCCAGCGACGAAAGTGGATCCGCTGCAGGCACTCAGAAACGAATAAACCGAAAGCCCGTCCGTCAGAGAGGGCACGGGAGTGGATGGCCGATCTGCTGTGCCTCAAAAGTCATGCTTGGAAGTGAATTGCGACGCGTAGCGACGGACTGAAATTCCTGAGCATTTTTCATTGCGTCGCTTACGCGACACGGAAGGGTAAATGTCGGTTTGATCCCAGCCTTGAAAAGCTGGGCTAAATTCATACCGACGCTACGCGTGGCCGGCGCTGCTCAGCGACCTTCGAGGCAAAGCCGGCCCGATCAGGAGCCCTCGTTAACGCGCGGGCTTTCGCCAGTAAGGCCACGCACTGGAGGACGAGTGATGCAAAAACTAATGCAGGACCTGCGTTATGCGATTCGCGCACTGCTTAAAAAACCGGGCTTCACTTTAGTGGCCGTCACGACACTGGCGCTCGGCATTGGCGCCAGCACGGCAATATTTACAGTCGTCGATGCCGGTCTGCTTCGCGGGCTTCCTTATAAATCACCCGAGAGCCTGTATCACATTTGGGAAAGTACGCCCCAGAAGGAGTTTGCCCAGCGCGAGTTTTCCTATCCGGATTATCAGGATTACCTGCAGAATCAGGTATTCGAGGGAGTTGCGGCCTACACGGGCGGAGGCGGCATCATGAGCGGACGAGGCGAGCCGGAACGAGTTTTCGCTCCGGGTGCTTCAGCAAATTTCTTCCATGTGCTTGGTGTGGAACCTTTCATCGGCCGCACGTTTCAACCTGGCGAAGATAAACAGGGCGCAGAGCGAGTGGTCGTGCTGACCTACGGAATGTGGCAGCGCCGCTTTGGCGGTGATCCGAATATTCTTGGCCAGGCGCTGACCATCAACGGGGATCCTTACACCGTTGTCGGTGTGCTGCCGTCGAGTTTTCAGTTTGCTCTTAGAACCGCCGATCTCTGGCGGCCTTACCAGCCAACGGATGCTCAGCTATCGAGACGCTTCATGCACGGCACCAACCTCATCGGACGACTAAAGCCGGGAGTGACCGCGACTCAGGCTCAATCAGAATTGAGTGTCATCGCGAAGCGAATTGAGCAGGAACACAATCAATCTCACGCCGGTACAGGGGTCAAGCTGGTGCCGTTGCAGGAGCAGTTTGTCGGAGAAGTCAGACCAGTACTCCTGGTTTTGCTCGGGGCCGTCGGGTTTGTCCTCTTGATCGCGTGCGCAAACGTCGCGAGTTTGCTTCTCACGCGTTCCTTAGCGCGGCAAAAGGAAGTTGCGATTCGCGCAGCGCTGGGCGCTAACCGCTGGAGAGTGATCCGACAACTGCTGACAGAATCAATCCTGCTCTCGCTTGTTGGTGGAGCGCTTGGATTGCTGATTGCCCACTGGGGCGTCGCCGCTCTGGTGGCAAGCTTGCCGGAGAGTCAACTGAATGCCCTCCCATTTCTCAAGTCACTTCGTCTTGACTCGAGCATACTTGCCTTCTCATTCGGATTGTCTCTATTGACGGGAATCGTTTTCGGCCTGGCTCCCGCGATTCAATCGTCGCGTCCCGATCTGAATGAGGTTCTAAAAGAAGGAGGCCGAAGCTCCGGCGGCGGCGCGAAGCATCGTCTACGAAGCATCTTTGTAACTGCCGAGATTGCGCTGGCGGTCGTGCTGTTGATTGGCGCCGGTTTAATGATGAAGTCGTTGTTGAAATTGCTGCAATCAAACGTCGGCTTCAATCCCGAAAACGTGTTGACGATGACTGTGACAGTGCCCGTCGCCAAATATACAGAAGGCGATAAGCAAGTAGGTTTTTTTGATCAGCTGAAGGAACGGGTTGAGTCGCTGCCGGGCGTGACCGGCGCAGGCACGGTCAACATTCTTCCTCTTCAAGGGGGTAACACGTCGCGCTTTTATGTCGATGGCGATCCTGTTCCGCCACCAGGCCAGGAAATTGAAGCAAACATTCGAACAGTCGATGAAAGGTATTTTCAAACGCTCGGCGTTCCTATCGTCGCCGGACGTGCTTTTGACGACCGGGATGGCGAAGCCCAACGCCAGACGGCCCAGGCGCAAGCCGAGGCGCAACGACAAGCCCAGGCGCGGGGCCAGACCCTGCCGCCAGTGCCAATTCCGGGCGTTGTAATAATTGGCAAAACACTCGCCGATAGAGTTTTTGCGGGCCGCGATCCGGTCGGGCGCAAGCTCGCATACGGCTCTTCCCCAGGACAAACAGACCTCGTGATAGGTGTCGTTGGTGACGTGAAGATCGGAGGGCTGGATGAAATCACCCGGCCGGTCATCTATTACCCGTTCCGCCGGTTTCCGGGCGTGGGAACCAATCTCGTTGTTCGCACAACGGGCGATCCGACAGCATTGGCCGGCGCAATCCGCAATGGGACGCGCAACCTTGAGCCGGAGGTCGCGATCTTTAACGTGCGTCCGATGGCCGAAGTGATCGGCGAATCGCCGGCTGCCTTTATGCGACGCTTTCCTGCGTTGCTGATCGGCATCTTCGCCGCCGTGGCGCTCCTGCTGGCCTCAATCGGCATTTACGGGGTGGTGTCGTATTCGGTCAGTCAACAAACACACTACATCGGCGTTCGCATGGCTCTCGGGGCGCGGGGCTCGGACATTCTCAAGATGGTGCTGAAACAAGGGCTGGGGTTGACGCTGGCTGGGATGACTGTGGGAGTTGTCGCTTCACTCGGCCTGATGCGGCTGCTGCGAAGTTTGCTTTTTGAAGTGCAAACGACCGATGCCGGAACCTTTGCAATTGTGCTGGCCACACTTTTCCTCGTGGCTTTGTTGGCTTGTTACATACCGGCACGCCGGGCGACCAGAGTCGATCCACTGGTAGCGCTGCGATACGAATAGGTCAGAACCATCCGGTCAGTGGCACCCAAGCAGAAGCCCGAGCGTTAAGGAGGCCTGATTTGAGCCCTTGCTATCGCGCGGGCTTCCGCCGGGGGCTTCGCTCCGGCATCTGCTCCTTACGGCACGGCAATCTGAAAAGACTGGAGGCACGAAGTGTTTAATGACATGCGAATTGGTCCGCGGATGCCATTCAAAAATCCCGGCTTCACTGGCATTGCGCCCAAACCAAGTAGGACCGCTATGGTGAAAACTTTGTATGCGTACTGGTGAAACTCGCGTTCTTGTGCGACGCTTTCCAGGAGCCGTTCAGAAACTTAATGCCTAGAATCCTCATCGCCGATGATCAGCCGGACGTTCTTGCCGCGCTGCATCTACTCTTGAAGGGAAATCGCTTCGAGATCGAAACTGCCACCTCTCCGGCGGATGTTCTGAAGGAGATAAAGTCAAACGAACTTGATGTGGTTCTAATCGATCTGAACTACGCCCGCGACACCACTTCGGGCAGCGAAGGCCTTGACCTTCTGAGCCGGATTCATGAAGTGGATCCAACTCTTCCGGTGGTGGTGATGACAGCCTGGGGCAGCGTCGATCTTGCGGTTGAAGCAATGAGGCGCGGCGCGCGCGATTTCATTCAAAAGCCTTGGGACAATGCGCGGCTGCTGGCCGTCATTCACACTCAAGTTGAATTAGGAGGCGCGCTGCGACGCGGGCGCCGACTCGAGGAAGAAAACCGGGCCTTGCGCGACACGGCTGCCGATGCAGGTACCCGGCAGCCAAGGATAGTCGCTGAGTCAACAGCTATGAAAGCTGTCTTGAAACTGGTCGAACGCATCGCTCCTGCCGACGCAAATGTCTTGCTGACCGGGGAGAATGGTTCGGGCAAGGGCGTAATAGCGCGGGCGCTTCACGCGGCGTCGGCGCGATCAGCTAAGCCGCTGGTTTCCCTCAATGCGGCCGCTCTGGCCGAGGGCGTTTTCGAGAGTGAATTGTTTGGCCATGTGCGCGGGGCGTTTACCGATGCCAAGATCGATCGCGTTGGACGTTTTGAATTGGCCGATGGAGGAACGCTGTTTCTTGACGAGATCGCAAATGTTCCTCTCAATTTGCAACCGAAGCTGCTGCGGGTTCTGGAAACGGGAGAATTCGAGCGCGTTGGATCCTCAAAAACGCGAAAGGCCAATGTTCGAGTGCTCTCTGCCACTAACGCAGATTTGCATGCTGAGGTAGCCCAGGGTCGATTTCGCCAGGATTTGTTATTTCGTCTGAACACAGTGGAGATTCACTTGCCCTCGTTGCGCGAACGGCGCGAGGACATCCAGGCGCTGGCAGAACATTTTCTGAAACAGCACAGCGAGCGCTATCGGCGCGGAACGATGGAGATCACACCGCAGGCCGTTGACGCATTGCGCGAACATTTCTGGCCGGGGAATGTGCGTGAACTTGATCACGTGATTGAGCGCGCGTTGTTAATGAGTTCCGGCGATGTCGTTACCGCGTATGACTTAACTCTGCATTCCGGAACAGATGGCCGGCAAGCAGCACACCTTGAGGAGTTAAGTCTTGAAGAGGCAGAGCGAATCCTAATCACCAAAGCACTCGCGCGGTTTGAAGGAAACGCGAATCGCGCCGCCGAAGCGCTGGGCCTCAGCCGGAGCGCCCTCTACCGCCGTCTGCAAAAGTATGGGTTGTCGTGATGTTCGACAAACTTCAGTTTGTCGAAGGCCATTAATATTCTAGTCGCCGACAAACTGAAGGTATGCCGCACATCCGTCTGACAGGCGATCGGTTATCATATCGGCGTGAACCCCTCCGTTAAACTTCCAAAGGACACCTCATCGGCTCCAAATCTCGATCCGAGCCTTAAGCGTGGCGGTCGCATGACATTCGAAAGGAGCGTGACTTTCCTCGCGCTCGCTGCCGGATTTCCTGCCGTACTTGTTTGCGCTCTTCTGCTCTGGTTTGAAGGTTACAGCGCTCGCGTGCAGTGGACCGTGGACCTGTTCCTCGTGATCATTTGGCTAGGCGTCTCCTTCAATCTTCGTCAACGCATCGTCCGTCCACTGCAAACGCTGTCCAACATTCTGGCCGCGATACGGGAAGGTGATTACTCAATACGAGGCCGCCGGGCCGGCTCCGGAGACGCGTTGGGCGAAGTAATGCTCGAGGTCAACGATCTTGGCCAGACGTTACGTGAACAAAGAGTCGGAGCGCGTGAAGCGGGCGCACTCTTGCGGGCCGTCATGGAGGAGATTGACGTCGCGGTATTTGCCTTTGATGGTAATGAACGCTTGCGGCTCGTTAATCGCGCGGGGGAAAGGTTGTTGGCCCAGCCAGCTGCCAGATTGATGGGTCGTACCAGCGATCAATTAGGACTAGCGGCCTGTCTGAAGCAGGGAGCTGGCACAGGGCCGAACATTACTCAAATGGTTTTCCCGGGCGGCGTTGGAAGGTGGGACATTCGCCGAAGCACGTTTCGCGAGGGCGGGGCGCAACACCAACTACTCGTCTTAACTGATCTAAGCCAGACGCTGCGCGAAGAGGAGCGGACGGCGTGGCAACGTTTGTTAAGAGTGCTAGGCCATGAACTGAACAACTCGCTCGCTCCGATCAAATCAGTTGCAGGCAGTCTGTCTGATCTGCTCGCGCGCGAACCCAGGCCCGCAGATTGGGGCGAGGATATGCAACGTGGTCTCGAGGTGATTTCCTCACGCGCAGAATCATTGGCGCGCTTTGTGGAATCGTATTCGAAGCTGGCGCGCTTGCCACAGCCCAGATTTGAGCCGGTGAACATCGGCGCCCTTGTGCGCAGAGTGGTTAGTCTCGAAACCCGTTTGCCGGTCAGCGTTGACGCTGGTCCAGAGGTTACGCTTCAGGGCGACGATGCACAGCTGGAGCAGCTGTTAATAAATTTGGTTCGCAACGCAGTGGATGCCTCACTCGAGACGCAGGGTGAAGTGCACGTGAGATGGAGTCAGAGCAATGGACAGGTGGAGGTCAGGGTCAACGACGAAGGTCCGGGTCTGGCAAATACCGCAAATTTATTTGTGCCTTTCTTTACGACCAAAGCCAGCGGATCCGGCATCGGCCTCGTGCTTTCACGCCAAATTGCAGAGGCGCATGGGGGAACATTGACGCTTCAAAATCGCGACGTGACGCGCGGCTGCCAAGCGTTGTTGAGACTGCCTTTGTGAGTGAGGCCTCATTTCTGGAGTGTCGGAAAACAAAACGGACAGCACCCGCTGTCCGTAGTTTAAATTTATGGTCGGGGCGAGAGGATTCGAACCTCCGACCTCACGGTCCCGAACCGTGCGCTCTACCAGGCTGAGCCACGCCCCGACAAGAGGACTGGATAATAGGCAACTGAACCCACCGTGTCAAACTCGTCGAATTCTGATGACGTCCGTTTTGAACCCGCGATCAATGCTGATTTGTCGCCCCGCGGCGACAGATGAACCTTTAGTCGCATCGGTTTCGGACAGGCGATGCGCAGTTTTAGAAGGCCCACAAATTCTTTCGGCTATATCTGATATTCCTTCGTCTAAGTTGTTGACCCAGGGACTGCGATTAGTGTTATATTCGGTTCAACCTGGGTTATTGGCCGGGTGGCCCCTCCACCAATCCAATTGGGAAATAGAACTCACCACTTTGCCGTTCCGGCATAACGTTTTTTGCAGACTTGTTGATGGAGAGCCAGTCCTATGTCAACCAATCTCCCGTGGTCTACGCCTAATCGTATTCTCAGGGCCGTCAGTGTTTGTCTCTTAACCGCTATTTGCGCGGTATTCAATTTCACTTACGCGGCCCCAAACAAATCACCAGTTCTAATTAGCGACTCGAATTCGACGCGAGCTCTTGCGCTTGAAGCCGTCACACTGAAGGGCGAGCCGTTTGGGTTAACGTCCACAGTAAAATTCAGCGCCGATAATCGCACCCGCCTTTGTCTCTTTGCGATGAACCTCGAGTTGCTGTCCGGTGAAGGTTTAAACGCTTTCAGCGCGGACGCGCAGGATGCAACAGGGAAGCGTTACCCATTGCGAGTGGAATACGTGGGCGGAGTGCCGCCGGCGTTGGATGCGCAGGGCAACATTACTTCCGACTTTCGCGGCATCACTATGATTGTTGTGCGTCTGGCCGATGATATGGGCGACCTCGGTGACGTGTTGCTTAGCGTGAATCTGCACGGAATGTCGAGCAATCGGGTGCGCGTTGGGATTGGCCACACAGGTGGCGGGCCAGCCGATGATGCAGGCTCCATCCCCACGCCCGCTCCAGTTAACCCTCCGCCCGTTGACCCACCACTAGTTCCGGATTCGTTAATCAGCACGGTAACCGATGCAGATGGCATACGTTTCCTCGAGCAGGCGACCTGGGGGCCGACGAGCGCTGACCTGGCACATCTTAAGTCAGTGGGATATGTAGCTTTTCTAAACGAGCAGTTCAACGCTGCGGTAGCAAACCCGGCAAAAAACTCCAACTTTCCCGATCTGCCGTTTCCCGCTGAGGACGGCACCGCATGCCCCAGCAGCAGTCCTGGCGATCCTAATTACAACCAGGCAGTCTGCAATCGCGAAAACTTCTCGATCTACCCGCTCCATCGCACTTTCTTCTCGAATGCTCTCTATGGGCAGGCTCAACTACGTCAACGAGTAGCCTTCGCTCTGCACCAGATACTCGTCGTCTCCGGCGCAAGTGAAGTAAATCGACCAAGTTGGTTGACGATTTATTTGCAATCGCTCGACCGGCACGCGTTTGGTAACTATCGCGCCCTGCTTCAGGAAATAACGCTGACGCCCGCGATGGGTGAATACCTTGATATGCGGCTCAGCACAAGGAACAGCCCGAACGAAAACTTCGCGCGCGAGATATTGCAGTTGTTTTCAATCGGCACCGCGGTGCTGAACCCAGACGGTACGCCGCAGCTCGATGCGCAGGGAATGCCCCTCGCTTCCTATTCTCAAACGGATGTAAATGAATTTACTCGCGTCTTCACCGGGTGGAACTTTGTGCCCGGCAACATCGCGCCTGGTACGGCAAACTGGCGCGATCCGATGCTTCCGCGCGGTGGAACCAATCACGACTTTAACGCTAAGACATTGCTAAACGGCACGACTACCCCAGCATGCGCGAGTACGGGTGGAGCAGCCAATATTGCCTGTGCTCAAGCCGACATGACCGCGGCAATGGACAATCTTTTTAATCATCCAAACGTTGGTCCATTTCTCGGTAAACAGTTGATCCAGCATTTGGTAACCAGCAATCCAAGTCCCGCTTATGTCGAGCGAGTCGCGAGGGTTTTCAACAACGACTGCAGCGGTCTCTTTCCGCAGGGTTGTTCAAATGCTCGTGGCAATCTGAAGTTAGTCGTACAGGCGATTCTCCTGGATCCGGAAGCGCGCGGCGATGTGAAGACGGATCCAAACTACGGGAAGCTCCGGGAGCCGGCGCAGTACATCACTGGGTTTCTCCGGGCCTTCAACGTGAAATCCTTTGATAGGCTTTCAACCAGCGATGGCGTGCTCGGCAATAGATCGACCCCGGTCGACTTCACCGGCACTCTTGATCAGCCAATTTTCCAGCCTCCGACAGTCTTTAGTTATTTTCAGCCAGGTTATGAAGTGCCCGGTACGAAAATACTCGGCCCGGCATTTGGTATCCTCTCGACTTCAACGACACTCAGACGAGCAAACGATATCAACACGCTGGTTTACTCCGGCGTGGCGACCAATACCACACCTACTGCTGCCAGCCCCGATCGTCCCCGAGGAACCTCGATCGACATTGCAAACCTTGAGGCACTCGCGGTTAACCCGAATGACGGTCAGGTAGTAAACGCCCTAAATGCACTTCTGTTACACGGCACTATGTCGACACAGATGCGCACCTCGATCATCACCGCGATGAACGCTATTAACGACGCTAACCTAACCACCCGTCATCAAAAACGTGCACGCGTAGCCGTTTACCTGACAGCAACGTCGTCCCAGTACGACGTACAGAGATAAATATCATGGCAACAACACGAAGAGATTTCTTACGTACAAGCGCGTGTGCGCTTGGAGGTGTGGCGATGGCTTCCAGCCTGGGTACCTTTAGCGAGGTCCAGGCACTCATGCCGCAGGCCGCTGCTGATTACAAGGCGCTGGTATGCCTTTTTATGAATGGAGGCAACGACGGCAATAACATGTTCGTCTCCCTGGACCAGTATGCGGGTTATGCGAGCGCTCGGAGTGCGGCTAGTCTGGCGATTCCGCAAGCCAACCTGCTGCCGGTCTCGCCTGTAAGCGGTGGCTCTTACGGATTTCATCCGAGCATGCCGGAGATTCAAAGCCTGTTTAACTCAGGTAAGCTCGCCGTACTTTGTAACAATGGTCCTCTGGTTGAACCGCTGAGCAAAACTACTTACCAGAATAATTCCGGCAAGAAACCGCTTCAACTTTTTTCACACTCTGATCAGGTTGGTCTGTTTCAGACAGCTATTGCAAATACCGTCAGCCAAACCGGGTGGGCCGGGCGCGTTGCCGACAAGACTGTCGGTCTTAATGGCGGCGCAACGTTTCCGAGTAATGTTTCCATCAACGGTGTGAATCTCTACTTGACCGGCATCGACACGCGACAACTCGCAGTCGCCGATTCAAACACTTCGTTGGCAAACGTTTTGGTGCTGAGCAATGCTCCGGGCGCTTCCGGCTCCGACACCAGCTCACGACTCGCATCGTTCAACGAACTTCGAACGCTGGATCACAATTTCAAACTTATCAAAGCCGGTAGCGACACACGGTCAAGCGCAATTCAGACAGACAACGCACTGGCGACCGTTAATCCGGTCCTGACCACACCCTTTCCGAATCCCAGCACCTCTATCAGCCGCCAGTTGCTCCAGGTCGCACGCCTCATAAAGGCCAGCACCGATCCGGCAGCCGGCATTAACATGAGGCGTCAGATCTTCTTTGTCCAGATTGGTGGATTTGATACTCATTCTGCGCAGCTCAATGGCCAGGCCACGTTACTGCTGCAAATGAGCCAGGCGATCAATGCTTTTTATAATGCCACCATTGAGCTTGGCTTGCAGGATAAAGTCACTCTGTTCACCATGTCAGACTTTGGTCGCACACTTCAACCGGCCGGCTCGGGTGCAGTTGCGGTAGGAAGCGACCACGCTTGGGGCAATCATCAGCTGATTGTCGGCGGCGCTGTCATGGGCCGTACGCTTTACGGTACTTATCCCACTCTCGCTCTAGGAGGACCTGACGACACCGATGGAGGGCAGAATCCGCGCGGCCGTTGGATCCCTACAACGTCAGTCGAACAATACGCCGCAACGCTTGCGACTTGGTACGGGTTGTCTACCGCTGATCTTAGTGCGGTTTTTCCTTTAATCTCGCGCTTCTCATCACCGAATCTTGGATTCCTGGGCTAACAAGTAGATTTCAAGTAGTGGGCAAGAATACAAGAAGGCCTGGCTCGGGATGCCAGGCCTTCTTTTTAGCGGGAAGTCGAAATCCCTCCTGAGTAGAGAGGATCTTGGCATAGAATCGTGGCGATGATTAACAGTTCGAAAAAGGCCCGGTTCGAGATGGCGCGGTTGGTAATACTCCCAGCGTTACTCGCAGCCGTTTTTGGACTGCTGTTGTCAGACAACAGCGGCATCCAGCCGGTGCAAGCCTTCTCCTCGGGACCACCTCCAGGATATACCGGCGCACCAAACGAAGAACCGGAAGCCTGCGCTGAATGTCACGTGCCTGCTGATGCCGGCACCGGTCAACTCTCGATCACTGCGCCCCAAACTTATATCCCTGGCCAGACCTACCAAATAACCGTCACCCAGACTAATACTGATCTAACGCGGTTGCGTTGGGGCTTCGAGCTGACGGCGCTCGACACTTCAGACGAGAAAGCCGGTAATCTCGCGAGTACCGACGTCTTCACCCAGATTTTGAATAACCAGGGTCCGGGATTGGCACGTCAGTATATCCAGCACACAGCCGCAGGCACTTATCCTGGCCAGCAAAACGGAGCGAGCTGGACATTCAATTGGACCGCGCCTCCCACTGACATAGGCTTCATTACTTTCTACGCTGCCGGCAATCAAGCCAACAACGATGGCAACACTTCCGGGGATTACGTCTACAAGACCTTTGTGACTGCAGCCCCGTTTGCATCCACACCGGATTTCGCGGTCACTGCGGCCCCGTCATCCCGGGTAGTCACACCGGGCACCAGCGCGCAATATACCGTCACGATCACACCTTCCGCAGGTTTCACGGGAATGGTTAGCCTGAGCGCGAGCGGTTTGCCTTCGGGCGCTGCGGCAAACTTCAACCCGACCTCCGTCAATATCACGGACGCAACCTCAAAGACGTCAACGCTAACTGTGACGACAACCGCGGGCACACCACTCGGAGATTCCACGATTACGATTACCGGAACCGGCGCCACTCAGCACTCGACTCCGGTCGCATTCAAAGTCATCAGTCCATCAAGTATCGACCTGGCGTTGGCAAAATCGGCGTCGCCAAATCCAGGACAAGTGGGACTGAACCTGGCTTACCGACTAACGGTCACAAATAATGGCCCGGCGACTGCTACTAACGTAACCGTGAGCGATCCGTTGCCCACTGGCGTGACTCTCGGTGCGATAACTTCGACGCAGGGAACCTGCAGCGGCACTACCACGATCAATTGCGCGCTGGGAACGCTAACCGTTGGAACGACCGCGGTAGTGACTATTAATATCACTCCAACAACTCAAGGCTCGTTAATCAACACTGCGAATACCAGCGCAGTGGAAACTGATTTCGATACAACTAACAACTCCTCAAGCATCACTACGTTTATTCAAGCTGCTAACGCATCGCCCCTGATGTTGGACGACAATCTCACTGTCAGCACGGTCTTAAGTGGCTTAGATCAGCCCACGAGTTTGGCGTTTTTTGGACCAAACGAATTCTTTGTGCTCGAGCGAGCCACGGGAAGAGTGCAGCGTGTGACTAACGGAACGCTTCAGGGAACGGTGGTTGACCTTAACGTGAATTCGTTTTCCGAGCGCGGCCTACTCGGAATCGCACTTCATCCTCATTTTGCGCAAAACGGTTTTGTTTACCTCTTCTGGACTGAGAGCACAACCGCGTCAGATTCTCCCAACGTGGACGACATCGCGTTGTTGGGCAACCGCGTCGACCGGTATCTGTGGAATGGTAGTGCGCTTACCTTTGATCGAAATCTAATTCGTCTACGCGCGCAGCAGGAAGACGCATCCCAGCCACACCGTGGCAATCACAATGGTGGCGTTTTGCGATTTGGCCAGGACGGCAAACTTTACATCATCATGGGCGACAACGGACGTCGAGGATTAATGCAGAACATTGTCAGTGGCGGTCCGGTTCCCGACGATCAGTTTGGAGGACCCGAACCTGATGATGCGCACCTCACTGGAGTAATTCTGCGTTTGAACGACGATGGGACAACGCCTTCCGACAATCCATTTTTCAACGCTGTCACCGGACTAAATGGTGAAGCGGCGGCAAACGTTAAGAAGGTTTATGGCTATGGAGTGCGCAACAGTTTTGGGATGGCGGTTGATCCAGTCACCGGAAATCTTTGGACGCAGGAAAATGGCGACGACTCTTTCGATGAAATAAATCGCGTTCGACCAGGCTTTAACGGTGGCTGGATTCAGGCAATGGGACCAGTCAGTCGCGTCGCCGAATTCAAAGCCATCGAGACAACTTACGGCAACGGCACAATGCAGCAACTCCGCTGGCCGCCGAGCAACCTGGCAGATACTGCTCAGGCAGCCCTCGCCGGTCTCTACACGCTGCCCGGTTCGCAATATACCGACCCGGAGTTTAGTTGGAAGTTTGCCGTGGCGCCCTCGCCCATTGGCTTTGTGCATGGCCGCGCGCTCGGACCACAATTCGAAGGCGACCTGTTAGTCGGCGCCTCCCGTACCACGCTGTCCAATGGTTTTCTATTTCGATTCAAAATGAGTGCAGACCGTCAACACTTCGCGTTTAATGATTCCGGTCTGTCGGATCTCGTTGCGGACAACAGCGATAAATTTGATCTCACCGAGAGCGAGAGTTTATTAATAGGCCGCGACTTCGGCGTAACCACTGATATTCAAACCGGGCCCAACGGCAATGTGTTTGTTGTATCGCTTTCAAATGGCGCCGTCTACGAAATCCAATCGAAACCATCGCTGCTATTCACAGCCAACCTCAACGGCGCGCAGGAAGTGCCGCCCACTTCATCAACAGGCACAGGTACCGCGACGCTGTTGTTAAGTCCTGACGAAAAGACCGCGCGGGTGTCGTTAAACTTTAGCGGCATCTCGGGTGCGCAGACTGACGCGCACATCCATGGACCAGCCCCCGTGGGTAGCACTGCCGCTCCCGTGTTTCCCTTGCCGTTGGGTCAACTAAACGACCTTGAGATAAACCTGACTCCAACTCAGGTTCAGGACCTGAAGAGCGGTCTTTTCTATATCAACGTCCACAGCGCCACTTTCCCCAATGGCGATATCCGGGGCCAGTTTCAAACGTCAGCGTCGGCGAGCGCGTTTCAACTTGGCGCTTCCCAACTCGGAGTTGGTGAAGGCGAGGGAAGCATTGCTGTGGTTGTGAAACGAATTGGAGATGCGTCAGCAGCGGCTTCAGTTAGTTACAACACAACCGATTCGGCAGGCGCCGCAAACTGCAACGTTCTGGGTTCAGGTCTTGCTTCATCCCGCTGCGACTACGGCACCATCGCCAACACTCTTCAGTTTGCTGCCGGCGAAACGTCGAAAACAATTTCAATCCCTATCATTGATGATGCGTACGCTGAAGGCACTGAGGATTTCACGTTAAATCTGAGTGGACCTATTGGCGCCGTCTTAGGCTCGCCTGCAACGACCACCATCACCATCAACGACAATGAGACTGCGACCGGCTCGAATCCAATCGATCAGACAGCCTTTTTCGTGCGTCAGCAGTACCTCGATTTTCTTAATCGCGAGCCCGACCCTGCCGGATTGGCCTTCTGGATAGATCAGATTAATTCATGCGGCAACGACCTGGCCTGTGTTGAGATACGACGTATTAATGTCTCGGCTGCGTTCTTTGTTTCGATTGAGTTTCAGGAAACCGGATACCTGGTTTACCGAATGTACAAAGCGGCTTACGGAAATCTTTCTTCCCCGGCTTCAGCGCCTGTGCCCATCCGGCTCAACGAATTCCTGCCGGACACCCAGCAAATCGGTCAGGGCGTGGTGGTTGGTTCCCCAAATTGGCAAACGTTATTGGAGAACAATAAGCAAGCCTTTGCGGTCAGCTTTGTTTCGCGGTCCCGATTCGTCACGGCTTTCCCGACATCCATGACGCCGGGCGAGTTTGTAAACTTGCTTTTTGCGAATGCCGTCGTGGTCCCCACAACCGCTGAGCGCGATGCTGCTGTTGCTGAGTTTAGCGGCGCGGCTAGCACTGCAAACATTGCCGCGCGGGCGCGTGTCTTGCGCCTGGTGGCTGACCACGCGACACTAAAAACGCAGGAATTCAACCGAGCGTTTGTGCTCATGCAATACTTTGGCTACCTGCGTCGCAACCCCTACGACGCCCCCGAACCAAATCTCGACTTCGGCGGATATAATTTCTGGCTAGGCAAGTTGAATCAATTTAACGGAAACTACATCAACGCGGAGATGGTCAAAGCATTTATTAGCTCGACTGAATACCGTCAGCGCTTTGGGCCATGATTTCACGACCGTCGCAAGCCTGCCTTTAATTCACTCTCAAGGTCTTCAGTAAGCGGTGCGCCCCATCATGAGCTTCTACGATATAAAGCTCGCGCCTTGCGTCGTGATCCGATCCGAGCAGGTATCGACCAGCGACGCCGGCGCCTTCAGTTTTCTCACGAATCATTTTATCCAGATATGCCTTGACGCCTTCGCGGCTAAGGCCGCCGTGCAATGCTGCATCACGCAGCAAATAGACTGCGTCATAACCAAAAGCCTGCCCGTAGTCCGGATCTTTTCCCGTGGTATCGTGGAAGTTCTTCACGAACGCGTTGGCGTTGGCATCACTACCAAGCGGCAGAAAAAACTGCGACACCCGTACCCCCTGCATTAACTCAGGTTTGGCCTGAGTAAAGTGAAGCGGCCCGAGAGAGTCGCCGCCGAGAATGCTCGACGTTAGCTTTGCCTCATGTATAGCTCGCAGGGTCCACTCAGCACCTGCCGTGCGCTGAAACAGCACTATGAGATCGGGTTCACCTTGTTGTTTGAAATTCTTCAGCGTTGCCTGGATTAAGGATTTGTCGTCGTCTGCCAGCTTGTTTCGGTGCATGACGCTCGCTACGATTTCGCCACCGAACTGGGCCACATTTTTCTCGAAGAGTTGCGCCAGACCCCTGCCGTAATCGTCATTTACATAGAACACGGCGATCCGCTTCTTGGACCAGTCCTTCACCGCATACTCAGCCAGTGCCGGCCCCTGGGCGGCGTCTGAAAGACAAAGCCGGTAGGTCCAGTCGCCAATGTTGGTTATCGCTGGGTTGGTGGCAATTGTTACTATCTGAGGAATTCTATGCTGATTGTAAAAGGAAGCGGCTGATAAGGTTGAGGCGCTATCGCTATGTCCGATGACGGCTATCAGATCCTTCTCAGCGGAGAACTGCCCCGCCCGCTTCAAGATATCGGTCGCGTTGAACTCATCAACCACCTTCCAATCCATGCCCATCAGCTCTATAGGCACACCACCAATACCACCGCTGGAATTAATCTCTTTGATCGCCAGTTCCACGCCGGAGTGGTATGTGGCGCTTAGCGCAACTCCGAACACAACTCGCCGCGGTTTTCGGGCGCAGGCCGCGGGCAGAATCAGCACGCCAAGAATTAGTAGGACCATGATTTGTTTCATAAGGCTTCAGCCCTCCTGTCCAGGAGTTGTTCGATCAAATTGGAGTAGTCGTCCCAAAGGAATGGCTTCTGAATCCGTGGGACGGTGGACGTAAGGAAAAAATCCCCCACGTTCATCCCGACCATGTCGCCGGAAACAAAGACAAAGCGATCAATCATCTGGCTCCGATTTTGGCAGATCCATTCGTAGAGTTTTACCCCGTCGACCGCACCGGGCATGCGCACATCTGAAATCAGGAGGTCTACATCGTGTGATTGCAGGTAATGTATGGCTTCAATCCCTGAGTATGCTCCCACTCCTGCAATGCCGATATCGGCGAGAAATGAAATCTGCAGATGGACGAGCGCCACTTCATCATCGACAACCAGTGCCTTGTATCTGTTCGGAGGCTGCATTTGTTGTCCTTTTAGTTGACCGGCTGCCCAGGCAAGTTTGGTGGGTTGAGCGGCAATAGAATCGTGAAGCGCGCACCTTGCTCCCAATTCTCGGCCCGAATGGATCCATGGTGTTCTTCGACGATGCCATAACAAACGCTCAAGCCAAGGCCAGTACCCTGGCCAACAGACTTGGTGGTATAGAAGGGATCGAATACACGCTCCGGTTCGTGCAGGCCGGTGCCGTTGTCTGAAAATTCCAGGAGGACTTGTTCGGCTTTTGAGGCAGTGCGAACCCAAACTTTGCCGGGGCGTTCCGTCTCACGGATCGCATCGTGCGCATTGTTTAGGAGGTTAAGAACGATCTGAACAATCTTGTTGGGGTCGGCACTGAAGACCGCGTTGGCAGAATCAAAGTCCCGAATCAGTTTGATGTTGCGTGTCTTTAACTCAAATTCGCGAAGTTGGAGAGCTTGCTCGACGACATCATTTAGCTTGACGAGTTCCAGACGCGGCGGCTCCTGGCGCGCAAACTGGAGGAGGTTTGTGACGATCTTTCGACACCGGTCGCCCTGTTCATGCAGGGTTTGCATCATGAGGATGGCATGTGGGTCGCCTCCGGCAGCGACGAGCCTTCGTTTAGCCAATTCGGCGTGACCCATGATCACAGCCAGCGGGTTGTTGAGCTCATGGGCCATCCCGCTGAGCATGCGCCCAACGGCTGACATCTTGGCAGACTGGATCAATTGCTGTTGCAGATTCTGGAGCTGTTTTGTGCGCTCCTCAACTTTCTGCTCCAGACCGCCATAGCTTTCAGCCAGGGACTCGGCCATGAAGTTAAATCCCTGAGCCAACTCGCCCAGCTCATCGTGTCGATGCAGAGGAGCACGGGCTGAGAAGTCTCCCTGGCGGACTTGATTCGCCGCTTCCAGAAGTGAGCACAGTGGTTGGAGCACCCGGCGGCGCAGAAGCACCGCAAAGGCCAGCAGTGTCATAAGTAAGTAAGCTGCGAGAGCATAGATGGCTCTATTAGTGGTGCGCACAGCTTCGTTCAACTGATTCTGCACGGCCCGCAGTTTTTTGGTTTGCAGACTATTCAGACTGGCAAACTCATCGCTGATCGTATTTTCGAGAGTTTTCATCTCACGCAGGCGTAACACGGCATGTGCGCGATCGCTGGATTGCAACTGTTTGTGAATTTGTAGTGCCTGCAGTGCAAGTTCTGATTGAAAGGTCTTGATGCGTTCAACTGTGAGACGTTCCTCAGTTCCGATGTTCAGCTTCAAATAGAGCGTCTGTTCTTCACCCCACTTGAAATTGATGGCGCTAAACTGACCAGGAAAATCCGGGTCAACACGTTCCAGCTGTTGATAGACAAGATTTACCTGGCGGTTGAGGTTGTCTCGTAGTTGCAGGTTGAGCGCAGATGTTTCCTGCAGGCTCTGTGCGTGGCTAGACGCCTCAGTCGAAAACTGCGCAAATTTATAAGTAAAGCGCACGGAGAAAAGCACCACCAGAAGGAACGTGGAACCGAGGAGCGCAAGGAAGAGTTTTGAAATGGGGGCAGATCGCATAGGTATTCCGACCAATAGTGGGTGAAAAGCCGCGAATTAGGCGGGCGCGCACACTGCGACTTTCGAAAGCCCAGCGTCAACAAGCTGCGCGTGATCCGTGATGTCGGACTGCCCGCGAGGTGAATTCGCGTGCAGAAGGGAGGTTGAGAGCCGCGGCAGTTGCGGCGAGCCCCGGACAAGTGAGGCGTCTGGTGGATTCAGTTGCACCATGTATGCCAGACAGAAGGTAGAGAAGGGGAGAGAGGCCAACCATCCTTGATTTTCCCTTCGTTCCGCGAATACAGTCTTCACGTCCTGCTGAGGAACGCTCTTCAAATCCAGGCCGGTTGGAGCCCCCCAATGACGACCGAAGATAACCTGCAAACTGAGCACTGCCCGAATTGTGACGCCCCTCTTACTGGTGACTACTGTCAGAAATGTGGTCAGAAGAGGATTCACTCACACGACTTCGCGGTGACACACTTCTTCGGGCACGTCGTGCATGAGTTTACTCACCTCGACTCCAATAAGGCCCTCTCAACCCTCAAGGCTCTGTTGTTTCGTCCAGGGCTTCTTACCCAAGAGTATTTGGCAGGGCGGAAAGGCCGTCATGTCCAGCCGCTCAGAATCTATCTGACGTTCAGTGCGTTATATTTTTTATTCGCGTGGGGAGCGTTGTCGGATATCAGAGGCGGCGGCGTCGAAGGGCTCAGCCGGAACAGGATCGTAGTGAGCATGGCGCAGCGGAAAGGAGTCGAGCCCGGTGCCCTCGCGGAGAAGATTCAGCAGAAGGCTGAAAAGTATTCGGCGGGGTTGCGATTTGGCAGTGTGCTGGTATCAGGAGTATTCCTCAGCTTGCTCTACTTTCGCCGGAAGAAGTATTACGTCGAACACCTCATCTTTTCACTCCACTTTTATTCTTTCGACTTTTTCTGCAAGAGCATGTTCGCCTTGTTGTTTATTGCGGTCGCTGCAATGGGAATGAGACTGCCTACATTTGTGCTGAACCTTTTTTATCCGTTAGCCTTGGTGTATTTGTTGTTTGCCGTCCGCAGAGTTTATAAGCAAAGCTGGCCGAAGACAGTTGCGAAGTCGCTGATCCTGTTTGTTTGCGAGACGGCCCTCTTTGTCGCGGTGAACATGGCCGGCTTCATCATTGCCTTTTCACTGGTTTGAGGCACGTCACTGGGAAGGGAATCGGAGTTTCCTAATGAACAATTTCTTCCTGGTCCTGGGCCTGCTTTTGATGACTTTGGTTCAGATTTCGCCAAGTGTCTCTCTGGAAGTCCCGCGCGCGATCCAGGGAACTCTGGTTCAATCACCTTCCGAGAGTGAGCTTGGCCTCGACCTCTATCCACAGAGCCGTTCTCTACCGGATGCTGACGCCCGGCTGATGAGAGAGAAGGCTTCCTCATGGTTGTTAGCACGTGCCTTTCACAGCGACGATTCGCTTAAGAGTGTTCTCAAATATTTTAAGGCTCAGGCAGAGAAAAGGGGCAGCCCACCAACTGCCGGCCTCCTGCTCAGGGCACTTCTGCATGACAACTGGAAGAGCGGAGATAGCTCTCCCTCTGGTGCATCGAGCCTGTTCGGAGCCGGCAAAGAATTGCGGAAGGATACGTCACGAAAACTCGTCGAGGCCAGCTTTGGAGTTATCGTCCTCGACGATTCGATAGTTCGAGTCCACTTAATGTCTCCCTATCCCTCGCCTGCCGACGACAATAAATTGATTGCGGGCACCATGATCGTGCTTATTCGCGAGCGGCTGGATGAGCAATCAGCGCTTAGCGTAAATGTGGATTCAGACCAGGAGAGGGTTTACGCTGTTAGGGATGTGACTCAAAGGGCCCGCATTAAGTCGAGGCCGGAGCCGGACTACACTAACCCGGGGATCAGCGGCACTGTGGTCTTGAGAGCAGTGCTTTCATCCTCAGGCAAGGTAACGAAAATAAGGGTGTTGGCGATGCTTCCAGGAGGACTAACAGAGGAATCGATCAAAGCTGCGAGCAAGATTAAGTTTGACCCGGCAGTAAAAGATGGGCGCTTCGTCGCTCAGCATGTTCAACTTGAGTATAGCTTCCACAGATAACCGTCTGGATCTACTGCTCTCACTAAGGCTAACCCTGATTGATTCCGAGCCCTCTTCAACGCTCGCCGGTCACGGAATGAGCCAGCATGCGGTTCCCAGCGGAAACAAACATCAGTCCCAAAGGTTCATCAGTAACAAAACGCTCATCAAGATCGCTAAGCCGAATTTGCCGCGCCGTTTCGCCGGAATTGATGTTCACACCAGCCAGCCCATTTCCTCCGCGCCCTTTGAGATTCGTGTAAAAATACATCCATTGTCCACGCAAAGCAGCGAGCCGGTCGCGATGCCACAAGAATCGTGAAAGCCTCTCGAGCTGATGCGCGGGATCGATCCGATCCAGCAGGCGTTCATCGACATCGGCCGTGCGTCGTCGGACAAGGTCGGCAGGAGAAGGAACGGAAGGCCTCGACGGTACGCCTGCGGAGATTCGTTCCCGCACCCTGGCGGCTACTCCAAACTGCCTGAAGCGAGACGCGGCATAAGACCTTGCATAGTTTCGGGCTGAATTTGTTGCCAGCGCTTGCAGGTTGGAAGTCGAGGCGCGGCCAACCAAACCAGCGAAATTCAAGCTGCTGACGCTGCGGGCGATCTGGATTCCTCGAAAAGCGGTAGTGGCTGCTCCGCCATAACGGAAGTATAACGATGCTGCGCGAGCCGTGATTGCTGCAACCGTACGAAAGAGCCCTCGCCCGGGCGGTGTGTGGCGAGCTCGCCACATCTCGCGACCATTTGATATCTCAAATGCCGCGATCTCCGATTGCCCACCAATGACGACGTCCCCACGTTCGTTGAGGAGGCCAAAAGATGCGCGCTCTATTCCGTGTCTAACTCGCGATCGGCGTTTGCCCGTAGCGATGTCGATATCGATCAGATCGTCGCGATCCGCGATTACGATGCTCGAAGCATTTGGCAAAACCAGATTAGTAATACCCTTATCGGCTCCCTTGTAGCGCCACAGGACTTTGCCACTTCGCGTGTCGAGCGCGCTGACGCCGTAAGGACCACGCTCAACTGTTTCACCATCCTTGAGTCTGGTGAACTGGCCCCCGGTGCGCACGTAAAGCACATCGCCCACCAGGATCATTTCAGGCGTCCGGCCGAGGTCCTTTGCCTCCCACTCCGTATCGCCAGTTTCACGAGAGATAGCTCGGACCCGGCCGTGGCCGGAAGTATAGATCACGCGCTCATCGAAAATGGGCGCCGACTCGGTCAACGCCAATCCGTCTTCATTCACGCGATAACGCTCGCGCAGTCGCGATTTTCCGGTGCGGGCATCAAACGACGTTAGCCCCTCATAGAACAGGTAAAGCCTGTTATCGAGAAAAACAGGCGCGTGATAATTATCCAGCGTATATTCCACCTCGCCCTTTTCCGGCCACCGCGAAGGGATCATTTCTACTTCGCCCACTTCATGCTTCCAAATCTGTTCGCCGCTTGAAAGGTCGAGCACGTGCAACAGAGGATGGCGCTTGAAGTCTTCTTTTGGATTCTCCTTCGCGTCCTTTACGAGCACTACCGCGAGGAAGCTGGCCGCCGGATCGATCGCGAGGTGCATGAGACCGCCCCGGAGTTTGTCGCTTTTCCAGATCGCGTCTCCCGTAAAGAGATCGACAGCCTCAACTCGCGTGCGATCACCATTCTGAAAACTCAAGAGCAGCAGATCAGAATTGGGAACCGCGGCCACGTCTGATTCATCGAGAGCTGCATCTTTCCGACGCCACAAAACATCGCCGGTGGACCCGTCAATCGCATATAGCGACTTTTCTGTGCCAACTATCAATACTCCGAGATCAGTTGATTGATAGAAACGCACGTCATTGTCGAGCTTTGCCGTCCATGCCTGCGCCTTGATGTCAGCTGCCGCGAAAAGGATGAATATCGGAAGCAGCGCCAAGAGTCGGATTGAAGTGCACTTTCTCATAAGTTGAGGATACCAAAAATCCCGGCAGCCTCGAACTGCGGCACTAACTCTTCACTGGGAGCGCGGCGTCTCGCTTGCAATAAGCGCGAGCGCGCAAATCAAGAGCAACCTGCAAGATTGCACGCCATGGCGCATTGCGGCTGGACGTCTGCGCTCCCGGTTAGAAAGTTCTGTTCAAAACTCACCCACTACCGCTGAAGCCGGCCATTCGATTCCTAATCCAAATCTGATATTCTTAGGGACGTTTATTTAGGGGCCACTTCGAGCTTTGTTTCGCGTCCATCCCAATTCCAGTTCCGGAGTCGTTCCGGTGCATCTTTCTATGAGAATTAGCAAGTCGATCATTATCCTTGGCGTGTGGTTGGCGTACTCGTGTCTCGGCGCCGGCTTAATTAACGCGCAATCAACTGTCTCCAGCACGCCGACAGCAATCCGTTCAAATGAGGTGACCGGGGGGATTGCGGCGCGGGACCTCGGGGATTCGCGTTTAACGGATCACTTCTTCGCTTTCACCGGCACGCCCGGCGATCTTCTGATCACTGTTGAGAGCCGAAATCTCAATGGTGATATCGACGTCTTTACTGCGGCGGGAATGCGACCACTACTGAAGTTTACGCTCTACGAAGGAAGCGGCTCATCGGTCACCAAGAGTATTTACCTGAGGAAGCGCGAAGAGCTGATTCTGCGCGTTGAAGCGCGTACGCCAAACGACGATGAAGGGATTTACCGTTTGAGGTTCGGCGGATCGTTTGAACCGATCACCGGAGGGCTGGACCCAGGGGAGATCGCGGCGACCAATCCCTCGGCCGAAACGATTAGCACTGACGGGAAGTCAGGTAAAAAGGGTCGCCGAGTATCCTCCGTGGGCGCGAGAATCGATGAACCGCCCACCGAGGTTGCGGCAACACCCACGCCTGAGCCGGAAGTAACTGATAAACCCGCTCCCGAAGTAGTAACTCCGCGGACCACTTCCCGAAACACCAGAGGCCGTCGCCCTGTCCGCGGCAGAACGCGACCAACAACAGAGGCGCCTGTGGTCGAGAAGCCGGCGTCCCAACCGAGCGAGGTGCCGTCCGAAAGTGCGACCGCCGCGGTGGAAAAGCCGGCTACTGAAGCACGAACCACCACAGGCAGACGCCGACCGGGACGAAGGGGCACATCACCGCGCGTTGTTGAAAAACCCGCTGCACCTCCAGTGGAGGAAAGCGGACCGCGCCTGATTATTGAGACTAACGACGGCACCATGATCAATCGTTACATGACCGGCGTTCGGCGGGTTACGGTTGAAAACGGGCAGGTGGTGGTAATTGGAAAAGATGGAAAGGTCGAGAGGTATCAGCTCGCAAATATCGTGAAAATGTCCGTGGAGCCATGATGCAGTGCCTGGGTCACGAACGCCGAGTTTAACCTTTAGTTTGGTGTGACGCGTGAGGCAGGCTAAATCTTGAGTTCTAGACTCCGCTAAGTCTAAAAGAGTCGCCTTCTATTTCGGACTATCTCCTGACTTAAGACCAGCTAAACGCGTGCGAAATTGCGGCAGGTCCACACTCGCCGGATCTACTTTCTCCAGGTTTGCAATCGCAATCTCAGCGGCTTTAGCGTCACCCTTGCCAAGCGTAGCCGCAGCCAGACCCGCCAACGTTGCGGTGTCGTCATTCTTCTTCGCCAGCGCCGCTCGATACCACGTCTCGGCTACACCGTAGTGGCCTGCATCAAGGTTTACCAGGCCAAGCGCCACGACGGTTTGATAGTCGTCCGGCCGCAATTGATTCGCCTTCAGGAGAAACTCGATCGCCTGGTCGTATCGTTGGATTTGGTAATAAAGCTGAGCAGCGTTTATCTGCGCCTCAAAGTTTTGCGGCTCATTTCTCGCCTTCTCGAGCGAAGCCGCGATTTCCGCCTGCATGCCGCCGGAGGTCTGACCCGCCGTGGTCGGCGGATGATCCGACGGTAGTTGGCCGCTCGACACCGCGGGTGCGGTCACGCCCATCCGCTGGCTCATGTTGGTTGCGAAAAGAAAACCGACTATGAAGCCGAATAGGATGCCGATGATGGCGAAGAGAAGATTGTCACGTGTCATTTATTAACTCATATTGCGCGGCCCGGCCGCGTTAGGAAAGCGATGCGCAACGTTCACGGAACAAGTAGTCCAAAAGCATTTGGTGTTAGTTGGTGTATTCGTGGATCATAAATCTGGAAATTTCGGTTTACTCAGCCCAGGACAGAAACTATTTTCCACTGTTCGTATTCAATGACCTTGCCTCTTCAATCTTAAGTTTGAGGGCTTGGGCGAGCTCGGATTCGCCTGGAAGTTGTTTGAGCGCGCGCTCCCACTGCGATATTGCTTCCTGATACCGTTTCTCCTGAAATGCAGCGCCGCCGCTAAGTTGTAGTGCCTTGGGATTATCTGGATCGAGCTTTAAAGCTTTCTTCACCAGTTCTATGGGTTCGCCCTGCATTTGGTGGTCATTGGCCATAGTCTTCGCCAGCGCGTAATCGGCCCACAAGTCCGCATCGTCGCTCTTCAATGCTGTAGCCCGTGCATAAGCGTCGCTGGCTTCGGCGTATTTCTCCATGCTGACGTAAGAACGGCCCAGCATCGTCCAACCGTTAACATCGTCTGGACTCTGTTTCAAACGTTCCGCCAGCGCGGCAACATTTGCTTCCATTCGTTCCCTGGTCATTGGCCCATCTGCGGGCCCTACATTCGCCACCCGGGGCTGGCTGTTGTTAGCACCTGGGAACATTGGCGCTGCAGCTCGCCCGGCGATCACCCTGGGATTGCCCACTTGATAATAGAGACCTACTGCAAGAAGCGGGATTGCCAGGGCGATAACGTAAACCGGTCCCTGCCCAGCAGTTCTGGGTTTGACATTTTCTTTTGCGATCTCAGATGTAGCGGGAGGAACGTCAGCCAACAAACGCCGCTCGACTTCGTCTCGATCCTGTTGATACTGATCGGCGCTGATGATCCCACTTTGCAGATCAGCCTCGAGTTCGCTTAGTTGATCACGATAAACCGCAACGTTTGTTTCCAAATCCTCGGACTCAGAATCCGCCGGCTCATTTTGAAGGAGAGGTGGAAGCACAAATCCGAGCGCAATTGCGACGAAGACTGCGGCGATGGACCAAAACAAGATCATATGGATGTCTTCTCCGGCTCGGTTTGCAGCAGATCTTCAGCGCGCCGGCGTTCGCCCGAAGTTAAGGGCGCGTCAACGATCAAGTCCCGGCGGCGCCGGACATAGCGAAAGAGGAATATCAAAGCACCCAGAAGTAAAATGAAGGGCCCAAACCACAGCAGATATGTAGATGGCCGAACCGGCGGGCGATAAAGAACAAAATCGCCATAGCGGGCGGTGACAAATGCGAGCACTTCCTCGTCGCTCTTGCCCGCTTTCATCTGATCGCGAATCTGGTTGCGCAAGTCGACCGCAAGATCGGCGCGCGAGTCCGCTAAAGTCTCATTCTGACAGACGAGACAGCGTAACTCGCGAGAGATGGCCATCACCCGCTCTTCTAGTTTCGGGTCCTCAGCCATAGGCTGCGCATCCTTCGCGCCGGCAGAAAACGCCGCAGCGAGGGAAATTAATACAAGCCCGATGGTTTTAAGCCTGATCACTTGCACTCGATTCAATCTCTACATGAAACCGGAAGATTACAGTAAATGTTTGCGTCGGTTGGGCAGCCACTCCAAACAGCCGCCCTCCCGGCTATCGGTTTAATTCGATTGCCAGCGGTAGAAGCTTCTGTTCCCACACACCGGGCGTAATCGGACCGATGTGTTTGAACTGGATTATCCCTGTCTTATCGATTAGGTAGCTTTCGGGAGCGCCGTAAACTCCATAATCCATTCCCACGCGGGCGTCTAAATCAGATGCACTCAACACATAAGGATCGCCGAGTTCATTTAACCACGATAGCGCATCCTCCCGTTTGTCGCGGTAATTCAGGCCATAGATAGGTACGACTCCGTCGCGTGCTATTTGCAGCAGCATAGCGTGTTCGTCGCGGCAGGCAATGCACCACGAGGCCCAAACATTTAGCAACCAGACCTTTCCGCGCATTTCGGCTGGCGAGAAGGTGCGCGACGGATCCTTTAGCTGGGGCAACAGAAAAGCGGGCGCCGGCTTTTGGATTAACGGGGAAGGAACCTTATGGGGATCGCGACCGAGGCCTATGGCTAGAAACACGACCAGGCCGATGAAAAGTGCCAGTGGAATTAGATAGCGAATCATGATTTAAAACTTAACGCGGGTAATCAGTGGTTAGCCCTCCGCACTTGCTTCTACTGATGCGGCAGCTACTGCGGGAACAGGTTCTGTATTTTGCTCACGCTTAAGTTTGAGCGCCTCACGTTGTTTTCGCGCTGTGATCGCGTAGCGCCGGTCGCTTAGCGCCAGGCCGCCGCCCATTGCCATCAGCACAGCCCCACCCCAGATCCAACCGACGAAAGGCTTGTAATACACACGTACACTCCATGCTCCTGCGCTGACAGGTTCGCCGAGGGAAACATAGAGATCGCGGAAGAGTCCCGAATCTATCGCGGTTTCCGTCATCACATTTTCAGTTGAAAGATAGGAACGCTTTTCCGGGTACATGCGGTTGACGACTGCGCCATCCTTGATCACTTCAATCTCGCCACGCGCCGCGCGGTAATTTGGCCCGGCTACATTTGCTACGCCGTTGAATCGGAAAGCGTAGCCACCCGCGTTCACCGTATCGCCAATCTCCATGCGGACGTCTTGTTCAGTCTGATAGCCAGTAACCATGGTTACGCCCACAACAAAAACTGCCACACCGATGTGGGCCAACTGCATTCCGTAGTAACTTCTGCCTTGTGCCGACAACTTGCGTAGAAAGCTCAGCTGGCCGGGGCTTGTTTTGAGACGGTCCCAAAGATTGACAATCGCACTGGCAACAACCCAAAGCGCGAGCATAAGTCCGAGGCTAACCAGCGGCTGCCACTTACCCAAAATAAAGGGAAGTATGAGAGCGGTCACCACGCTCACGAGAAAAGCCCAACGCAATCGCACCGCTAACTCGGGTAGGCTTGCCTTCTTCCAGCGTGCTATGGGGCCGATTCCCATCAGAAACACCGCAGGCACCATCAAAGGCACGAAGACACTGTTGAAGTAAGGTGGACCGACAGAGAGTTTCCCCATCCCCAATGCGTCGACGAACAGCGGGTAAAGGGTTCCAAGCAACACCGAGGCAGCCGCAACAGTTAGCAGCACGTTGTTTGAAAGGAGGAACGACTCACGTGAAACTACTTCAAACTTACTGCCCAACCCCACATCTTTCGCCCGCCAGGCATACAACAAGAGAGAACCACCAATCACGATGACCAAAAACGCCAAAATAAAAACCCCACGTTTGGGATCCGTGGCGAATGCGTGTACGGAGGTCAGCACTCCGGAACGAACCAGGAACGTACCCAGCAGGCTGAGTGAGAACGCAGAAATCGCCAGCAGCACCGTCCAACTCTTGAATCCGCCGCGCTTCTCGGTAACGGCAAGCGAATGGATCAGGGCAGTGCCGACGAGCCAGGGCATGAATGAGGCGTTCTCAACCGGGTCCCAAAACCACCAACCACCCCATCCGAGTTCGTAGTAAGCCCACCAGCTGCCGAGTGCGATCCCGCAGGTAAGAAAGACCCAGGCCACCGTGGTCCAGGGACGCGACCATCTGGCCCAGGCCGCGTCGAGGCGGCCGCTAATCAAGGCAGAGATAGCGAATGCAAACGCAACGGAGAACCCCACGTAACCCATGTAGAGCATTGGTGGATGGGCCACCATTGCCGGATCCTGGAGCAGGGGATTCAGGTCGCGTCCGTCAGGCGCGGCCGGGATCAGGCGCTCGAAGGGATTTGAAGTAAGCAGCATGAACAAAAGAAATCCAACGCTGACTATTCCCATCACGCTAATGACGCGCGCCACCATGTCGTCAGGAAGGTGCCGGCTGAAAAGTGAAACGGCCGTTGTCCAGAGTCCCAGCATTAGGCTCCAGAGGAGCAGTGAGCCTTCATGTGAACCCCAGGTGGCCGCCAGCCGGTATTGAAGCGGAAGCCGCGAGTTTGAATTTATGGCGACGTTAAGAACCGAGAAGTCGTTAGTGATAAAACAGTATGTGAGACAACCGAAAGCGATGGCTACGAAGATGAATTGGGCCTGACCGGCCGGCGCAGCAACCGCAACCCAGCGCAGATTTCCGCGGGCGGCGCCGAGCAAAGGCAGCGTTGCCTGCGTTAAAGCGAGGAGGAGCGCGAGGATTAGCGCGAATTGTCCAATTTCAGGAACCATATCGATCTGACAGCGATTAGTAGACTACTGACTTTCCCGCTTCCCGTGCATGCTTCGCCTTATCGAGAGCTTCTCCCGCTTCTGGTGGCATATAGTTTTCATCGTGCTTAGCCAGCACCTGATCGGCATAGAAAACTCCGTCGTTACCGACCTTGCCCTGCGCCACACAACCCTTACCTTCCTTGAACAAATCCGGCAGGATGCCCTTGTAAACGACCGGAATACTCTGCGCCGTGTCGGTAACGGTAAACCTGACGGTTAACCCGTCGTTATCGCGCTTGATGGAATTCGCCTCCACCAGACCGCCGACCCTGAAAGTTCGACCCATGGGCGCTTCCTTCGCCGCGACCTGCGAAGGACTGAAAAAGAATACGAGGTTACTTTTGAACGCATTGAGCGCCAGGGCAGTAGCGATTCCCAAACCTGCAAGGGCAACGCCGATAAAGGCAATTCGTTTATGACGCGTCTTCATAATTCTTTATTTCCTGTCTGACTTCGAATCCACAAGTGTTTGCGCAGCCGATTTCCTGGCGCATTTCAGGAGCGTTCCGACTTCCACGACAATGACAATGAAGGTCAGCAGATAGGATCCCCAAACGTAGAAGGCGTAGCCACCCATGTGGAAAAATTCCGACCAGTTCATTGTTGATTCCCTAACGCACGTTAGCTGGCTGCTGCTTCGTTGATCCAATCAGCCCGTTGTTCTCGTTCCCGAATGATGCAGCGCACCCGCGCCAGTGAAACGGCAATCGAATATAACCAGCAGGCTGCCAGCATGATCAGCATTGCTGCCAGCATTGGAGGTGCGATTGTGGGTTTCCCCAGTATTCGGATCGTCGCCCCTTGATGGAGTGTATTCCACCATTGCACGGAGTAATAAATGATCGGCACATTGATGACGCCGACAATTGCGAGCACCGCACCCGCGCGATCCGCCCGCCTCGGCTCATCAATCGCTGCTTGCAGGGAAATGAATCCCACATAAAGAAACAACAAGATCAGTGTTGAAGTCAGGCGCGCATCCCAGACCCACCACGTTCCCCACGTTGGTTTGCCCCACAGCGATCCTGTGGCGAGCGAAAGAAAAGTAAACAAGGCGCCGGTAATCGCGATTGACGACGCCATCATTGAAGAGAGCCGCGCATTGAAGGCCCACCCAATTCCCGCGTAAACAGCCATCAGCACGTAGAGGAACATTCCCATCCACGCTGCGGGCACATGAATGAACATTATGCGGTACGCATCACCCTGCTGGAAATCGGTGGGTGCGACGAAGAAGCCGACATACAACCCGGCAACAAATAAGAGCGCTGCAGGAATCGCAAACCAGGGAATCATTCGCCCCGCTAGTGGGTAAAAAGCCGCAGGCGATGCGTATTTGTACAGGTTCATATTGCGTCTCTTGTCAGAACCGCCTGCGTTAGCGGGCGGTCCCTCGATTGTCGAATCACCACGCCGGCCACCCGCTCACGCAGGTGGTTCTGACAAAACTGCTCGGCCACTCTGCGTGCTTCTATTCCAAAGATATTCTGAGCGCTGCCGCGGTGGCCCAGGGCGCGAATACCACCGACAACACCAGAAGCGCAGCGAGTAGGTAAAGATTTGCCATCGGATCAATTCCCAAAATGCTGGAGTCCACCGCGCCCGCGCCAAAGATCAATACCGGAATGTACAAAGGCAACACCAGCAAAGCAACCAGCACGCCACCGCCACGCAAGCCAAGTGTTAAACCTGCGCCGATCGAACCTATGAAACTCAAAATTGGCGTTCCAAGCAGGAGCGAGACGAACAGGACAATCAACGTTTTGGGATCCAATCCAAACTGCATGCCAACCAGGGGCGCAATCAACACCAGCGGCACTTCCGAAACGAGCCATTGCGCCAGCACCTTTCCCATGACAACAAGATAAAGCGGCTGCGGCGTGAGCAAAAGTTGTTCAAGAGTGCCGTCCTGATAATCGTTCGCGAAAACCCGATTAAGGGAAAGCATAGAAGCCAACAATGCTGCTACCCAAACCACACCGGGAGCGATCGATTGCAGCAATCGCATCTCCGGTCCAATACCGAGGGGGAATAAACTGACTACGATCACAAAGAAAAAGAGCGTGGATAAAACGTCAGCCCGCCGTCGCCACGCCAATGTAAGATCGCGTACGACGATCCAGCGAAACATTGAAATCATGGGATGAGCATTCACGATGCAAGTTCGAGCCGTTGAAACGAACCTGCCGAGATGCGGAGTTCCTGATGGGTTGCGACAATTGCCATTCCCCCCTTAGTCAAATGCCCCTCGATTAAGCCTTCAATGATCTTTATTGCGGCGGTGTCCAGCGACGCGAGCACTTCATCCAGTACCCAGAGACTGCTTTCGTTTGTAAGCAGCCGGGCCAGCGCTGACCTCCGTCGCTGGCCCTCAGAAAGAAAACGAGAAGGCAAGTCTTCCCTTCCGGAGAGACCGAAATGTGCCAGGGCTTGCCGCGCATCTGATGTGGTTAGTTCGAAACCGGCTAACCCATTGGCGACGCGTAGATTTTCCACTGAGGTCAAATCTTCTTTTACGCCTGATCGGTGACCGATGTAAGTCAGACGTTGCGCATATTCCTCACCCATCGAGTAGATACTCGCGCCCTGCCACGTTACCGTGCCTTCTTCCGGAGCCAGCAGCCCGCAGATGATCCGCAACAAACTGGTTTTGCCGCAGCCGTTTGGACCAGTTACTTGCATGCAGGTACCGGGCGCAAGAGAAAAACTTAAGTCGCGGAAGAGCCGGCGTGCGCCGCGGATGCAGCCTAGTTTTGTCGCTTCTAACATAGAATCAAAGAAAAGTTTTGACGGAACTTCGAATGATAGCCGACGGGCAGGGAACTTGTCATTGCTCGCCGGTTACAATGATTGACCGCATTTGGTAGCTGTAATATTCTTACGGTCGCCACAAAGAAGTTGGCGGGATGCGCCCGAGCGCCCGCGCTGCCAGTCGGAAGTCTGCCGCGAGATCTATTTGTTCGAAGCATTTGCTTAGCATGAAGAACAACACCTCGGCCTCGCAAATTAAAAAAACAACCTCGCAACGGAAGTCGTCAAAGCCTGGGATAATGACGCCGGCTGTGTATCCATTCTCCGCAATTGTGGCGCAGAATGAAATGAAGTTGTCCATGATTCTCAATGTTGTTGAGCCGGGAATCGGTGGGGTGCTGCTCATGGGACATCGAGGCACAGGGAAATCGACCGCAGTGCGAGCGCTCGGAGATTTGTTGCCTGAGATTTCATTTGTGTCGGGTTGCAACTACCGGTGTGATCCCGAGGACGATCAAAACTGCTGCGATGAATGCTGCCAGGCGATGGCGGCGGGTCTCAAGCTCCGCCGTGAAAAGTCCGCGGTGCGTGTCGTGGATCTACCGCTCGGCGCTACCGAGGATCGGATTTGCGGAACGATTGATATCGAGCAGGCGCTGCGCAGCGGTGTAAAGCGTTTTGAGCCGGGATTACTGGCGCGCGCGAATCGGGGCTTTCTCTACATTGACGAAGTCAATCTCCTGGAGGATCACCTGGTCGATTTGCTTCTGGATGTTTCGGTGACAGGAATCAACAACGTCGAGCGCGAGGGGATTTCAGTTAAGCATCCCGCCCGATTCGTATTGATTGGTTCGGGTAATCCGGAGGAGGGTGAGCTGCGGCCTCAACTGCTTGATCGGTTCGGGCTGTTTGTCGAGGTCAAAACCGAGGACGATCTCGACCGTCGAATGGAGATAGTCGAACGCCGTGAGGCTTTCGACCGAGACAGCGCCTTCTTTAACTCCGGTTTTGCAGAAAGTCAGGAGCAACTCCGCCAACAGATTTCACGTGCACGCAGGATTTTCGCGAATGTAAAAATCGATGGACAGCTGCTGAGGAATATTGCGCGACTGTGCACCGAGCTAAAGATCGATGGTCATCGTGGTGAACTGACCATTGCCCGCGGTTCCCGCGCGCTCGCGGCGTTGGAGGGACGTAAGAAAGTTACCGAGCTGGACGTAAGACGAGTTGCGGTAATGGCCTTGCGGCATCGACTTCGTCGCGACGCACTGGAAGAAGTGGGAAGCTTGCAACGAATTGAGAGCGCGATGAACAAGGTCTTCGACGCGCGAGGTGGGCACGCGGCCGCGATGGCCAACGGCGACGACGGTGACTCGCCCACCAATGGCGAACACGCAGGCGCCAGGCCCAAAGGTTCAGAGTTGCACCAGGAACGGTCTCAGTCACCAACCCGCAATGGAAACAAGTCGGAGTCTCGATCGGGCGCGACCGCCGCAGAGGCTTCAGCACCTCGGCCGAACGCGGCTCCCGTGGAACACGCGAACTCCAGGATCAAGGCAAACAATCTCGGGGCACAGTTGGTTCCCGAATCAAAGTCGCGGGCGAACGATGGTCGTAGTTCGCGTTCAAAACGAACGGTCTACAGTCATGAGAAGGGTAGATACACGAAGTCAGTGGGCTCGCGCGTTTCCTCCGCGAGGATAGCTCTCGATGCGACTCTCCGAGCAACTGCGGCCGCCGTCAGGACGCAGCCTGGCTCACCCCGGCTCATTCCAGCAGACGCAATCCGATTCAAGCTTTTCAAACGCAAGCAGGGCCGCTTGTTTATTTTCGCGATCGACCTTTCCGGAAGTATGGCGCAAAACCGCATCAATCAGGCTCGTGAGGCGATCATGGGTTTGTTGCGACAGTCGTATATCTACCGCGACACCGTGGCTATCATCGGTTTCCGCGGTTCCGCGGCTGAGCTCCTGCTGCCGCCGGCCCGGAGCATTATTCGCGCGCGCCGGGTTCTGGAGAGTTTGCCCATGGGCGGAGGCACGCCGCTCTCGGCAGGCTTGGTGTGTGCCCTGGATCTGGCGAAACGAGTGGGAACGACGGCCGGCGCGAAGGTATTGCTGGTCTTCACCGACGGCGGCGCCAACGTCTCTTTGAATCCAACACCGCGCAATCGTGTCTTGCGGCAGCGGATTATCAGTAGCGAGATTGCGCAACTTGGACTCGAACTGAAGCGAAACTTAGTGAGTTGTGTGCTCATCGACACTCAGCAAGCCTTTAGCAGCAACGATACAGACAAAATAGCGGACACTCTCGGCGCGCGCCTGATCAAGCTCTAACGCGACAGGTCTGCGTCAGTTGTAACCAAAACTTAGTTTGCGTCAGATGTAACGCAAACTGTTAGTTTGCGTCAGAGACAATGACCACTACCAGACAAGCATCAGCTGACGAGACTTCCGCAGCGCGCGACCGGCGCGTGCTGAATCTCTACGAGCAACTTCTCGAAATAGAGCAGCGACTGATTCCCACCGGCTTGCATGTCTTCGGCAGGCCTTCGCGGGCCGCTGAGCGTATCGACATGCTCAGAATGATCGCCTCATTTGATCGTCCTGAAGTCGGAGCGCGCGCCCTGCCGGTTTTGGTGGCCGAGGGCCTGGGCATAACCGTTAGCAAGAGTCGTGAGGCATTGTTGGAACCCAGCGAGGAGCAGACACGGCAACGAGAACGAGTCGACTCTGTCATCACGGAGGCGCTCCTCAATCTTCAGGATCATGGGATAGAGGCCGCGATGGAATGCCTCGGAACGAGTGCAAACGTCGGCCCGGCGCAATCACGGCCCGTGTTTGCTTTGCTCGAAAAAATCTCAAAACAACTCGAGTCAAACAGCGAGATTGAAGCCCTGTCAAAAGCGATGCGTGGGGAGTATGTGTCACCCGGTCCGGGCGCTGATATCGTGCAAAATCCTGCGATCCTCCCGACGGGACGAAACACTCACGCGATCAACCCTTACTCCGTGCCCTCAGCAATGGCCTTCGCTCGCGCCGAGATAGTCGTAACCAAACTGATCGAGAGATTCAAGGAAGAACATGGGTCTTACCCGCGCGCGATGGCGTTAGTTCTCTGGGGTCTCGACAATATTAAAACGCAGGGTGAAGGCGTTGCTCAGGCGCTGTGGCTACTCGGCGTCCGACCGGTTGCTGATTCGTTAAATCGGATTACAGCGGTGGAGGCCATTCCCCTCGCGGAGTTGGGCCGGCCGCGCATTGACGTAGTGATGACGATTTCGGGGATCTTCCGCGATCTGTTTAGTCCGACAGTGCAATTGCTCGATAAGGCCGTCCGTCTTGTCTCTCAGCTCGATGAGCCGGACGAGATGAACTACCTGCGGCGGCACGTCAATGAACAAATCTCAAAAGGCGAAGGCGACTTTGACGAGGCGATGACCCGTGTGTTTTCAAACGCGCCCGGCAACTATGGAACCAACGTCAACTTCATGGTGATGGATTCGCAATGGCAGGACGATGACACTCTTGGCGACTTATTTATGACGCGAAAGTGTTTTGCATATGGTCGGACCGCCAGTGGGGAAGTGATCGATGGCCGCGAGGCCCGCGTTGCAATGGATAACGCGCTGGCTCGTGTCGAAGCTACCTATCAAAATATCGATACGTTTGAGATCGGGATCACCGACGTCGATCACTATTTCGAATATCTCGGTGGGGTGTCGAAGGCAGTAGAGAAACTGGCGAGTAATCGCCCGGCGATCTATCTGTCTGACACGCTTTCGCCCGATGGGAAAATTAGATCACTCGAGGAAACTGTGCGGCTCGAGACACGTGCCAAAACGCTAAATCCGAAATGGTACGAAGGAATGTTGAAGCACGGCTTTCGCGGCGTTGCGGAAATCGAAGGCCACGTTTCAAACACTTTTGGTTGGAGTGCGACCGCGGATGCAGTGGACGATTGGGTCTACACCGAGGTCGCGCAAACATTTGTGCTGGACGAGGAAATGCTGGCGCGTTTGCGTGAGTTAAATCCTCATTCAGCGCGTTCGTTGGTCGCGCGTTTGCTTGAGGCGAACGGCCGCGGTTATTGGGATGCAGATCCCGAAACGCTCGATCAGCTACGTGACATCATGGGTAGTTTGGAAGATCAAATCGAGGGCGTGGCTTAACACCTTAGAAGTGCGACCGACGCTTGAAAATATTCTGGTAATGAAGCCGAACACACAGAAATCCTTCCACAATAGTTTCTCGTCAGGCGTTCGTGTAGTTTCGTGTGGTTTAGTGGATCGGATTCTCTTAAATGTCCGAACTGATTCTCAAGGACGAGGTTTATCAGATTGTTGGTGCGGCCCTTGATGAGTATTACCAGCTCGGACGTGGTTTTCTTGAGCCGGTGTATCAGGAAGCGCTGGAGGTAGAGTTGCGACGTCGAGACCTGCCCTTTCAAGCTCAGTGCCCCGTGACAATCTATTACAAGCAAGAGCCACTGAAAAAATTGTACGTGGCAGATGTTATGTGCTTCGGCCAGATCATCTTGAACTCAAAGCGTGCGATCGACTGACGGGGACCGACCAAGCTCAGCTACTGAATTATTTGAAAGCGACGCAAAAAAGAGTTGGATTACTTCTTAACTTTGGCAGCGCAGTCAGGCTCGAATGGAAACGCTATGTTTGTAATAGGACGCCTGGCTGTTTCCGCCCTGATGGTTTCTTGTGTTCGTGTTATTTAGTGTTAATTCGTGGATCGTTTCCTGGGCAAGGCTCAAAAAACGATCCACGAATTAACACGAAACGGCACGAATAAGAAAGAGAAGTGCGATTGAGATGAAGATCACAGTTTGCTACATCGGTTCGAGCTTGCTTGCTCCGCTCAAGAGTGCGGAGCAGGACCTGAATCGTGAGTACAAACTGAGTCTGCAAATCGACCCTTTCAACTTTGGCTCGCCGTTGAGTGACGCCGAGTGGCGCAAGGTGGATGAAAGCCTGCGCGCCGCGGAATTGGTTTTTGTGATTCATGTTATGGACGGCGAGAATGCCGCGCGCCTCATTCCCGCCCTCGACGACTACAAGCAGCGCCATCGCGCTGTAATTGTCATCAACTGCATGCCGGAATTGATGCGCCAGACGCGCATGGGCAGGCTGAACATTAATAAGTTGATGCGCAGCAAAGCGCCCGCGGAAAGTACCGCTTCGAGCGAAACCACCGAAGATGAGGGTCAGAAGACTCTGGGGCGCCAGGCAATCCAGCTGGTTGGAACTGTCGGCTCCTGGATTGGCCGTCAGGTCAAAAACAAGGAAGAAACCGGCAAGCCGGCCCGCCACGGTCATGGGCAGTATCTAAAATTGATCGACCGCCTACCGGGCATCCTCCGCTTCATTCCAACGGCCGGTGGACTGCGCGACGTCAAACATTATTTGAATATCTTTTGCTACTTCCTTCAGCCGACCCCCGCAAATATTCGCTCGATGATTTTATATTCGCTGAAGGAATACGTCCCAGACAAACGACTGCAAAAGGCGCAGATCAAGCTTTCGCCTCCTGATCGCATGCCCTCGGTAGCTGTCTATCATCCTGACTCACCGAAGTTATTTGAATCGTTCGCCGCGTATAGCAAGTGGTATTTAGCGAGGAGTCCAAAGTCCAAAGTCCAAAGTCCAAAGTCTGACAAACGTGCGTTGAATCCCGAGAGCACAATCGGTCTCCTGCTGATGCGGCCGCAGGTGGTCAGCAAGACGACAAAGCACTACGACGCTCTGATTCGCGCGATCGAGGCCGAAGGATTGAGTGTCATCCCGGCCTTGTCGACGTTGATGGACAATAGGGAAGCGGTCAGTAAATTCTTTGTCGATGACGACGATCCCAAATCCAAGGTCCAAAGTCCAAAGTCCAAAGTCGAGGAAAAAACCGACATTGGACATTGGACTTTGGACGTTGGACTTTCCGCTCGTTCCCGTGTCAGCCAAATAGTTTCGCTAACCGGATTTAGTTTTGTCGGTGGTCCGGCGATGAACGACAGCGAAGCAGCAGCAGACTTTCTCGAAAGCTTGAATCGTCCTTATCGTTCGGCGGTCAGCCTGGATACGCAGACGATCGACGCCTGGCGTGCGTCGCAAACCGGTCTGAATCCCGTTCAGGCGGGAATGCAAATCGCGATTCCGGAAATCGACGGCGCGACCGAGCCCTTCATCTACGGGGGCATTCCCGGTAATGGTGTTGAGCCGGTTGCTCTGGATGATCGCTGCGAACGTTTTGCGCGGCGACTAAAACGCTGGAACCGTTTGCGAACCGCGCCGCGCCACGAACTCAGCCTCGCCCTCGTCCTCTTTTGCTTTCCGCCAAACAAAGGAAATATTGGCACGGCTGCTGACCTTGATGTGTTTCCCAGTGTTTGGGACACGCTTGCGAAACTCGAGCTTGAAGGCTACGACGTAGATCTGCCCGCATCCGCGGATCTGTTGAGAGACATGCTGATCGGAGGTAACGCAGAAAAATTCGGCTCGCCCGCAAACGTCGCTTACCGAATGAATGTCGATGAATATCGCAGCCTCTGTCCCTACGTTAATGAAATCGAAACCGACTGGGGCGCTGCGCCGGGTCGCATTAATTCATTCGGAAAGGATCTGCTGATTCAGGGTGTTCAACTTGGAAAGGTCTTCATCGGAGTGCAGCCCAGCTTCGGCTATGAGGGCGATCCGATGCGATTGATGATGGCTCGCAGCGGCGCGCCGCATCACGGGTTCATGGCTTTCTATACCTACCTTTCAAAAGTGCTCAACGCCGATGCGGTTGTGCACGTAGGCACACACGGAGCGCTTGAGTTTATGCCCGGCAAGCAGGTTGGTCTATCAGGCGAATGCTGGCCTGACAGGTTGACGGGTGAGTTGCCGAATATCTATATTTACAGTGTAAACAACCCGTCGGAGGGCTCGATCGCCAAGCGTCGTTCCTATGCGGAATTAGTCTCTTATCTCACGCCCCCAATTGAAAACGCCGGACTCTACAAAGAGCTTGCCGCTTTTAAGGATGTAATGCTTGCTTATCGTCAGGCGACTGACGAAGTTGAGCGTCGGCGGCTCTTTCAGGTGATCGACGAGCAGGCGCAAGCTCTGCATTTCGCATCACAGTAGGGTACCCGCTCCGAAGACGTTGCTTGCATTTCTCATGCGCTAGGGGGATAAGCATGAACCGAACCAACCTCGCTCTGACCTTGCTGGTTTTTCTTTTCATCTGTGGCATCGCTCTGCAATCAACCTTCGATGCTGGAGCTGCCGGCCCCATTCCAGTCTCAGCCGCCGAACTCCCGGTGCTCGCTATCTCGTCGCCGATCACCGGACTGTCGCAGCCGGTGAGCATTACCCATGCCGCTGATGGTAGCGGGCGTATCTTCGTCGTCGAGCAGGGTGGCAGAATCCGTATCATCAGAAACGGAGCGCTGGTTCCTACACCATTCCTGGATATCTCAGGCCGCATTAGTACGGGTGGTGAACGGGGACTGCTGGGACTCGCCTTCGCACCCGGCTATGCAATCAATGGCCGCTTCTATGTGAACTATACGAATACCGCGGGTAGCACAGTCATCGCCCGTTTCTCAAGAAATGCGAGTAACCCGGATCTTGCTAATCCCTCGAGCGAGCAGATCGTTCTCACAGTCGCCCAACCATTTGCCAATCACAATGGAGGTCAGCTGGCCTTCGGCGAGTTTGATGGATTTCTCTATATCGGAATGGGTGATGGCGGAGATGCAGGCGACCCAGGCAACCGCGCCCAAAACACAAATGACTTGTTGGGAAAGATCCTGCGAATCAACGTTGAAGCCGGCTTGCCGGCAACATATACGGTGCCCAGCAATAATCCCTTTGTGGGCCAGTCAGGATTTCGCCCTGAAATATGGGCACTGGGTTTGCGAAATCCATGGCGTTTCTCCTTTGACCAACAGACTGGTGACTTGTACATAGCTGACGTGGGACAAAGCGCCTGGGAAGAAGTTAACTTTCAACCCGTCACCAGCGCAGGCGGCGAAAATTATGGATGGCGGCTCATGGAAGGTAGCCATTGCTTTAATCCTTCAACAGGCTGTCCCGCTTCCGGCTTGGTTTTGCCCGTCGCCGAATATAGTCACTCGCTCGGGTGTTCCATCACCGGAGGTTACGTCTATCGCGGCACCGCTTTTCCGCGTATGCAGGGAACCTATTTTTATGGAGATTTTTGTAACGGCCGAATATGGGGGTTGAGTGGCGGACCTGGAGCCTGGCAAAACGATCTGCTTCTCGATACCACCATCACCATCTCGACATTCGGCGAAGATGAAGCAGGAAATCTTTACGTCGCAAACTACGGGGGTACTATTTACTCCCTGGTCGATTCAACTCCTACGCCAACGCCCACACCCACGCCGACACCGACACCCACGCCTGGCCCCAACGTGACGCTTCAGTTTAGCGCTTCCGCCTTTGAGACAACCGAAGGATGCACGAGTGCGGTTGTGACGATTACTCGAAGCGGCCCTTCGCTGGGCAGCAGGACTGACTCGGTTGACTATTCGATCGCCGATGGAACTGCGTTACAGAAAAGCGACTACACCTTGTTGGGTGGCCAGCTAGTGTTCGGTCCGGGAGAAACCGCGAAGACTGTGTCGGTGCCGGTTACAGAAGACTCATTTGTGGAAGGTGACGAGGCTGCAACGCTGGTGTTAGCCAACCCAACTGTGGGTGCCGCTCTCGGTACACCGAATCAAGCGACACTCCTGATCAGGGATGACGATCCCTCGCCGGGTTCTTCAAATCCGATTGACGACGCCGATCTCTTTGTTTGCCAGCACTATCATGATTTCCTGAGTCGTCAGAGCGACCCTGACGGACAAAATTTCTGGACCAGCCAGATCAGGGCGTGCGTGGAAGATCTGATATGTATCGACAATGCCCGGCAGAATGTTTCGGGAGCTTTCTTTCTTTCGGTTGAGTTTCAGGAAACGGGGTTTCTGGTTTACCGCCTGGAAAAGGTCGCGTTTGGATTGATGCCGCGCTATCGTCCGTTCCTGGTGGACACTCAGCGGGTGGGCAAGGATGTGATCGTGGGCCAGGGTGACTGGCGGGCGCTCCTCGAAAGCAACAAGCAGGCGTTCGTCGCCGAGTTTGCCAGCCGCCCCACTTTCGGCAGTCAGTATCCATTGACGATGACGCCATCGCAATACATTGATGCGCTCAACGCAAACGCCGGCGGGGCACTATCTGCGGCTGAGCGAGATGCCCTCGTCGCGCGATTGAGCTCCGGGGCCGAAACCCGGGCCTCTGCGCTACGTATTATTGCCGAAGATGAAGATCTGAAGCTTGCGGAAAAGAATCGGGCGTTCGTCTTGATGCAGTATTTCGGTTACTTGCGCCGTAATCCTGATGATCCGCCAAACACTGACTTCTCAGGTTTCGACTTCTGGCTGGCGAAACTCAATAATCATGGCGGAAATTTTGTGAGCGCTGAGATGGTCAGGGCGTTTCTTCTTTCGGAGGAATATCGTTCGCGTTTTGGTGCGCCATAGTCACCCGTCGCCGGAACTCATCGGAAGAAACCCGATGCCGAAAGGCTTCGAATCCGTTAATCAGCACGACTGGAATATCGTTGCGGTACGCATGAAGCAGTTTGCCGTCACTTTCAATGTTTACCTCCTCAAGCGTATATTCGTCAGCGCAACAAGCGGCGACCATCGCAGCCTTCGCTTCGTCACAGAGATGACAGCCGGGCCGGGTGTATAGTAGGACGCTAGCTCTTGTGGTGACCGAAGGCTTTGCTTTCATGCTGCACCAATCGAAGGCGAATCTCTTCAGAATTTTAGTCTAATTTGCGTTAGGGAAAGGCTGCAAGCGGCCTTGTAACTACCAACACCTTTCGGAGGGTAAATGTCGGATAATCTGGATACTGCGGCAGCCGTCGCATTACTAAACGAGATATTAGAGACCGAACTGGCCGGCGTCGTTCGCTATACCCACTACGCATTGATGGTATTTGGTCACAGCCGGATTCCAATCGTCAGTTGGCTTCGCAGTGAGGCTGTAACCTGTTTGGGTCACGCTAATGAAGCCGGAGAACTAGTCACACACTTCGGCGAGCATCCCTCGTTGAAGATTGGCGCAATGCTGGAAACTCACAAACACGGTATCAACGACATTCTGCTCGAGTCGTTGGAAGCCGAGCAGACAGGATTGGCGCTCTACAAGAGATTGCTCGATCTGGTAAACGGTCGTTCGGTACTGCTCGAGGAGTATGCCAGAAAGATGATCGCCGAAGAGGAAATGCATCTCGGCGAGGTGAATAAGATGTTGCGCAAGCCGGGCGAGATCACAATTTTTCCAACAGACTAAGCACTCCACTAGGCTAAATTGCCGGCTCAGATAGTCGGCCCGATCAGTCAGGCCATGGCGGATAGAAGAACCAAACCACGCCTCAGTATTAATCTGGGCGCCGAATGGGAAAGTCCGGCGGGGAAGCGGAGTGCGCGGATTACCAACCTGTCGGAGGGTGGGTGTTATCTGGATTCGGTCGGCGATGTCAGGCGTGGGGAGATCGTCGGGTTCCGTGTGCTGCTGCCCGAGGACGACTGGCTTTATCTTGAGGGCGAAGTGAGGCACCACACAGCTGGTGAAGGCTTCGGGGTGCGTTTCATAGATCTCAACGAAGATCAGGAAAGCAAGCTCAAGGACTTGATCCGACGCGCGGCCGAGGAGGAAGGGCGCGCAGGAATCACCGCCGACCTCGTCGAAGAGTAAAGCCGACCTCGTCGAAGAGTGAAGTAGGACAGGCATTCTTGCCTATCGATCCAGCGGAGAGGAGTGATTGTCTGAAGAAAACAAAGCCCTGGTCCGACGTTGGTTTGAAGAGGTTTGGAATCAGGGGCGCTCCGATGCAATCGAGGAGTTGTTAGCCCCGGGCTGTATTGTCCATGGTCTGTCTGAGGATGCCGAGAGTCCTTTAAGAGGCTCTGAAGACTTCAAGCCATTTCACGCAACGTTTCGCGGAGCATTTCCCGACATCGAGGTTGTGGTGGAGGATATTATTGCAGAAGGAGACCTGGTGGCGGTCCGTTGTGTTGTGCGAGGCAGGCATACGGGCGACCATCTCGGGTGCGCCGCAAGTAACACGGCAGTGACCTTTACTGGGATGGCCATGGCTCGAATCACAGACTCCAAAATCGTTGAAGCATGGAACAATTTTGATTTTCTTCGAATGAACAAGCAAATCGGACTGGAATAGTGGTGTTGGTTTGTTCTGGCGCAGGACGGAAGATTCGCAAGTCTACTGCGTTCGCTTTACGAGGAGCACTAAGCGCTTGAAACTCAATCCCACTAACAGGTACTCTTCTGCAAGATGACTTTCTACGCCTTCATAGTTTCTCCTACCACGGCGGCTGCCACTCGGTGAACAAGACAAAAGAGATCAATTAACGATGGCCATCCACGGCACTCTAACCACAATGAGTGTTCCTGATCTGCTCCAGTTTCTGGCGACAGGCCGGAAAACTGGCTCTTTGAAGTTCATCTCCGGCCGGGTCGTCAAGCAAATTCATTTTGAGAACGGCGTGATCGTGGGATCTTTCTCCAACGATCCCAACGAATACTTTGGCCAGGTCCTGATTCACTATGGAAAGTTGGATGAGCCGCGGTTGCAGGGCGCGATGGAGATTCAGCGGCAGGAGGGCGGGCGACTTGGCGAGATTCTCATTAAGAACGGAATCGTCAGCCAGGAAGATGTAAGCGCGATCCTGCGAACGCGAACCCTGGAAATCATCTACGACCTTTTTCTTTGGGACGAAGCGCAGTTTGAATTCTTCGATAACGATCCGTTTCCGGCGGATATGATCCGCATCAACGTTCAGCCTACTTCCGTCATCATGGAGGGTATTTATCGGGTTGATGAATGGGTTCGCTATCGCGAATTGATCCCTTCCGACCGTTGCATCATGGAGTTGGTGCCTGGATGGACGAAGTCGCTCGCGATTAGCAAAGACGTTCGAATGGTTCTCTATTTCCTGGAGAAGCGTATGACCGTGGCAGAGATTTGCTACAACATGCACAGCTCCGCGTTTCATGTGTATGCTCAGCTTCATCAGCTTGTTAGAGAGGGCGTTGCCCGAGTAGCAGGGGAGGCGCCTAAAGCTGAGCCTAGCGAAGACCTCGAAAATCTGCCCACGACCGTCTCGGAACTTTTATGGGCCGCGCGCGCCCACTTCGATGAAGGCAAGCCTGATCGAGCGTTGCCGCTAATCCAGAAAATCCTGGAACAGGAACCGAAAAACGCCGGGGCGCAAGCGTTGCTGCCCGTAGTTGAAGAAGCGCTGGTCAAGAAGGTGTACGCCAACGAGTTTTCCAGACAGTCGGTGCCCAGACTAATGGTCCCGCTTGAAAGTCTGGCTTTCGAAGACATCGGTTCGCAGGAAGGTTTCATGCTCTCGCGCATCAACGGAGTTTGGGATGTGGAGTCGATCCTTTCCATTTGCCCGTTTCGAGATGCTGATAGTCTGCAAATGCTCAAGGCGCTAAGGGACAAGGGATTGATCGGGTTCTGAGCAGCGTGCTCAAGACAAGAAAAGTGTCAAAAGTAGATCGAAGAAAATTTCTGATTAAGGCGGGGTTATCAAGCGCGGGCTTGCTGGCGTTTCACGGTTTTTCAGAGCGCTTCTCACTGCTTTCCGCGAACGCATTCACGGCGCCGAATGCGTTGGGTTATGGCCCACTGACACCAGTTCCTGCCAGGAACACGGCTGAGCTCCTTCTCGCATTGCCACCCGATTTTCAGTACACAGTCTTTAGCAAAACCGGATCAATGATGTCGGACGGACGGCCCACTCCTCGCGCTCATGACGGCATGGCGGCGTTTAAAGTCGGACGCGAACTGCGGATAATCCGCAATCATGAAGTAAACAATTACGTCGGAAAACCCGGCATCGCTCTCGATCCGAATGCCTACGATCCTTTAGCCGGGGGAGGGACCACCACGGTTGTGATCGATCCAAAGACGCGCGAAGTAGTGAAAGACTTCGTCAGCTTGAGCGGCACCCTGGTTAACTGTGCCGGTGGTCCAACGCCGTGGCAGAGCTGGATTAGCTGTGAAGAAACTGTACTTGGTCCAACGGAATTCATCAGTAGCGAAGGAGGCAAGCGCGGAGGCTTCAGCAAGCATCACGGTTACTGCTTCGAAGTTTCCGCGAAAAGCAATCGGGCAGTCGCGCCGGTGCCTCTGAAACAGTTGGGGCGATTTGTGCACGAGGCCATCGCGGTAGATCCTCGAACTGGAATTCTTTATCTGACCGAGGACATCGGGACGGCGGGCTTCTACCGCTTCATTCCACGCAAGCGAGGCCGGCTGCAAGCAGGCGGTCAGCTGCAGATGCTGGCAATCGAAGGAAAGCCGAAATACGACACGCGCGTGGGACAGAAGGTAAATGTTGAGTTGCCAGTCTCATGGGTTGATATCGCTAATCCCGATCCTCCTGAGGCCGAGTTGGACAATATCGCAGTCTTCAAACAAGGACTCGTAGCCGGTGGGGCGACATTTAGACGACTGGAAGGATGTCTGGCGGGAAATGGAAGTATCTATTTCACATCTACCAGCGGAGGCGACAAGAAACTGGGCCAGGTTTGGCAATACATGCCTTCGGGAAAGGACAAAGGCTCACTCACTATGTTGTTTGAAGTTACCGATCCTGCAGTTCTGCACATGCCCGACAACATATGCCTCGCGGGAAAAGACCGGCTGGTGATTTGCGAAGACAACGGTGTCTCCAACCATCTGCGACTAATGACGTCTCAGGGGCAGATGGTAGACCTTGCCAGAAACATTGTTCCCGGATTCGAATCAAGGGAGTTTGCAGGGGTCACCTTTAGTCCCGACGGCCAAACTCTATTTGTAAACATCCAGGTGCCGGGTCTTACGTTTGCGATTTGGGGGCCATGGGATCGTTTTTAGACCGAACGATTGGCTGGTTGTCATTGTTGACGCTCGTTGACGTTCGGCTCGTTTAATCGCATCAGAAAAAACCTGCGGCTTACCGGATGTGCCAGGTTCCGCCAACGGGAAAGAGGGCGGGTCGTAACCATCTCGAAGCCTTCGGATTCAAATACCTTCCGCCAGCCATCTTCATTTTGAAAAGTACATGGACCAGTGCGCCCTTCCCATGTGCGATTGTGTATGCCACACATGAACATGTCCCACCAATTCAAGGGAATGTCTTCATAGACCACGACCTGCCCACCCCGGCGCAACACTCGTCGCACCTCACTTAGGAGCGCCGCCAAATCCTGAGCGTGATGCAGCACATAGCAAAAGAGGACTGCGTCTAAACTTTGAGTTTCGACCGGGAAGCGAGTTCCGTCGAAGGGTCGATACTCAATGGGTGCTTGCGCTGTCGATGCGAGGTCAATCCCCATGACCTTTGCGCCTAACATCGCGGAGAGATGATGCGCGATGTAACCATTGCCACAGCCGACGTCGAGCACACCCCGCAGTGGTGAAACATTGCGCAACGACTGCGAGATCTCCAGAGCCATATCATAGGCCCGGCCCACTTTGCGACGGCGTCGCTCGCGCCGCCAACGTCGAGCGAGTCCATCGAGTCCATCGGGTCCATCGAGTCCATGCGCTCGAGAGTTGTCATCACCGGCGGTGATAGGAGTCACTAAATCCAAAGAGTCGCCCAGGAAGTTGTCTGCGTAGGGCGGAAGGTGAGCGGATGCTGGTGGATTGGATACCGATGGTTGAAACATGCCAGTGCAAGTGCAAGCTCGGTGCCGCGCCTTTCAACTGAGATTCACCAGCAAACGTCAGGTGCAATAATTCTCTGTCGCGAGATTTGCCCGACGCGTGACCGCAGGATTTAGATCAGTAGGCGCCGCACTGCCCTCACTCAAAAACCAGTGATCTTCACTTGTGTGTCCGTCAACTCCCTGGAGTGCGCCGACCTGTCGGCGCCTTGGCCCGCGGCGGCATGGCGCCGCTTCGTTAAAGCGCAATAAGTAGGTAAAGACAAATTCGGGCCGCAACGACAGGCCAAAGCGCCGACCGGTCGGCGCACTCCAAGGAGTTGACCACACTTTTGAAGTATTACCCGAAAAGGGCCTTCGGTGGATTGATCAGAAGACATTGAGTAAGATGACGCAAATCTAAAATCTATTCGCAGGAGCGCTTCATGTTAAGACTGTTAGTCGTCGGATTGTTTTTGAGTGCAGCGATAGTGACAATTGCTCAGACTGGTTCTCGGGTTTCAAACAAGTCTTTGCCGGCCGGTTATTGGCCACGCGAGAAGAGCCAGCCAATCATAGATAAGACACAGACGATCGTGCTGTCGCCCGACATCTCTCGCCTGACTCCAGGAGAGCGCCAGGCGGTCGAAAAGCTCATCGAAGTAGGCAAAATTTTTCAGGTTCTTTATGAAAAGCAGCGCCATTCGGAAGCCCGTCAGTCCTATGAGTCGCTACTGCAGCTCGATAAGCGCACCAATTCGACGCCGGAAACCAAAAACCTTCTGACACTCTACCGGCTCAATCAGGGCCCGATTGCCACGACCCTGGAAAACAAACGCGAAGCCTTCCTGCCTGTTGAAAGCGTTCAGCCGGGAAAGAATATGTATCCCCGGGGCGTGAAGAAGGAGGACATAGAAGAGTTTCTTCAGGAGAATCCCGAGTCGCGGGAAAGTATTCTCCATCTTCGTAGCGCAGTCCGACTTTCAAATCCTGCGAACCTCCGGCGCGATCTCGCGGTGCTCACGCAATATCCCATCCTGAATGTTCTGCATCCCGGATTGGAGCAGCAGCTACGCACCGAGTTGTTTATGAGTGCGCGGGCGGCTCGAATGCGAAGTTTGCAACCGAAGCGCTTTTACGCCGTGCCTTATTCGGTAGCTTTTGCCGACGAATTGATAAAGGCGTACGGCTTGTTAAATGAAGCTGCCAACCTCGTCGATCAGGACGACGAAGAGTTTGCCAGGTTTCTGCGGAATCGTTCCCGTGACCTATTGTCTGACGACTACGAGTCAGGAGACGCCGCCTGGATCACCGGACGCTTCAAGAATCTGAATGCGCAAATTGGATCTTACGAGACTTACGACGATGAGTTATTCGGAGTGAAGACGTTTTTCTCGTTCAACGTGCTGGCGACGCGAACACAGGAAACCATTGCTTTGCGCCAGGCTATGAAAGGTCTGCAGGCCCTTGAGGATTCGCTTCCATACGATCAGCACAAGAAGGTGCGCGAAGACATCCCGGTCGGCGTTTACGATGTGATCGCAGACTTCGGACAGTCACGCGGAGGTAACACGGCAACGATTCTGCCAAACGAGAGTTACCTCTCCCGGCGCTACGGCCGCACGATCCTCCTGCGCGCAAATATCATGCGCGACCCAAACATTTTCGAGTCAACCTCCGGCACGCTTGAAGCTGCCATCGGAGCTGAACAAGCGAAGGCGCTGACCAGCGAGGGAAGTTTTTATCGGACCCTCTGGCATGAAGTGGGTCACTACCTTGGCGTCGATCGCACCAAAGACAATCGCGACCTCGATGAGGCCTTGTTGGAAAACGCTAGCGCGATGGAAGAGATGAAGGCAGATTTGGTTTCGCTGTTCGTGGCCGAAGCGCTGCGCAAGCAGAACTACTACACGGAAGCACAGCTCCGCAGCGTTTACGCCAGCGGAATTCTGCGCGTGCTGCAAAACAACAAACCGCGGCGCGATCAACCCTACAACACGATGCAGTTAATGCAGTGGAATTTTTTTATGGAGAACGGACTCCTGAAATTTGATCCTGCCAGCAAGACTCTGCGAATCAATTACGACAAGTATCACGAGGTAGCTGGAAAGATGTTGCGAAAGGTTTTAGCAGTGCAACACGATGGGGATAAGGCCGCGACTGACCGCTTCATAGACGACTACACAAAGTGGGACGAGAATTTGCACGGCGCGATCGCAAAGAACATTCGCGACCGGCAAAAGTATCGCTTCCGCTTGTTCAAATACGCTGCCCTGGGAGAATGAAACTAAAAAGATCCAGTCGCGGATTAACGCGGATTTTACGAATCTGAAAAAGATAAGCGAAGCGTTATCCCGCTGGTCTGTGCTGATCCGCGTTCATCTGCGAAAATCCGCGGCTAGTGCTTACTTCCCAAACGCGTCGCCGCCGAGGAAATTCTCCCTCAAGTAAGCCACCGTTTCGTGAAGCGTCTCGCCTGGATCGCGAGGACGAAAACCCAACTCACGGGTGGCCTTGGCGCAGTTCAGATACCAAAAGTACTGAGCCATTTCGATGGCGCCTGGCTCAACTGGCGAGGCCATGTCCCACTGCTTGAACAGGGAATCAATAATCCTGGAGCCCTTCACCATTAGCCCGGAGGGCAACGCAAACCTTGGCGCTGACACTTTGGTGAGTCGCGAAAGCCGGCCCAGAAACCTCTCGAAGTTCCAGTTTGCCGCGCCCAGCAGGTAGCGCTCGCCATGCCTGCCTTTTTTCATTGCCACTCGAAAACTTTGGGCTGCATCGCGAACGTCTACAAAGCTCAAACCACCGCTGGGCACAGCGCTTATCTTGCGGGCGATGAAATCAAGAACAACTTTGGTCGAGCTTAAGCGGTCGTCGCCAGGACCAAGGAGGAGACTGGGATTCATGATTACGAGCCTGCGGCCACTTCCGTTGAAAACTTCAAGCGCGGCAACTTCCTGGTAAGTCTTGCTGGCGTAGTAGGGCCAGCGCGAAATTATCTCCAGCGGTGGCGGGTAGGATTCATCCGGCAGCAGATCGCCGTCTTTGGTTACAGCGATGGTGCCGCTCGACGATGCGAGGACCATGCTCTTCACCTCGGCCGCTTTTGCGGCTTCACACAATAGGCGCGTGCCTTCCACATGAACGGCATACATTTCACGCGCGCTCTCGTCTTCGCGGGAAACTTTGCCTGCCAGATGGTAAACCTCGCTGATCCCCTCAACCGCCCGCTTAACGTCATTCTCGTTGGTAATCGAACCAGCAAAAGTTTCCACACCCAACTCCACCAGCCAGTCAGGTATAGAGGTCGCCATCACACGGATATCCTTCGCCCCCTCGGCGACGAGCTGACGAACGAGATGCGCACCCAGAAAACCGGTTCCGCCGGTAACGAGCGTTGCGGCTCGCGGTCGTTTCTCAATCGCCGCGCGTCGCTTGCTGCCGGCTTTGACGGGAGTCATGCGCGCAGTGCGTTTTCCGGGTGTCTTAGTTGGCATACGTTTTGAACCAGTGATGAATTATGAGTGATGAATTATGAGTGATGAGTTATGAGTGATGAGTGATGAGTGAAACCCCGGAGGCTACCTCGGGACCCATGCTCATTACTCAAGACCCATACTCATTACTCATTACTCATCACTCATGACTCATCACTCATCACTCATGACTCATCACTCATCACTCATCACTCATGACTCATAACTCATCACTCATGACTCATCACTCATCACTCATGATTCACCATTCATGACTCTTCCGTCGGCTTTCGTCGTTCGGCTTTCCAGCGCTTTCTTAATTCGCCGGGATTGAAAGCGCGTCGCGTGTTGTCCCGCAGATTCTCCACTTCGTGATGAATTCGGGCTGCGATCAACCGGTAGGCATCCGTGCGCGCCATGCCTTTTGTCATCTCCTCGAGTTCTTCCGCCGGGAGAAAACGTCCTATTCGTGCGCCAACCTTCCGGCTCTTCAGAATGCTGGAACCCTTCGGCATTGCCTCGTGCGTGCCGTGCAGGTAAACGGGAAGAATCCCGACGCGCGCATGCAACGCCAGATACCCAATCACCGGTTTAAACTCCGTCATTACACCAGTCAATGAACGAGTGCCTTCGGGAAAGATTAGAGCGTTGTAACCGCGGTCAAGAAACGAACGGGCGTGGCGGAGTGACTGTCTTAGCGAACCCGTGCGTTCAATTGGCACGAGGTTAGTGAAGTTTTCCATCACCGCGCGCTTGTATTTAGTGTCGAAGAAATAGTCGGCCGCCGCCAGCACGACCATGTCTTTGCCCGCATCACCTAGCGCCATTTTCGTCAGGCCCATGTCGAGGTGAGATGAATGGTTGGCGGCCACGATGAAGTTTGTGTGGACCGGAATATTTCCCTGGCCTTCGTAATGTGTCTCGAGAAAGCGGTTGTAGAAGAGCCATTGCAGAGCATCACCGGCTTTGTTGCCCGCCGCGCTGATGAACGAGGGGACTTCGATTTCGGCATCATCACTTCTTTGGGCGTCACTGCGAGATGCTTCGCGTCCCGTGGCGGCGCCCGGCCGCTGGCTAACCACCGCCGCTAACTCACGCAGATCCTGCACCTCATTCAAACGCTCGGGAGAAGAAATTGAGCCGCCGGCATTTTCGATTGCAGTCGCCAGTTCGACGAACATCAGGCTGTCAAACCCGAGATCCGCCAGACGCGAGTTCAATGAGATTTCATCGGTGCGCCGGTTGCTGACGTTGGCCACGATCGAGATCAACCATTTTGCTTCGGAATTCGACGAACGCTCAGACACGGAGGTTTTGTCAGACTTCGTTCCGGCTTCCAACGTTTGCAGGATTGCCACCACTTCACCGCGCTTGACCTTGCGGGTCGCGGTGCGCGGCAGTTCGTCATCAGTAAAGTGCAAGACCTTGACGCGTTTATAGTAGGGTAGGGAAGCGGAGACTTCACGGAAATGCTCTTCGACGCGCCGGCGCAACTCAGATCGCGAAAGCGTGATGTCGTATTCATCGTCGGCCACAGCCAGGCAGGCGACTTTCTCGCCGATGCCATCAGCCAGGCCAACGATGCTTAATTCCTTGACGTAAGACGAACTCTGATAGATTTCCTCGAGCTCATCCGGATAAACATTCTTACCATTCGTGTCGACTATAATTTCCTTGGAGCGGCCTACGAGGAAGAGATTTCCCTCATCGTCAATCCTGCCGAGGTCGCCGGTGTAAAGCCAGCGTTCGACTAACGCGCTGCGCGTCGCCGCTTCATCGGAGTAATAACCGAGCATCACATTTGGACCGCGAGCGATCACCTGACCGACACCGCTCGCATCCGGCTCAGAGATCCTTACCTCAACCCCCGGCAATGGCCTCCCCACGCTTCCGGTCAACATGCCATTCACAGGACGCGTCACAGTCAAAACCGGTGAAGCTTCGGTGAGCCCATAGCCCTCGAGGATGTTGAACCCCAGCCCCTGAAAATCTTTCTGAATCTTTTCACTAAGTGCCGAGCCCCCGCTGATGAAGTAGCGTATACGTCCTCCCAGACCCTCATGAATTGGATAGAAGGCGAGGGGACCAAGATTCAGCGGTGTCTTATCGCGCAGCCAGGCGTTGGCCTGGATCATTGCGTCGGCCGTCTTACCAATCAAGTCGCTTCGCTCGTAAAGTTTGTTCTTGATTCGCCGGTGCAGAAGTTCCCAGAGAGCCGGCACTCCGACCATCCCGGTGACATGTCCGTTCTTGATCGCAGTGGCCAGCGCCTCGCCGGTCAAGTCCGGTAGATAAGTGATTTGCGCACCGCGGCTCAGGGGCGTCAGGAAGCCAGTTGAAAACTCAAACGTGTGATGGAGCGGCAACACAGAAAGCACGCCGTCTTTCGTGCTCATGTCGAATACGGACGAGAGCATCGAAACCATGCTGGTCAGATTTCGATGCGAAAGCATCACGCCCTTCGGCCGTCCTGTCGTACCCGAAGTGAAAATCAGAGATGCCAGCGACTGCGCAGTAACGCGCGCCGGCAAAAGCGCCAGGCGAGCGTCCTCAACTTGCTCGTCGGGAATGGCAAACAGCTGATCAAAAAGCCAGATGCGAGCCTGTAGTCCTTCACTGGCGAGCCGCTCGCGCAGGTCCGGATGGTCCGCGTTAATCTTTTCGCTGAGAACTATGCCGGCTGCTTCGCCCGCCCTGGCAAAGTTTATGATCTCCTCGATTGAGCTCTCCGGATCAACAGGAATGCAGCTGGCCCCAGTCTTCAACACTCCAAAGTAAGTCATACCCCATTCGGGCGTGTTCTGGCTCACCAGCATCACGCGATCGCCAGGGACGATCCCTTCGCTGGCAAGGAAGCCTGCGGCACGGTTAGCGAGCTCGCGCAGGTCCGCATACGTGTATTGTTCGTGGCGGCCGTGGCGTTCAATGCGCATGGCTACGCGGGTTGAATGTCGCTTAGTGGAGGTTTCAAAGAGCTCCAGCAGATCGCGATACGTATAGATGCGCTTGGGCTGAGCGCGCATCTCTTCCTCCAGTGTCGGGAACACCCATTTCTTGAGACCGGGTAAATGAATGTTCAGCCAATAATCGTACCAGTCGTATTTTTCGGGATACCAACCGAGCAACCCCTGCTCATCTTCGCTGATGCGTGAGAACAACGCGCGCACATTGTCAGAACGGAAAATGTAAGCATTCTCGATGGTGAATGGCCGGAACAGATCAAATGCCTCGGTGGTTTCCTGCGTTATCTCTTCAACCCGATCCACTGTCGACTTCAGTCGTTCAATTACATCGACTGCGCGCCCGCCTCCCCAGCGTGGCTTGGCGCGATCGAGCAGCGACGAGGCCTTCTTTGCGGCGCGGTTAAACATCGGCACCGAGAGCCGATTAAAGGTTTCGGTCTCCACCCGTCGCGGCTCCATGCGCGATGCAACCTCGTTCAGCAGTTTTGAGCCCGTCGTCTTCTCCTGAAAATGTCTACGTTTATAAAGTCCCACCAATCCAATAATTCGATCCATGTTAGCCGGATTAGCATCTCCGGTAGCGGCCTGATGAACCAGTTTCGGCTCTTCCACACAGGTTTGAGCGGTGACAGCAAGCATCACCGAAACCACCTGGTCCACCGGAGTGATATCTAGGATAAGTTTTTCGTCGGCTGGAATCTGAGTCTGACCCTTGAGCACAAGGAAAATTATCGGCGCGGTTGTGGTGAAGCCTTCGTTCCACCCAGGGAAGGGATAAGAAAGGGCAGACTCAACGATACTCGGCCGCACGATGCTGCGGACAATTCCCGTTTCTGCCGCAACGAGTTGTTCACCAAGCGACTTCGTGTAGGTGTAGATGTTGGGCCAACCCCACCATGCCGAACGCTCCATGCCGAGCTCGGTGAGCCGCGTTCGAGTCCAAACTTTCCTCTCACGCGCAACCGCAAGCCCAAGCGCATCCGGATCGTCCGTGTCGCGTCCTTCCTCATTCAGGCGCTTGCGGGCGAGATCACGAAACTGCGCCGTCATCATCGCATCGCGCGCTTCCTCGCGAACGCGTTCGGCGAGCCGCGCGCAATCTTTGATTTCCTGCTCGACGGAAAATTCGACGCCCTGAAGTTCGTGCTTGCGCGGGAAGTAGCCCAGCACTGGATCGTTTTCTCCCACGGGCCCTGAACGATTACCGGCGACAAAACAGGTGGACACGTGAACCAACGCCGGCCGCTTCATCCGCTTGGCAAATGCGATCACGTTCTGCGTGCCGACCACGTTTGTGCGCAACGCGCTCTCGAGGGTGGGATTGAAGGTCACATTGCCGGCGCTGTTAACCACGATGTCGATATCGTCGGCAACCTTCTGCGCCGCTTCATCCGTGTAGCCGAGATTCGTATCGCCGATATCTCCGCCGAGCACCACGACTCGATCGCGAATGAAACCTTCCAGGGCGCTGCCGTACCGTTCGCGCAGAGGATTGAAAGGCGGCGCTGGAATCACGCTATTCCAAAAACGGATTTCCGATTCTTCCTGCGACCGCGCCCGAACCGTCACATAGACGCGACCAATATTCGGGAAACGGTACAACAGCATGCTCAGCGTCACCTTGCCCATAAAGCCGGTGCTGCCGATCAGAAAGATCTTGCGGCCGTTGTAGATTTCGGTTGGCGAAAGTCTCGTCATGCGTGTTCGACT